>Ga0181561_10004028_pt1 | contig 12781 bp, 8 predicted proteins | sample 011ome_19_FD_133760 | JGI IMG/M metagenome (GOLD analysis project Ga0181561, IMG submission 133760) | Coastal salt marsh microbial communities from the Groves Creek Marsh, Skidaway Island, Georgia - 011510BT metaG (megahit assembly) | ecosystem: Environmental > Aquatic > Marine > Intertidal zone...
AGAAGAAGAAGAGAGTTAGTTAGTTAGTTAGAAGTCGCGGGAACCCTCTTTGCCGAGTTAGTGTGTTTTATTAGTCCATAGAAGAAGAAGAAGAAGAAGAAGAAGAAGAAGAAGAAGAAGAAGAAGAAGAAGAAGAAGAAGAAGAGAGTTAGTTAGTTAGTTAGAAGTCGCGGGAACCCTCTTTGCCGAGTTAGTGTGTTTTATTAGTCCATAGAAATAGAAGAAGAAGAAGAAGAGTTAGTTAGTTAGAAATCGCGGGAACCTTCTTTGCCGCCGCCGCCGCCGCCGGGCAGCTCGTTTGTAATCCACTCAATCGAGCCATAAACTTGGCGTGATTTTCAATCAGAGCCCAAGTCGACGCGTCGCTCGTTCGAACGCCGAACCGACCGGGTCCGACGCCTTCGTCGTAAAAGTGCCAAAACATCGAACCGCTGATTTTTTTCTCCTTGGCGAGTTTCTCGGTCGTATCGAACGCGTTTTTGAAGTACAAGTCTCGCTTCTTCATGTCTTCTTTCCTCTCTTCCGGCGATTTCCCGACGATGATCCCAAACTCTTCCAGCACGAATGGTTTCTTTCCGTCGGTGAGTTTCGCTCGGTTCAAAATGAATTCTTTTTGAAATTCGGGCGTTTCGACGTCCCACGCATCCGGCCAAACGTGGACGGCGGCGTAATCGATGCACGGGGATTCGATTACTTGCGACAAAAAATCTTGACCCTCGCGGCCAGCCCAACGTCCGCCGCCTTTACCCGGGTTCACGAAGTTTTGTTCGCGTCGTCTGCTGTCGTCTAAAAATCCCTCGTAACCAACCGCCACTAAATGATTCGGCGCTTTCTTCTTGAGGTACTCGCACGAATCTTCGATCCACTTTTGCATGTTTCCGCTTGGCTTGCCTTTCGCTCTGGCTTCGTTGGCTAAGTTCCACGCCATGATAGTCGGGTCGTCTCTGTACCGACGCTTCGTGATTGAATTCGTTCTGTATGCCAAGTAATCGATCGTTTGCTTGTAGTACTTCTGCGCACAAATAAAAAACATTATCATACACCTAATTTTTATACGTTAGAAATCTCTTACCTGCGCTTCGTCGTCCGTGAAAAACTCGCTCTGATCTCGACACGTCTTCGACCACTCGCAATATTCTTTAATCCCGCCCGTGCGATACCAGTTATCCGCGAGGACTAAAACAACCTTAATCTCGCGTTTCTCGCACTCGCTGATAAAAAAATCCAACCCTTTCAGAGCTCTCTCGTTCCAAGTCGTTTTCGTCGGTCGCAGCGCGTACCCTTCCGTGATGGTATGCGCCCAGATGCGAACGACTTTTAAGCCCGTTTTCACCGCCACGTCCAACTGTTTCGTCACGTGTAAAATTCCCAATCTTGGTGTCCATCGATACGGCGGCGGCGCGTTGCTCGAAGCTTCGACCACCTCCCACTGATTCCAACCGGCGAACGTGAACGGTTTCCCGTTTAAAATAAACTCGTTCCCGGACACCTTAACGAATTCGTCCGAGGGTAAACACGTCGTCCGAGGTGGTTCCTCGTTTTGTAAAATTCGAAGCGTTTCCGAGAAGTCGTTCTTCTTCTGCGCTCGCGCGAAACAGAAAAAGAGGAAGAGAGAAAAAAAACGCAGAAGACGACGACTCGCGGCGCGACGGCGTCGCTGTTGAACGATCATTGTTTTGATGCGAAAAGCGCGCGCGCGTGTGTGTGCGAGAGAGAGAGAAGTGTGCGGAGTGTTTTTAATTTTTCAGAGATCAGACACATTTAGACATGCGAATTCACGAGGCTCGGGTGGCGCAGGAGATGAAGCGAGACGACGAGGACGCGCGAGCGACGGCACATTGTTTAAAATAATTTCTTTCAAACACACGCGTTCGTATATATTTGATCGTATTACACAACCGCCTTTTTTCTGGAACGGTTGTCAAAACATGCTAAGCTAGGAAACACCCTCTAAATTTAAATCCGAATATATAAAACCGCGGTATAATACTCTCTTTCTCTCTCTCTTTTTCCTCGCGTTCGCGTTATGCGCAAACCGCCCGAGGAAAATTTGGATCGACAGACAAAAAAGATACAACCACTCTTTTATTCTTCCGGTCTCATGACTCTCTTCTCGGAGACATACATGCCATCTAAAAACTTACGAATGTCCTTCTTCTTCACCAAGCACGAGTCGTGGATCAACGCGCAGCTCTTGGAAACGTTGTCGATGTCGTTCCCAGTCAACACGATTTGATCCTTCACGTCGCTCGATCGTTCCGCTCGGACGCCCGGCAACATCTTACATTTTCTCGGTCTCTTTTCGCCCAAAAAGTTACGGATTTCCACCATGTCGCCCTTCTTTTCGTCGATGTTGATGTTGATCGGAAAGTGCGCGTACACCGCTCTCATCTTGTACTCGTACCCGTACAAAACCCCGTCAAACAAGTTGCTGATGTGCGAGCACGTCGATCTCAACGCCGAAGTGATTTTGCTGGTTGGGAAGTACATCGCCGCGACAATCTTGTTGTTTTCCTTGTCGTGGTGCAAGTCAATCTTCGCGATGTGGTTGAAATCTCTGTGGAGTTCGCCTCTCGGACCGGTCACGGAGATTTTTCTGCCGTGCATCTTGACCGTGACGCCTTCCGGAATGTCAATCTCTCGCACAGTTTTTACGAGTCTCATCTTGCTGCTGAGTTAAAATAGTCTGTTTTGGTCGTGAGAGAGAGGGAGAAAAGAGGGTGAGCGCGACGACGCGTGGGGAAAGAGACGGACGATGATAAAAAGACGAGAGACCCGCGAGAAGAGTTCTCTTCCCTTCTTCTAGGTCCTAAAAAAGGAGAGAGGAGGCAAAAAAAAATTTCTCGAATTCGACGCGCAAACGACCCGTCGCGAAGACGCGCGCGGCGCAGCAACCGCGGGTTCGCACTCCTCGATATCCATTCGAACCATCGGTGCCAATCCCGCGCGCGTTTCGGCCGCGCGTTGTTTCACAAAAGAGCACAGACACGCCGAGAAACCATCCGCATTTTTTAGCCCTCTCTCTGCGAAAAAATCCATCCTCGCGACGCGACTATATTGAAATGCACGACACGCACACCGCGCGAAAAGAAAACGCGTGAATATTCGAACTCGTTCCATCGTAACGCTCGCGAAGCGCGTAAAAATCATCCTCCGCGAAAACGCGCGCGTTCGCGAGAACGAAAAACGTACCTCTGTGCGTGCTTTTACTCTCTCGACAAATTTTTTTGTGAAGGAAAAAGAGGAAGAAGGAAGAAGAGAAAAAAATGGGTTCAAAATATTTAGGGTGTCCAACCCTAATAATGGACGACCGAAAAGAAAAAAAGTGCACAGGAAAGAACAACGCACGCAAACAGCGCGTTAAAAAAAGGAGAACGCGCGCACAGAGAGAGAGAGAGAGAGAGAGAAACGAGAGAACGCGCGATTCTCTCGTTTCTCTCTCTCTCGTTTTTGGAATTCTCAGACGCGAGAGAGAGAGAGAGAGAGAGAACAAAAGAGAGAGAGAGAGAGAGAGAATTGGATTTTTCCAACCCGTGTGCCGCCGTCACAAGAGAGAGAGAGAGACGAAGAAAGCGAGAGAGGAAAAATAAACGACGATGAAAAGAGAAGACGAAGGAACAACGCCGCGTAACACTCTCGCCGATGATGTCGTCTTCGTTTCCAGTCGATTGTGCGTGAAAAACCTGCCGAAACATTACACGGAAGCGCGATTTCGCGACCATTTCGCGCCGCTCGGGGAAGTGACCGATTGCGTGATTAAAACTGCGCACGATAGCGGCAGCGACGCTCAGCGGCGGCAAAATCGACACTCCCGCGCTTCATCTTCATCCGGGTCTCGATGTCTGGGATTTATCGGGTATAAAACAGAAGAGATGGCGGCGAAAGCGCTGAAGTATTTCCACAACACGTTCATAGATACCAGTCGGATCGACGTGTCGTTCGCGTTGAGTCGTAAAGATCGAGAGAAGGCGAGTTTGCGAGGCGCGGAGAGACCGTGGTCGAAGTACTCGGAAGGGACGAGCGCGAACGAGAGGATGAAGAAAGAAGAGGAGAGGAAGAATAACAAGAAAAACGGAAAAGAAGATGAGGGCGAGGATGGAAAGAAAGAGGATCCGAATCGGTTTATCGGCGTTCGGGAGAGAATCAAGATGGAGAAAGCCGCTCTGAAAGCGAAAAAAGAACAGTTCATTTCGCCAGAGGAGAAAATGTTGGAAGAAAAGTTGCGAGAAGATCCGAAATTGAGAGAATACATGGCTTTGATGTTACCGAAGAGTAAGTTTGCGGCAAAATTTTGGTCCGATGGGTTAGTGCACGAAGACGAGTACGCGTCTGGTCTGGCGCAAACGAAAATCACCGACGGCGACGGGGTAGACGGGAAGGAGAAGATCATCGAAGATACCGAAGGCGGAAACGCGAACGAAGATTCGGACGACGACGAGTACCAGGATCTAGATAACGATAGCAGTGATAGCAGTAGCGATGATGAATCAGAAGAAGAGATAGACTCCGATTCAGACGACATTAAGAAGGACGAGACGGTTTCGGATATGGATTATCTGAAAGCGAAGAAGGGAAATTTTAGCGATTCGGATGATTCAGATGATGATGATTCAGATGATGATTCAGATGATGATTCAGATTCGGAGGATGATAGCGAAAGTAGCAGCGGCGACGGTGAAGGAAAGGAAGTGGACGACGACGACAAGGATGATTCTGGTTCAGATACGCCTTCGGATGATGATGAGGATGAGGAGAAGAAGAAGTCAAAGAAATCAAAGAACAAAAAGAAGAAAGAAATTGAAGGAGAAAAAGAAGATGAAGAAGGAGAAAAGGACGCAAAGGAAGAAGTCGAAGTCGTCCAAGCGACGGACATGGAATCCTTACAAGAAACTGGTCGCGTGTTCCTTCGCAACCTCGCGTACACGTGCACCGAAGAAGAACTTTTCGATCATTTGCAATCTCACGTCGGCAAATTGACCGCGGTGCACGTCTTAGTGGACAAGTCGACCAAACAGAGCAAAGGATTGGCGTACGCGACGTTCGCACTTCCAGAAGATGGCGTGAAATGCATCGACGTCTTAGACGGTGCTATTTTCCAAGGTCGCATTTTACACGTTTTACCGGCGAAACGAGCGCCTACGAACGCGGAGAAGAACACGTTAGGCGGCGTCGGGAGAATAACTTTGAACGACGGTGAAGACAACGACGACCCAAACGACAACTCCTACAAGAAGCAGAAAGAGCAAATGCGCAAAGCAGACGCAGGTGATAAAAAAGCCTGGAACGCACTCTTCATGCGTCAAGACACCGTCCTCTCCGCCGTGGCTGCGATATACGGCGTTGACAAGAGCGATTTGTTGAGCACGGAAACCGAAGACGTCGCGGTCCGAGTCGCGCTTGGTGAAGCCCAAGTCATCGCAAACACGAAAAAAGAACTCGGCAATAACGGGGTGAACGTCCAGTCGCTCGAATCTGGCGCAGAATCGAGAAAAAACGTCAAAATTGCGCGTTCGAAACATTCAATTTTGATAAAAAATTTACCGTACGAAACCGAGGAATCAGATTTGCGAGAGATGTGCGAAAAGTTTGGCAGCTTGAGTCAATTGGTGTTACCGTCGACCAGGACAATTGCGATCGCGGAATTCTTAGAGAGCAACGAAGCGCGAAGAGCGTTTCAAGGTTTAGCTTACAAGAGGTACAAACACGTTCCGCTATACGTCGAATGGGCGCCGAAGGACATCTTCAACAAGAAGAGCGCTGACGACGACGACAACAACGATGATGATGGCGCACCAAGAAATGAGAGAACGGTGAAGGCCACCACCGCTAACAAAAATGCATCCGACTATGACGACGAGGACGAAGAGAAGTCTAAAGTTCTCTTTGTGAAAAACATCGACTTTGCCACCACGGACGAGAGTTTTCTTCAATTCTTTGAAAATCTCTGCAAGCGCGCTGGAGGAAAGAATAGGAGAATCGTATCCGCCAAAATTGCCCGAAAACCAAGTTCGGACGGTAAAACTTCTTTATCCAAGGGCTTTGGTTTCGTCGAGTTTGAGTCGCACGAAACCGCCTCGATTTGCTCGAAAATAGTCTCCACCGGTGCTGGAAAATTAGACGGTAAAGTCTTATCGACCGAGCTCTCGAAGCAGAAAATGTCTTCTTCTCAACAACAACAACCGGAAACCGTCGACGATGACAACGCGCTCATGAAAAAGAAATCCAAAATACCAAAAGGCAAATCAGCGACTAAGCTCGTGCTCCGAAACGTCGCGTTCGAGGCGACAAAACGCGACATACAAAAGTTGTTCAATCCGTTTGGCACTTTGAAATCCGTTCGCGTGCCGAAGAAATTCGACGGATCGCACCGAGGTTTTGCGTTCATTGAATACACGACGCAACGGGAAGCAACAGATGCAATGGAAGCATTAGGAAGTGCGCACTTGTACGGGAGAAAATGCGTCATTGAACGCGCGGACGAAGATGAGAGCGCTATGATGGATGGCGGTAAGGATTCTTCGAACATGGTATTTGGCGAATCAAACGTGGAGAAGTTGCGAGAGAAAGCGAAAAGGCAAGTGGACGGAGGTCTGAAGCGGTCCGTGAAACGACAGCGCGCTTAGAAGAAGAAGAAGAAGAAGAAGAAGAAGAAGAAGAAAGTTGTAAAATAATATAACGCTAAGAATGCTTGAAACCAGCTTTTTGACATTTCAAACTGCTATCGTAACTATACATCTATTCCTTCGACGACGAACCTTTTTCTTCTAAAGTGCCGAGCAAAATGCTCGCCGGTCCGGATCGGCCGTTTTGCATCACCGCGGATTTCAAAACGTCCTTAATCGTTTCATTTTCTATGCTTTCTCTTTCATCAACATTTGTTCCTCCTTCTTCACCGTTCGGATCCATCGAAGTTACCGTCGTTCGTTTCACGGACTCTTCCACGTGCGATCCGAGCAGTTGCTCTCTTAATGCCGCCTCGTACGCGACGTCGAAATCTTCCGCTTGTAAATCGAGTTCGTTTTGAACGTCGTTGGCTACTTTTCTACTGGCATGCATCGAAGAAGAAGACGCACCCACGACGCTCTCGTCGTTGAACACTAAATCTTTCGTAAATTGCTCTAAAAACTGTTCCGATTCCGGGTCGTCCATTAAAGCGTTCATCAGATCGCGTTCGAACGCGTCGGCGTCGAGTTCCGGCGGCGCAATTTTCTTCGAATAACTACTTCTGCTGTTCCCGTCGTCCACTCCTTCCGCGCCTTTATACGTCGCTTTCGCGTTCATAAACGTCCCGAGTTTTTTCCCGACTCGTTTCACGTCCTCGTTAAACGCTTTCTCTTTCTCTCGTCGTTCATCGAGTATATCGTCGTCGTCGTCGAGGCCGAAATCGTCGAAGGCGTCTTCGTCGTCTTCCGACAAAGGGTGCATTTCGCGCTCCGCTGCTCTCGCTAAAATCTCGTTGTCTAATTCGAGCATGCCGTCTCGCATCCACTGGTCGCTTTCCGGTTCGAGCGAATCTGAAAATTCGCTATCATTATCGTCGTCGTCGTCGTGTTCCGTTTCTTCTGCGCGATCTAACGCGTCTTTAAATCTCAAAATCGCCGCAATTTCCACCGCGCTGAACGCAGACGCCTTCTCTTCCTCGTCCACGTCTTCGCTCAAAAGCTTCTCCAACGCAATCTCCATCCCGACCACTAATTTCATCCCCACATCAAACGCGTTGTGCACGTCCACGTCGGTGGTTTTCGCCACGACATCCATCGGGTACTTTCTCGGCGCGTCGAACTTTGCTCGAGCGAGTTGCGCGTACGCGCATCGGGAAAAACGGAGCGTGACGGAGTCCATGACGGAACGTTTCGCGTCGTCCTCGACTGCTTCGGTCAAGTTCAAATTGCGAAACTCTTTCGAGCTTCGCACGTCCGTTGGCGTTCGCTCGTAAAACATGCGAGCAGCCGTTTGAATGAACGTTTGCTTCGTCGTCGGCGTCATCGTCGTCATCTCATCGCTTCTTTTTCTTTCTCCTTCTTCTTTGCTAATCACACGTAAAGCGTTCCGAACGCGCCTCGGAAGTAACGCCCGCGCGAGATGTCTCGACGTCAAAATCGCTTCGTCCGTTTGGTATTTCTTCATCTTTGTCTCTTTCAGATACCTGTCGATCGCTTCGCCTAAACTATACTTCTTTTCATGATCTTCATCTGAACCGAAAGAACAAGACGCAATCAACGCGTCCAACGCTTCCGCGTTCGTCTTTAGCGCCGTTCGCCTCGACTGGTCGTTCCCTTCGCTCCCGTCGGCGTTGATGTTATCATTATGAAAATCGCTCACGTCGCCCACCACCCGCACCGCGCCGCCTCTCACGAACGTCCTCCCTTCCGCCACGTTCGGTTCCACCCACGTTGGCAACAAATGCGACGCTTCCACGAGTAAAAACTCCCCGTCGTCGTCGAATATTCGCATCGAGCACGAGTTCGGGTACAAGCGTTCGCTCGCCGCGCGCGTCAAGACGTGCACAACCATCCACTCGTCGTCCATGGCGTCTTGAAATTTGGTCTCGCCTTTCAAGCACCATCTTTTCGCGTCCGGGCAAAAATGGGCGCGTAAATTGAATCCGTCGCGATGCCAACAGTAGGATTCGATTCTTTTTTCGCGACGAGAAGCATCGTTCGTCCCGTTTTCGTTTTGAATCCTCCTCCTCGTCATCATCATCGAAGAAGAAGAATGGAGCATCGAATTGGAAAAAATGCATTCGAAAATTTCTCTTTTCCTTTGCTCGAGAAGAGATCGATGATGAGTATTGACGTCCGCGTCTTCCTCGCAACCGTCGTCCGAGGAAACGATATCGTCGAAGTAGAGTCGATATTGGACGCAGTTTGGTTCGAGAAGAAGCTGATTTTCGTCTTCTTCTTCTCCTTCTTCGACTGAATTCATTTTTTTTTTGTTTCTGGGAGAGAGCACAGAGAAAAAATGTGAAGAAGATGTTCGATGTTTGCGCGTATCGCGACGATGATTTTATACAGCAATTCTTATGTGTATATTTGTCTCCTCGTTCTTTTCCTATGTTTTCTATAGCGTACTGCGTGTGTGTGTGTGTGTGTATATATATATATATATATATATACATCTGCGCGTTTTATCTGTGCTAAAGTTTCAACTTTGTGCAAGTATTTTTATACATCTCGCGCGCGCGCGTCGTCAAACTAACGCTTCTTTCCGTCGGGCGGACACGCTTCGAGCCTTTCGAAAAACTCGCTCAACATGCCGACGGATTCGTTCGGACCGCCGCTCGTTTTTACGCGTCCTCGAACCCATTTACTGATTAAGTTCGTAAACTGCATGCTATGGCAGAATCTCTGATCGACGAGGAAGATGGCCGCGTAATCGTGTAAATGCCGGACGCATCTGCCCAACGCTTGGTTGTACGCTCGAAACGCTTGGTGTTCGTACCATTCGCCGCCGGTAAGTAAACTTTTCTGTTTTCCGTGCGGGGAGGAGTTGAACTGTTTCTTGAGCTGGACTTTGACGTCGCCGAGATTTGGGAACGGGATACCCACGCAAAACACCGCTCGAGCGGCGTTGTCTTTGAAATCCAAACCTTCCGAACATTTCCCTCGGAACACGGCGAAGAGTAGAGAACCTTTCTTTTTCAGACCGTCCTTGAAGTCTTCGAGAGTCTCGTCGAAGCCTCGAGAGCCTCCGGTTTCAAAGACGATTTTCTTATGTTTGGAAATTTGCGAGTGGTGCCCGGTGGTGTGAAACCACTCGTCCGAGATTCTCTGGATGAGTTCGTAAGACGGGAGAAACACCAAAACGCCTCCCGGAATGTGTTTGCAATAGCGCAACAGCATGTCGCCTAATCGCGCGGAAAAATCTTGGCCGCTCGATTGTAAATTTTTCCTCGTGACGGCGCCAAGCGTATCTAAACTTTCCACGAATATTTGGTTGTTCGGAACGACGTGCGGGGCGTCGACTTTAATCGGGAACGGAACGCCTAATTCGCCTTCTAACGAGGACGTCGGAGACAACGTGCCGGAGGTTAAAATCACGCACCGCGCTTTCTCGGCGACTCTTTCGAACGCCACCGCCGGCCGGAGACACCACAGAGCAAAACCACCGGTTTTTTCGTCGTGCTTTGGTTTGTCCGGGTTGTTGAACGCGTCGTGCGCGAATTGCGCGATGCACAAGACGTAATCGTTGGAGTATTTCTTGAACAAGGAGATTTTCGTCGCGATTTCGTTTGCGAATCGCATGGCTTGCATGCCCAAGACTCCGGTGACTTTCTCCCCGCGTTCCGAGATCATTTGCATAGTTCGCGATGACTTGGCCGTTATCTCTTGGACTTCTTTCAACACGGAGTTTAACGTCTCCTGTTCTCGCTTCGGGTTACACAACGCGTCCCATAACTCTTCGATTATGACGTTCGAATCGCTAATCGTTCTCGTTTGTTTGTATCTATCAAACTTCTCTCTCTGTTTCATCTTTCTCGAAATCCACGCGCCAATGTGAATCAAAAAGTTCTTCACCGGCAAAGCTTCCGGAAAAGTTGCAACTAAAATCCCTATTTCGTCTAAATATCTCGATAAATCTTTCTCGTAGACTTCCACCGACGAGCCTTCTCGGCAAACGTCCTCGATGTTGTGTCCTTCGTCGATGATGATCGCGGCGTTCGTTAAATCGATATCCATCGCCGCGCGAATCCCTTCGTCGAAAATGTAATTATACGGGCACAAAACAAATTCAGCTTCCTTGTATAACTCTTTGGTGACGTAGAAAGTGCACGCCTCGTGTTCCTCCGCCGCGTACTTCAAATCTTCGATGTCCCAAATGTGCGCGTTTCTCATCTCGTCTAATAAATGCCCCTGGCGATTGAAATACGCGCACTTGGAGCTCGTCGAATGCGGCGGCACCGCTTTCACGCACCCTCTGGTCAGATCTTGACACTCCTCGTCGCTTTTCTTGGCCGGACAAAACTGTTGTCGAGATCCCAACACCGAAAAGTTTGGCCGGTATGGACATCTCTTCAACTCTCTCGCTAACTGAGCGATTTGCGAGTGCGTCCTCGAACACAGGAAAATTCTAGGAACTTCTTCTTCTTTCTCTTCTTCTTTTCTTTCTAATGGTGGTGTCGATGACTTGTTGTTGTTGTTGTTGTTGTTGATTGTACTGTTCTTCGCCGCTCGGTCTTCTACTTTTATCGCTCCGTTGTCTTCTTCTTTTTTCATCGCGTCCTCCTCCCTCGCCTCGACGAACATCCCGTTCGCCGCTCTCCACCCATCCGGCAACCCTTTATTCTCCGGCGTCGTCCCAACTTTCGCTTTCCGTTCCCAATGCTTCCTCCTCATCTCCTTCTGAAACGCCAACGAAGCGCACAGCAGCGCCAAACTCTTCCCGGTCCCCGTCGGCGATTCCACCAGCGCGTGTTGCTTCGTCTTGAGCGCTTGCAAAACTTTCGACATGACAATCTTTTGCGGCACTAAAGGCGTCAGCCCTTTCGGAAACGCCACAGGAATGCCCATCATCGGGAACGTGTTCGAATCGTCCGGTCGTTGTGTTGGCGGGAGCACGAAATCTTTCCTCCGTTTTTGCTGTCGCATCGTCCCCGCTTCAAGCGTCAACAACTCTTCCTCTTTCCCCACTCCGAGTGGAATCTGTTCCGAATCTCTCGAATCCGGACTCAAATCTTCTTCATACTCTAACTGCACGACGCTTTTACTATTGTTACCGTTATTGTGTTTCTGCATGTGCTCGTTCCGCGCTTTCGTCGCCTCTCGGAAGAGGAACCGAACGGACTTTTCCGCCTTGTACTTCTTCGTCGTTGTCGTCGTCGTCGTCGCCTTTGTGTTGACATTTTTTTCCCCGTCGTTTTGAATGTTTTTCTCCTCTTCTTCTCCCTCTCGTTCTTCCTCTTCATTAGCTTCTTCTTCTTCATTAGCTTCTTCTTCTTCTCGCGAAGACATCTCTCTCTCTCTTCTCCGTGCGATTTCTGTGTCGTGGGGTCTCTTTTTCTCTCTCTCTGTCTCTCTCTCGCGCGCGCGTTCTTCCCCTAATAACTTTGGAGCATAAAGGAGGAGTTTTTCAAAATTCTTTTTCCCCACAACAACAACTAAAACCCTAAATAAAAAAATTTGAGCACTTTTTGTATCGTTATTAGGGGAAAGAAGAAGAAGAAGAAGTAGTAATACTAATACTAATAAGAACGACAACTCTCTCTCTCTCTCTCTCTCTCTCGTTCACGAAAAGACCCTCTTTCTTTCTTCTCTCTCGCCGCCACCACCGTGTTATTATTATTGTGTCGTTATTATTATTAGTAGTAGTACACACGGGCGTTGAATTTTTAATTGTGTGCACTTTTACGACGCAAATATTTTTGAAAATCCATTCGACAGCCAAAGAGCCGTTTGAGATACAAAAAAACAAAACGTTTCCCCACAACGACAACTACGAACGCGAACGCGCTCCCGACAACGACGACAAAAAGAACGCGCGATGATGTTTCGCAGAGGAGGAGGAGGAGGAACAGGAGCGCGTTCGCCTCTGGCGCACAGAAACAACGCCGACGACGATAACCACGCGGCTTCTTCTTCTGCGCAACAACATTCTTCTCGTCTGCATTTGTTTCGCGGTAAATTTGGAACGACACCACCGAAGAAGGCGGGGAAAGAGAACGAGCGCGAGGAGGACGAAGACGAGAACCAGGAATGGCATCGGCATCATCGTACTCGTCATCATCACCATCACCACGGTCGAGGAAAAGTAGCGGGTGAGGACGTTAAAGGAGTCGAACGAC
>Ga0181561_10004031_pt1 | contig 12776 bp, 10 predicted proteins | sample 011ome_19_FD_133760 | JGI IMG/M metagenome (GOLD analysis project Ga0181561, IMG submission 133760) | Coastal salt marsh microbial communities from the Groves Creek Marsh, Skidaway Island, Georgia - 011510BT metaG (megahit assembly) | ecosystem: Environmental > Aquatic > Marine > Intertidal...
GTCGCTCGCGTCGTCGCGCGGCGGGGACGATGGGACGATCGTTTGGTTTTAGGTTTGCCTGTGATCCGTCGTTTGCGATCGTCCACCGCCGCGCGCGTCGACGCGCATCGCACCCCCTGACCCATAACCTCGAAATCGCCATCGCGTCCACGCGTCCCATCACCCGCGCGTCCCGCGCGTCCGGAGACGCATCTTTGCGCATGGGGTTATATCCAAAGCTGTGAAGTCTTAACTGAGCTTGGAATATTGCTGGTTGAAAACTAATTTCCATACCCCGTGACGGTCGTATCACGCGTCGTCACGAATTTCTGCAGGCGCATCACAACGCGCCCTTCATTCATCACGTCCCGCTCACGCTCACGCTCGCGCATCACACGCCTCCGTCGCGTTCGTTCGCGCGTGTTCTCGCGCGCGCGCGCCGAATCCGGAACCCGGACGCCGCGCGCGTCGCCTAAATGCGAATCCATTCGGGGCGGGCGAAAAAGTGCACTTTTTCGACGACGACGCACATCGCGTCGCGCGCGTCGATGCGGCTCGCGCGCGCGCCGGCGCGGGCGCCAAATACGCGCGGACGCACGCGCGGCGCGCGACGACGCGCGCGGTGCGCGGCGACGACGTCGGACGGGCGGCAAACGATCGCGGTGTTTCCGAGCGACGGCGATGCGCGCGCGGGGACGGACGCGCTCGCGCACGCGACGACGATGGCGGCGTGCGTGAACGCGCGCGTCGGGGCGCGGTGCGAGGCGGTCGTCGTCGCGCGCGGCGACGACGGGGCGTGGGCGGATTGCGCGCTGGCGACGACGGGGGACGCGCGCGCGGGACGCGCGCGGGCGGCGGCGAGGGCGACTTCGGATGATTTCGACGACGGCGACGGCGACGAGGGCGCGGCGGGGTTTGATTTTTACGTCACGACGCTGTCGACGACGCGGTCGCGGAAGCGGCCGTGCGTGGCGTTGGACGTGGAATCGACGACGCGGTACCCGCGTCTCGTGGCGGCGGCGATTCGCGCGCGCGCGGAAGCCGCGTTCGCGGACGCCGCGGGGTCGCGCGATTTCGACGTTCGAGGCGGGCGGTTGGTGAGTTGCGCGGCGAGTGATGAAGGCGCGGTGGCGTACGACGGCGTCGAGGAAGATGAAGACGACGACGACGACGACGAAGACGAAGACGAAGACGAGGCGGCGACTTCGACCTCGGCGCCGGCGACCTCCTTCGTGCGCGTCGAGCTTTCCGATTCACCGGTCTCGGGAACCGCGAGGGCGTGGTCGAAGATGTTCGTGCACGCCGCGGCCGTGGGTCTGTCCATGGAGTCCGTGATCGAACACTTGGTGAAGAACGCGACGAGCCGCGAGGCGTCGACGAGGAAAATCGTCGCCGCGCCCGCGCCCGCGTCCGCTTCGACGAGTTCGGCGTCGATGCGCGTGTACGTTCTCTTCGGCGGCGCTGCGTCGGGCGGCGATCGCCTGAGTTCGTGCTACGCCGGGCGTAACTTATACTTGACGCTTCGAAACATCCCGACGATTGACGTCACGCCCGTGCTCTTGATGCCGCCCGCGGCGAACTCAAACGGGCTCGTCGACGCCCCGGCGTGGCGGCTACCGTACGCGTTCGCGGTGAATCCCGCGCAGTGGTCGTCCGCGGACGTTCCGCCGCGCATGCCTGACCTCGGGCGCTTCGCCACCGCTCGGCGCGTGCGCGCGGAATTAGAAAAGTATTTATGGATTTCGCCGCCGCGCGACGACGCGGCGCTCGCGTTCGACGCGACGCCGCGCGTCTCGCGTTTGGGCGCGTTGCTCTCGCTCGCCGCCTCCGAGGGCGCCATCGTGTTCAACGCCGGCGTCGTGGGTGAACCCGATGGGAGTTTACAACAACTGTGCGTGTCCTCGGGCGCGGCGTACACCGGATGCGGTCCGCTCGCTAGTCGCGTGTGCGCGGACAAGGCGGCGACGAGCAAGGCGTTGGGGAACATGCGAGACGTAGGGGTGGGGTGTTTGAATAAGCGATTCGTCCCAACGGCGACGTTAGTGAGTAAGGCGACGGAAGAGAGCGGGTGGGGCGGTCGCGCGCGCGCGGAATCGGCCAAGCGTCTTTGGTTGGACGTCGTCGGGTCGCTCGGCGGCGCGAGCGCGACGGCGCGCGGCGTAATCGTGAAACCGGTGACCAAGTCGTCCTTCGGTGGCGTGCGGCGATTGATGAACGACAACGACATGCTCGCGTACGCGGAGTCCATCGCGGCGGCGATGGCGAGCGGGCAATTTCCCGAGGGCACGAATCTCGCCGCGCGCGGGTACGTGTTCGAGCCATTCTTCGACGCCGCGGAGGTTTCCATTCGCGGCGACGGCGAAATCGTCCTCGACCCAGACGACGGATCGAAACGATGGATCGAGATCGAGATCGTCGTCTTCGGAGACAAACCCGGGAAATTACACGCGTTCACGCCGAGCGTGCGCGCGCGCGACGGTCGATCGGCGATCGACAAATCGAAATTAGTCTTGTCCGAACGCGTCGTCGGGCTCGTGCGCGAACGCGCTCGACGCGTGGGCGACGCGTTACAAGTCGAAGGGTACGCGAAAGTCAATGCGTTTGCAAATTTAGACAACGGTGAGATGATCGTGATCGATGTCGACACCGTACCGAACATGTCGTCGCCGAGCGCACCATTGTTCGAGCAAGCGCTCGCCGAGGATTCGCCCGTCGACGCCGAAACGTTTTGCGCGCGCGCGTTGAGTTTAGCGCTCGTGCGTAGATTTAGATGATACGAACAACCGATCGGAGTATGTTTCGTGTAGCACGACAAAGTTGTACAGTACAGTAGGACAGTAGCGAAGAAAAAAAAGCGATGTTGTAGTGAGGAAATCGTACGTAGAGAACCTCGCCGAGAATCACGCGGCGGCGGCCGTAGCGCTCGCCGACGTCTCTCCTTTTTCGATCGGTGCGATCTCTCCCTCCTCGAGCTCGCCTTCGTCCACCGGTAGTGGTTTTCGCGGGGTCGGACTCGCGCTTCGACGCTTGATCATCAGCTTCGGCGGCGTCGGCGGGGATTCGAGCTCGATTTTGCTCTTAGGCGGCGACTCGCGCAAGTCTCGCTTCAAAGCCTCGATCGAGCCGGATCCCACGGACCCCGCGATCGCGACTTCGCTCTCGCGCATGCCGTCGATCGCGCCGTCAGCAAACTTCCGAATCAAAAACGTAATCTGCGAGTTGAAGTACGACGTGAAGGATTCGCTCTTCGTCTTGATCATCTGCTCCAGGCGCTCTAGCGTCGCGACCAAGCCAGCGATTTCAGTCGACGTCGCGTCCAATTCCTTTCGCGTCTCCAATGACGCGTCTTTCACCTGCGCGAGCTTGTCAAACCGCCGCGTGGCGTCCTCGTGGTGTGCGTACGCGCGCTCGTGTTCGCGCATCGTCGATTCCAACGTCTTTTCGTACGTCTCTTGACACTCGCGTTCCAAATCGCGCGCTTCGTCGCACCACGCGACGACGAAGTCCATCATCGTCTTCACCCGCGCGTCCACGACGCCGCGAAACGCGCTCGCCAACCGATCGGTCTCTATCGATCTCTTCAGCGTTTCGGTGTCCACGACCTCGATGTCTTGCAGGATGTCTTGCAGCATGCGCTTATCCGCGTTATCCCGCGCGTCCGTCGTCGGCTCGCGCGCCGCGTCGATCTGACGCTTGTGACGTCGCCCTCGGCGGCGATTTCCTCGCGCGCGCCTCGGCGCCGTCTCGCTCGTCGCTCGATCGTCTCGTTTCGGTGTCAACGAAGCCGCTTCGCACCGCGCGCGCCAATCGTTGGCCTCGTCGAGCGTCACCGCGCACACGCTTCGCACGACGCCCGCGGCGCAGGCTCGCTCGGCCAACTCGTCGTCGTGCGCGAACATTTGGAAGTGGGATTCGGGCGCGCGCGAGGCGCCCGGAGTCATGCACGAGGACGCGTGCGCGGTGGTGGACATGGATGCGGTTTTCGATGCGGTTCTCGACGCGCTGGTTCCCATGCCGAGGCGTCGAGGTGTGCGGCGCGCGCGCGGCGTTCTCGGGACGACAACTCGCGACGCTATTTATTAACAACAAAACGACGGCGGGTACCGATACAGAAGCCGATTCGATCGCCCACGCGTTACATAGACGCACCGGCGCGACGCGCGCTCACGCGTTGATTCTTTGCGTGATGTCTCGAATGCAAAGCATCTGCGCCTTGGCGTTGGCGCGCATGTACACGAGCTGCTCGATTTGCTCGGCTTGCTCCGGCGCCACGCCTTTCTCGCGCATCTCTCTTACCTGCGCGTCAAACTGCGCGTCTTGCTCCTCCATCGCGACCAAAAACCCATCCAGCGACTGCTCGAACGCTTTCACGTCCATGTTCGCCTCTCGCACGCACTCGAGCACGACGTTCTCCTCCGCCTTCGCGTCGTCGTCCGATTCCTCGAGCGCGTTCAACTTCGCCACCACCGCGTCGATCACACTCAACTCCGCCGGCGCGTTCGCGCGCTGATAACTCTCCAGCAAATATTCAAAGACACCCTTCAGCGCTTGCACGATCTCCGGTCGTTCACCCTTGGATTCCGCGGTTTGCATCGTCGCGAGCGCCGCCTCGACGACGCCCTCGGTGAGTTCGCCGCTCGCGCTCATCGCGTCCACCACCTCCTGCGCCTCTTCGGGCGATTGCGAGTTCAGAACTTTGTAGTAATTCGAAAAGTCGCGCTCGGTGACGTTATCGGGCGCCTGTTGCGCCGCGCTCAGCGCCTCGCGCAGGCCGTCGCCTTCGTTCGCGCGCGCGAGAGGTTTCGCGCGCCGACGGTTCGCTCGAGGTTTCGTCGCGCACGGCGCGCGCGCGGGCGCGAGCGCGACGGCGCGCGCGCAGGGCATGATCGCACGCGTCTCGGTCGCGCGCGCGCGCGATGTGTCGAACGCGCGACGCGACGCGATGTGTCGAACGCGCGCGTCGCGGCTTTCGGAACCCTCGGTGTCGCGTCGACGCCGCACACCGCGACGCGACGCGCGCGAGACCGCACGCGCGCGCCATGAGCGCGTCACTCGCATCACCCGCCGTCGCGCGCGTCGCGCTCGGCGCCGCGAAGCGCGCGGCGCGTCGAACGCGCGCCGTCATCGCGCGCGCCAAGGGCAAAGCCGACGAACCCGAAGACGTCGACCCGGAAGAGATCGAGCTGGACGCCATGGAGCGCATGGAAAAAACCATGGACGCCATCGCGAACGATTTCAGCACCGTGCGCACGGGACGGGCGAACGCGGCGGTGTTGGACCGAATCGAGGTGGATTACTACGGAGCGCCGACGCCGCTGAAGACGATCGCGAACGCGTCGACGCCGGACGCGCAGACCATCACCATTCAACCGTTCGATAAGAGCGCGATTAAGGATATCGAACGCGCGATTAATGAATCTGATCTCGGGATGAACCCGTCGAACGATGGGAACATCATTCGATTGAACGTGCCGCCGTTGACGGCGGAGCGGAGAAAGGAACTCGCGAAGCTCGTGAGTAAACTCGGCGAGGATGGAAAGGTTGCGCTGCGCAACGTGCGACGGGACGCGATGAAGGCGTACGAAAAGTTGGAAAAGGCGGGGTCGTTCGGTGAGGACGAGATCGCAAAGTTGAAGAAGAGCATGGAGGATTTGACGGCGTCGTACGTGAAGAAGGTGGACGAGCTCACCAAGGCGAAGGAGACCGAGTTGCAAAAAGTTTAATTTTCGAAGTCGCCGCGAAAGACGCCATCGTGCGGCGTTCGACGCGCGTTGCGTTCCGCGACGTTTTCGCCGTCGTCACTATCTCGCCTCAGCGCCGCAGTAATATCAACGCACCATTGAGTATCGCGCTCGTCCCGGCCGCCGCGTCCCGGTCGCCGTCTCGGGCTCGCGCGCCGCCGCACACCTCCGCGCGCGGCGTCGCGATGTCTGCGCCCGAGCGAACGCCTCCGTCGACGTCCGACGAACCTTCGCCCGGCGATCGAGCGTTCACCGACGCGCTGCCGCCGCTGTTTTGGGACGGCGAAGGCGACGAGTGGCTCGAGGAAACCTCCCCAGAGTTTGCCGCGCTTCGAGCCATCGTCGAGGACGCGAATCGCGACGCCACGCCCGCGGAAATCGCGCAAAAATGCAAGGAGAAAGGCAACGCTTCGGTCAAGTACGGGGTGGCGAATAAGCTGTACGCGCGGTACGCGGTGGAGCATTACACCGCGGGACTGGCGGCGGCGAGCGGCGACGCGACGCTCGACGGGACGTTGTATTGTAATCGCGCGCACGCGGGATTGCTGTTGAAGAATTATCGAAAGGCGTACAGTGATGCGATTAAGGCGACTGAGTTGGTGAGTGGAAACGTCAAGGCGTGGTTTCGCGCGGCGAAGGCGGCGTTGGCGCTGGAACGCGCGGAGGAATGCGCGCGTTGCTGCGTCGGCGGGTTGGAAATCGAAGGGGACAATCGAGATTTAAAGGTGATGCTGCGCGAGGCGAAGCGGCTAGTGGAGAAGCGAGAACAACAGGCGACGTTGGACGCGGCAGAGAAGGTGCGCGTGCGCGCGTACGTAGAGGCGATGAAATCTAAGGGGATTCGCGTAGGGCCGGCGAGTTTGGGAAGCGGCGAGCGCTTGCCCGCGATCGATTCCACCACCGGCGTCGCGACCTACTGGACTCTTTTCGTGTACCCGGAATCCATGCAAACCGACGTCGTCGAGGCCGCGAGCGAAACTTCGACGCTCGGCGAGCACTTGGACGTGCTATTCGACCCCGCGGGGCCGCCGCTCGAGTGGGACGAGCGCGGCGCGTACGCTCGAGATTCGGTCGAGGTGTATTGGCAAACGAACGCCGCGGTGCCGTACACGTGGCAACAAGTGGAGACGAAGCTCCTAGACGCCGCGGGTGTGACGCGACGCGAGGTGGATGACGACACGCGAAGGGAAATCGAAGCCATGGCGAAGGGCAAGGTGGATTCGCGAGACCAGTTCATGCGCTCGCTCGACGAGAACACCAAGCTCGGGGACTTGTTCAAGGACAAAGAGTGCGTGCTCGCGGGTCATCCCGTGTTTTACGTCATCGCCAAGGGTACGGAGTTCCGGCAGCGCTTCTTAGACGGCGAGTGGGAGATCTGATTTAGTACAATAGCAGTTGTTACACGTAGATATATGTCGAGACGGTTGATCACTGGCGCTCCGTCGCTCCGGCGCTGATTTCGACGACATCGTCGCCGTAATCCGACGCTCGCGCGCCAAAAAACGTGAGCCTGCGCGACCAAAATTCCATCAGCGCCTTCGCCTCATCGGCGGTTGAAATCATCTTGTGAGTCTTGTCGAACTCTCGCACCACGGCGCCGCACCCGTGATTTCGTCTAACGAGCGCCGCCGCCGTTTCCCGCACGCGCGCGAGTGGGGTGACCTCGTCACGCGTTCCCGCTATCAACAACACGGGCGTCGGTGCCTCGTCGCACTGCTCGTACGACTCCGGCCGCAGCAACGCCGCCGCCACGGCGGCGCACGACCCCAGTCGCTCGCGTCCAGTCATGCGAGTCGCGACGTCCAACGCCACCGCGCCGCCGTCGGAGAACCCAAACAAGTGTACGCGAGACAAATCCCACCCTCGCCGATCGCGCAACACGCGCAGCGCTCTTTGCACGGCTGACGACGCCGCGTCCAACTGTCTCGCTCGCGCATCCTCGCTCGCGCCCTCCTCCGCCGAAAGCATCCAACGCCGATGCGTCTCCTCCTCCGTCGCCCCCGCGCGTCCACGCGCGTCGAGCACGCCGCCCAGAGACCACAAACCGGTCGTCGGCAAACTTACCATGCGACCAAACTTGTGAAAGTTCATCGGATCGTCCAAGTCGCCGTGCAGCAGCACGAGAATGTTTTCAAACTGTTCGCACGGTGCCCCCGGCGTCCGCGCCGGGGAGCCGAAAAACTTCGCGAACGACTCATAATCGCCATCGCGCGGCGCGCAGCGCCGGTCGGGCGTCCGAGGCGCCGGTTCGCGCGCGCGAGGCGCCGCGTCGAAAAATCCGCGTCGCATTTCGACGCCGCGGCGTCGATCCATCCAGCCATCGCGACGATCTAAACCCTAAATCCAGGGTAGGGTTTAGGGTTTAGCTCGTCGGCACGCCGCAACAGCGCTTAAACTTTTTGTTCGACCCGCACGGACACGGTCGATTGCCCGGAAACGCGCCTCGCATCGCCGCCGCCTCGCGCTGTCGCTGCGCCGTCGACATGTTCGCATCCCCGTCCCGCAGCGCCTCCGCCAGCGCCTCCGGCGACGTCGGCGTCGTCGTCATCGCCTTCGTCCGCCGCGCGACGGCGCGCGTCAGCGCGTGCGCCCTGAGCAACTCATCCACCTCGGCGCGCGCGCCGAGCTCGCGCCGCCGTCTCGCCGACATCGCGCCCGGATCCTCCAGCTCGCGCGCCGTCATCGCGTCGACGCACGCGCGCGCGCGCGACGCCGGGAACGAGATCTCCGCCGGTGACTTCGCGCGCGCGTCCGAGCTCGAAAATCTTTCGACTTCGGCGCGCTCGAGCGCGGACACGTAGTCGCGAATCGACAGGTCGTCGTCCTCGCGGTCGGCGCCGGCGAGCCAGGATTTGATCGCGTCGAGCGCGCCGTGCGCGCGCCGACGCGCGGCGAACGCGCGCGCGGGCGCGGCGAGCGTCCACGACGCGCGCCGCATCGTGACGCGCGGCGACGGACGGACGTCGCGTCCATGACGCGCGCGCGCGACGCGGCGATGCGTCTGCGGCGCGCGGCGGCGTCCGCGACGCGCGCGCGCGACGGATTCGGCGGGACGGCGGTCGGCGCGCGCGTCGTGGAGGCGGCGCGCGCGACGCATTCGGCGCGCGACTCGGCGGCGGCGAAGACGGCGACGACGACGCGCGCGCCGACGCGCGTGTACATCGAGACGTACGGATGCCAGATGAACGTCTCGGACTCGGACGTCGTGCGGAGCGTTCTGCGAGCGCACGGCGTGGCGACGACGGAGGACCTGCGCGAGGCGACGGCGGCGCTGGTGAACACGTGCGCGGTGCGCGACAACGCGGAGTCGCGCGTGTGGACGCGATTGCGGCAGTTGAAGGCGCTGAAGCGAGACGCGGGACATGCGTTGACGACGGTCGGCGTCTTGGGGTGCATGGCGGAGCGATTGAAGGCGAAATTACTGGAGACGGAGGATTTGGCGGATTTGGTGTGCGGGCCGGATGCGTACAGGGACGTGCCGAGGCTGTTGGAAAATTCGACTCGACGGTTGAGCGATTTGAGCGAGGAACACCGGATGAACGTGCTGTTGTCGTTGGATGAGACGTACGCGGACGTGCGACCGGTGCGGAGAGACGTGGGGTCGCCGATGGCGTACGTTTCGGTGATGCGAGGATGCGATAACATGTGCGCGTTTTGCGTGGTGCCGTTTACGCGAGGACGGGAGCGAAGTCGACCTTTCGAATCCGTCGTCGACGAAGCGCGCGGGCTGATCGCGGAGGGCGTGAAGGAAATCACTTTGCTGGGTCAAAACGTGAACTCATACGCGGACGCGCCGATGAAGGCGACGACGTCGGCGGACGACGACCCGTTCGCGGCGTACGCGAAAGGATTCAAATCGGTGTACAAGCCAAAGCGCGAGGGCGCGCGCACGTTCGCGGACCTCATCTCCGCCGTCGCGGGCTTGGACCAGGAGGTACGCGTGCGGTTCACGTCGCCGCATCCGAAAGATTTCCCAGACGATTTATTACGCGTCATCGCTCAGACGCCAAACGTTTGCAAGCAATTGCACATGCCCGCGCAGAGCGGATCGACCTCGACTTTGGAGCGCATGCGACGCGGATACACGCGAGAGGTGTACTTGGATTTAATCAAGCGCGCGCGCGAGATGATTCCGGGTGTCGCGCTCTCGAGCGATTTCATCAGCGGCTTTTGCGGTGAAACGGAGGACGAGCACGCGGAGACGCTCTCGCTGCTCGAAGACGTTCGCTATGAGCAGGCGTTCATGTTTCACTATTCATTGCGCGAGAAGACGCACGCGGCCAGAAATTTGGAAGACGACGTTCCAGAACATGTGAAAAAACGGAGGCTTGCGGAAGTTATCGCGACGTTCCGTCGTCGCGCGCTCGAGGCGAACGCCGCGGAAGTCGGTCGGACGCACTTGGTGCTCGTCGAAGGCGCGAGCAAAAAGGATCCCGAGGCGCAGATGAGCGGGCGATCGGACACCGGCAAGCGCGTCGTCATACAAGGTAAGCGCGCGTTTAGTAATTCTAGCGGAAAGGAGGTGGACATTAAAGCGGGAGATTACGTGGTGGCTAGAGTGGTCGAAGCCGGCGCGTCGACGCTTCTCGCGACGCCATCGGAGATCACGACGGCTCGCGCGTTTTACGACGCGCACAGCGGCGCGGCGTGGTTTTAGAATTGTAATCGATTGTTGTATTTGTACGAAACGTAGCATCTTAGCGCGTCAGCAAATCACCGTCACGCCTTGAGATTGCAAAAACGTCTGCGCCGCGTGAATTTCTTCAGCGTCGGGCGTCCGCATGCCCTCGAGCTTGTACTCGAGACCGAGCTCGCTGAACTTAAACTCGCCGAATCTGTGATAGGGCAAAAGCTCAATTCCCTCAACACACTCGTGTGTTTTCGCGAGCTCCGCCAGACCGCGGAGCTCGTTTTCGTCGTTCGTTCGAAAGTCGACGAATCGAGAATCCGGATCGCTCATGAGCACGAATCGCAACCAAGTTTTCACACGGCGGCGATTCAATTCTTTCAGAAACGCGCGCATTGTCTCGTACTCGCGTTCCGTCGTACCGGTGATGGCTTTGTATTTTTCCAAACTCGAGCTCTTCACGCACAACAGCACCACGTCAACGTGCGGCAACACGCGATTCCACGTCTCCGCGTCCCCACTGGCGGCGGTGTCGATCGCCACCGTCAAGCCGATCTCGTGCGTCTTGATCGCCACCGCCTCCACGAACGCCGGTTGCAACAGGCATTCGCCCCCGGAAAGCGTTAGCCCACCTCCCTCCGAGCTCGCGTAATACTTGCGATTTCGCTTCAAAATTTCGACTATATCGTTCACCGACATCGTGCGCCCGGGATTCGGCGTCTTCGCGAGCGCGGCGTGCGTCGAATCGACGTTGCAGCAAAACGCGCATCGTTTTTCACACCCTTGAAGGAACACGATGCATCGTATTCCGTGTCCATCGACCGCGGTGAAAGTATCGATGCTGTGCACGCGCCCGGTGACCGCACCGCAGTCCTCGATGTCCGCCGCGCTCGCCGGGTCGCCGCCGAGCAGCCCCAAGCCCCGCGCCGCGTAGTTGCGCTCGGGCGGCAGGAAAACGATCGGTCGCGGACGTGGCGGAAAAGCTCCGCGGCGCTTGGTGGCAAAGCAAAATGTTGGGCTTTTTGGTTGGGCTTTTTCGTCGTCGTCGCGCATTTTTCGTTCGTCGTCGTCGTGTCGAAGGGGCGTGTAGTGAAGAGTCTCGGGATCATAATCGACTTTCGAGACGAGGCGAGAGAAACAAGTTACTAATAGCAATTCATCACGCGAACGATTGACGATCGATGCGCGTGAGCGATGGATTTAAGTGATGATACATTCTTTCGGGTGGCGTCGCCGAATTTACGGCGCGAGTAGCGCGCCTAGCGCGACCGTTGCGAGCAAAATTATGTCAACGTGGAAGAGCGGAACACCTGCGGCGGATACTAAGCCAAAGAAGCCGCCAAATAATGAGCCGCTGTTACTCGAGCACGTCGCGGCCGTGAGCGCACCGGCGATGCATGTCGTCTGGCCACTCACGGTGTACCCAGAGTTGCACGTCGGTTGACACGACGAGCCGCTGGCGAGCTCGGAGCCGCACGTACCAGAAACGCCGTTCGCAGGCTGCGTGAGTCCAGTGCACGGCGGCGAAGAGATTGAGATACCACTGACACCCGCGTTCGAGGCTGATGTTGCGATATCCGTAGTGAAGGATGGATCATTGAGAGTCGCAGTGACGGTGGACGCCTGCGAAGTCGGGATCGCTGTCTTGATTTCGGCGGCTATCGTCGTCGTCGGTGCGGCACCCGTTCCAGTCACGCCGCCGACGGTGATTGAAGAGCTTGCCAAAGAGAAAGCTGTGTTCAACGTCGCTCTATTCGTCGTCACGACTTGATACGTCACGACGTTGCTGAGTAGACGCCTGCGCGCCGCGCTTTGCGCAAAGTTCTCAATGTCAGACGTGGCGACACCCAACGACGACGCGGCGGCGGTGATGAACGAGCTTTCATCCACAGGGGACGAGAACGTTTGCTTTCCTAGCATCGTGTACTTAATGGTGATATTAGCCGGGTCCACTTGAACGCCAGTGGTGCCTGCCAAAAGCGACGTCGTCAGCGCGTTTTGGAGCGTCTGCACGAGGGTATCGTCGATGACTTGTGTGATTCCCGCGAACTCAACCTTGACTTCAACCTCGGTTGACTCAACGCACTCACCATTCAAAAGTGAGTAGCCATCATTGCAGACGCACTGGGTCTCGGTCCCAAGTGCGACGTCACCCGCCTCGTTCGTCGAGCCAGATGGACACGCCACACACGCACCGTCACTATTCACGCGATAGTTCGCGGGGCAAGTGCACTGCGTCTCGTCCCCGGATGGGTTGTCACCCGCCGCGTTCGTCGAGCCAGATGGACACGCCTCGCACGCACCGGCACTGTTCACGCGATAGTTCGCGGCGCAAGCGCACTCTGTCTCGCCGTCGGCCAGCCAGCTATCATCGCCTTCATCGTTCGTTGAGTCTGTCGGACACGCCGAACCGACGTACTGCCTCCAGA
>Ga0181561_10004033_pt1 | contig 12769 bp, 9 predicted proteins | sample 011ome_19_FD_133760 | JGI IMG/M metagenome (GOLD analysis project Ga0181561, IMG submission 133760) | Coastal salt marsh microbial communities from the Groves Creek Marsh, Skidaway Island, Georgia - 011510BT metaG (megahit assembly) | ecosystem: Environmental > Aquatic > Marine > Intertidal zone...
ACCACTCGTTACGGTATCTTCCGCGTTACCTTTACCGCACTTATTCATCCAGCCGAGGCCCTGTTCCTCAATGGCTGCAGCTGCAGGCTCTGGACCAACGCATTCTTCTGGCTTGTGAGCGCCGTGTGCTTTACCAAAGGTGTGTCCACCCGCGATAAGGGCAACGGTCTCTTCGTCGTTCATCGCCATGCGACCAAAGGTCTCGCGAATGTCTTTCGCTGCGAGTAGTGGGTCCGGATTGCCATTGGGGCCTTCTGGATTTACGTAGATGAGACCCATCTGAACGGCAGCGAGAGGTCGCTCCAGTTCACGGTCGCCGTGGTAGCGCTTGTCATCAAGGAATTCGTTCTCAGGTCCCCAGTAAACGAGGTCTGGCTCCCAATCATCCATACGGCCGCCGGCAAAACCGAAGGTTTTAAAGCCCATCGACTCCATCGCGACGTTGCCCGTAAGGACCATCAGATCCGCCCAAGACAAGCTCTTTCCATATTTCTGCTTGATCGGCCAAAGCAATCGACGCGCTTTGTCCAGGTTGCCGTTATCTGGCCAGCTGTTGAGCGGTTCAAAACGCTGCTGACCGCCGCCTGCACCGCCTCTACCGTCGCTAACGCGATAGGTACCTGCGCTGTGCCAGGCCATACGAATGAAGAAAGGACCGTAGTGACCGTAGTCTGCTGGCCACCAGTCCTGTGATTCAGTCAGGAGTGCCGTAATGTCGGCTTTAACTTGATCCAGGTCGAGCTTCGCGAACTCTTCCGCGTAGTTAAAATCCGCGCCATAGGGGTTTGACTCAGGCGAGTGCTGGCGCAGTGGGCTCAAGTTGATCGATTCTGGCCACCAGAATTGATTGGTCTTTGCTTGCCCCATAGCGCTTACGCCAGCGGAGCCAACTGACAGCGTCATTGCCATAGCAACGGCTGTGAAAAGAGGGGTCTTACAGTTTTTCATCGATGTAACCTCTAGCTGTTTATGATAGTACGGCTCACCTACCGGTGTATTGAGCCTCAGCCTGCAATGTAGTCGCAGTCGGTGGTTTTGTGAAACTGATATTTTCGAAAGGATTGATCGGTTTTTCTAATTGCTATAAAAAAACCGATTGATGTCTTGGTGCGTAGGGGCGGAATTCGGCGCTTGGCAGTTGGTGTTTCATGGTTAGCGCCCATAAAGGATGGATGAACGAATGCATATCGTCGGTGCTTTCTTTGCTCCAGGCTTCCTTTGTAAAGCTTGAGGTGGTTTTTATTTGACGTTATTTTGATATCAAATTGATATCGGAAATTGTCATGATTCAAGAAAAAATCGTTAAAACGTATTCAGGTTACTCAGCATTGTTGGTTATGACTCTGCTCTTGGGGCTGGGTGTGTTTATTCTCATCGCAGCTCCGGGATTGCTTAAGGCGATCGTGGCCTTATTTGTGCTCGCTCTGATACTGATGGCCGTAGGCTTTTACATGGTCGGGCCAAATGAAGGTCGAGTTCTCCAGCTTTTTGGTGATTATGTTGGGACGGATCGCCAGCTCGGTCTGCGCTGGGCGAATCCGTTTTACTCGAAAACGCGGGTTTCGCTCCGGGTTCGCAACTTTGAAAGTGGCCAGTTAAAAGTGAATGATCTCGTGGGTAACCCCGTGGACATTGCCGCCGTTGTCGTCTGGAAAGTGGTCGATACAGCAGAGGCCGTGTTCGAAGTAGATGACTACGAAAATTATGTCGCTGTGCAAAGCGAGGCCGCGATCCGAAACATGGCGACGAGCTACGCCTACGATGATTATGAGGGCGACGCGATAACGCTGCGTGGTAGCGGCAATGAAATCGCCGATATTCTGCAAAAGGAAGTTCAAGATCGACTTGGCAAAGCGGGTGTTGAAGTGATAGAAGCGCGTATTAGCCACTTGGCTTACGCGCCTGAAATTGCGAGCGCCATGTTACAGCGGCAGCAGGCTTCGGCAATCGTAGCGGCTCGGCACAAGATTGTTGAGGGCGCTGTGGGGATGGTAGAGGACGCTTTGAATAAGCTGTCCGAGCGCGAGATCGTTACGCTTGATGATGAGCGTCGTGCAGCGATGGTGAGTAATCTCTTAGTGGTGTTGTGCAGCGATAAAGCGGCACAGCCGGTCGTGAACAGTGGTTCGCTCTACAGCTGATATGAATCGGGCGAAGAAGGCATTTCAGTTGCGCATAGACGCGAAGACTTTTGATGTTCTGCAAGGCTGGGCCGACGATGAACTGCGCAGTTTAAACGCTCAGATTGAATACTTGATTCGAGACGCCCTGAGAAAATCAGGGCGTCTTCCCAGCGATAGCCATTCTCAGCGGACCAGCAGACACGAGGCCTAGGCCTCGTGTCGCTGAATCATCGCGAACAGCTGTTCTTTCAAGTTTAGGCGACCTTTTTTCCGCTCATTTAGATAGTCGTCACTGGTGTTCTCTGCTCCGGTCTCGATACGATGTACCTCATGGTCGAATTCGTGATACGCATCGAACAACCGGGCAAAATGGTTGTCGTTGAGTTTTAGGTAATGAATGGAATGGTGGTGATCTGGAAACTCGTGGTGGAGATCGTGTTTTTCGAGCATGCGCGCCTCTCTGGTTGATGTTCGTTCCCAGTTTAGCTCGATTGCTGCAAAGGCCTTTTGACAAAGATCAACATAAACCCATGGTTATTGAGAGCGTGTGGCATGTTGATCGATGCGCGTTTCAAGGTCATTAAGCCCCATCTGGACTAACGCGAGTTTATTCTGCTTTTTGAGGAGGGCTTTGTCGGATGGCGATTTTGGTGCACCATTGCAAGGTGGTGAACCGTGTGCGTTTGCTAGATAACCTTCTCGGCGGGTACTTCACTCACAAACCAGCGGATGAGCTCGTGGTCGTCTACTTCGAGTGGGCGTGAGAAGAGGTAGCCTTGCGCTTGGTCACATCCAAGTTGTTTAAGCGCGTTCGCTTGACTACGGGATTCAACACCTTCGGCAATGACGACTTTTCCTAAGGTGTGGCACAGGCTGATCATGCAGGCCACAATCGCATGTGCTACCTCATCGGATTCAATGTTTTCGATAAAGCTTCGATCGAGCTTGATACAGTCTACCGGCAAGTTCTGCAGGTAAGACATGGAACTCATGCCCGTACCAAAGTCGTCAATAGATACTCTAACCCCCATATTGCGAAGTCGAGTAAAGACACTTTGTGCTAGCTGAGGATCCAGCATCGCCGCACTTTCGGTGAGCTCTACTTCCAGGAGGCGAGGGGGCAAACCAATCACTTCGAGCTGACCTTCAATAAAGGGCAGCATGTTGTTATCGAGTAAGTTATAGGGCGATAAATTTACCGCGATCGGTATTTCTTTTCCCTCGTCATGCCATCGCTTAGCTTGTTTGATAGAGCTGTGTAGCATCAGACGGCTAAAGGCATTGATCTCTCGACCTTGCTCAATGAGTGGGATGAAAATATCGGGAGGAATGTTGCCAAGAGTGGCATGCTGCCAACGAGCAAGCGCTTCGACTCCTTTGATTGCGCCCGTGACGAGATCAATCTTCGGTTGAAAGGTCAGATTGAACTCAGCGCTCGCGATGGCTTTGGGAATCTGGTTGCGAAGTAAGGTTTTCAGCTGGGTGTTTTCATCGTGCTGGGCGTTGTAAAACTGAACTGCGCGGCGTGACTTTTTCGCATCCTGCAGGGCGATATCCGTGCAGTGGAGTAGGTCTTTTGGATTTAACGCGTCTTTTGGGAATAAGGCGATGCCGATGGCAACGCTCAAGTTAAACGTCCAGCCGCCAATTTCGAGTGGCTCAGCGCATGCCTGTGTCATTTTTTGTGCAAGTTCGTACAGCGTCTGCTCATTGAACTCGGGTGTCCAAAAGGCAAATTCATCGCCTCCGTAACGATAGAGCTCGGTTCCCTCGGGTAAGCACAACTTGAATTTTTTTGAGACGGCGATGAGGCAATCGTCCGCTCCCTTACTTCCTATGGTCTCGTTTATTTCTTTAAAGCGGTTAAGTCCCATAAGGAACAGGGCGCCCGGCTCTGCAGAGGCCGTGTTGTCCATTTGGTCTAGACGAGCATCCAAGCTTTCGAGCATGTAGATCCGATTGTATAGCCCCGTTAGGTCATCCCGAGAGGCGGCTTCTCTCAGCTCATTGTTAATGCCTTCAAAGCGCTTGCTGATAATGCTTGATAAGGAGAGTGCGCCCCATATAGCGACCCAGAGTGTGATAAAAGCAGTAAACGAAAGACGTTGTGCCATCGATTCCAGGCCGGTTTTATAGACTTGAACCGGTGTGAGCAGCAGTACATCGAGTTGGTTTGCGCTTGAAGTGGCCTTCGCCCACATGTAGGTTCCGCTGTCAGCCTCGATCATCCCTGACATTTCTTGAGTTTGCTTCAGCCAATCTAGGTTTCTAGCGAATAGATCAGTGGGTTTACGCCCAAACTCAAGTGTTTGCGAAGGGGTTTGCACTAGAATGTGGGCCGTATTGAAGTTCTGTGCTAGGAGTTGATCTAGGTAGTCTCGATTCAGTAGCGCTTGGTCGTGATGCGTGGAGTCATACTCGAGGGCATGCAGTAACGTTTGCGCCTGGGTTTCCACGCTGTCGGATTGGACTCTCTTGCCTAAGTCAGTCGCTAGCCGGTAGGAAACCGAAATAAAGATTGCCGATACCACCACGGCGAGCGCTAACGAACCCAGAATGATTCTGGGTTTCAGACCGCTGTCGGTTGCGAGAAGCCGCTTGGTTCGCTGCATGTTAGGCTTTTGGGGAATCGCCTTTAAAGGTTGATATCCCCGCGACTTGGTATACTAAGCAACTGCCAAAGGTGAGCGATATGGCGTTGAGTAGCCCAAAAGCGATCAGAATTCCTTGCAAGAGTGGATCGCCTATTGCCTCCGGAAAAAATAGGGCTGCTGAAAGCGCAACCAGCGCAATGAGCCCTCTGATTCCGCGATCGATTGGTGACAAGTTTTTCTTTAGCACGATTATCATCCTCACTGAGTGAATGCAAGCGGGCTAAATGTGACATAGATCACATTTAAATGTTCAGGCCCGGTGCTCAATTCTTCTAAAAAAAACAGTTTAGTGCGTCTCAAAAGGGTAAACTGAGCCACCAAAGGGAGATGCTATGATCGATACGCGCATTAATGCAGTAGGGCAGTTGCAGCAGACGGAGCTCGATGCGACTTTCGCGACTCGCGCAGTCGAAGATCTTGTTCTAAAGGGCTATACAGTGCAGCCGAGTTCGTTGCCTCTGGCCTTGCTGGTAGGCTTGCAGGAGCAGGTCTATTCGCTCAGCTCAGACGATTTTGAGCACGCAGGTATTGGCCGTGCGCGCGATTATCATCGCAATCAGTTTGTGCGCTCCGATGATGTATGCTGGATGACGGGGGAGTCGGCGGTAGGTGCCGCCTGGTTAGACTGGTGTGAACAATTGCGGCTCGAGTTAAACCGACAATTGTTCTTGGGGCTTTTTTCCTTCGAGAGTCACTATGCATGGTATCGGGCCGGGGCGTATTACAAACGACACTACGATGCGTTTCGGGGGCAGACCAATCGCGTACTGTCTCTGGTAAGCTATTTAAATAGCGATTGGGCACTTGATGATGGTGGTGAACTCATACTTTACGAGTCGGATGCGGATAAAGCAGGACTCCGCGTTACCCCTCTTGCTGGTACAACGGTACTGTTTTTGAGTGAGCGTTTTCCTCATGAAGTGCTGCCAGCTAAGCGAGACCGCTACTCCATTGCCGGTTGGTTCAGAGTAAACTCATCAAATGCTGATATAATCGATCCACCACGTTAAGACTCGGGGGCGATCATGCGAAATCTTAAGATTAAAAGTCGCTATCACTTTGGGCTGAGCCACGTGCTCTTGGTAAATGCCACTTTGGTGCTATCGGCTTGTGGTGGGGGAGGCGGAGGCGGGGCTTCGGCGCCTCCACCGGTTGTTGTTACCCCTCCTGCGCCCAAGCTTCTGATCGGATTTGATTCTGAGGTCGAGGCTCTCGAGGCGTTTCGATCCGCCCTTGGGCAGGCAACAGTAACTCAAGAGGCCATAGCCGCTGTTGATGCGCCAGCCAAGGCGGGTGATCAGCAGAGCTTCAGCACAACATACACACTCGAGCCAGAAGTTGATGAGCTCGACATGGTGAAATACGACGGGCGCTTGCTGTACATCGCGCCGTCTAGATCCGGTGGTTGCTGTGTAGAACCTCTTCCTGCAATCGCCGATGTGGCGATTGATGCCATGGTCATGCCCCCACCACCGGCCTCGAGGGCTCTGCGGATACTGCTTGCGGACGCCGACACGGCCTCACTGACGGAGGCGGCAACCATAGAATTATCCGAGGGCCTTGCGGTCGAGGGCCTTTTCACGGAAGAGGGTGTGGTAACGGTCTTGAGCTCATCGAGCTGGTGGGGTTATCGCGGATGGTCTGATGTGGCGATATCGGATTGGGCGAATCAGACCGTAAGTCTAGAGACCTATGACCTGAGTGATCTGCAAACCCCTGTCCGCACAGGTCGCCTCGAAATCGAGGGAAGTTATGTGCTCAGCCGTAAAATCGGCTCCGCAATCGAAGTCGTTTCACGATTTACGCCGGCACTTGAAGGGTATAACTACTCTCCGCAGACTGCGGAAGATGAAGCAGCTAACCAAGCGGTGTTGGAGCAGCTTACCCCATCCGATTTGCTGCCTCGTATACGTTTTGAACAGCAAGATTTGGCTCTGCTGGATCTCTCTAGCTGCTGGAGAGTCAATCCAGAGCACCCTTGGGCAACCCCGGTAGAAGTGAGCACAACGGTCACAGTCGTTACTCGTGTGGATCCTCTGAACTCGGAGCCGCTCAGTGCCCGCTGTTATTTTGGTGATGCGGCAGGCGTGTATTTTACAACTGACCGACTCTATTTTGTGCAGCAAGACTCAGAAGTTGATATGCAGCGCACTCTCTTGCATCAATTTGAGCTAGATACTGATCTCACTTACTCTGGATCGGGGCGTGTGGATGGTAGCCTCCACCTCGGTGGGCAGCGTGATTTTAGAATCAACGCGTACCAAGACACCTTACGCCTAGTCACTACCACATGGGTAGATGATCCCTCAGATAGCCTCGATCATAGGCTTTGGATACTCAGCACCAATGCGGTAGACGGGGAGCTTGCCGTTCTCGGGCAGTTGCCCAATAACGCCGAACCGACTGAAATCGGAAAGCCAAATGAAGATCTCTATGGCGTTCGATTTATGGGTGCGCAAGCTTACTTGGTTACCTTTGAGCGGATTGACCCGCTTTATATTCTGGATTTGAGTGATCCGCGATCGCCGAAATTAGCCGGCTCGTTGGAGATTGAAGGTTTTTCTAATTTCTTACATCAAGTAAGTGATTCGCTGTTATTGGGCGTGGGGCGGGATGCCGACAATTGGCCCAAAGTCGCACTGTTTGACATAACCAATCCAGCTTTGCCTGAAAGTCTGGGCGAGACTCGTCTCGGATCCGATCTTGACTGGGCATATAGTCCTGCAGAATATGATCGTCGTGCTTTTACGTATCTAAAAGATTCAGACGATGCTGCTCGTTTCGCTTTACCCGTTTCGGGCACACAGCTGATCGACGGTCTTTACGAATCGATTGAGAGACTGTATCTCTTCGAGATCAGCGGATTGCAGGCCTCTGCAGCGACCCGTTTAAGACAGCCCGGTTTTATCGAAAGCAGTCCAAATGATCAAGGTGCGAGTTCAGAGCCGATGAGAAGCGTGATTGATGGTGATTCGGTCTTTTTCGTAACGGGTGAGTCGGCATACGGCGCAGCATGGCGTTCACCGGAGACTCAAACTGGCCCCCACTAGCTTTCGAGCGGCTTGCGACCAAATGACAATATTATAAGATGCTTAACGGTGAGCTTCGGCGCGCATTCGACTAAACTGTCGAGAAATCATGGGAGAAATTTATGGTAAGACGATTTTTTGAGGGTTTAGGGCGACTGTTGGGTGCTATTCGACGCGGCGCTTTGAATGTTCTGACTTTGGCGGTTGTGGTTGGTATTGTATCCGGTATTGTGGGTTCCGTTTTTAACCAACCTGAGTTACCAGAGAGCGATGGCAAGGTGCTCATGATTGCACCCAAAGGGCTCATCTTGGATCAAGAAGTGTTCCCAGACGACTTGGATTTTCCATTTGCCATGCCTGATGATGCGCAGATTCAAACGCGCGATTTGGTCAAGTTGATTCGTGCCGCAGCGGACGACAGCTCCCTGGCAGCGGTGTCTATCGATTTCAGTGAAGCGGGTTTTGCCGGTCCTACCACGGCACTGCAAATTGCGGATGAGCTTGCGGCCTTGCGGGGTACCGGAAAGCCTATTATTGCCTTTAGCCGATCTTTGAGCAGTGGGTCGTATCTGATGGCCGCGCAGGCAGATGAAGTCTTTGTGCATCCCGCTGGCGCCGTTTCCATTTCTGGCCTTGGCGGGTATCGCGATTACACGCGTGACCTGACCGATAAGTTGCGCATCAATATCCATAATTACTCGCAAGGGCAATATAAGTCGGCGACCGAAGGTCTAACACGGGACAGCATGAGCGAGGCCGATCGCGAGCAACGCGAGGCGCTGCTGATGCCTATATGGGGCGAAATGAAGGCGCGTATGGCCAAGGCTCGAGGTATAGACCCGGAGGTAATTCAAACCTTGGCGGATGATTTTTCTGTGCCACTTTTGGGCGAAGCGGGCTACCACAACTTGGCAATGGCTGAAGAGCTGGGTTTGATCAACGGGACCTTCGATTTTCCGGCTTATCGCGAATACATGATGGAACGCTTCGGCACAATTACCAACGACGGCCGCGACACTTATCCGCACATCAGTGCAGATGAATACATGAGTACCCTAGATGAAGATCTGTCTGATGCAGATGAGTCAGTTGCCGTCGTGTTCGTTCAGGGTGGAATTCAAGAGGGACCGCAGGGCCCTGGTGTTGCCGGCGCAGATGATATCGCGAACTTGATTCGCACGGCTTATTCCAAAGAGAACACTAAGGCGATTGTACTGCGGGTTAACAGTCCCGGCGGGTCGATCATTGCGAGCGAAATGATCCGCGATGAGGTATCAGCTGCCCAGCGTAAAGGCTTGCCTGTCGTCGTTTCGATGGGCGATGTGGCCGCTTCGGGTGGCGTGTGGGTTAGCATGTCCGCTGATAAAATATTCGCAGAGCCAACCACGATCTCTGGCTCCATCGGTGTGGCGGTAGCATTCCCCTCTTTTGAACGCACCTTTGAGTGGGCGGGTATTAATTTTGACGGTTACACAACGAGCGAACACGCTGGATGGAGCCCAGTAAACCCGATGAGTGAAAAGCTCGACGGGATGTTTGCGCGCTGGGCCTCAACCGCCTATGACCGGTTCGTCCAGTTGGTGGCGGAAGGCCGCGATCAAGATCCTGAGTTCATACGCTCCATCGCAGGTGGACGCGTTTGGATTGGTGAAAAAGCGCAGGAGCTCGGTTTGGTCGACGAGATGGGTAACATGGAGTCAGCTATCGCGGCTGCCGCTGAATTAGCTGAATTGGATGCGTATCAAGTCGACTACGTCGTCAAAGCGCCATCGAAAGCGATTATGATTCTGCGTGAGCTCCAGGGTGGTATCGGTATCAAAGTGCCATCGATGTTGGGGACTTACGGTGACTATATGGCGCAGATTTTCAAGGTATTGGAGTCTGTGTCAGAGCCTCGGGCAACGGTTCTTTGCGCAGAGTGCATGGTCGAGCTCTAACCGCGATGCAGGCGCGCGCCCTATTCGGTGCAGTGCCGCTAGGGGCAGCTCAGGCTGCCCTTTTTTATTTATCTTGTCCGCTCAGGGATGCTATCTCACCTTGCTAGATGCGCCGGGGATCATCAGCGTGCTTAAATCCGACATAGTCACATTTTTTATCCAGACCGGTCAAATGGTGGACTAGGGTCAGCTGGATGAGGTAGACAGCTCGTCCCAGCCACCACACCGTCGGTGCTCAGAGCTCGTTGAGGCGAGACATCCAGTGCTGTGTCGATCCGTCAAAACCGCTCAGGTCCGCGTCCAATGGAAGAAGCTCGTTGGTCAATTTCTTGCCGAGCTCAACGCCCCACTGGTCAAACGAGTTGATGCCCCAAATGACCCCTTGAACAAAGACCTTGTGTTCATACAAGGCGATGAGGGCACCCAAAGCGGCGGGGGTCAGTTTGGGCATCATAATGAGACTCGAAGGTCTGTTGCCAGGGTAGTGGCGGAAGGGTTCGCCGTCGGGGGCGGAGCGGCCGGTCATCAGAGCTGCCGCCTGTGCGAACATATTTACTAAGAGCGTTCTATGGTGTTCGTCGTTGCTCAGGGCGTCGTTCAGGGCGGCGATAAAATCCACCGGTATGGTGTGGGTTCCTTGGTGCATGAGTTGAAAAAAGGCGTGTTGGCCATTTGTGCCTGTCTGACCCCAGACGATGGGGCCTGTATCTGTATTCACAGTCCCGCCACTTTGCAGAGTGGTCTTGCCGTTGCTTTCCATGTCTAACTGCTGCAGATAAGCGCTCAATAGACCCATCCGTTCGCAGTATGGAATTACTGCTTGAGTGGGAAGCTTGCCGAAGTTGATATGCCAAATGCCGATGAGCGCCATGAGTACCGGCACATTATCTTCAAATGGACTCTCGGCAAAATGCTTGTCCATGGCGTGAGCACCTTGCAGCAGTTCGGTGAAACCCTCGCTACCGATAGCGCAAGCAAGACTAAAGCCAATGCTTGACCACAGAGAATAACGGCCGCCCACCCATTCCTCAAATGGCAGTATCCGGCTGGGATCCACACCGTAACGGATAGCGTTTTCTGGGTTTGCCGTGAGTGCGACGACATGAGGTGTCGACGCAATGTTTCTTATGCCGAGCTCGGATTCATACCAGTTCAGTGCCGTTTTGGCATTGAGCAAGGTTTCTTGAGTGGTAAATGTCTTACTCGCAATGGCGGTCAGCGTTGTGGCTGGATTAAGTGATCGCAGCAGGGATATGATTTCAGCGCCGTCCACGTTAGAGATGTAGTGTACCCGCAGATTGTCTGTTCGAAACTCTCGTAAAGCCTCGTATGCGAGCTTAGGACCTAAATCCGAACCACCGATACCGATGTTTATGATGTCGGTGAACTGTTCTCCGTTCAGGCCGCGCCAAATTCCAGACCGAACCCGATCCGCCGCTTCGAGCATCTGCTCTCTTTGACGTTCAACGTCTGAGCGAAACTGACTCGTTAAGGCTTCGATATCGCCAAAGTCACGGAGGGCGGGGTGGAGAACCGCTCTATTCTCACTCTGATTGATTGCGTTGCCCGCTAAAAAGTCAGCGCGTCGAGCCTCTAATGGAGACTGTTTGGCGAGTTCAAGCAAGGCGTCGAGATGCGTTTGAGAGAGACCGTGTTTGCTAAAATCAAATTCAATGCCTGCAGCTCGGAAATACCATCGCTGAGTATGCTGGTCATCGGCTCGGAAAGTCTCCGCAATCGACAGCGGATGTTTCGCCATGTTACTGAGGGTCGCCCAAGCGTCAGTGTGATCTGGTGTATATGGTGTCACGTGGTAAGATTCCTTCGGAATAAACGAGTGGTCCAATTAAAACGCGTAGTTTGAAGCATTTACCCCTGCTTTGAAAGCGCAGGCCGTCGCAATTGAGGAGGTAACTCTGTCTATGTCAGAGGAAATCGACAGGTATTGGATGTCGCAAGCTCTGCTGCTCGCCAAAGCCGCGGGGGATGCAGGAGAGGTACCGGTGGGAGCGGTTCTGGTGCGTGATGAGGTCATGCTGGGGAGTGGATTCAATCGATCGATATCGAGTTGCGACCCCACGGCACACGCGGAGGTCTTGGCCTTGAAAGAGGCTGCATCGGTACTGGAGAACCACCGAATTATCGGTGCCACCTTGTACGTGACCTTGGAACCTTGCGTAATGTGTGCGGGCGCCTTGGTGCACGCTCGGATAGGACGTTTGGTGTTTGCCGCGTCAGAGCCCAAAGCGGGTGCTATTTGCAGTCAGTGCGCGGTGCTCGATATGCCTCATCTAAATCATCGGGTTCTCTGGCAGCAAGGCGTTTGCGCAGATGCTTCTTCAGAATTGTTGAGTGATTTTTTTCGCGCTAGAAGAGACGCAAAAAAGGCGCTAAAAACCCAGAATGGGTAAATTTTGAAGTGTCTCGGGTAAATAGTCTCGGCTGTTGTGGGAGGGTAAGATTTGTCCCTCTGAAATATCCCGCCAGGATAGTACGTTAGCGTAATGACGTATGTTCTGAACGTAAGTCACGGCTTCATTACCTCTGGCATAACCGAATCGAGCCTTTCGATAATAGGTAGGCTTTTGGAGTTTGGGAAGATGCTTCATGACATCAACCCAAGAGTCTGGGTTGTCGCCCTCTGCGCGGGTCAGTGTGCGTGCATCCTGGAGGTGCCCCATACCAATATTATATGCTGCCATAGCGAGATAAGTGCGGTCCGGCTCGGCTATGGATGGGTCTAATCTTCGCTTTAATTTCACTAAATAACGCGCACCTCCGCGTAGGCTCTCGAGCGGATCTAAGCGGTTTTTCACCCCCAATTCTTTCGCTGTTCGTCGAGTGAGCATCATCATGCCCCGCACCCCGGTAAACGATGTTGCCTTTGGATCCCAGTGCGATTCTTGGTACGACATGGCTCCCAGTAGAGCCCAATCGATGTTGTACTCGTTTGCGACTTGGCGTATGAGATGCTCGTAGCTAGGCAGAACGGCTTCCATATTCTGTGAAAAGGTGAATGACCCAGC
>Ga0181561_10004041_pt1 | contig 12755 bp, 7 predicted proteins | sample 011ome_19_FD_133760 | JGI IMG/M metagenome (GOLD analysis project Ga0181561, IMG submission 133760) | Coastal salt marsh microbial communities from the Groves Creek Marsh, Skidaway Island, Georgia - 011510BT metaG (megahit assembly) | ecosystem: Environmental > Aquatic > Marine > Intertidal zone...
AACTCCACCCCGACGTCGCTTCATACGGAACGACCAGCTACGTCGCGAGGGCGCGCGCCGCCGGCGCGGATTTCAGAGCGTGCCTCGCGGCCGCGATCAAATCGCTGGCGCTGGACGCGACGTGCGAGGACGCGCCGTGCGGCATCGCCGGCGCGTGGACGACGCCGCGGACGACGAAGCTGCACGCGATGAGCTACGTGTACGAGCGCGCGGTGCAGGTGCGGCGCGAGGACTTTTCTTCCTGGCCAAGCGTCGCGTCTCGTTTCGTCTCTCTCCGCCCGCCGCCCCTCGCTCGTCGCACTCCGCGACGCCTCGCGACGCCTCCGACTGACGCGCCCGCCCCCGCGCTCCGCCCACCCCTCAGTCGCGCGCGGCGAAGACGTACGACGCGGCGACCACGACGAAGACGGACGCGCTGACGGTGACGCCAAAAGATTTCGAAGACGCGGGGGAGGCGGTGTGCGCGACCGCGGCGGCGGACGTCGCGACGAGGTACCCGGACGCGGACCCGGAGCACGCCGCGTACCTGTGCCTGGACGTCGCGTTCATTCGCGCGCTGCTGGTGGACGGCCTCGGGGTGGGCGTGAACGAGGCCGTCACGATAGTGGATCAGATCGAGTACGACGGGAAAGGGGTCGAGGCGGCGTGGGCGCTCGGGGATGCGGTCGCGACGCTCGGGGAGGGCGCCGACCCGGACGCGATATTCGGCTCGAAAGGGCGGCGGCGGCGATGAGACGACGCGATGAGATGAACGGTCGCGGTCGCGACTGGAGGGACGAGCGACCGCCCGCCCCGCGGTAGTTTATTACGAACCAAAATAGCTAACGTTGATCGATTGGCGCGTCGTCGCGGCGCGCCCTCGTCGACCCGCGTCACTCTCGCGGCGGCGGCGGCTCGCCCTCGCGAGCCACTCGCTCCCTCACCTCGTGCACGGCCTCGTACATCTCCCTCCCGATGCCGCCGCTCTCGTCGCACATCGCCCCCCACGCGTGCTTCGCGAACTGCGTCATGAGAGAACCTTCCATCTCCTCTCTCAGCGCGTCAACGAGCTCCTTCTCGCTCATGTGCGCCGCGTGCCTGGAGCCGAGCGTCTTCGAGTTCGTCACCGCCTCCGCGACGTACGCCTTCAGCTCGTCCTGCGCGTTTGGGAGGGTAGGGAGGCGCGTCAGGGATGGACGGTCGGACGGACGGACGGGCGATGGACGTGACGGTTGCGGTTTTTTAGGGATCGAACGAAGCAGGCGCGCGTCGACGACGCGCCTTCGCGCAGACCTCCTCCATGACGCGCTTGCGGAACTTCTCGAACGTCCCGTCCTTGCGCAGCGCGTCGACGACTTTCTTCTCGTCCTCGCGATCCTCGCGCGCGCGCTCGACGACGGTCGCGTCGTCCTCCGGGCCCGACATCGTGCGCGGCGCGCTCGAGACTGACGATCTGACGACGATCGCCGTTCGTTCGGCGTCGCCTCGCCTCACCGCCTCGCCGCACTCGTCGCGCGCGCGCTGACGTCGCCGACGGCACGATGTCGTCCGCCTCGCGCCTCGCGCGCGCGTCGACCGCGTCGACGTCGTCGCCGTCGCCGTCGCCGTCGCCGCGTCGGCGACCCGCGACGCGCGCGCCCCGACGCGCACGATCGGTCCGTCGCGGCGTCGTCGCCGAGGACAGAGAAGGGCGCGAGAAGCGCGTCTCCGCCCCCGCGCCCGCGCCCGCGTTCGCGGCGCCGCCGCGGCTCGCGCGCGCCGCGCGCCCGGAACCCCCGAAGGAGTACCTCCGCCTCGTCGAGCTCGCGGACGGGGGGTGGGAGCTCCAGAGCGCGACGGCGACGTTCCGCGCGCCGCGCGGCGACGACGACGACGACGACGACGACGCGGTCGAGATCTCGCTCACGTCCACCGTCCACGTCGGCGAGCCGTCGTACTACGCCGCGCTGCAGGAGGAGTGCGACGCGCGGTACGACGCCGTGCTATTCGAGCTCATCACGAGCGAGGAGAACCTGAGACCGGGGCGCGCGCCGCCGCCGCGCGACGCGGACGGGACCCGTCGCCGTCGCGATAAAAACTCCGACTCCGACGACGACGACTTTCTCCCCGCGCTCGCCGCGCGACTCTCGCCGACGCCGGACGCGCGCGCGCTCGCGGAAGCGCACGGCCTCCGCGCGCAGCTCGACGCGCTCGACCTCCAGCGCGACCGATGGTTCGTCGCGGACCTCCCGCGGAGCGTCCTGATGCGCGCGCAGGTGGAAGCGGGCGAGCGCGGCGCACAGCTGTCACGCGACGACGCGTCCGCGGCCGCGTCCGCGGCGGCGCTGCCGCCCGCGCTCGAGGCGCTCGTCGTCACCGCGACCGGCCGCGCCGGCGGCGGCCCCGCGCGGCAGCTCACGCGCTCCATGTGCTGGCTCGTCCCGTGCCCCGAGGCGCACCTCTTGCTCCTGGACTGGGTCTGGGGGGGCGGTCGGCCCGCGCCGGCGCTCGGCGCGACGCTCGACGCGATCGCGTCCGGCGACGTCATGGCCGCGCGCAGGCTCGCGTTCGCGCAGATGATCGTCAGCGCGCAGGCGAAGGGCGCGGTCGGCGGCGGCGCGGACGTCCCCGTGCTCGTGCTCAGGCGCAACGACGCGGCGATCGAGTGCGTGCGGAAGGCGGCTGCGACGCGCGGGGTGAACAGGATAGCGTTGCTCTACGGCGGGCTTCACATGCCCGGCTTGACGTCCAAGGTGATGAACGAGCTCGGGTACGAGATCACGGGCGCGCCGTCGTGGAGGGCGGTGTGGAAGATCGACGGTCCGAGTTCGAGGAGCGCGGTCGCGCGGTCGAGGAGCGCGGTGTGGCGGTGGGCGGCGTTGCCGCTGTTGCTGCTCGTGGACGGCGCGGATTGGGCGTTTACGCTGTCGGACGTCGCGGCGTCGCCGGCGACGGCGGCGATAGAGATCGGGCTGTACGTGGTGAGGCACGGGGCGGTGTATTACGGACTTGGGAAGTGGGTGCTGGAGTGGAACAGGCAGCTGTTCGACGACCGCGGCGGCGGCGGCGAGCGCGGGTTTAGTTAGTCTAGTCGAGCGACTGAGCGACTTCTTAAAGCGCGACGCTCGCTACGCTCGCTACGCTCGTCTCAGTTGAACCCTCGCCGGCCGCCCAACCCCGTGATGCTCACGTTCCCGACGCCGCTGAAGTGGTTCTTCAGCGCGTTGCCGTTCGCCCACGCGCTGTTCGTGTAGTCGTCGTCGTCGTTGCTCTCCAACGCTTTCATCTCCTCCTGAGGGTCGAGGGTCCATACACGTACGAGCGAACGTCGGGGCGGAGTTGAAAGGCGTCGCGGTGTGTCGGGATTGAAAGCGAGGGACCCTGGGCGGAGAGATGCGCCGGGAAACGAAAGTCCTTGAGGATCGGCGTGCACCACGCCAACGCGGTCGTATGGGGACCAGTGTGAGATAGAACGCGCCTGACGCTTGTGATAGTACGCCATCATCGCCTTGTGCTCCTCCGGGGATATCGGCGCCTCCCGCTGCGGCGCGCCGCCGCCCTTCTTCTGCAGCTTCGCCACGATCTTCGTCTTCTCGTTCCGCCCGACGTGATCGCTCAGCTTATTCTCCGGGATCATCTGCTTCCCCGCCCACCACAGCTGCGCGGTCTGTGCGTCCAGGATGTCCGCCCCCACCGGCGTGTCCGACGGCTTCTCGTCCTCCTCCAGGTCCATCCGCACCGGGTCCCACTCCGGAAGCCCCATCGGGTACGCGATCATCACCGCGCCGCGCACGAGGTCTAAGTGCTCCATGAGCTCTCTCTTCGTCAGCGCTTTCTTCATCTCCACCTGCCGCTTGGACGCCGCGGTCGCGGCGTCGTCGAGCGCCTTTCGAAGCGTCGTCGCCGCGGACTCCACCGGCGCGCACCCGTCGCGCTTCCCCGTGGGGTCCTTGCGGTACGTCGGCCCTCGCGGCGGGAGCGTCACGCCGTCCGCCTCGGCCTGGATGTCCTCGTCTAGGCCTTGCTTGTCCGGGGGTTTGCACGGCCCGTGCGCCGCGAGGTCGTCGCCGTCCATCTTCAGTCGTTGCAGGCGCAGCCGAAGGTTGTGAATCTCCACGAGCTCGCGGACGAGGTCGCCGACGCCGATCGCGACCGTGGTCTCGTACAGGAACTGCTGGTCCTCCGCTTTGCCTTTGACGTGAAGAAGGACCATGGTATGGCGGCGGCGAGGGAGAGCGAGCGGGCGAGCGGGAGGGAGAGAGAACGACGCTTCCTTCGACGTGAAGAGGCGGGATGGACGCGCGCGCGCGGCGATCTCTTCTGCCGATTCGTTGACCTTCTATTTTTTCGAGCAGCGCTGAGACCCAAATGTGTTCGCTTTCAAACCACTCCCCGATGGAGCCAGCCGGTCAAACTGACCGACGGCCGAAGCGCAGATCGGACCGTCCGTTTCCGAACAGAACACGTGCTTGATATTTTTATCTCCTCGAGCGGGAAGGCCGTTCGACGCGCGAAGTTCGACGCGCGCGCACGACGCATCGCGCCCGCGTCCGCGCCCACGACGACCTCGCGACCGCGCCTCGCGATGTCCATCGCGATGGGCGCGCCCGCGCGCGCCGCGCGCGCGTCCGTCCGCGCGCCCGCGCCCAGATCCGCGCGCGTCGCCGTGGCCGTTGTTGAAAAGCGCCGCCTGGCATACCTCCCCTCCCTCGCGGGGCGGCGGCCGTCGTCCTCGTCGTCGTCGTCGTCGTCCGCTCATCAGACGCGCGCGGCGCTGAACGGCGACAGCGCGTCCGTCGCGAAGGACGACACGCCGTCGCTGCGCGACGAGGACGAGTACGCGGGCGTGGTGCTCCACGACGACGCCCCCGTGCCGAGGCTGGAGCGGTTCGTGAACTCGCTCGTCATCAACGCCGCGGTGCTGATAATCGACAAGCTGTACGAGGGGAGGGATTACAGCCGGTTCTACGCGCTCGAGACGGTCGCGCGCGTGCCGTACTTCTCCTTCCTCTCCGTGCTTCACCTGTACGAGACGCTGGGGTTCTGGCGCAGGGCGGACTACCTCAAGGTGCACTTCGCGCAGACGATGAACGAGTTTCATCACCTGCTCATCATGGAGTCCCTCGGCGGCGACGACAAGTTTCGAGACCGCTTCTTCGCGCAGCACATGGCCGTGGGGTACTACGGCATCGCGTGTCTGATGTATCTCGTGTCTCCCAGGATGGCGTACAACCTGAGCGAGCAGGTGGAGGAGCACGCGTACCACACCTACGACGTGTTTTTGAGAGAGAACGAGGAGAGGTTGAAGCGCCAATCGCCGCCGCCCATCGCCGTGCATTACTACCAGGAGGGCGATCTGTTCCTCTTCGACGAGTTCCAGACCGGCGCGGTGACCGGCGTCGCGAGAGGCGCGGACAAGCGCCGCCCGAGAATAGATTCGCTGTACGACGTCTTCGTGAACGTTCGCAACGACGAGGCGGAGCACATGAAGACGATGCAATTTTGTCAGCTCCCGGGGACCATATTGCGCGCGCCGTCGGAAGCCGCGGCGTGCTCGGTGGTGTTCAACAAGGCCACGAGCGATTCGGAGCCGGACAGGTACACGACAGAGTGCGTGGAGGAGTACGCGACGATGGAGAAGACGTGCGAGGGGTTGCTGGACTGTCTGATATCGAACGACTCGTACCAGCGCGAGAGAGGCGGCGACGCGGCGGCGGCGGGTGGCGGCGATGCGCGCGACGCGGAGGAGAGCGGCGAGAACAACGTCGTCGCGAAGATGGAGTCGGGCGAAGGCGAGGGCGAGGGCGAGGTTGGGGAGAAGCAGGAAGAGATGCCTTCGCCCCGGTGAGTGAGTGAATTTCGCGCGAGCGAAGGAGGAGGAAGAGGCGGCGCGAGCGGAGAGAACGACGGGACGGGAGCAGAAAAAAGTGAAAATCACTCACGACCAACCTACGACGCCTCCCTCCGCCGCTCGACGAACACGTCCAAGCTCATCAAGTCGTTCGAGCGCACGCTCTTCACGGGATACACCTCCCGGACGTCGCCGTCCCTCGGGAACTCCAGCGCGGGGTCCATCTCGCCGACGACAGCGTCTCTCTCTCCTCCTCCTCCTCCTCCTCCGTCCCCGCCGCCCCCGCCCCCGCCGCCCGCGCCGTCGTCCACGCGTTCCTCGCTCCACTCCCCCGACCCGAGCTCCTCCGCGATCCCGGACCTCCCCGCGTACGCGACGATCTCGAACGCGCACGCGCTCGCGCCTCTCGGCAGCAGCGGCAGCGTGACGTCCGAGAACGCGATCTTCGAGAGCGTCGCGCAGAGGCCTTTTTGCAACGCGTCCACGTCCCGCCGCGTCGGCGGCCGGTCCGAACGCCGCACGTTCAGCGCGAAGTCGAACGTGTGGCGCTCCACGGGGAGACCCCTACCCCCGGAGCCGCCGCCGCCGCCGCCGCCGCCGCCGACGTCTCCCCCTCCGCGCGTCTCGCCGTCCTTCACGACGACGACGACGCGCTTGACGTCCCCGCGCGCGATCGGACGACGCAGCGCGCCGATCGCGTTTTCGACGTAGGACACCACCTCCGGGTGGCGGCATCGCATGACTCGGCTGCCGTACAGCGCGCGCGTCTCGAAGAGCTCTCTCGGGTACACGCCTCGGTGATACAGCACGTGGTGCGTCGCCGCGGTGAGGAACTCGATGATCACGTCCAGCCTGGGGCGAGGAGAGGAGGGAGGAAGAGGGTTTAGATCGACGCGGGCGTCGATGAGAAGCGCGCGCGCGGACCCGGAGGAGGGTGCCCAGATCTGGCGACGACGAGAACAGAACCGCGAGGTCGCGTCCGCCCGCCGTCGCGCGACGGACGGGGAGGCGCGGCCGCGAGGAGGGACGCGGACGGACGACGCGCACCGCAGGTCGTGCTGGCTCTTCGGCGCGGGCTCGAGCGCGGGCGGCATGACGGGACGTCTCGCCGACCGGCGTCGCCCGCGCGATGCGACGAGATGTGATGATGAGAGGGATCCCCGAGCTGGCGCGCGAGAGTTCGAGAGTTCGCGCGGTCGGTTGTTTTGAGGTGTTTTGGTCGAGTCGAGCTAAACGCGCATCATCGAGCGAACCGAGAGGCCCGCGCGACGGCCGCGACGGGGCATTGCCGCTGGTGTCGGGAGGAGCCCGCACCGTGGACGGCCGGCGCGCGCGCGAGAACGCGATCGCGCCGCGTCGCGATCTGGAGCGATGGGGATGCCTAAAGGTGCGCGCCCGCGGCGACCGATCCGACGACGTCGTTCGCTCAGCATCATTCATCCATCATCGTTCATCGTCGGCTTAATTTGGACGACCGAACGAATTCTTCCCTCCCGTCGCCGTCGCCTTCGGCGCCGCGCCCGCCCACACCCCTCTCCGTCCTCGCGACCCGTCCTCACGACCCGACCCTCCCCGCGCTCTCCCCCGACAGCGCGATTCGCGCGCAAGACGGCGACCGCGGCGGCGCCTCCCGAGGTCGCGGTGATGGACGCGAACCCGCCCGCGGCGACGGCGACGGCGGACGCGACGACGGCGTCGTCGTCGTCGGACGCGGCGGCGCCGGTCGACGCGCCGGTCGACGCGCCGGCGACGCCCGCGCCGGATGCGCCGTCGGAACCGCCGCCTATTCCGCCGCCCGCCGCGAAGGAGAAGGAGAAGGAGAAGGAGAAGGAGAAGGCGGAGTACCCGCGGAAGATCTCGACGAACGATCTCGACGGCGACGACGTTCCTCTCGCGTTGGAACCTCGCGTCATGGCGCCGTTCACCACGCGACGCGGCGAGGTCCCGAGACGCGTGCAGATCGAACGCAAGAAGCGCGCGTACGGCGTCATGGACCTGGACGCGCTCTTCCGCGAGCTCCCGAACGCCGCGGAGGCGACGGCGGAGAAGCACTCGCTGCCGCTGGAGGTTTTCGACGACGGTGAATTCGAGGAACGCGCGATCGAGGAGTGGCTGCAACCGGAGGCGCTCGCGCGCGGGAACGGCGTGCGCGCGAAGCTCGCGGTGCACGCGAGGGTGAACAAGACCGGGTTCCCGCTGTGGGCGTCGTGCTCGGTCGTCGGCGGCGACCCGGCGACGAACACCTACGAGGTGGTTCTAGACAAGAACAAGAAGCTCATGCGAGGGATCCCGCGCGTCGACTTGTGCTTCAACTCGGAAGATCCGAGGGCGTACGCGAAGCGACGCATGGCGGCGTACGAAGCGCGGCGCGCCGCCGTCCGGAGGCTCGAGTACGAGCTGTTTTTGGACGTGATGCCGACGGACGACGTCCCCGCGTTAAACGCCGCGTCGACGGCGAGGATCACCGAACTTTCGCTGAACACGCCGGGCGCGCGAAGCCACGCGGCGACCGCGGATACGCTCGTGAGAGAAGCGAGCGACGAGTACGCGCGCGCGATGTGCAAGCTCGCGTTCGACGACGCGCTCGTGCACGGGGCGAACGGGGTCGGGACGAGGGACAAGCGCGCGAAGCGCGCGCGGATCACGATGGACCTGGAGCGCCTCGCCGATCCGGACGGAGGCGTCGGGGGGAGTTCTCTCGTCGACGCGAACGCGGACGCGATCGACGGCGACGCGGACCGTCTTCTGCTGCCTCCCGTGCACCGGCACGCGCCCAAGCCGCGCGCGGCCGCGCCGTTGTGCGGCGTGCGCGCGATCGAGGACGCGGCGGGGTACTCGTACGCCGCGCAGGCGTCTGAGTTTACGTTTCGAACGGCGCTGACGAAACCGGAGGTGATCGAGTGCACGCGGCGGATCGTGAACGAGTGCGTCAAGTGCGCGAAAGTTCCGCTCTTCGCGACGACGTTTAGCAAGCCGCAGCGCGTGGACGAGTTCGAGACGGCGCAGAAGCTGACGCTGAACAACGCGTCGGTGGCGATCAAAGAGCAGTGGACGGGCTCGGTGAAGGATGCGTTTTTCGATTGCTTCGGAAAGGTGGGCAAGGGGTGGTACAACATCAAAGAGACCGACCGCGCGGCGTACGACTTCGGGAAGATGAAGAAGTACCAGAACATGATCCGCATGCGGATGGAGGACACGCTGCGGTTCCTCGTCGACGACGCGGTGGCGTCGTTCACGGCTTTTATCCACGCGACGTGTTCCGCGGAGCTCTCCGTGAACGCCACGAACGACGTCGAGCCCGGCCCGGCGCCGCCTCTGTTCGCGCTCGAACTCCAGAACATCGTCAGCGAGGACGCGGCGAACCCGAAGCTCGGGTTCGAGTACAGCACGCCGCTCGATGACATTAAGAAAACCGTCATCGAGACGTTTGAGAACGCGGTCACGAGCGTGTACGGGATTCCTTTCATCGAGCCGGACGTCATAACGGAAATCACGTGGACGTTTATTCCGTCGATGACGACCGTGAACTTAGCCGAGCCGCACGTCAAACGCGCGCAGGAGTCCGTCGCCGCGGACGTCACCGTCGCGATCGACGCTCTGAAGCGCTACTTGAAGCTGTACGATCAGTTCAAGCCGCTGCAGAAGATTAAGGTCGAGTCCTACGTCGAGGAGCTCAACGTTCGCAAGGAGAAACTGGACGAGGACGACTCCATGCTCGCGGAGTACCAAAAAGAGATCAAAATACACGAGGACCACCTGCTTCACATCGAGACGACGCTGCCGGACGCGATCGACGTCGGCCCGTTCAGGGTGAACGCGTCGAGGGTGAAGACGGCGCTCGCGGATAAACGCCGCGCGCTGATCGAAGAAGTCAAGACGCTCATCGCGGCGTACCCGCGCGAGATTTGCGTCGACGTCATCGCGCGGTACGCGGAGATCAACTCCAGACTAGAGGTTGGCACCGAGGACCCGGAGGGCGTCGGCGCGCTGCGGGATCTCATCGACTCCATACCCAAGCTCGTGTACGACTTGACGACGACGCTCTCGGAGGCGTACGCGTATTGGGGCGCGTTGGACGACGCGCGCGTGCCGCTGTCCGACGACGACGTACGGAAAAAGGCGGAGGCGCAGTTCTGGCCGACGAAGCTGACGTACACGATCGCGAGCACGAAGGAGGAGCTCGCGAGGGACGAGAAGACGTACCGCCAGACGCAAGAGGTGGAGCAAGACGATTTTAAAGTGAAGCTCAAATCTATGGAGGAGGAGACCATCGCGCGGCTGCCGGATTACGTGGACATGAACAACACGGAGGCGTACGCGGAGCGCATGGCGGAGATCGACGGCGAGCTGAAGAAGGCGCAGGAGCAGGCGAACTTGTTCAACTCGAGAGAGGCGCTGTTCGGGTTGCCCGCGACGGATTACGGCAAAGTCCGACGGATGGCGGACGCGTTCGATCCGTTTTGTCAGTTTTGGAAGTACGCGAACAACTGGCGCTCGTGGCAGAAGGAATGGAAATCCGAGCCGTTCGCGACGTTGAACGCGGAAGAAGTCGAGAAGGACGTCGGGACCGCGTACAAGGTGATGTTCAAGATGGGCAAGGCGTTCAATATGCGAAACATGCCCGCGTGCGCGGCGAACTGCGAGACGGTGCGAAACGAGCTCGAGGATTTCCAAAAGTACCTCCCGCTCCTCGTCGCGCTTCGATCGCCCGGGATGCGCGACCGGCACTGGGAGAAGATCACCGAGGACGTCGGGGTCACGATCCCTCACGACGACCCGGAGTTCAACCTCACGAAGATTCTCGAGATGGACCTCCACGCGTCCGAGGAGGCGCTCGTCAAGGTGTGCGACGTCGCGGGGAAAGAGTTTGGGATCGAAACCGCGCTCGAAAAAATGTACGGCGAATGGGAGGGCGCGGAGCTCGAGGTCGTGGAGTACCGCGAGACGCAGACGCACGTCATACGCATCGAGGAGACGATCACGCAGATGCTCGACGATCACATCGTCATGGCGCAGGCGATGGGGTTTTCGCCCTTCAAAAAACCGTTCGAAGAGCAGATCTCGACGTGGGAGCGGACGCTGTCGATGGTGAGCGAGGTTTTGGACGAGTGGATCACGCTGCAGCGGTCGTGGATGTACCTGGAGCCCATCTTCGGGAGCGAGGACATCATGGAGCAGCTGCCGTTAGAGGGGAAACGGTTCGCCGCGGTGGACCGTCTGTGGAGGAAAGTGCTGACGAAAGCGTTGGGCGTTCCCGGGGTGTTGAAGATGTGCAACGATCGAATCTTGCTCGAGAAGTTCAGAGACGCGAACAATCAGTTGGACATCGTGCAGAAGGGTCTCGCGGATTACCTCGAGACGAAACGCTTAGCCTTCAGCCGTTTCTTCTTCTTGTCCAACGACGAGCTTCTGCAGATTTTATCCCAGACGAAGAACCCGCTCGCGGTGCAGCCGCACCTGCGGAAGTGCTTCGAGGCGATCAACACGCTGACGTTCGAGGGGGATTTAAAAATCACCGCGATGAACAGCGTGGAGAACGAGAGAGTGCCCTTCAGCGAGCACATGTACCCGGAAGGGAACGTCGAGAACTGGCTCGGAGAGGTGGAGCGCATCATGAAAGATTCGTGCCGTCACTCCGTCGTGGAGTCGCTCGCGGATTACCAAGCGACGCCGCGGCCGGAGTGGGTCAAGTCGTGGCCCGCGATGACCGTCCTCGGCGTCGGGTGCTGCTATTGGACCTCTCTCTCCGAGGAGGCGATCAAAGACGCCGAGCTTCCCAAGTGGTTCGACAAGAACGTCGAACAACTGAACGACCTCACGGACATGGTGCGAGGGAAGCTCTCGTCGCAAGAGCGCGGCACCCTCGGCGCGCTCATCGTCATCGACGTCCACGCGCGCGACGTCATCACCACGCTGATTGAAAACGACGTCACCGCGATGACGGATTTCGACTGGGTCCGGCAGCTCAGATACTACTGGGAGAACGATGACCTGTACGTCAAGATGGTTCAAGCGTCGCTGCCGTTCGGGTACGAGTACCTCGGGAATCAGCCGCGTCTGGTCGTCACGCCGCTGACGGATCGATGTTACATGACGCTGATGGGCGCGATTCATCTCAACTTGGGCGGCGCCCCCGCCGGTCCCGCGGGGACGGGCAAGACGGAGACGACGAAGGATCTCGCCAAGGCGCTCGCGATGCAGTGCGTCGTGTTCAACTGCTCGGACGGTCTGGACTACCTCGCGATGGCGAAGTTTTTCAAAGGCCTCGCGTCGAGCGGCGCGTGGGCGTGCTTCGACGAGTTCAACCGGATCGACCTCGAGGTTTTATCCGTCGTCGCCGCGCAGATTTTAACGATTCAAAACGCGATCCAGCAGGGCCTGAAGCGGTTCGAGTTCGAAGGCTCCGAGATTGGTCTGGACGCGCGGTGCTGCGTCTTCATCACGATGAACCCCGGATACGCCGGGCGTTCCGAACTTCCGGATAACCTCAAAGCCCTGTTCCGACCGTGCGCGATGATGGTGCCGGATTACGCGCTCATCGGCGAGATCTCGTTGATGTCTTTCGGGTTCAAACGCGGCCGCCCGCTCGCGAGGAAGATGGTCGCCACGTTCAAGCTCTGCTCCGAGCAGCTCTCCGCGCAGGATCACTACGACTACGGCATGCGCGCGGTTAAGTCCGTGATCACCGCCGCGGGTAACCTGAAGCGCGACTTTCCGGACGAGGACGAGGAGGTTCTTTTACTTCGCGGGCTCATGGACGTGAACGAGCCGAAATTTTTAGCGCACGACCTCCCGCTGTTCGCGGGCATCATCAGCGACTTGTTCCCCGGATTAAAGAAGCCCGAGGTGGATTACGACGACCTGAACGAAGCCCTGCGAGAGAGCTGCGAAGAGCTGAAGATCCAGCCCGTCCCCGCGTTCATCGGTAAGGTGATCCAGATGTACG
>Ga0181561_10004053_pt1 | contig 12731 bp, 9 predicted proteins | sample 011ome_19_FD_133760 | JGI IMG/M metagenome (GOLD analysis project Ga0181561, IMG submission 133760) | Coastal salt marsh microbial communities from the Groves Creek Marsh, Skidaway Island, Georgia - 011510BT metaG (megahit assembly) | ecosystem: Environmental > Aquatic > Marine > Intertidal zone...
CAACTATACTCCTCCCTCGCCTAAAATCTTGTTTCAACTGCGAAACAGGTGTCGAAAACTGCGGAGCGTCCAAAGGTCCAGGGGAGATGATGTGCACGACTTCATCCAACTCAAACTCCAGTTGTTTACGTCGTCTCGTTACACCCTCTTTCAGTTTACAAGCGGCTCTTTGAATGGTATATCTCTCAAAATCTCCTCCTGGCAACTTGCTCAGAAGTTTCTTCGACGCGCGAGAGATGACTCCTGTCATTTCTGTTTTTATCGACAGTTCTTGTTATCTACTTGAGCTTTCTTTTTATTGTGTGGATGGTCTTTTCCTGAAAAACGTCTAAACGTGTTCTCTAGTTCACACTAATATTTTTTAGCTGCTTTGTTGTTACACTACTATCTAGGTGCTATTAATTCACATCTTTAACGTTTCTTTTTCGTTCTAATCGTTAAGATTGCTTCCACTAAGTTTGAGATCATGTGCGCAAACGCGAATACGCCACCGCAGACGGCACATAAACGAGTCATAAAGTATACGACATGCGGTCGTTTTGAATCGATGGTAACAGCGATTGGAGAAAAATCGTACAAGAAATACACCGCAGGCAACGATCCCGACCAAGCATCAGTCTTGCGAAAATACTCCGTCACGGAATATTGGTTCGTTGAGACGCTTTTCGTCCAACTGAACAAACCTAAAAAGATGCTTCTTCGGGTTCGATAAAACGTAGGCACGAGTTTGAGAAAGTACTTGTACACTCCGCTTCCGTTTTCATCCCAAGTCAAATCCATGAGCCTACTTCTTCGCATTTGCTCGTTTTTCTTCTTCTTTTCCTCTTTCTCTTCCTCGTTCCTATCTGAACTCTTGCTGCTATCTTTGTTACTTTCGTCGTAGTGGAACTCGTCATCGCTTCCGCTTCGCGCAACTCCGTCCAACGGGTTTACCAATCCCGGATATCCAGCACCAAATGATAAATGCGTGATAGTGTGCGATATGTTAATTTTATTTACCGCACCAAACGCATGTTGGAGCGTCTCGTAATCCTCCGCATGCGCGGAAATGTGAAAATTCCCAGCGACTCTTTGTACGTGCATCCTTCCGTACAACCGACAACCTTCTTTCTTCTCAACCGCGTGTTTCACTTCCTGCGAATGTTCCGCACGTTTCTCAAAGACAACCTTCATTCCACCGCCGAAAAACTGTTGCAAGTCTTGTATGAGTGCGTCCTCTTCTTCGGTGACTCCTCCCCCGGCTTTATCGTACGACCCTAACGATTTCCCGAACTCGCTCAGTCTCTCTTTGTGTAACTCTCCTCTCACATCTTGGTCGTTCTTCCCGGACTGATCGTACGCGTCCACCGATAACACGGAACACGGAACTCTCGGAAAAGTAATATCCATTCTCACCGTCATTAATTCATTTTGCGTACCATCCACAGCCATTTGTTTTACCATCGGTGGCGTGATGTAATTCATAATTTCATTCGCGCCAAGAATACACATCAGAGCGATGCCGAGTAAAGAGACGATGGCGCCCGAAGTCGTTCGCACCATCAGATGGTCCTCGATTTTCTTATACGCATCGAAAGAGGATACCCAGGAGACGGAGCTACCACCACCGCCGCCAATACCCATTGTTCTTTCAAGAAGAAGAAGAAGAAGAAGAAGAAGAAGGAGACGAAGAAGAAGAAGAGGAAGAAGAGATTGTGGATCTCTCTATATGTGTATATTTCAATCTATCTCTCGATTACGCGCGGGTGTCTAAAAGTCAGGAAAAAAGAGGTTGTGTTTATGGAACTCTCTCTACTCGTATGTGGGCGAGACCAACCCCACAACAACAAGGAACTGACTGTTGACTGTTGTACGAGTAAAAAGGCAAAAATCTTAACACGCCCACAACACAAAAAAACGACAAACAGTTACTCGTCGTAAAGATAATAATAAAAAGAGAAAAGAAATGTTATCGTTTGTGTCGATGATTGCTGCACCAATGGCATCATCGACGGGCGTTTCCATCGGGATGAGAACGAAAAGAAACGCGTGTTCATCTTCTGGTGGAAACCGCGCGGCGGTTTACGCGAGCGCCGCGAGACTTTCTTCCAAAAGAAATTGTTTTCGCACCGCCCTTTCTGCGCGAGACAGAGGGAATGGGAGAAGCGAAGGGCGACGAAAAGAACGGATGAATACGCGACCAAGAGCAAACATTGAACCGGCTACGGACCAAGACGATGACGACGACGGCGAACATTTTGCCGGAGCCGGTTTCATGGAAGGTTGGAAAGGCGAGTTGTTTTTGAAGAACATCGATTTGAGTAAAGCTGCGGGAAACTATTACGTCGGCATACGAGAGCGGTTGTTACAACTCGATCCTGGGTTGAACCAAACGCTCATCTCCTCTGGGACATCTATCTCGCAATTATTCGATCAAGACAAGTGGGAAAAACATCGAAGAGTCAACCGCTTCTTTTACGATTTACAAAACATCCCGAGCTCGACGGTATTTCTTCGGTTAGTTCGAGTGCTTTTGACGCTCACGTTTCTCGCGTACTTGGTGTTGATCATACCGGGAACTTTACTCAATCTCACGCACAAAATGGTTCCTTACGTGAGTGATATTGTACCGTCGAGCTTATTATTATGGATGAAGCAATCGACGATTGAGACGTTTACCTTTCACATTTCACCCTTGTTCCACACGATGCTGGGTACCGTGCTCGGTTTAGTGCTCGTCTTTCGAACTAACTCTTCTTACAGTAGATTTGTGGAAGGCCGGGTCGCATGGGGAGCGCTCGTTCGCCGGTGCCGAGATTTTGCTCGTTTTAGCGCTTACATAGAAAACGAGCAACTGAGGAAGACAATGTTAGGCGTCGTTTCGTGTTATCCGTATCTTTTGAAATCTAGATTACGGTCCGGTCGAACGCGAGAAGATAAAAGCGACCCTTCCGCTTTCAAAGATACTCCGGACGAAGCCGTGAATCGCATTTTGAACAGAGTTGGTGCCAGCGAAGAAATTCCTATTTTGTTAAACGATAGTAGGAATCGCCCATTTTTCTGCACCATGCGCTTGACGCACTTCATGAAGATTGCGGTGAAAGAGGGCATCAACGACAACGCGCAGTTGATGCTCGAGCAAACGATTTCAGAAATCAACCAAGCTGGTGGCGTGTGCGAACGATTAATAGCGACGCCAATTCCGCTCTCATTCAGTCGTCATTCATCGCGTTCTATCATGATTTGGTTGCTCACGTTACCGTTTGCATTATCCTCGATAACGACGGGATGGACTCTTTTACCTTTGATGTTCTGCGTGAGTTATCTCATTTTAGGCGTGGATGAGATTGGCATTCAAATCGAAGAACCGTTCGCGACGTTACCGTTAACGCCACTGTGTAAAATCATAGAGAGGGATTTGCAAAACGTGATGGATTGCACGGATAGCGCATGATAACAGTTTTATCGTTCATCATGTGATGTAAAATTATTCTTCTAGCGTATCGCTGCACCAACCAGTTTAAGTATAACTACTCGTACGAGTAACTTTTTTCTTCAGAAGCAAACGTTTGATTTATTTGCGCATAAAGCTTCTCACCACAAAGTTCCCGTCTTTACTCAACGAAGCTCATCAGGAAAGAAAAGTATGTGTACGTCGTTGGCGACGCACAGCGCGTGTTGCGCGCAGATCAGCGTGCATCCGTTTGCATCATCAGCGCGAAAAATTCATATAAACTCCTCTCGCTCATCACAAAAATTTTCTTCGTCGTTGGTAGTAAACGAGAAGGAGCGAAGAACAAGTCGTCCAACTGTTTCGCGAACACCATCGAGTCGGGTCTCTTTGATGTGTCGCGCCGCAAAAGATAACAACAACAACAACAACAACAACAACAACAACAACAACAACAACAACAACAACAACGCCGACGAAAACCCATTCGCGGCGTTGCAGAGCATGCGCGGTACTCTCGTCGATAAACCAGAACTCGCGGTGAAGAAGGAGGTGAAAAGAACGAGCACGAATATCGACGAGTTTGCGTACGAAGAGGAAAACAAAACTAAAAAAGCGCCGACGAAGAAGAAGAAAGCGATGCCGCCAGCTCCATCGAGAAATGGGAAAGGAGGAGTGCGCATAAAAGTAGAAAGGAGAAAGAATAAAGTCGTCACAGTAGTTACAGGTTTAGAAAATCCAACGAAAGAGCTGGTGACAAAACTGAAAAAGGTTTTAGGCGCGGGTGCTTCTCTCGACGCGGATACTTGTATTTTCCAAGGCACGCACGCAAACGCGTTGGAGGATATGATTAAAGCGATGGGGTATAAAGACGCGAAAATAGTCAAGTAGACGTTTAGCGCGATTGAAATAACGATTGTAATAGTTTTGAATGTCGTATAGGTCGGCATAAAGTAAATAATATGAGCCCGCTCCTCTTCTTTCGTAAGAATCGCTTTCGGGATAAACTTCTCTTTCTTTTGTAGCACCAAAATAAGAACGTACGCGTCATAAATAAGTACACCACAAGTCATAAAAAAGGAAGGGAAAGAGTACACTCTTTTAACCATGGCTCGTACGAAACAAACTGCTCGTAAATCCACCGGTGGTAAAGCCCCGAGAAAGCAGCTCGCGACTAAAGCTGCGCGCAAATCCGCTCCGACGACTGGCGGTGTCAAGAAACCGCACAGATATAGACCGGGTACCGTAGCGTTGAGAGAGATTCGGTAAGTGGAGGATGAGGGATCTCGTGTGATTTTAGCTCCAATTTTGGTCAATTTTGGCGGTGTTTTTCTCGAGGAAAACGATTCTCGTCTTCTCGCGCGCGCGAGGCGTAGACGCGCCACGATCTCGCAAGTCTGTTCGTTTTTGCGCGACAGAGTGTTTTTTCTGTCCGAACGTGAGACACATTCGCGCGCGATCTAGTCGCATATATGGAAACACAAATCGTATTATATATCGGAAAAAACGCGCGTTGCCTGAGGCGGGGGCGTGACCCAATTCGCTCTTTTCTCTGCTCTTCTCTCTTCTTCTCTCGTCTCGGCCTCTCTCTTTCTTCCTCTTCTTCTCTGACCGTCCTCTTCTCATCTTGTTCATAACAAAAAAAAACAGAAAATACCAAAAATCGACCGAACTCTTGATCCGCAAGTTGCCGTTTCAACGCTTGGTCAGAGAAATCGCCCAAGACTTCAAGACTGACTTGCGATTCCAATCGCACGCTGTCTTGGCGTTGCAAGAAGCGTCCGAAGCGTACTTGACTGGCTTGTTTGAAGACACCAACTTGTGCGCGATTCACGCCAAGCGCGTCACGATCATGCCAAAAGATATTCAATTGGCAAGAAGAATTCGTGGTGAACGCGCGTAAAGAGCCATTCATTCATATTGATGTTGTGATGTAGTCGTCGTGTGTTGCGTGGAAACGCGGCGTTAAAGAGGACGAGTGCAGGATACAAGAAGAAGAGCTCGACTTTTTTCAAACTAGTTTAAAAACCTGTAAATGTAAAAAATATCTATACTCAAATCAATCCTATAATGTTACTACTGCACGGCATAATTATTACATTCCTAATGTCGTCAATTTTATATAAGCATCGACGAAATCTTTTTTGAATGTTCCTGCGTCTTCGGCATACTTATCAATCCACTTTCTATTTTCCTCATCTTCCGATAAGTATCTGTCCGATAACAAACCGATGTGTTCATTCATCTCCAACTCGTCTTTAGTTAAGTTTGGTAAGTTCCACGGGTCCTTTTTTAACGTCACGAAATACTCGTTGTCGAAAGTATATGGGTCGCCGAATCCTTTTTGTCCTATAGTGTGTGCACCAGAAAGCGCAATCATTTCCTGGGAAGATAGCCCGTATAAGTTTTGAAAATGCTCTCGCATCTCTTTTCCTCGAAGCGTCTCAACTGGCATGCGGTTTTCTGGATCCGCAGAGGAAGCGTCTTTACGTCCAAGCGGGACGGATTCTAAGAATTTTGGGCCACCCGTGAGCTCGACCGCGTAAGCTCCAGCGCACGCTATGCAATCTGCTAACGATACTCCGCCAGTGTCGTCGCCGAAACCTCTCGCTTTCATCTCTTCGTATACCTCTTTTATCGGGTTCAGTCCTCGCTTCAAGCCGAAACTTTCTGGTCGTCCTAATTCGTACAAAACGCTCCCATTCATCCCACCATCGTTCGAGGTCTTGTTGAACGTTCCTGCGTCGTGAAACGCAACTCTCAACACAGCCGGACACTTTGTTTTTTGTATTTTGCTCTCGAGAACTTGGCGTAAATTTTTTCGTACTTCTTCGTTTTGAACTGTTTTTGTTGCTGCGTAGGCGGCGGTTGTTGACGACAACGACGATGGTAAAGGAGATTGTATAATCATCGCAGCACAGACAGAAAACAACGACGTGGAAGAGACTAAGAATGCCCGTCTGTTGCTACGCGTCGTCGTCATCTTTTCTTTCTCTTTGTTACCTTGTTCTGAAGAAGACGCAATAACAACGAGAGTTCCTTTTTTCGTACTCGTATTCGTATTCGTCGTCGATGTTGATGATGAAGATGACGACGACGAAAAAGGGGAAATAGACGGTACACTTTTTCTTCGGTTTTTCTCGCGATGATGCGAGCAACGCTCACAAATCCGCGGCCTCGCATCGAACGCTAACGACATTGTCATCTCGTTGCGTCGCTCCTATCGTCGCGCTCGTTTGCGCGGCGCTTTAAAAAAAAAATGGAGAAGAAGAAAGAAAGAAAGAAAGAAAGAAAGAAGAACTTGTGGAATTCGTATCTAACGCGTCTCAAAAAAATACGCGCGCGCGGCGTTTTCGACTGAAAAATGAGCACTGAAAAGCTAAAGAGGTTTGAAGCGAGCGAGAAGAAGTATTACGACAAAGAATGCAGCGTTCTCGATGATACGGCTGAGGATGTATGCGTGAGCTCGCCGCAGTCTTCGTTTTCGTTTCCTCCTCTCTTCTCCTTTTCAAAGAACAGCAGCTCCAAAACCGAAAAGAGGAGAGAAGAACGAGAACAAGAACAAGACTCGCGAGAGGGACAGCTCACTCCCGTGACGTATTCCGCGCGATTAACGAGAACATTCGCGTCTACTTCGCTGCCGTTTTTGAAAATAAGTTCAGCTGGAGGAGGAAAGAACGGAGAAGACGAAACGTTTTCGCCTCTTCTTGAAACGTTCTTTGAAGTTCTTTCCCCACGCGCTTGGATGAAGAGAAAAGAAGAAAATGAACGACAACGACAGCGACAACGACAACGACAGCGCACGCAAATACTTCCAGGTATTTGGAAGAGCTGTAAAATAGTAGCAGTAAATTTGCTTTTTGCATTTCCTGTATCAATCATGGCGCTGTTATTCTCATCGGCAGTGGTGCCGATTATTTCGGCGCACGCAGCGCTAACGGCTGTTGTTTTTCTTTCGCTCCAGGTTTGCTTTGAGATACTTGAAATCTTGATTCAATCAATTCATTCGATGAATGATGTCCAGCCGTATCATCGCGAAGTGTCAGAGTTAGCGTTGAAGTCGTCGATGAAAGAGGTAAAGTCATACAAACGACGCGTCCCGTTACTCTTTTCGACTGAAAAAGACGTCGAAGACAGTGAAGAAGAAACGAAGAAAGAATGCGAAGGCTCTTCACAAACGGCGCCGCGAGTGCAATAGTCCTTCAATATATATATACATACATACATGCATTGCATGTAAAACGGAAACATATGAATTCTATATACCGCGTGATATACATCTTTTCTTCTACAATTGCTAAAGTAAAACTATATATTTTTATTTTGTTTGTACACATGTGTTTCATCCCTCTCCTTGGGTACGCGTTTTGATTCGTATTACCATTGTATCGGCCCCAAGCCTTTAGCGCGAATAGCGCTTAAGTCTAACTTTTGATCCAACTCCTCGTCCACATCTCCAACTAGCGCTACGTTATCTCCTCTAACTACGTATAAACCGAGAGGTGCCATCTCGACGCCACTCTCCAAGGAATACACTCTCTCGTGACAGTTTTCAACTATAAGATTTGTTTGTTGATCGAAGCCGCGCAAATGACCGACGATGTGCCGCCCATCGTTCGTGATGATGGAGATGACGGAGTTCAGGAACGGTTTGAGCATGGACGACATCTTTTATTTTTATAATAAACGCGCTTCGTGTCGTCGTCGTCGTCGTCGTCGCAACAGCGATAGTTTGAGTGAAGAGTTCGGGGTACTCGTAGGAAAAAAAACACAGTCTACGTACGTACTCTCGCTTTTTTGAGTGCTGCTCACAGCTCTCAGAGGTTCCGCGGCTGGTTTGGTCTCTCTCTTCTTTTGGTGGGGGGAGCGTCGCTTCCGAGAAAACCCTAAATGGAAGTCAAAGCTCGAAGCGAACGGAGGCGGAAAAAAGAAACGCGGATTAGACCCGATATCCTCACCTTTGGTCGCGATAAACGTTGTGAAACATCCGGGTTGGATTCCGAACCGTTTTTTTCATTCAACTATTCGTCGACACTAAACTTTTCACGGTCGCATCACGTCTCTCTAGTCGCGAAAGTCTTCGAAATTTTGAGTTCGAAGAAGAGCGTGCCGTCCGAACGTTGAGCCTATTATACTTGGGAGTACAATTGAACTAAATTCATTCCGCGCGGAATAGGACGCACTTAAGATCGTCCCGTAACCATGATTTCTTGTTGTTAGTAAAGAAGAGGTTACTGGGAATCAATTTACACGAAAAGAATTGGATTATAAACGCGTTTATAGAAGAATAAGCGGTCAAGAAGGTTGCTTTGAAAGGGAGAATTCTTGCTCTGCGAGAAGACAGCGGGGCGGCTTTTGAACAAATTTAAATTCAAGAAGGGACTTTTGAGAGAACAAGAGAGAGAGTAGAGAGGTTATAACTTACACTGAGAGAGAGAGAGAGAGAGAGAGATGAACGGCGAAAGTGGAGAAGTCGAAGGGCAGACCAGGATTTCTAAAGAAGAAGAACTCGCGCGGCCGTCGTCGTCCAGAGAAAGGGTCGACGGAATTGGTGGTGGAGACGAGGGTTCCTCACCCAAAGGTGAAACTCAACCACAGGAAACGGAGCGAGGAGAAACTACAGCCGATCCGCCGCCGCCAACGGCGCCGCCGGTTGTTATCGAGCAGCAAGTGATAGAGAATGACGATCCAGAAGAGGAAGAAGAGGAGGAGACGAAGTTTGTGGAATGGGATCCAACCGGGAGATTTGGTCGGACGACACAGTTGTTTGGGAGAGGGACGTACAAGAATGTATATAAAGCGTTTGACGAGGAGGAAGGCATGGATGTCGCGTGGAATCAAGTCAAAGTTTCCGGTTTACCTCCGGAAGAGAAGCAACGGCTCATGCACGAAGTTGAAATTCTTAAGAAACTCGACCACAAGAACATCTTGAAATTCTATCACAGCTGGAACGTCATGGAGAAGGGCGAAATGTCTGTGAATTTCATAACCGAAGCGTGCGAAGGCACCTTAAATAAATACGCCGCAAAGTTCAAGACTAACCTTGATATGCGTGCCGTCAAGTCTTGGTCTCGTCAAATTTTGAGAGGATTGGAGTATTTGCACTTGCACGATCCTCCCATCGTGCACAGAGACTTGAAGTGCGACAACATTTTCGTCAACGGTAACGCTGGTGAGATAAAAATTGGCGATTTAGGTCTCGCGGCTATGCTCAATCATCAAAGAACGCATTCTGTGATCGGAACGCCTGAATTCATGGCACCCGAACTCTACGAAGAAGATTATGACGAACGCGTGGATATCTACTCCTTCGGCATGTGCTTGATTGAGTTAGTCACTTTCAAGTGTCCGTACTCAGAATGCAAAAACCCGGCGCAGATTTATAAAAGAGTTTCGCAGGGCATTTTACCTGAGGCCCTCGAAGCGGTCAAAGAAAAAGGCGATGCGATCTATAACTTCATTCTGAAATGCATTGCACCAAAGGAGGAGCGTTGGACTGCTTCTGAACTGCTCGCAGATCCGTTCTTGGAGAAGAAACAGTCGCGTCCGCGTAACTTACCGCGCGCGGTCACCGAAGAGGAACCTGAAGCGCCGAGACCTCAAGTGGCAGAAGAGGAATCGTCAGAAGTGAATAGGTCTAGCTTTGACCTTACGAATCCTCCGCCCGTGGTGACGGGCAGCGATCCTGTCTCTGTCGGAGGTGGTGAAAAGAAGGGGAAAGGTTTGTATCCCATACAAGAAGCTTCGAAAGAACTTCCAGCAACGCCTGGTGGACGATTCTATCGCGTCGTTTCCAATACTGAAGGATCTTCCGAGCTACCTGCTGGTCATTTTGAACAACGCGAGCGGGGTGCGTCGTTGAACATTCGCGTTAAAGGTTTGATGATGGACAACAATACTTTACGTTTGCGCTTGCGTATTACGGATCAGTCTTCTGGTCAGACCAGGACTGTAGAATTTCCATTTAGCACGAATACAGATTCAGCGCACAATGTCGCGAGGGAGATGGTTGAAGAATTGCAGCTCTCTGAATCCGACGTGAATACGATCGAACGCGAGATAAATAAGGAGGTGAAATATTTGTCCGAGGAGAGGCCAAACTTGGAATCAAGCGAGCAACACTCCTCTCGAGACTCTTTCGAAGAGATGCGATCGACGAACGGTTTCGGCGATGGAGGTTCGAGCGAACATCTCGCTAGTGGTGCTGGATCAACCACTGGATTGACCAGAGTGGATAGTGCGAAGTCAGTTGAATCGCAAGATCGAGAGAGCCAATATCATCAACACAGCGCGGGAGGGTCGCCGGACGAGATTCAGGAGCGAGAAAGATCTCCTCAAAAGTCTCCGATTGTCGTCTCTGCAGAGTTGCGACAAGAACCCTACGCCAGAGCAGCGTCGCCCTCGATAGTCGTTGGGAGATCAAAGACGCAAGATGACGGTTCGTCCGTTCAGCAACTGGGCTTGGACGTGAAGAGCATGTCGCTTGCTTCGGATGAACGTGTCGAACGATCGCACTCTGCGGGACCGGGATTGGCTCAACAGCAATTCAAAGCACGCGAACCGTCTCATCAGTTCTCAGGTGATCATAGAGGTAATGATTCGAGCGCGAGCGCATCGCAGTTGAGTTCTCCGTTAGCTTCACCGCCAGTTGGTGCGATCAATAATTCGAATTACCCACAACAAGTTCCTGCGGATGTGCTGTCGAACGCTAGTATTTCTCTTCCACCAAAACACCCTCAGTCTCAGCAGCAAGCGATGGCTCAGCAGCAGCAACAACAACAACAGCATCAACAACAGCATGGATATGACGCTTCAGCTGCGGCTTATCCAAGTCGATCGGAGACTCCAGTTCTTGCCGCGCTCGAGGATGGTGATTTAGAGTATGAAGATGAAATGGAGCTTCAAGTTTTAGAGGAGTTAGAAAAAATGCAGCAGCAAGAAGAGGCGGAAATGCGGCACAGGCACGCTACTGAGCGCCAGAGTAAAGTTCGAGCTTTCCATAAAAGGCGTTTAGAGCGTTCGCTATCAAGACTAGCATTAGGGAGCAATCATCAATCAGATGGGAATCTTACGCAACTGGCCGCTACGCAGCAACTGCACCAACAACAGTATGCGCAGCAACTGCAACAGTCTCAAATGACGCAGACCGCTCACTCTTCGGCTTCGTTATCGGCCTTGTATCAGCCGGTACAATTTCAGCAACAACAACAACAACAACAACAACAACAACAACAACAACAATATGCTCAACAGCAGTTCTCTGCTGGGATAGAAAGTGCCAAGCCGCCTCTTGCTCCCTCTCAGGGTTATGTCTCTAATCAACCATTGGTTAATGGTCATTTGCAAAGTGCGGCTGCTGTGTCAATTTCGTACGGAAGTGATGTCGGAACCTCTTCGATTGGAACAATGTCCCGCGAGTCATCGAAGGCGTCTATGAGTTCTGACAATCGCGACGAAGCCGGCGACTCCGGGAAGGCGCAGTTGACCGGAGAGCAGTTGAAGGAGGCGAAAGAGAAAAAGAAACGCGCCGCGTTGGAAAAAATGAACGCGTTGACGGGTAGTTGCTTAACGGGATTAGATGTTAAAAAGAATAGCGAAAAAGCTTCTCAAGTAGCCCTGAAGGATGAAGCAAAGCTCATGGAGAAGATGCAAAAGGCGGCAGACTCGGTTTCGCTCAGCGGAGAGAGTTGAGAGCACGTAGAAAGAAAAAAAATTGTAAACAAAGCAAAGCGTACACGCATAAATACGAAACGTAGCTAGAAAATTCACGCAAATATAATTTGGATGCTAATGGTTTTACAAGTTCTTTACTATTTTTTGCTGTTAACCGCAAACAACGATGATTTTATCCCACGGCGTTCTCTAATTTCAAGGACATGAGCGCTTCGACTTCAGCAGCGAATTCGAGGGGCAACTCTTGAAACACTTCGGAGCAAAAGCCGGAAATGATGACACCAACCGCAGATTCAAGGTCAATGCCGCGCTGTTGAAAGTAAAACAACTGATCTTCGCCAATTTTGGAAGTAGACGCTTCGTGCTCCACTCTAGATGAAGGATCTTTGACTTGAATGTACGGATAAGTGTTCGCTCCCGCATCATCCCCGATCAACATAGAGTCGCACTGCGAATAATTTCTCGATCCGGTCGCGTTGGGGCCGACAGAAACTAATCCTCGATACACATTTTTCGATTTTCCTGCAGAAATACCTTTCGAAACACTCCTAGATCTCGTATTCTTACCAACGTGTATCATTTTCCATCCCGTTTCCGCCTGCTCCTTGTCATTCGTCAACGCGACGGA
>Ga0181561_10004057_pt1 | contig 12722 bp, 10 predicted proteins | sample 011ome_19_FD_133760 | JGI IMG/M metagenome (GOLD analysis project Ga0181561, IMG submission 133760) | Coastal salt marsh microbial communities from the Groves Creek Marsh, Skidaway Island, Georgia - 011510BT metaG (megahit assembly) | ecosystem: Environmental > Aquatic > Marine > Intertidal...
AAAGCAGAATAGCACCGCTGAATAGCGCCATACAAGCACCAAAACCGCCAAAAGTACCCGCATGTGCAGTCGCTGCATAGGATACTCCGTCCATTTGGTACATGGGTAAAAAGAATGCTGAAACAGCGCTAATTATCGCAGCTGCAAATAGATATACGGTTTGAATGCGTTGAATCATTCCTTGAAATTTTTAATAAAGTTCGAAAAAAACAGTACCGCAAGGTAGTTAGTAGCGCTTAAACTCGTTATTATTGTAGTCAGAAAGACCGGACGACACCATTCGAGTGAACGTCATTTGACTATACTATTTCCACAAAACATGTTGAGTGAAAAGGATTTGCAGGCTCGCAAATTGCCTGAATTAAAAGAATTGGGCACCTCATTATCTATTCCTAAAGCCAAATACCTCAAAAAAGGAGAGCTCGTTGAAGCCATTCTTAAGGTAACTGGTCAAAAGGATGCTTCTAGGACTTCTGAAAACACAGCGCAAGATGCTGCTTCAGAGGCGCCTAAAACCCAATCGAATCCATCTAATAAGAATCAATCGAGCGAAGACAAGACGCAAAACGCACCTCAAAAAGATCGTAAACCAAACGATCGTGGAGAGCGAAAAGAGCGTCCTACTCATCGAAAGGAAGCGGGTAAGGATGTAAATGCTAACAACGATCGCAACGAAAGAAACGATCGTCCAGATAAAGGCGATCGTCCAGATAAAGGGGATCGCAATAAAAATCGCAACGACCGCAATAAAAACAACGACAACCGTAACGATAACCGCAGAAAACGGCCAAAAGAATTTCACTTTGAAGGAATCATTGCCAACGAAGGAGTTCTTGAGATTATGCCCGACGGTTATGGTTTCTTAAGAAGTTCGGATTATAACTATTTGAACTCCCCTGACGATATTTATGTGAGTCAAAACCAGATTCGTAGTATCGGACTTAAAACTGGAGATACGGTAAGCGGCGAGGTTCGTCCACCAAGAGAAGGTGAAAAATACTTCCCATTGGTGAAAGTGAACTCGATCAACGGGCGCACTCCTGAATATGTCAGAGATCGCGTTTCATTCGAGCATCTTACTCCGCTCTTCCCAAATGAGAAATTTGACATCACTACACGTCAATCTTCGGTATCTACTCGCATCATCGATTTGTTCTCTCCTATCGGTAAAGGACAACGCGGTCTGCTCGTAGCGCAGCCTAAAACAGGTAAGACCACGCTGATGAAGGAAGTAGCAAACGCTATCGCTGCAAATCATCCTGAGGCGTACATGATTGTTCTTTTGATCGATGAACGTCCTGAGGAGGTTACTGATATGAGCCGTAGCGTAAATGCTGAAGTGGTTGCTTCAACGTTTGACGAACCTGCTGATCGTCACGTGAAAGTCGCAAATATCGTTTTAGAGAAAGCGAAACGCATGACTGAATGTGGGCATGATGTGATTATCATGCTTGACTCTATCACACGTCTAGCGCGCGCATACAACACAGTAAGCCCAGCCTCTGGGAAGATTCTTTCAGGGGGTGTGGATGCCAATGCACTACAAAAACCAAAACGATTCTTCGGAGCCGCAAGAAATATCGAAGGTGGAGGTTCACTAACGATTTTAGCGACTGCACTTATCGATACTGGTTCCAAAATGGACGAGGTCATCTTTGAAGAATTTAAAGGAACGGGGAACATGGAAATGCAACTCGACCGCCGAATCGCAAATAGAAGAATTTGGCCAGCGATCAATCTTATTGAGAGCGGTACTCGTAAGGAAGATTTACTTCTTGCACCGGACGTACTTCAGAGAATGTGGATCATGCGCAAATATCTTGCAGATATGACACCGATCGAAGCCATGGAGTTCTTGAAAGAGCGCATGCGTCAAACCAAGGACAACGCAGAATTCCTCATCTCAATGAACGGCTAATACCCGCACATTTGGATGTACCATTGAAAAAGGCAGCTTTGCGAGTATTCGCGAAGCTGCTTTTTTTTATGCCAACTAAACTTCGCTAGCGAATTGCTTCTCGTATAGATTGTGATAAGCGCCTTTGGCTTCTAACAAAGCTGTATGATTTCCAACTTCAACTACCCTACCCTTGTCCAAGACGATGATACGATCGGCGTGTTGAATGGTAGACAATCGGTGAGCGATAATCACTGAGGTACGGTCTTGAGTGAGTGCGATCAATGCACGTTGAATCAATTCCTCTGTATGCGAATCTATGCTCGAGGTAGCCTCGTCCAGAATGAGCACACTTGGATTGGTAATGTAAGCACGGAGAAAAGCGAGGAGCTGACGCTGGCCTGCGCTCAATACGCCGCCGCGTTCTTGAACATTGTAATCGAGCCCATCCGGCAAACCGTCTATAAACTCTTCAATCCCGATGGCCTTCGCGGCTTCCATGATTTGTGCATCAGAAATCTCCTCATCACCTAAAATAATGTTCGAACGTACAGTATCAGAGAACAGGAAGACATCTTGTAATACCAAAGCTAGTTGGGTACGAAGTTGATGTAGATCCAGGGTAGTCAATTCATGTCCATCAATTTTAACCGAACCTTTTTGATACGGATAAAAGCCCATGAGTACCGAGATAATGGTGCTTTTTCCAGCACCCGTCGCTCCTACTATAGCTACCGTTTCGCCAGGAGCTACAGAAAAAGAGACATCCTTGAGTATGGGCTCGTCTTCATTGTAGTGAAAGTGTACATTTTCGAAATCAATTGCACCTTGGAGCGCTTCCAATTTCGATGTTCCATTAGGCTCTATATCTACCGTATTATCCAGGAGGTTTAATACACGTTCAGAAGCAACCATACCCATCTGAAGTGTATTAAAGCGGTCGGCCAATTGACGTAGTGGACGGAACAACATGCCAATAAAGATGATCATCGCGGTCAACTCCCCAACAGATACAGAACCTCCGGTAGCCGCATTCATTCCACCATACCAGACGGCCAAACCAATAGAAATGGCGCTGAGGACTTCTATGATTGGGAAGAAAAGCGCGTAATAGAAAATACTTTTAATATTCGCGACGCGGTGCCTGTCATTAATAGCCTCAAACTTCTTGTACTCTTGCTGTTCACGACCAAAAGCTTGTACGATCGCCATACCCCCTAGGTGCTCTTGCACAAAGGTGTTTAGATTCGATATTTCACTGCGTACCTGCTGAAATGACGTTTTGATTCCGCGCTGAAACCAGCGTGTAGCGATGAAGAGAATGGGGATGATCGAGAGTGATACAAGAACCAGAATCGGGTTGAAAAAGAAAAACATCGCTCCAAGCATCACGAGAATTCGGAATAAATCTCCGAAAATCACTAAAATACCCTGCGAGAAAATTTGTGAGATGGTCTCAATATCAGAGACTACCCTAGTCACCAGCTGACCAATAGGCGTTTTGTCGTAGAAACGGTGACTGAAGGTCTGCAATTTGTCGTACAGCTCTATTCTTATGTCTTTGATTATACTTTGCCCGAGCCAGTTGGCGGCATACATAAAAGCGAATTGGCCAATGCTTTCAATTATGAGCAAACCAACAAGTAGCATGGTGAGATTCAAGAGCATCGGTGCATCGTTACCTAGAATAGCATCATCGATGACCTGACGAATCAAAATTGGTCTCGCCGTTCCCATTGCGCCCAACACCACGGTCAGTACAACTGAAAAAATAAACAGCGAGCGGTACGGCTTGGCGTAAGCCAACACCCTCATGAATAGTTTAAAATCAAAGGCTTTTCCGCCGACTTTTGACATGCTACAAGTTATTGTATGTTACTTCAGATAAATATAAGCCCTGAGCGGGGGCGCTTGTTCCCATAGCTCCCCTATTTTTTTGATTTAATCTGCTTTTAAACTCATCGACACTCCACTTCCCTCGCCCGACCTCATAGAGCGAGCCGACGATTGCACGTACCATATTTCTTAAGAATCGGTCTGCAGTAATATGAAACACCCAAAGGTCTCCTTCATGCACCCATTCTGCGCGGGTTACATCGCACAAAGTCGTTTTATTGTCCGAACCATTTTTACAAAAAGAAGCAAAATCCGAAGTGGACAACAACAACTCTGCGGCGGTATTCATGCGGTCGATATCGGGCAATTCCTCTACCATCCATGCTGATTTACGATAGAACGGAGATCCAGAATCGCACATATAGTACTCATAGCTCCTTGAAACTGCGTCAAATCGGGCATGCCATTGCTCATCCACCTCACGAATCTCATAAATGCGAATCGCTGGATCTATAAATCGGTTCAATCGGTACTTTAAATGTTCAAGATCCCGAATCTCTGGTGCCAATTCAGGATTCCAGTCAAAATGCACATACATCTCTTTCGCATGAACTCCGGTATCCGTTCTACCCGCACCCATGGATGAAATCTTCTGACGCAAAAGTTTGGTCAAGGCCGAATCTAGCTCACCTTGCACAGTGGTTTGATGAGGTTGAATCTGCCAACCGCAAAACGGAGCGCCATCAAAGGCTAATCTCAAGAGTGTACGCATTATTTTTGGTCCTAATTCTAATTCAAAGGTACGCCTGTGGCTACAAAAAGGACAAAAATCCTCTTACTCTCTGACAATCACTCTCACATGGACGAGCGAATTCTCGAGTTTGCTAAGGGCGTGGATATGATTTGGCATGCCGGAGACATTGGCTCACATGATAGTATGGACGCTCTAGAAGCTACAGGAAAACCGGTAATAGCTGTATACGGCAACATCGATGATCACACCATGCGCGGGCGCTACCCCCTGCACCAAAAATTTGTGCTCAACGGTGTGAAAGTTTGGATGACCCACATAGGCGGCTACCCTCCAAAATACAACAACCGCACGCGAGATGCGATTCGACACGAACGACCAGATCTATTTATTTGTGGCCACAGTCACATATTGAAAGTCGTTAATGACAAGCAGATCGGTTGTCTTCACATGAACCCCGGGGCTGTTGGACATCATGGTTTTCACAAAGTCCGAACCATGCTGCGGTTCGACCTTGTTCAGCCTACCGAAGGCATGCAAGGAAAAGTCGACAACCTAGAGGTCATAGAATTAGGAAAACGAGGTCAACTCGTTTAATTTTGCGTTTTAACAGTTTTACCTATGTCAACTGCACTTCATGCCATCACCCCAATTGATGGACGCTATGCTTCAAAAACAGAAGCACTTTCTCAATACTTTTCAGAGTTTGCACTCATCAAATACCGCGTACGGGTTGAAATCGAGTACTTCATTGCACTCTGCGAAAGTGGGTTGCCGCAATTGGCCACCGTAAATCCTGATCGCTTTGAGCCGCTTCGAGACCTCTACCGCAACTTTACAACGGAAGATGCGCAGAAAATCAAGGATATTGAAAAGGTAACGAACCACGATGTAAAGGCCGTCGAATACTTCATCAAAGAGGCATTCGAGCGAATGAATCTAGAGCAATACTCTGAGTTCATTCACTTCGGACTGACCTCGCAGGACATCAACAACACCTCTATTCCACTGTCCATCAAGGAAGCTCTTGAACATGAAATATATCCAGCAATCGAGGGATTGATTGACGCTATCGATCAAAGTGCAGCAGCTTGGTCACACATTCCTCTTTTAGCTAGAACTCATGGCCAACCAGCCTCCCCAACTACTTTGGGAAAAGAATTTGAAGTGTTTACCGCCCGTTTAAAAGGGCAACTCGCTCAACTAAAGGCAATCCCTCATAGTGCTAAGTTTGGTGGAGCTACTGGGAACTTCAACGCACATACCGTTGCCTTCCCAGATCGCAAATGGCACGTTTGGGGGGATGAGTTTGTCGCAAAATACCTTGGTTTATCCAGAAGCTACCCTACCACACAGATTGAGCACTACGACAATATGGCCGCTCAATTCGATGCACTTAAACGCATCGATACCATCTTTATCGATTTCTGTCGTGACGTTTGGACCTACGTTAGTATGGACTACTTCAAGCAGAAAATCAAAGCAGGTGAGGTAGGTTCTTCAGCGATGCCACACAAGGTAAACCCAATAGATTTTGAAAACGCAGAAGGAAACCTTGGAATCGCAAATGCGCTCTTCGAACACCTCTCCGCCAAGCTACCTATTTCTCGCCTACAGCGCGATTTGACTGATTCTACTGTCTTGCGCAATGTGGGTGTGCCTTATGGTCACCTAATGATTGCTATCGCTAGCATGAATAAAGGATTGGGCAAACTTCTTGTAAACGAGGCTAAAATCGCAAGCGATCTCGAAGCCAATTGGGCAGTAGTCGCTGAAGCAATTCAGAACATCTTACGCCGCGAAGGGTATCCAAAGCCTTATGAAGCTCTCAAAGCGTTAACGCGCACAAATAGCGCCATCACTGCTGAAAGCATTTCAACTTTTATCTCTAACTTAGAAGTTAGTGACAGCATCAAAGCCGAGCTTGGCCAAATAACTCCAAGCAACTACATCGGTCAGATGAAGCACTCCTAACTTCTCAAGAGCATGAAAAAAATCTTTAGTATTGGAGCGGCTGTCCTTGGGGCAGCCGTTTTTTTTGGCCTTTATCAGTATTTCCGCACCCCAGAATCTGCTTTGGATGCAAGAGCAGAATTGGTCATCGACTCGAAGGACTTTGGCTCCTCACTCATTACAGACCTGGATCCTGGTGCTATCGTTCAGCTCACTGGACAGGTGATTGCTTCAGAATCAAGTAGCCTAGAACTAGAGGGCGGTGTACTCATCACCAAATCCGCTGATCAAAAACAGACGTGGCCTGAAAAAGGAACCTACTCGTTCAAAGCAAAATTTAACGGAGTCGAGGTCGATGAATTTTTTGGAGATACACTATACCGTTTTAACGACGGTTTTCTTCTCCTCTCTTCGAACTCGGAAGATTTGAACTAATCCTAGTCCGAAGAATACTGTTAAAGCAAGGGCCGAATTGCGCAAATCACCGGTTATCGCTTCCAGTATTCCTATGCTGAACATTCCGATGGTCGTTGCCAATTTTTCCATGACATCATAGAAGCTGAAATACGTCGTATGGTCTTCAGTCTCAGGAAGCATTTTACTGTAAGTGGATCGCGACAAGCTTTGCACAGCGCCCATCACAAATCCTAGAACGCCGCCAACGATGTAAAATTGGCCAGCGGTTTGTACGAAGTACGCGCAAAAGCAAAGCACCATCCATATGACCACTCCTATTTTGATAGCATATAGATTCGTGGTGCGCTCACTTAATCGTGCGAATGCATACGAACCGAGAATGGCAACGAATTGGATGATGAGAATCGTCAAGATAAGCTGGTAGGATTCCAATCCAATGACTTTTGAGCCGTATACGGCAGCGAGCAATATGATCGTCTGCATGCCAACGCTATACCAGAAAAAGCCCCCAAGAAATATTCGTAGCATTTTGTCCTGACGAAACTCTTTGAAAACTATCAATAACTCTTCCCAGCTTTTCCAGAAGAGCTTGCCTTCGAAATAGTCTTTGACTTCGTCTTTAGGCAATTTATTGATTGCTGGTAAACCAAACACAAGCCACCAAATTCCAGTAATTACAAATGAGAGACGCGAGGCTACACCCGCATCACGTAGACCAAAGGTGCTAGGCATCTGCACCAATACTAGACAAACAATAAGCAACAAAGCGCTACCCAAATAGCCCAGTGAAAAACCACGTGCCGATAAGCGATCTTGCTCTTGTTCACTAGCAATAACAGGTAAGAAGCTGTTATAAAACACGATAGACCCAGTGAAACCCACACTTGCGAAGTATGCCAAATACAAGCCTAAATAGGGATTTTCCGAAGTCATCCACCCCATCGCTGCCGTGCTCAGCGCACCCGTAATCATAAACACCTTCATGAATATCTTTCTTCGCCCCGTTCTATCGGCCATAGCAGCGAGGTATGGACTGAGAATACTAATGGTTAAAAATGAAGCCGCAATTACATAGGAGTAGATCACAGTATTCTGCCAGGTGGTTCCTAAGAATTGGACCGTATTACCGTCCAATTTTGTTACCTCCTCATAATATATGGGAAACAATACGGTAGAGATCACTAGAGAATATACTGAATTGGCCCAATCGTACATGGCCCAACCGCGTTGTGTGGCGTTAAATTTCATAAGGGAAAAATACAACATCTCTGCGGCATTATATTTGATATCTTAGAATCCATCAAATAAACCATCGACATGAAAAATTGGATCCTTTCTCTTGTGCTATTCGGTGCTGTAGCCAGTCTTCAAGCGCAGGACATGATTATCTTCAAAGACAAAACTGTTGAAGAAGTCAAAATTGTAGAAGTCACTCCAGACTACATCAAATACCGCGAGTTTGAAGCTGCCGATGACGCCGTTACCTTCAGTATTGAGCGTGATTATATTCAAAAACTCGTCTTCGAAAGCGGAAGAGTAATGGATCTTAGTATGCAAATGATCGACGATAAACGCGTCTATGCAGGACAACGAGACAGAGCTATCAAAATGGACGTTGCCGGAATCAGTGGTAATTATTCGTTTATTACCTACGAGCAAGCGATTGACCCGAGTACCTCTTGGGAGGCCGGAATCATCTTTATCGGTGCTGGATTCGATTCCAACTTTTGGAGCGAAGAGCGCGCAATGGGTGCAGGTATAAACATGGGGTATAAATTCAAAAGAGCACCAAACTTTTACATGCAGCGAATGCGCTATGGACATATCATGCGTGGTGCGTACATCAAACCAAACATGTTTGTAAATATTTATAATTACGATCGAATTGACTACGATCACCCACCTGACCCTGTAACCTTCATGTACCCTACTTCTAGAGAGTTCGCAGTGGCGGGTTCAGTTCAGCTCGACTTCGGTAATCAGTTGATATTTTCAGATCGCTTCTTAGTGGATTACGCGGTAGGAATTGGGTACGGTTTTACTACCAAGGACACTTGGAATATGACCAATTACGGTTTCTACGGAGGGTACGGCTCTGACTCAGGTGTGCCTTACACGTATAACTTTACCTTGCGCATTGGATACTTAATGCCCAAAGACTAACCGCATCTATTTCGTACAATAAAAAAGCCCCAAGCACTCCTAGTACTTGGGGCTTTTCTGTGGGTCATATTTTCCCTGCTCAAGACACAAAAAAAGCCCGGCATTCCATCTGAAACACCGGGCTACTACCATTAGGAGAGTATTATATTACTGTCCGTTTTGAGTCTTGATCAAATTCAACGCAGAACCTGCTTTGAACCAGTCGATCTGTTGTGCATTGTACGTATGGTTCAACATGATGCTATCAGTGCTACCATCAGCATGAACCACTTCTAGGGTCAATTGCTTTCCAGGAGCAAAGCTTTCGAGATCAACAAAGTTGAACGTATCATCTTCCTTGATTAGATCGTAGTCTGCCTCATTTGCAAAGGTCAAGCCCAACATACCTTGCTTCTTAAGGTTGGTCTCGTGGATACGAGCAAACGACTTCACGATTACAGCACGAACACCAAGGTGACGCGGCTCCATTGCAGCGTGCTCACGTGATGAACCCTCTCCGTAGTTATGGTCTCCCACAACAACCGAAGGAACACCTGCAGCTTTGTAGGCACGTGCTACGTTTGGCACCTCGTCTACAGAACCATCAAGCTGGTTGGTAACAGCGTTGGTCTCTTGAGTATATGCATTAACCGCTCCAATCAAACAGTTGTTAGAGATGTTGTCGAGGTGACCGCGGTAACGCAACCAAGGACCTGCCATAGAGATATGATCCGTAGTACACTTACCCAATGCTTTAATCAAGAGCTTAGCACCTGTAATATTTTGTCCGTTCCAAGGCTCGAAAGGAGCAAGCAATTGCAAACGTTGTGAATCCGGAGCCACTACTACTTCTACAGAAGATCCATCTTCTGCAGGTGCCTGGTAACCGTTATCCTCAACCGCAAAGCCAGCACTTGGCAATTCGTGACCTGTAGGTTCCGCCAATTTCACAGCCTCACCATTTTCGTTCAACAAAGTATCCGTTACTGGGTTGAAGTCGAGTTTACCAGAGATTGCAATCGCAGCTACCATCTCAGGAGATGTTACAAAGGCGTGTGTATTTGGATTGCCGTCCGCACGCTTTGCGAAGTTTCTATTGAACGAGTGAACGATTGAGTTTTTCTCTTGCTTTTCAGCACCTTCACGTGCCCACTGACCGATACATGGTCCACAAGCATTGGTGAAGATTCTAGTGCCTTCTAGTTTGTTGAAAGTATCGATCAAACCGTCGCGCTCCGCGGTGTAGCGAACTTGCTCTGAACCTGGGTTGATACCAAGTATTGCTTTTGGTTTGATGCCTTTTTCAACCGCATCAGCTACAATCGAAGCTGCGCGAGTTAAATCCTCGTAAGAAGAGTTCGTACATGACCCGATGAGCGCCCACTCAATATCAGTTGGCCAATCATTAGCCGCTGCCTTCTCTTTCATCTCAGCAACAGGTGTTGCTAAATCCGGCGTAAATGGACCGTTCAAGTGTGGGGTCAATTCGTCCAAATTGATTTCGATCACCTGATCGAAGTACTGCTCTGGGTTCTCATATACCTCAGCATCACCTGTAAGGTGCTCTGCTACTTTATCGGCTGCGTCCACTACATCCTGACGGCCAGTAGCTGCGAGGTAACGACGCATACTGTCGTCATAACCGAAGGTAGAAGTCGTTGCACCGATCTCAGCACCCATGTTACAAATAGTACCCTTACCGGTAGCACTCATGCTTTTGGCACCTTCACCGAAATATTCAACGATAGCACCGGTACCTCCTTTAACAGTAAGAATACCTGCTACTTTCAAAATTACATCTTTAGGTGCTGTCCAGCCGTTCAAACGACCAGTGAGCTTCACACCGATAAGTTTTGGGAATTTCAACTCCCATGGCATGCCTGCCATTACATCTACAGCATCTGCACCACCAACACCGATGGCAACCATACCGAGACCACCAGCATTAACCGTGTGACTATCTGTACCGATCATCATACCTCCTGGGAAGGCATAATTCTCTAAAACCACCTGGTGGATGATACCAGCTCCTGGTTTCCAGAAGCCAATTCCATATTTATTACAAACTGAAGACAAGAAGTTGAATACTTCGTTGTTCTTGTTGATTCCTTCTTGAAGATCTTTATCGGCGCCGATACGTGCCTGGATCAAGTGATCGGCATGCGCAGTCGAAGGAACAGCTACTTTGTCCTTGCCCGCTTGCATGAACTGTAGCAAAGCCATTTGAGCCGTTGCATCTTGCATTGCCACGCGATCAGGTGCAAAATCTACATAGCTTGCACCGCGTTGGTGCGCCTCTTTTGCATCGCCTTCCCATAGGTGGGCGTAAAGAATTTTTTCTGCTAAGGTCAATGGCTTACCCACGGCCTTACGTGCCGCTGCAATACGCTCTGGGTAACGCTCGTACACCTTGCGGATCATGTCAATATCAAACGTCATAAATTGATGGTTTTATGCTATTAAGCGCCACGAATTTAATCAATTTATCCCCTCAAACACAAGAGATTTTAGCTAAGAAGCAATAGGACATATCAATAGTTGTCGGAAATGCATTTTATCACTCCAAGCATTGAGATATTCCTAAAAACAAGAAGGTTTTACCGAGAATTATGGAATCCAGACTTTCACATTATGGTACCAACTATCACCCTCAAGACGAATGATATACATGCCAGTGGACCAATTCGATGTGGCAAAAGCATAGGTGTGACTTCCAGCTCCTTCAGCGTATTGCTTTCCTGCAGCATCGAACACTTTAACATTCACTGGCGAACCTACGCTCAGCTGGAGCTCCTGCTGATCTTGCTTGATTTCTAAATCTTGAAGTACGGTTTCCATTACGTCAAGAAGTTCGAAAGCAGCAGTATGCGAACTATCCTTGGTAGGATTGAAACTCCAATCTTTGACGGTGAAACTCTGAGCACTATCGGCAACATCAATACGAACCCAGCCGTAGCAAGCTGAATCGTTTTTCAAGATTCGCAATCCCAAGTATCCATCGGTCACAGGACCTGCCCAATTCGAATTAGGATAGGCAACACCGTCCACGCGAAAGGCCATATAACCTACACCCGTGCTGGCTCCAATACCATTGAAATCAGCATTTGCGTCAATCTGAGTACCGGGAACAACACGCTCTACATAAGCAAATCCATTGAGTCCTTCACCCATCGCTAGATTGCCTTCCAAACTATCTCCGGGCAGGAGTAAAATGGAATTTGTAGTACCTAATTGGCCACCGCCTAAAACATGCTCTATGGTGAAATCAACAATGGTATCTCCATCTAAGTCCAATTCAAAGACGCCATCTACTATAGTGGTGTCCTCAATGTCCGTATATTGATATTGTGCCTGTGCCGCAGTACCGCCTAATAAGGCTGCTGCAGTAGTCAAGTATTGTTTGATGCGATTCGATTGTGTTGTACTCATGCCGCAAATATAGTTTTAAAAGCGTCGAAGTTCCGGTTCAACCACAGCTTTAACAATAGAAATGTCTATTGGGGTTTCCGTGAATTTAGAAAGTAGCATTAAGCCCACCGATAGACGCTCATTCATTTTTCCGGTTTCAGCAGCCGCAATTAAATCTTCGTAAAACAAATCAATTAACTCTACATATGGATCAAGACTGAGAAAGCGCGTAGTTCTTCGACTCTCTTTTTCCCATTCGTTCATTTCATTTAACCCCAAAGGAGCATCCATTTTCCCTTTCAAATTGCGCTGACTTCG
>Ga0181561_10004065_pt1 | contig 12711 bp, 7 predicted proteins | sample 011ome_19_FD_133760 | JGI IMG/M metagenome (GOLD analysis project Ga0181561, IMG submission 133760) | Coastal salt marsh microbial communities from the Groves Creek Marsh, Skidaway Island, Georgia - 011510BT metaG (megahit assembly) | ecosystem: Environmental > Aquatic > Marine > Intertidal zone...
GGAAGCGGCGGTGCACGGCCATCTCGAGGTGCTGAAGTGGGCGCGCGATAACGGCTGCCCGTGGGACGAGTGGATGTGTACGTACGCGGCGGAGGGCGGCCACCTCGAGGTGCTGAAGTGGGCGCGCGATAACGGCTGCCCGTGGGACGAGAAGACGTGCTGGGACGCGGCGTACGGCGGCCACCTCGAGGTGCTGAAATGGGCGCGCGCGAACGGCTGCCCGTGGGACGAGAAGACGCGCCAACTCGCGACAGAGCAATGGCCCGAGGTGTTTGCGTGAGGATGAGAAACGAAAGATAGACACGACGTGAAAGACGATACAGACCGCGCTTCGCGTCGTGACAAAAAAAACGTCGCCGCGCCTCCGCGCTCGCCTCGCCTTCGCCGCTCCGTCTCACCCCCGAGAGACGCGATTCACTTGTACAGACTCTCGATGGCTCGCTTCGGCTGCCGCCCCTCCTTGACCTCGGTGTGCGCGAGCACGATCGCGGCGAGCCCCGCGAACGCGAAGAAGATGTACATGAAGACGTTTTCGGCGAAGAGCGTGCCTATGCCGCGCAGGTGGTTCAGCTCGTCGCCGAAGATGCGCGACACGGTGGTCTCGGCGGCGTACCCGTCGAACGCGCGCGCGCAAAACTGGATCACGCTGATGGACGAGAGCATGATCAAACCCACGTTGAACAGGAACGAGCTCATCAGCGTCCCGTTTAAGCGCATCGGGTACACCGCGAAGAGCAGGAACCGGAACCCCACCTTGATGTTCCCTTTGATGACGCACATGATGAGGTAAAAGCAGAAGAGCGCGAACGCGGACGTCCCGAACAAACCCCACGCCGCGTCGAGCGCCACGAAAAAGTCATTCAGGAACGGCGACGCCGGCGGCGACGGGAAGACGTATAGGCCGATGTGCAGTAGCCACGTCAGCGACACGATGCCGCTCACGACGCCCAGCACCAGTTTCGCGTAGTACCCTGAGACGGTCATCATCCAGTTCGCCTCCCTGTCCTCGCCCTGCGGGAAGATCTTCTGAAGCGTCAACTCATCCTCCTCCAGCTGCGTCAGCTTTTTGTCAATCTTGGCCAGCGCGCGCCGCGTCTTGCGCGTCCGCCCGGTGCCGCGCTCCTCGCGCTGCACCTCCCTCGCCTCCGCGATGACCGCCTGCGTGTGCTCGGCGATCTTGCCCGCGATCTTGATGTACTCGCTCTTGGGGATCACGGTCCGCGGCCGGCCCAGGAACGCCTTCACGAGGTCCACCGGGAGCGCGGACACGCCGACGCCCCCGAACGCGATGAACAGCGTCCACGACACCACCGACGTCAGCGCCACGACGTAGATGGGGAACGACACGCGCACGGACCACGTCTCCGTGGGAACGCCGGTGGACGCGTCGCACGCGTACCCTGTCGTCGTCGACGCGGGGAACGTCCCCGTCTTGACGCAGGCGTCCGCGGCGCCTAATAGAGCGCCGAACGGCGCGATGCCCGACGAGAGCGTCGTCACGGGCAGATCCACGAACCCCGCGAATCCGTAGCTCAGGCCCAGGATCAGGCCCAGGATCACGAACGTCCCCGCGACCCACCAGGAGGAGGAGACGAGCTTGCCCCGCACGGACATGTCGTGGTCCTGCTCGTAGTAGAACAGCGTGAACGGCACGACGAAGACGATGAGGATGAGCATCATCATGTACACCGCCGTCCAGAGCTCCAGCATCGGAAGCGCGAAGTTGCACGCGCTGAGCACGACGGCGTCCGCGCACGCCGCGCGGTTCGCGACGTCCAGAGGAAGGAGCAGGATGGAGAGCTCGGACAGGGTCAAGCCGAACACCTGGATGTGGGGTCACGCGGGGATGACGGGTTTGGTGGTCGGATGTATTCGTCAGGAGACGATCGTCGAGCGCTTTCGATCCTTAAAAAAAAAGGGGGGGCGTCGACGGACGCGCCGAGGGGGGCTCGGGTGCGTCAGGTGGCTTCTCCTCGCGCGCGTACCACGACGAGCTTGGGGAACCACGCCTGGTTCCGGTCCTCGGGGTGCTGGAAGTGCACCAGGATGTACACGTTGATCATGGTCACCACCACCGAGCACACGACGGCGACGACGATCAGGAACCAGTTGTACCCGTCGGTCGGCATGGCGACCGCGCACGCGTGCCCGGTCGGCGGAGTGCTTGTTCTTTCGTTTCCCTAGCTCGCGCGAGGACGCCCGGCGCGCGAGCGGTACCGCCCTCGAGCGCCGGAAACGGCGACGGGAGGGGTCACGCGCCGCGCCGCGCTCGGAGCCCGCGCGCTTCGCTCAGCGTGCGCCGTCGCAGTCGGCGCGCGCGCGTGTGCGGAGCGGGCCCTCGGAGATGTCACAAACGGCACGCGCCGGTCTCGAAAATCGCCAGCGCAACGGGTTTCTCCGCGTTTTCGCACCTAAAACGTCGGCTTTCGAGGCAACAAACGACGCGAGGGGTGCCGCGCGCTCCCCTGGGCGCGCACTTCGCGGCGCGCTCGGCAGGGGCGGTCGTCGGGTGCGACGGGCGCGTGGCGCGGGCGAAGGGGTCGGAGGCGAAACCGCCTCGACGATGTCTCGCGCGCAGGAGGTGAGCCTCGCGCGCCTGCTTCGAGTCTACGAGTCGAAGATCGCGTCGTCCTCGGGGCGCGGCGCCGTCCCCGACGCGAACGGGACGCCGTCGGCGAGAGCCGCGGGGGACGGAGCGCCGGGGGTGGGGGCGTACACCGACGGCGTCGTTGACGCGGACGCGTCGACGAGGCGCGCGCCGTCTTCTCAGGACCGCGGCGCGTTCCTCGTCGACCGAAGGGATGATGATGCCGACGCCGAAGGTGTGGATTCCCATCCCGAGACGGTCGCGTTGAAGCGGCGGCAGCACGTCGACGCGATGCGCGCGTTGGTCGCGCGCGTGCGGACCGCGAACCCGGACGCCGCGGACGCCTACGCCGAGCGCGTCGACGCCGTCGCCGCGTGGGTCGCGACCCGGGGGGACGGAAGAGGCGCGGGCGGCGAGTTCGCCGGCGGCGGCGAAGGCGACGACGACGAGTCCCCGCCGGCGGAGGCGGCTGAGGCGAGCACCGGCGGAGCACCGGCGAGCACCGGCGGAGCACCGGCGAGCACCGAACGCGATTCCTCTCTCAACGCACTCCAAGCCCCTTTTTCGGTGGCGCAATCTCCTCGATCGTCGCGCCCGCGCGCGCGCGCGCGCGCCGACGGCGGATCTCGGCTGGCGCTCTCCGCGCGCGGCGAGGCTTCGATGCGGCGACACCGGTCGACGCAGGACGCGTTGACGGACGACCTGGTGGGTTTAGCGGGCGCGATGCGCTCGAACGCGGACGCGATGGAACGCTCACTGCGCGAGTCGCGCGCGGGTCTGGCGTCGCTCGAGCGCGACTTGGACGCGAACGTCGCGGCGACGACGAGCGCGAATCGGCGACAGAAGAAGCTTTTCGGGACGTTTCGATCGGCGGGCTGCTATACTTGGCTCGCGCTCTTCGCGGTCGGGCTGGTGTTCTCGTGGGTGTTCGTCTACGTGCGCGTCACGAGCGATAAGATCAGGCGCATACGGTAGGAGTGAGCGTGTGTACGGTAGTGCGTGTGAGTGGTACGAAGAGCGACGCGACACTACGCGCGTCGTCGCGGGCGACGCGTCGTTTCGCAGAGCGTTTCTCTTTTTTTAGTTTCAAAGCGCGCCCGATCGATTTCTCCGATCGAAACGTCCAATTCCCCGATCGGCGTTTGAGACGAGAGTCGAGCGCTCCACCGACGTTTTTTCGCTCGGCGGGCGAGATCTTTGTTTTCCTGTCGCTCGCGATCAGCACGCGCCGACGCCGCGCGCGGTGGCGCATAACCGCGGCGCAAGAGAGAGCGAGTCTTACGGCGACGCGGGTCGATCGGGCTCGGTCGCGATGACGTTCGTGGCGACGGCGCTCGGGCCGCGCGTGCGCCCCGCGGCGGTGGCCGCGGGCCCGCGCGGAAGCGCGCACGGGGGGACCGTCGGCGCAATCGCGACGGCCGCGAATCGTCAAAGATGCCTCAGGCGTCGCGCGCCCGGCGCGACGATAGCGCGCCTCGACGCGCGACACACCCTAGGGGTAGGCGCAGGGGCGGTGCGTCGCGCTCGCGGGGATGCCACCTCGCGCGGCGCGCGCGCGTGCCGCCTCCAGGTCAACGCGCACGGCAGCCACGGTACGTCCCTCGCCCCTTCCGAGACAACCTCGACACGCGCGTGCCCCGACACGGCACAGGTGCCTTATCTCAAGAAACCCCAGCGTGGAGTCTGCCTCCACGTGGACTTTTAGTCTCACGAATCGGCACTTTTCTTGCGCTTTTCGCTGGCGCGGTGGCGATCTTTCGAGGCGGTTCCTTCGCCGCCGCGAAGACCCCGCGTCACCGCGTTCGACCGATCGACCCACCACCGCGGCCCTTTACCCTGAACCGCGCGCTGACCTTTTGACCCCTGGAAACCGAAACAGGCCACTCGCACGCTTCGAGCGGTCGGCCCAACTTCTCGGGAGACGCCGCCGCGGGCGACGACGACGCGTGCAAGAAGGCGTGCTGCGGCGGGAGCTTGTTCGGATCGGAGGACGCGCCCGTGGACGGCTCGTTCGACGAGGAGGCGTTCGTCTCCGAGGCTGGCATCGGGAGCGGCGACGGGTTCGGGGACGGCGGAGGCGCGGGCGGCGCCGCCGCGAAGATGGCCGGCGCCGCCCGCGCGGACGCGAACGCGATTGAAAAGGCGTTGACGGCTTTTTACAGCGCGACGGGTCTCGGTAGGCTCTCCGATTTCCTGCGCGGCAACGCCGCCGCGTGCGGCGTGGCGTGGGTATTCCTGCTCGTCGCGGGCGTCGCGCACGGCCTGACGCACGTCAGCGCGCTCGCGGAGTCCTTCGCGGGCATGGCGGCTTCGGCGCGCGCGGCGGAGACTGCGGCGACGGCGCTGGTGTACCTCGTCTCCGGCCCCAACGAGTTCGTGGACGTGTCGTACGAGCTGGCGGTCGGGAACATCAACATCCACGTCCTGACAACGCTCGCGGTTTTAGGAACAGTCGCCCTGGGGTGCGCGCTGGAAGGCGCGCTTCTGCTGGTGCTCTTCTCCACGGCGGCGTTCGTGGAGATGCGGCTCACCGGGCACGCGCGCGGCGACTTGAAGTCGCTCTGGGCCACCGTTCCCGGCGAGGCGGTGCTCGTGGACGTCGACGCCGCGGGCGCGCCCGTCGCCGAGACGGAGCAGGTCATCCCCGCGCGCGACGTGCGCGTGGGCGCGCACGTCTTCGTGCGGTCGGGACAACAGGTTCGTTTTCCCCAGGTCGTTTTCGTCGTTTTCCTTTTTCCCCGAACGCCCGAATCTCCGAGATCGCGCCATCGCGCCGAGATTGCGCGCTTCCGGTCCGACGCCGATGACGATACTTTCGCAGAAACCTCCTAGGGGGGGGTAATTAGCCACCCGGTGACGCGACAACCTTAACTTAGCCGTTTACCCATCGGAGGCGTCGGACCGGAAAGCGAACGCGAAACGCGCGAAACGCTTTTGGATTCGATTCGGAGCTTCGACCGAAGCTCCGGCGAAAGACGATTTGATTTGTTTCCTTTCCTCTCTCCGCGACTGACATCGAAAACGTCTCTTACCCTAAACAGGTGCCTTTGGACGGCATCGTGACGCACGGCAGCGCGCTCGTCTCCATCCAGCACATCACCGGCGAGGCGCTCCCCGTCTCGAAGCGCGTCGGGGACGAGATTCCCGCGGGCGCCGTGAACAGCGACGGCGCGCTCGTCGTACGGACGACGCGCGACGCCGAGCACTCGACGCCGGCGCGCATCGCGCGTTTGACCGAAGCGGCGCAAAACCGCCGACCGGCGGTTTCGCGGTTGCTCGATACGTTCGGCGATCGGTACAGCAAAGCCATACTGGGAATCACACTCGCCACGATGGTGTTCGGTCCTGTCGTGTTCGGCATACCGTTCATGGGCAGAGCGGGCGCGATGTACCGCGCGTTCGCGTTTCTCTCCGCGGCGGCGCCGTGCGCGCTGCTCATGTCGCCGCTGGTGTACGTCGCCGCGGTGGGCGCGTGCGCGCGCCGCGGCGTGCTCGTGCGCGGCGGGCTCACGCTGGACGCGCTCGCGGAGTGCGGCGCGGTGGCGCTGGACAAGACGGGCACGATCACCACGGGGCAGATGGCGTGCGCGTCGGTCGAGCGCGTCGGGGCGGTGAAAACGGCGGCGCTGGTGGGTGCCGAGACGTACGTCTCCGAGGGCGCGGAGGATGCGGAGGTCGCGGAACGCGCGCGGGCGCCCGCCGCGGTTTCGGCTTCCGAAACCGCGGTGTCCGCGTCGCCGGCGTCGTCGCCCGCGGCGCTCGCCATCGCGGCGAACCTCGAGCGCGGCGCGACGCACCCCATCGCGCGCGCCGTGCTCGCGGCGGCGGCGCGCGCCGCCGACGCCGGCCACGCGCTTCCCGCGATGGCCGTCACAGAGTTCAAGGTTGTGCACGGCTCGGGGGTGGAGGGTCTGGTGGTTCCCGTGGACGGCGCCGAGGCGCGCGCGTTCGGCGCGCCTCGGCGCGCGCGCTTCGGAAACCCCGCGTGGGCGTCCGAGATCGCCGGCGAGGTGTCACCGCGCGCGGTGACTTCGCTCGCCGAACTCAGCTCGGGCGACGGGGACATCACAGCCGCGCTCGTGGTTGCTTCTGGAGCCGGGGCTTCGGAACGAGCCGACGCCGCCTCGTCCTCAACCGGTTATTGGTCCTCCGAAAACCTGACCCGCGTGTTCCGCTTCGCGGACGCGGTGCACCCGAAGGCGGCGGCGGCGACGGCGGCGCTTCGCGCCGGCGCGTGGCGCGACGACGGCGCGCCGATGCGCGTGCTGATGCTCACTGGGGACAACCAGGCTTCCGCGTTCGCCGTCGCGGACGCGGTGGGGCTGCCCCGCGCGGACACGTACGCGGGCCTGACGCCATCCGAAAAGCTGCGGCTGGTGGAGAAGGCGCGGGCCGACGCGAGACGGGGAGACGGAGAGACGAAAAACGTTAAAACCTCGTACGCGCGCGTGGCGATGGTTGGCGACGGGATCAACGACGCGCCGGCGTTGGCGGCGGCGGACGTCGGTGTGGCTGTCGCGTCGACACCCTCCGAGGCGGCGGCGGCGGCGGCGGATGTGCTCCTGCTGCACGCGGACGCGGATGGCATATCGCAGCTCCCGGACGTTTTCGCGCTCGCCGCGCGCACGCGACGCGTGCTGAAACAAAACATCACGTTGGCGGTTGTGAGCATCGTCGGCGCGGCGTTGCCCGCGCTGACGGGCGCGTTTCCGTTGTGGCTCGCCGTGCTGTTACACGAGGGCTCGACGCTTCTGGTGGCGCTCAACTCGGTTCGGTTGCTGGGCACGTTCGGCGCGCCACAAAAAATGCGGCGTTCGACGATGTTCGCCACCCTTTTCGTCTTCGCGCTGTGCTGCGCGGGCGGCGCCTGGCTGGTGCCGACGGTGCGCTCGGCGGCGCTCTTCAACGCCGCCGGAATCGTGGTTTCGCCCGCGTTTCTGGTGGCGGCGACGACGCTGAAGAGCGCGTGGGCGGGTCTGCTGGCGGGGTGTCTGCACACGCTGACCGGGCCGGACCACCTCGCCGCGCTCGCGCCGCTCACGGTGGGCCCCTCGCGCGCGCAGAACGCGCTCATGGGCGCGCTCTGGGGGTGCGGGCACAACACCGGCCAGATGCTTTTCGGCCTCGCGTTCGTGCTGCTCAAGGACAGGCTGCCGTTTGACATGGAGATCATCGGGCAGTGGGGCCAGGGCATCGTCGGCGGCACGCTGGTGATCATCGGGATCATGGGCTGGTGGGAGGCTCGCGCGATGGCGCGCGGCGAGAGCTCGCACTCGCACTCGCACTCGCACGGCCTCCCGTTCGGCATCGGCAAGGACATGTTCGGCGACGGGCACACGCACTCGCACTCGCACTCGCACGACGACGGCGACGCCGTCGCCAACCTGAGATTCGCGCACGCGCACGCCGAGTCGGGGGTCTCGAATGAACGGAACGCCGACAATTCGGCGCTTGATGTCGAGCTCGATGCGGAGGCGCGCTCCGAATCTTCGGAAGCCTCCAGTGCTTCCCCGGTGGACTCGTTGGAAGAAGAAGCCAGGAGGCGGAAAAAGGACGGGTCGTTCCTGAGCTGGACGTACATCACGGGTACGATCCACGGGTTACAACCGGACGCGTTGCTCCTGTTGTTGCCGGCGTTCGCGCTCCCCCGTTTACAAGCCGTCGCGTTCTTGGGGACGTTCTTCGTCGGCACCGTCGTGGCGATGGGGACGTACACCGCGTGCCTGGGCGCGGGGACGTCCGCGCTGCAGAAGCACAACCCGAAAGCCGTGTCGCTCGTCTCGGGGATCTCCTCCGCCGTCGCGGTGGCCATCGGGGTGGCGTTCATCCTCGGCGCGGTGTTCGGGTTTGAGATTTTTTGATTCCTAAGAACGAGAGGCGACGAGAGGCGACGAGAGGGATACTTTCGTATTTTGGAAAACGACGACGCATTTTTTCATCCAACACATCTCACGTACGCACGCGCGATGACACCATCCAACACGTCTCACGTCTCGCATCGACGCTAATGTCTTCGTTTCGATCGCCCGAAACGAAAGCCCAAAAAAAAGCGGTTCCCTTACGTCTTAGTCTCAAAAAAACCTCATTACCTTGCGACGTACTTCCCGAAGAGCACGGCGCTGTTGTGCCCTCCGAACCCGAACGAGTTGGAGAGCGCGACGTTGACGTCCAGCTTCTCCCGCGTCGCCCCCACCAGCATATCCATGTCCACGTCGTCCTCCGGGTCGTCCAGGTTGATGTTCGGGTGCACCTCGCCGGTCACGATCGCCTTCACGCACGCCACAGCCTCCACCGCCGACGCCGCGCCGAGCAGGTGGCCCGTCATGCACTTGGTGGAGTTGATCTTCGCGCCCGCCGCCTTGAAGACGCGCTGAAGCACGCGGAGCTCCGCCATGTCCCCCGCCGGCGTCGACGTGGCGTGCGCGTTGATGTAGTCCACCGCCTCCGCCGCGACGCCGGCGTCCTTCAGCGCGCGCTCGATCGCCATCGCCACGCCCGCGCCGTCGGGGTGCGGCTCGGTCATGTGGTGCGCGTCGCAGCTGTACGACCCGCCCAGCACCTCCGCCAGAGGCGTGGCGCCGCGCGCGAGCGCGTGCTCCAGACTCTCCAGCACCAGGACGCCCGCGCCCTCGCCCATCACGAACCCGTCCCGGCCTTTGTCCCACGGCCGCGACGCCTTGGTCGGCTCGTCGTTGCGCTTGGACATGGCCTTGACGGAGCAGAAGCCCCCCATGCCGCTCGGCAAGATGGCGGCGTCGCTCGCGCCCGCCAGCATGAGATCCGCCTCGCCGTTGCGGATGTGGTCGACGCTGTTCAGGATGCAAAAGTTCCCGGACGCGCAGGCGCTGCTTATCGAGTAGTTGGGGCCCATGAACCCGAGGTCCATCGCGGTGAGCGCGGAGCCCATGTTGGTGATGGCGAACGGGATGCAGAACGGGTTCATCTTCCTGTGCGACTGCGTGTGAAGCGCCTCGGTGGCGGTGCTGAAGGAGTGCATGCCGCCCATGGCGCTGCCGATGAGGCACCCCGCGCGCGTCTTGTCCACGGCGCCGTCCATCTCCTCCCCCTTCGCGAACGGCAGCTTCGCGCTCTGCAGCGCCTTCTTCGCGGCGACGATCTGGTACGCGATGAACGGGTCGACGCGGCGCGCCATTTTCTTGGTCATGAACTCCTCGGGGTCGAAGCCCTTGATCTCCGCGGCAACCGTGGTGGCGAAGTCGGGATGCATCTCCCACTCCGAGACGGCGCTCACGGCGCTCGTACCGGAGCACAGCGACTCGTAGAACGCGTCCACGTCGTTACCGAGCGCGGTGACGCACCCCATGCCGGTGACGACGATGCGCTTCTTGCCGTCGTGCGTCAGCAAACGCGCGTCGGCCGATCCGACGGCCGATCCGACGCTGCCCGATCCGCCAGCGGCGGTCTCCTCGTCCGCGGACGGGCCGCGCCAGCGCTCGGCCGCGCGCGCGCGCGTCAGCGCCGCGCGCTGAGGCGCGGCCGGGCCGACGCGGCGCGAGCGCGCGCCGCCGGGCGCGGGCGCGTACGCGCGCGCGGCCGAGGCCGCGGTGGCCATCGCCGACATACTACCGCGGTGGACGCGCCCGGCGCGTTCGGCTGCGCGAAGCTTTGGGTTCCCGCCCGGCGGGGTGCTTCGTTTCGAGCGGACGAGCGGCGGTGCGTCGCGCGCCCGTGAGGAAAGAAAGGCCTGCGGTGAGGCGGATCCCTCGACGCGAGACGGTCGCGTCGCGAGACGGACGCGGGACGGAGTGATCGGCGCTCGGATCGAGAACGGGCGCGACGAGACGCGCGATCCCGACGGGAAGGAGGTCTTCGAGTAGATAAAGCAAGACTTGTTTTCGGCAGAGAAGCGCCGGGCGCGCGAGCTCATTGGTCGAGGCGAAATCCGAAAAGGATTAAACGAACATGTAGTGTTCAGTTCGTGCAAAGTTTTATCGGTCGAAATAAACCTCCGTTTTCCAATATCATCCCTCGTGCAATTTTCGTGCACGGGGGCGACTCGGGGATGACTCGACCGCTCTGTGTGGAGAAGAGAAGCATCTCGACGTCGGCTTCGCGCGTCTCGTCGTTCGGTCGACACACGACCGCGCGCGTTCGTTTTTCGTCGCACGCGTCGTTCAACGCGCCCCGCTTCACGCTTTCGTGACTCGTCACGCGTCACGCCGTCGCGGACGCGCTCGGCAGCCGCGAGCGCACGCGTCGAGCGGGTGTGGTCTTGTTGTTCCCCCGAAGACACGAGCCGGTCGTCCCCGCTCTCCCGCCATGAGGTCCAAGGCGGCGCAGATGCTCCGCAAGGCCTCCGCGCTCCTCACCAAGGCGTCCAGAGAGGTACGCGGCGACCACCCGCCGCCCGCCGCTCGCCTCGCTCCCGAGGAATCGTCCGAACCGGCGAAGCGGTCCCGACGAATCCGCGCCCGCGTGCTGACTGGACGTTTCCCGCGAGATTTTGGACGGCTCCTTCTTCTTCGCCGCGTCGCGACGTTCCGCGCGCGCGAAGGAAAAAGCTTTTAGTCTATAAAATCCGCACCGCTCACCCCCATCACCGCGTCCCGCTCGTGACCCTCCGATCACCAGGCCGCGAAGGTAAGCTCGGAGTACGCCGAGGCGTACCTCCCCGGCGTGTCCTCCGGCAAGCTCCTGCCCAAGCGCGTCAAGAATCTGCACAAAAAAGCGCTGCGTTTCGAGGACCCGCTGTTGCCGAAGAAGGTCGCGCAAAAAGGATGGCCGCGGGGGTACGAGTTCGGGACGCACAGGATGACGCGCAAACTCAGGCCGAGCGAGCTCTTCTGGGCGGAGAGCGGTTTAGGGTTTGAAGAACAAAACGCGGAGAGGGGGGAAGACGCCTCCTCCTCCGGGCTCGCCTGGTGAAGCGAGCGCCGACGATGTAAAAAAAAAGACAAGACACAAGACGCGCGCGTGTCGGTGCACTCAACCGTGAACGCGTAGACTACGAAAGTAGTTTGCATATGAAAAGACGTTCCTCAAATCATCGCCTTCGCCCCCACGCGCCCGGCTTCGCGAGCGTCGGCTCTTCGTCGTCCGAGTCCACGTCGCCGTACTCCCACATCCCCGCGCGGTCGACTCGCGCGCGCTCCTGCGCCGCCGCCAGGCGCTCGCGGAGCTCCGGCGGCGGAGCTCCGCCTTTTTTTGTATCTGCGCGGCACAGACCCTCCGCGACGAGCGTCTCGTTCACCGAAACCACCGAGGGTAAGGAACCACTCTCTCGCTCGGTCGCTCCGTCCGGTCCCTTCGCGCCCACCGCCGCCGGCGCGTCGTCCGCCGCCGCGGTGTGTTCACCGACGCCGAGGGTCACCAGCCACTCCGCCTCCGCCTCCGCGTCCCAGGGCTTGGCCGGCGCGGCGCGCGCGCGGTCCAGCCGCGAGGGCGTCGGGCGCCCGCCGGCGAGTTGGCCGAGACGCGCCGCCGCGTCGGCGGCGTAGTCGGCGGCCGGCGCCTTGACGCCGCTGAGCGCGCACAGGCGCGCGAGCGCGGGGAGCGCGTGGAACGCGAGGCTCGGGTCGATGGCTCGCAGACGAGCGGCGGGAAGACGCTCGCCGTTGCCGAAGTCGCCGAAGTGCACGAGCGCGACGCCCGCGGGGTCGCCGCCTCGCGCTTGCTCGACGACAACCGCGCGGTACCAACAGTCGTCGCCGGAGAAGCGCGCGGCGACGGTTTGCCCGCGCTTCGGACGGAACGATTCGTCACTCTCGTCACTCGTCGAACGCGTGGCATGCGTGTCGTTCAGCCTGGCGTGCATCCAGTCCGCCTTCTCCGCGTCGTCCGCCCTCTGCGCGAAGAAACGCGCGCCGCCCGGCGCCGCCTCGGTGACAAGAAGAACGACGCGCTCCGCCGGCGCCGACGCCGCCTCCGAGCCGGCGTCGCGGCCAGCCGCCGCCGCCGCCGCCGCCGACGCCGCCGACGCCGCCTTTGCCTCCGCCTCGGGTGACCAGTCACGCCACAGCCCGACGCGCGCGCGTTTCGCTGCGTCCATCGCCTGCGTCAGGCGCGCGCCGTTGGCGTGCGTTTCCGGGCGGTAGGACGGGTGCAGGCTCCCAAGCCCCTCGCGCAGAAGCCACTCGCCGAGCTCAACCTTTTGGGACCCACCC
>Ga0181561_10004077_pt1 | contig 12685 bp, 13 predicted proteins | sample 011ome_19_FD_133760 | JGI IMG/M metagenome (GOLD analysis project Ga0181561, IMG submission 133760) | Coastal salt marsh microbial communities from the Groves Creek Marsh, Skidaway Island, Georgia - 011510BT metaG (megahit assembly) | ecosystem: Environmental > Aquatic > Marine > Intertidal...
ACTGATTGCACCCAGCCTCTCCCGGGTCAGCAGATTGAGCACATCCCAACTCTGCGTGGCCTCGCGATAAATAAGTTCTAATGCCTCGGTCGGTGCAGTAGCGGGGTCCGTTACTTTGGCCCAGGCGGACACCGCGCCATTGGCGGTATCCAGGTTGGCAACAAAACTGGTAGACGTGCGAAACAGATCACCGCCGAAGTCCCCCTCGGCATCCAGACCACTGCGATGCACCTGATTAGCCTCTTTCGCAAACGAGCTGGCCAGATGATCAAGTCCTACTCGCACCGGCCGCAACACCTCCGAGCGAAACGCCATGGCACCGCCGATGCTTCCGCCCGGCGCGCCCGGCAACGGTCGCTTGGCGCCGTAAGGATCCAGAATCAAGCGCAGATCAGTACCACCCGTCTCATCACTTGAAAAGACGCCAATATCTTTTGATTCAGTCTGGGTAACGATTTCGAAACCACGACCAGACCCACCAAAATTCACGATGACCTGACCACTCGGCAGCTCGGTCACACCGAGTTTCACCAGAGCCGACATATCTCGCAATAAGGCGTCTCTCTGATCGAGCATGCTGGGCGGCTGATCAAGAACCGACACTTTGCGATTCAGCTGCTGGTTGACCTTGAGTAACTGTGTCGAGAGGGCGTTCAGCTCTTTTAAGGATTGACGGAACGCCACCTCCGATTCCTTGGCGATGGTGTCAACCTGCAACGCAATATCGTTAAAGCGCGCCGCAACGACCTCGCCGGTGTTCAGAAAATCGGTGCGCAAGGGCGCTGACTTGGGATCAGTGCTGAGCTGCTCCGCAGCGTTGAAGAAGTCGTCCATCGCGTTGGCGAGGCTGATGCTCTCGGTACCCATGATGTCAACGATGCGATTGGCATACTCAATAACTGGGTCATTAACCTCCAGGTCGCTGGTGGCATCACGCAGAGCACGCTCGATAAACTCGTCATAAGCGCGCCCGACCCTCTCAGCCTGGGCACCGGAACCAAAACTGAAAATGCCTTCCTCTACCGGAAAGCTTTCCCCTATCTTGAGTTCGCGTCGGCTATAACCCGGCGTGTTGACGTTGGCAATATTGTTACTCGTCGTGGACAAGGCCTGCCGGTAAGCATTGACGGCCCCGCTGCCGATGGAGAGGGTGTCGACCATCTTTCAGCGCCCTCGATTACTGCGCAGAGGCAAGTGATTGATAAGCACTTACCCCCATGCCCTTTCGTGCTGTCGCTAAGCCGCCTGGGTTCTCCAGTTGACGGACCAGCCAATCAGTCATGCCAATGCCTTGAGACTTGGCGAGCGAGGTCGACAGCTCCGCGTCAAACATCTCTTCGTAGCTGTCTCCTGCGCTAGACTCCCACAGACCACTTTTCAGGCCCTCTCCTGCGTCGCGCATGGACTTCAGCATCATCTGGATAAAAAACGCTTCAAACTGCTGCCCCACTTCGCGGGCAGCCGACATCTGATCTTCCTGAGCCTTGGCGCGCAACTTTGCGAGCCCTTGGAAGTCGTTGTAGCTTGAAACGACGCCGTCCATCAGATCACCACGAGCTCGGCCTTGAGGCTACCCGCGCTCTTGAGCGCTTCCAAAATGGCAATCAACGATGTTGTCGAAGCGCCGCTTCGGTTTATGGCATCGACGATGTCTCTCAGATCTACCGTCTCATTTATCATACCAGTGCCACCCGCGCCCTCGGACACCTCAACAGTGGAATTCGCGACATCGCGCGTCTCTACGCCTCGGCCTTCGGTAAACGGTCCCGGCTGTGAGACCTCATTAAGGGTTGAGACGCTAACGTTGACCGTGCCGTGGGACACCGCGGCCGCAGAGATCTTCACTTGCTGGTTAATCACAACGGTACCCGTTCGCGAATTGATCACGACCTTCGCAGGGGGAATACCTGGCTCAACCTCTAGATTCTCGATCATACCCACAAAACTGACTCGCTCAGACAGTCCAACGGGCGCGCGCACCGCGAGAGACACGCCATCCATCGCAAAGGCAGTACCCTCACCAAAGACCTCATTAATCTTTTCTGTAATCGCAGCCGTCGTGGAAAAATCATTGCCATTGACGTTGAAAACGAGGTGATCGCTCTTGTCGAAAGAGTTGTCGACCTGACGCTCAACCGTCGCCCCGTCGGGGATACGACCAGACGTGGGAATACCAATCTGCACGCTCGTGCCGTTCTGCTCTTCCATCACGCCGGTCACGGTGAGAGAACCCTGGGCCACGGCATAGGTTTGCCCATCGATACCACGAAGCTCGGTCATCACCAGGTTGCCACCGCGCAGGCTTGTTGCGGTACCCAGCGCTGCGACATTCACGTCAACTACTTGGCCGGGCTTGGCGAACGGCGGCAAGGTAGCCGTGACCATCACAGCCGCCACGTTGTCCACCTGAATGGGTCGACCGCGGGATTGCGCCAAATCGTAGTCGTCATAAGGATTTGTGGTGACACCGAGGCTCTCGAGAATCGCTTTGAGACTCTGCCCGGTGAATGTCGGATCCTTGCCATCGCCAGTACCTGCGAGGCCGACAACCAAGCCGTATCCGACTAGCTGGTTACCCCGCACACCGCCCACGTTTGTAAGGTCTTTGACTCGATCAGCCTGCGCGGTATTCACCACCAGAGAAAGGCAAAAAACGCTTATCCATGTGATGACATTTTTGTGCCCAATCATGATCAGACGCTCCAATTACAAGGGCCAATACTTGAACAACAGCTGGGTAATCCACCCAGGCTGTGTCGACTCAGCCAGATTGCCAGAGCCGCGGTAGGAAATCTGAGCCTGTGCCATTCGCATAGATGACACGGTGTTATCCGGCTGCACGTCACGCGCACGCACCACACCGCGAATCTGGATAAATTCGGCGCCTTCCGTCAGAGAGAGCTGCTTGCGCCCCTCGACGATCAAATTGCCGTTCGGCAACACCTCGGCAACCATCGCCGTTATCACCCCTGAGAGCGCGTTCGCTTGTGCCGCAGTGCCCACACCCTCGGTGCCAATCTCTGCCTTATTCAGATCGATGTCACCGCGCACATCACCCCAAAAGCCGTTGGGCGACAGCAGCGAATTCGTCCAGCTGCTGGCGAGCACGTCGTTAGTTGCCTTGCGCTCAGTGATCAATGAAGAGTTACGCGACGCCTGAGTTGACTCGTTGAGTACGACCGTGATGATGTCACCGACGCGCCACTGACGCTGACCCTGGAACAGTGACATATGCATGCTGTTGCCCAGGATGGATCCTGTCGGCAACGCGTTGGCTGCCGGCTCGAGGGGCCGAATCGGTGCAAAGTCACTGTTGTCTTCCAGCGGCGGCTTGGAGGCACAAGCCCCAAGCAACAAGCTCGCCATCAACATTGTCAGAGTGCGCATCATCGCATCAACTCACTATAGGTTCTGGTTAAGGAAGCGCAGCATGCCGTCCGCCGCGGAAATGGCCTTGGAGTTCACCTCGTAGGCGCGCTGCGTCTCGATCATGCTGACCATCTCAGCCACAACGTTGACGTTAGAGGCCTCTAGGGAGCCTTGCGCCAACTCACCAAAACCCGCTAGACCCGGTGTGCCGACTTCTACCGGTCCGCTGGCAGTCGTCTCACGGAAGAGGTTGCGACCAATCGGCTGCAGGCCTGCTTCGTTAATGAAGCGTGAAACCTGAATGGTGCCGATCTGACTGCTACCGCCGCCGCCGGCCAATTCCACACTGACTGTTCCATCACGACCGATGGTCACGGCCGCTGCGTTATTGGGGATGTTCACCGCGGGTACTAACTGTTGACCGTTAGCGGTCACCAACTGGCCCTGATCGTTCAGCTTAAATGAGCCATCGCGGGTGTACGCAAAGGTGCCGTCTGCCTGCAAGATCTGGAACATACCGCGGCCCAGGACGGCGACATCCAGTGCATTCTCCGTCGACATCATGTTGCCCTGCTCATGAAGCTTTTCTGTCGCGATAATGCGGGACCCTGTACCCATCATCAGGCCGGTTGGCGCAATGGTCTGTGCATCAGCAGAAGCGCCGGGCTGTCGAATGTTCTGGTACAACAGGTCCTCGAAAACCGCTCGGTCCCGCTTGAAAGCAACGGTGTTGACGTTTGCCAGATTGTTGGCAATGACCGTCATGCGGCGCTGCTGCGCGGTCAAACCTGTTTTTGCTACCCAAACTGCGGCGTCCATCTCACTTTCTCCTTAAGACTAGGCGTACCGCATCATAGTGGTGCCCGAGTCATCCAATTCCTTCATCTCACTGATCATCTTGATCTTGATCTCAAAGGATCGAGACATATCCATAAAGCCGACCAGCTGCTCGGCGACGTTAATGGAAGAACCCTCCAGTGCACCGGGCTTGATGGCCGGGGGGTTAGGCCCTCCCTCGAAATCACCGCCTTTTCCTCGAGCTGTAATCGTCTCGTAAAGTCCGTCCACTCTGCGGACCATTCGCACACCAGTTGCGTCGCGCAACAGCAAATTACCGACGATGGTCGGCGGGGCATCGGGCTGCACCGGGTCAGTCGCGGTGACCGTACCGTCATCCGTGATCGCCAGTTCGACTCCTACGGGCGCAGTAATCGGTGCACCACCTTCGCCCAGTACGACATGGCCGTTAGCGGTGGATAACAGGCCGGCTTGATCGATGGCGAGATCGCCCCTGCGCGTGAATGCCACCTGCCCATTGGGCGCCTGTACGCCGAGCAAGGCAGAGTCCGACAAGTAAATATCTAACTTTCTGCCCGTTGAAATCAGCGGTCCGGGATTAATCACCAGCTCATCGTTGGACCGATTCATCGGCACAAAACGCGAACCATAGCCGGCGCCCGCGACCTTAGAGGTCTCCGTTGCAAACTGAAAAGTCTGCTTAAAACCCACCGTCGAGGCGTTGGCAAGGGCGTTGGCGTGCTTCAGCTTCATGTTATTGAGCTGCTTCAGCGACGCCATTGCGGTAAAAATTAAGCGATCCATTGCGACTTATTCCTCAGCTTCCCCAGCAATTAGCCACGCATCTGGATGATGGTTTGCGTCAAGGTTGAGCTGGTCTCGATCGCTTTTGCATTCGCCTGGAAGTTTCGCTGGGCGGTAATCAATGCCACCAGCTCAGCGGTCAAGTCCACGTTAGAGCGCTCGGTCGCACCGGCTCGGATTGTTCCAAAACCTGCTGCACCCGGCTCGCCGAGCTTGGCATCACCGGATTGCGACGTGGCGGTGAATCCAGAGTTACCCACCTGACGCAAGCCCTTTGGCGTGGCAAAGTTGGCAAGAATGATCTTACCGAGTGACTTCTGAGAGCCGTTTGAGTAGCTCGCTACAACCAGCCCGTCCTCACCGATGTTCACACCCACCAGATCCCCTTCCGGCGCACCGTTCTGAGATTGGTTGAGTACGGCAAATGGGCTGTTGAACTGCGTGCTGCCCTGGTAAGCGACATTAACGTCGTTACCAATGATGGTCGCAGATTTCAGTATCGCCTCGCCCACTGGAGAGACCAAAGTACCACTGGTATCAAACGTGAGTTCACCGCGATCCAGGAAGATCGGGCTCCAGTTAGGAATATCGTTCTCGTCAAAGGTCCCTTTATCAGTGGTTTCCAACCACTCACCGTTTCGATCCTGATAGACATAGAGCGGAGTAGAAGCGCCCTGAGTATCAGGTGCTAGCGAGAGATATTCGGAGGTCGTGCCAAACGCTGGATCGACATCCTCGAGACCGAAATCAGCCGAACCGGCAATCTGAAGGAAGGAGTCATCCGATGCCGTAGCGCCTGTGAACTTCAATGAGCTGGTTTCAGCATCAAACTCTACCGAGACACCCGAGACCTGATTGCCTAACTTATCTGCCATCAGGTTAATTTTCGTCTCGAGCTCTTTGATGAAATCTCCAACCGAATAGTTCTTCGGAGTGAGGGAAATTTGCGCGGATATGTTGTCTACGATCACAGTGAGTGACTGATTATCGGCGGTGACCTCGAAGGGTTTTGACGGATCAATACCCATCTGATTACCGATGACAATAGCTGGCGTGGAGGACTGCCCCCTGACCGCAGGACGGTTGGCGACGTTAGAAAGCGCCTGCGCCACGCTCTGTGTATTTTCAGATTCCGGTGTATTGCGCTCTACCGACAGACCAAAAAGCTTTTCACCAACAGCGTTGGCTGTCTTGGCGTTACCCGCCGTTGCGGTCCCCGCAACTACCTCAGCGTCCGCCGCTACGAAGTACTCCGAAACGTTGCGGATTGCGATGCTTGATCCGTCCCCGGTGGTACCGGAGGCGAACACAAATCCGCCGTCGCTAAACGATACCGTGACGCCGTAACGCTGGTTGCGCGACTCTTGCATAAAGTCGCCATTGGGCAACATTGTCTTAGTCAAAACGACCGCGTTGTCGCCGTCAGCAGAAGTGAGCACAGCACCGCTGGCCACCGCTGCGAGCGCATCAGCGCGTGCTTGTACGTCCGCAAAAGCGCCACCATTTTCCAGATCAAGCGCCCCAAACAACTCCTCACCAGTACCGATCGCTTGGTCTGAGGTGAGGTGAAGGGTGTCGTCGCCCGTCTGAGTGATGCGCATTGCCTGACGCGCGAAGTCATACTCAAACTTGAGATACCCAAAGGATAGGGTGGTAGCCGCGTTAGCACTATTGTTACCAGTGAAGCCATCGCCCCCGGGAATATCGTCAGTGGCATCACCAACAGTCCCAATGTCATAACCACCCGCAAAATATTTGTTGAGCGCAAAGGCCAACTCCTCGGGAGACACCATGTCGTAGTTGTCGCCGGTCATCACGATATCCCCGGCTTTCATAGCTAATATCAGCACCTCACCGACATCAACTTGCAAGGTGGACTGGCTGCTCTCCCCGAGGTCCCGGGTGATGTCCAGCGTGAAACCGGTCGTTACGCCATAGAGCTGCGCATCAGTGCCCCCAGCGGTGCCGGGAGCAGTAGCGCCCGTAAGATAGCCGTTCACCTGAAACAGCTTACCGTCACCAAAGCGCTCCTGAATCGCCCTGGTTAGCTCGGCAGCAACCTCTTGCCCAGAGAGCTGATTGGTACCTTCCTTATCAACCAACTGCTCGAGACCGATGCTAGTAAAATCGGACCCGTCAACGCTGATCTGGAATAGGTGTCTCAGTTCTGAGCGCTCATAGCTCGACAAATCGAGACCGTTAGATCCGCCCGCCAAGGAGAGGGCGTCTACGTCAGCCTCATCGGGCGCGGTCAGTGTGATGTCCGCCGGCTGCGACTTAATCGGATCAGACAACATGTCGTAGGAGAACTTGCGGTAAACCGTACCCTGGGTGACCAAGTAATCTGCACTGTTGGTCGCGGTCTTTTGCAGAAACTCGAGCTGTGTTTGGGTCTTAATTTCCCCATACTTGTTGACAAAGAACTGGTCGCCGCCGCTATCAGAAGCCTGGATCAGTGCGGGATCTACCTTCTCGCCATCAATGTAGACATAGGTCTGCCACTTGTTTTCCGGAGTCTCAGAAGTCGCCGCCTGAGTTTTGACGTAATAAACCGTCGCCAGATGCTGCGAACCGGATGCTCCGAAAACCGTTAAGGACGTCGTCCTGTGGTAGGTTTCGGGCTTGTTAGGATTAAATTCCAGCGTGATCGGCTCAACGTTGGAGGGCAGGTTGAGACCTAACTCAACCTCTGTGGTGGCCCGGAACTCCGACACCGTCTGTCTAGGAATCGCCAAGGCAGACGGCGGCTGACTGAAATCCGCTTTGTTAGTTGAGTCAACCGGCAGTGAAAGCAACGCCTGGCCCGCGGAGTTGACCATCTGGTTCTGCTCATTGAGCATGAACTGACCGTTTCGCGTGTAAGTCCGGGAGCCATCTGAGGACTGCAAAGGGAAAAAACCGTCACCCGTAATCGCCAGATCCAGCGAGTTCGCAGAAAACTGAACGAATCCCTGACTGAATTCCTGCGCCACTTCCTTCAAGGCAACACCCTGACCCACAACCGCCGCAGCACGCTGCAGAGGTGAGGTGGCGAAGATGTCACCGAAGGAGGCCGTGGAGCGCTTGAAGCCCGCCGTAGCCGAGTTAGCGATGTTGTTGGACGTGACCGCAAGCTCGGTTGTTGCTGCGTTCAGTCCGGTGAGAGAAGTGTAAAACGACATGTTTCAGCTCCTGCTAGATTATTCTGCGATAGTTTGAATTTCGGCCAGAGACACCGTGTCACCGCCCATCAACTGAAGATCCAGTTGCTGACCGGCGGGGTTCCAAGAAACGCTGCTGACGGTCTCAAGTACTGACACGGGGGCTATTTGCATGCGGCCATCGCTGATGGCGCTTGCTGTGATCTGATAGGTGTCGACAGGCAACTGATTGCCATCAGAATCCTGTCCGGACCAGGCGAAACGGTGCTCACCCGGCTCGAGCTCGCCGACGTTCTGCCTGAACACCAACTCGCCCTCTTTGTTGTAAACGCTCATGGTCAGCATGTCGGCGGCTTCCTGCAGGCTGACAAGGGTCTCAGTCGGGCGGCTACCACCGCCCTGACCAAAACCGCCCGCCACAGCAACGCGCTTACCGACCAAAGTGGAGCCTGAAAGCAGCGATTGCTCGCGTAAATTACCCACCAACGTCTCGAGCGAAGACTGCATGCCCTTGATACCCTCGACGGAAGAGAACTGCGCCAACTGGGCGACAAACGCCTCGTTTTCCATCGGGTCAAGGGGGTTCTGATTCTTCAGCTGCGCGGTAAATAGCTGCAGAAAAGCATCGCGCCCGAGCATTTCGTCGTCATTGCCATCTTTGTACATGGCGTTGGCCTGCTGGGTCTGGTATTGCTCGGTAGTCAGAATGGAGTCAATGGCTGACACGAATATATCTCCTGGTCGCTAGTTATGACTTCATGACTTCCAGCGTTCGCATCATCATCTGCTTCGCTGTATTCACGACTTCAATATTGTTGCGGTAAGAACGAGCCGCAGCGGTCATCTCGACCATCTCCGCTACCTCGTTCACGTTGCTCTGAAAAATGTACCCGTTCTCGTCAGCTGACGGATTGCCCGGGTCGTATGAGCGCGGGGAGGGCGTGGGATCATCGGCGACATTACCGATATGAATCGATCCGGCGTATCGCGTCTGATCGCCAACTGATTGGTCTGCCAACAATGTGCGGAAGACGACGCGTTTAGCCTTGTATGCGCCAGCCTCTGTCGCGGAGGTATTGGAAGCGTTAGCGAGGTTCGAGGCCGTTGTATTCATCCGAACAAGTTGCGCAGCAAGCGCACTCCCCGCGATGCCAAATACTTTATCCATGGACATGGCTTATTCTCCCTTCAGCGCACGTTTGTAGGCAGACACTCGGCTTTGGAGAAAATCCAGCGTTGCCTGATACTCGACCGCCGCCTTACCAAACTTGGCCTGCTCTAAACCGATCTCGACGGTGTTGCCGTCGACGGCAGGGTTATAGGGAATGGAGAAGACTTCGCCGTTGTCGGCATGGGCTGGTCCGCGCCAATGCCGAGCATGAGTCGCGTTTAAGCCGCCAACACCCAGCTGCCAGCCCAGCACCTTGCGGAAATCCACGTCTTTCGCTTTGAATCCGGGGGTATCCGCGTTCGCAATGTTGGTAGACAGCACTTCCATCCTGCGGGCTTTAAGCTGCAGGGCGTCACCGTGAATACCAAAAAGCTTGTCCAACATTTCCACATACCGAGGGTTGTGACTATTCACCTCGATAACAGCAGAAATCATGCCAAAAATTTTAAATGGCTGTTTTAATTAGAAATTATTGGTTTAGACGCGGCGTTGCTTGGGGTGAATCAGCAGAAGCGGCAAAACCATGCCGCTGGTTGGCCTGCGGCTTATTGGTCATACTCTTGCCATGAATAGGCAACGCGCTTTAGGCGACGGTATCACGGCGACGCTAAGGTCAACGGGCACGTCGACGCTACGAGAGTATGCGTCAAGCCCAGCCCCTCTCAGCGGCGCTGTACGCAAAGGTCGCTGGCTTCCGTGGCCGCTTTTTCTCTGCTCTATGGTGATCATGTCGCCGGCCTGGAGCGAACGGGATCAAGCGGCGATAAAACGCGATGCCACCCTGCAAATTCAAACCGCGGCGGCGGAAACTTATTATGCAGAGGCCAGTAACGTTGAGGTAAGGCTCGGCGATAAAAGGTTGGTGCTGCCTGACTGCGAGGATGAGTTCCAGGTCCTTTTCCCTTTCAATGACCGAGCGACTGCGCAGCTTGATTGCGCTAGCCCGCATTGGCGCGGCTTCATTCAAATTCGGCTGCTACAAGGGGAGACCGCTTTTCGCTACGCACTGCCTTTAGATCAGGGCGAAGCGCTCAAGAGGAGTCACGTCATTCGCCAATCCATCTCACCGGATGACGCCCTTGCCACCCGCGTCACCGTTCTGGAGGATGTACTCGATCAAACGCTGCGGCAACCGGTGCAAGCAGGGGAAGTTCTCTTGGAGGATCATTTTACCAGGGTAGCGAATCAGACAGGGGTAGCATTAGAGGCAGGTGAAGTGGGCGCCTGGATAGCGCAAGAGATCATTCCGAGAGGCAATCGTTTGCGAAAAGAATCCTTTAAATGGGGGACAATAGAGGGCCGTGCGCCATCAGATTTGGTCCATGCCCAAGCAGAATTTGCCATGTTGGAGGCACTGCGCGACATTTTACCTGGCGATAAGTTGCGCCGATCTGCAGTGAAAATGGCGCCTGCGGTGCGTAAAAACGAAGAAGTACGTGTTACAATTACTCGGGGCGCGCTCACCTTGACCAATATTGTGCGGATTAGCCGAGACGCCACGATCGGCGAGGCAATTGAGGTTGAGAACGTCGAATCGGGACGCCAGCTCCGCGCTCGAGTCACGGGAATTGGCCAAGTAGAAATAATGTAAGTCCAATGTTAAAGTTTTAGCGCTAGGCCCCGATATTTACCCCAGAGAACGAAAATTTTGCCTATCTGTGTGAGGTTGGCAGAGTGAATAGGAGATTGAGCGATGCCCAGCATTACAGAAACAATGCGCAGCGCAGTCCCTGAAAGCACCGGGAAAAAGGACCTGCGCGCGGAAAAGGACTCAGCCCCAACACCTGAATCCAAAGCTATCGAAGCCGGACAGAATGAGGCTCAAACAGACCAAGTGGAATTCAGCGATTCGGTCGTTCGCGCGATTGAGGATGCTTCGTTCGACGAGGCTAAAGTTGAGGCTCTACGACTCGCTATCATGGAAGGCAATTATCCTCTGGATGCCAAGCGCATCGCCGAGAATATGCTGGATCTGGAGCGGATGATTGGCTCCTGACCCGTCAGCCCACCCCCGCTGACAATCTAGAGATATGTCCGAACCTGAATCGGCAGTGAGCGAGGCCGCATTGCGTGACGGGCTGCACAAAGCCAATGCGCTGTTAGCACTGCTCGGAGAAGAGTTTAAGCTGTTATCGGCGGTAGATCTTGACGGCTTTGAGGCATTACAAAACCGAAAAGCCGAGACCCTCGAAGCGCTCACCTCGCTGGTTCCAGTCTTGACTGGTGAAATGCAGCTCAACAGCGAAGCCGCTCAAGTGCACGGCGAACTTATCGAAGACATAAAGGTTGTCTTGAATACCTGCCGCGACGCGCACCTGCGAAACGCTATTTTGATCGACAAAAAAATCGAATCCACGCGCTCAGCTCTGGAGGTCTTGCGCTCAAGCCGCTCAGCCGATACGGGTGAGACCTACGACAAGTTGGGTAAGATCAAACGGGGTTATGGTCGGGGCCGTGGAGCCGACGTGTAACCCACGAAGCAGTCAACCATTGTGACTGCCCGGCTCATCCCCCCTGAGCCAAAAAACCCAAGCCAATACCACTGCCACTGCGCGATACAACGATTCAGGGATTTCCTCACCGATATCTACCCCACTGAGCAAGCGCTGCAGCACCTCGTCTTCAATAACCGGTAATCCCAAATCAAAGGCGGCATCAATGATCGACATGGCCTCGTCGCCTTCACCCTTAGTCAAAATACTGGGAGCTTGTCGCTTACCATATTCGAGGGCAATCGCCTTGAGATCATCGCTATCCCTCATGCCAGTGAGTCCAGACGATCGCCTCGCCTGATGGCGGATTGAGGCACAGCTGATTCCTGGAGGGTGTCTCTAGGCTGATTAAAGACGGCGAAATGCTCGAGCTGCAGGCCAAATTCAGACACCTCCGCAAACAACTCCGCACGCGAATCCCGTGCACGCGAGAACACCGCTAAATCTGTCAACCAGGCGTCCAGCCGAATACTTTTCACGGGCAGGTGCTCTACACGGAGCCAGACATCAGAGTCCTTGGCGAACTGTGTGTAAAGATTAATGATCCACGGCGTCTTACCCGGAGGATTACCACGAGGACCTCGCTGAAGGTTCAGCTCAATGGGAGCACCGTTTGCCCACGCCAGAATATCGGCATTGACGACGTCGGAACGTAGCGCCGTCACAGCCCTGTCCTGACGGCTGTCAATTTCAGCCATCAGACCGCGTGCGCGCTCCTTAGTAACGGGGTCAGCGCCAAGCCCCAGCATACGAAGCAGAAGCGATGGAAGTGTTGTCTCACGGGCAACACCTTCTGCAGTAGGCGGTAGCTGCAAAATACCGCCACGTCCCAATAACTCCCTCGCTCTTGCGATCTGCGCCTCAATTGACATCGCAGGGCTCAGCATGACACCTAGGCCTGCGAGCGCGGC
>Ga0181561_10004093_pt1 | contig 12649 bp, 3 predicted proteins | sample 011ome_19_FD_133760 | JGI IMG/M metagenome (GOLD analysis project Ga0181561, IMG submission 133760) | Coastal salt marsh microbial communities from the Groves Creek Marsh, Skidaway Island, Georgia - 011510BT metaG (megahit assembly) | ecosystem: Environmental > Aquatic > Marine > Intertidal zone...
ACAACCTCATTCGGATGCTCGCGGACAAGGCGCACGACGTGACGAACGACGGGGAGGTGTACGCGGAAATCATGGCGAGGGCGCGGGAGCGCGATCCGGTTTACGACGGGATTGACCACGCCGCGGCGGCGGCGGCGTAGGGGATTGTATTTTTATGTTTACGAAACCACCGCAGAATAGCGTGTCTGTCGTCTTATCATCACACGCGCGCGTCTCGCTCTGGTCTGTCGCGCGGAAACCCCGGGCCGCGCCGTGATGGAACACGAAACGAACGGAAAACAAAACGGCGGTTCTCAGCGCGTTTCTTCGCGTTTCCGTTCGCGGACGTCGCCGACCCCCCGGAGCTCGAACCCTTCGGGACGACCGGGGCCGCGTTCCGCGTCCCGGTCTTCCAGGGGCATGTAGTCCGCCATGATCGCGCGCACCTCACCGTCGATGCGCCGCTTCAGGACGTAGCGGTACGCGCCGACCGCGCCGAGCGAGACCACCGCGACCACGGCGACCGTCACGAGAAGCGCGCCGCCCACCCCCAGGCCTCCTCCTCGCCGCGAACGCGCCGCGAACGCGTCCAGAGGCAAGCAAGACACGCCGCCCACGAGCTTGAACCCGGAGCGACACGCGCACCGGTATCCGCCGATTTCGTTCACGCACGTCTGCTCGCAGTCGTGCCGCGGGTTCTCGTCGGCGCACTCGTCGACGTCCTCGCAGGTCACGCCGTCGCCCTCGAAGCCCTCCGGGCACACGCACGCGTACCCGCGGAACGTGTCGACGCACGCGGTGTAGTTTCGCGCCGGCGACTTCGCCGCCGCGTCGGCGGGAACGGCCAGGCTCCAGCATCCGGCGTTGCCGGGGCGCTCGCACTCGTTGGGCTCCATGGTTCCCGATAAGCACACCTCGGGCGCGGTCGCCTCGGCGAACCCGGCGCACAGCGCGCGGAGCACGTCCTTGCCGCTCAGGCGCCCCCGGTACTGGTCGAGGTTGATCACCACGGTGGGCAACAACACGACGGCGCCTCGGCCGCTGTCGTCCTGGTCCGCCTGGAGCCGCAGCTCCGCGTCCATCGCGCGGTTGGCGACGTCCGCGTCGAGGTCGCCGACGCACGCGCGCACGCGCGCGATCGCGGCGGGATCGAATCCGAGACCGAACGAAGCATCGTCACCGTCGCCGTCGCCGTCGGGGTTCGAGGGGGACCCGGCCATGATGCCCTCCGCGCACGGCCGGTCGAACGCGCCGCGCGTCATGGCGCACTCGTTCGAGTGACGCACGGAGTAGCTCCACCAGGCGGCGGTGTCGTTTCTTCGCTGGAGTTCCCGGAATAGACACAGCTGCCTCATGTTCTCCTCGACGACGTCGCTCCCCGAGTACCCGTGCTTCTTGACCAGGTCCGCGGTCGCCGCGTCTACGCCCGAGCCCTCCGCGGGGTTCGGCGCGCAGTACCGCCCCTTGTTCACGCACATGTCCGGGCAGCTCGTGTCGCCGGAGTCCGCGCACGACCAGGTCAGGAAGTGCGGCGTGAACGCGGTGGCGTTTTGGCGCTCCAGCGTCTGCGCGGCGGGCTTCATCTCGCTCACGAACCGCATGGAGTGGTCGCAGGGCGCGCCGCAGGCCTGGTCGGAGCTCGTCCAGAGCTCCCACTCGACGCGCGCGTCGGGGTTGGCGATGGACGCGGAAAAGTCCAGAGTGACGATTATCGGAGCCGGTTTTGGTTTTTTCGCTTGGTCGGCGAGAAACGTCCGCAACTCCTCGCCCACGCTCTTCCGCACCAGCGCGGAGGGGATGTCGATGCGCGACGCGAGCTCGGCGGCGGCGGCGCCTCCCTGCCCGGCGGTGGGGTTCGCCATCGTCAGCAGGTCCTCCTCGACGTTGTCCACCACGAGCACGGCGGCGGCGCCCGCCAGCTGCGCGTGCCACGCCTTCTCGAGGAAGAAACAGTCCCCGCGCTCGACTAAAAAGACGGACCCGTGGCCGGGGCCTTTCGCTCGCGGCGGTGGGTCTTCGAACAGCTCGCACGCCTTCGTGTTAGACGCGTCCATCACCACCTCGCCCACGAGCTTCGCGCCGTACTGGGGAACGCCGAAGTCTCCGATGGCGGTGTCGTGCTCGCCGCGCAGCGCTGGGGGCTCAACCACCTGAAGGCTCGCTTTTTCGACGACGAACGCCGCGCCCTCCGCGAGGGACGAGGTGGCGAGGAGGGACAAGCAGGCGACGAGGCGCCTGACTGCGACGCGCTCGCGAGGCGTCATCGCGAAGCGCGCGAGCGAGCGGCGAGGGTGCCGCGACGAAGACGCGCGCGTGAAAGAATGCGAGAGACTCTCCGAGAGAAGCGCGTTTGACTCTCCGAGAGAAGCGCTCGTGAGACGTGTCGAGGGTGTACTCGGATGGATCGAAACCTTCGTGTAACGTTCGTCGTAAAAGGAATCCTCGCTCATCACCGTTTCGATCCCGACCCTCCCGCGGCGTCCGTCGAGTCCGACGCGCGGCCGAACGGATTGATCCCTCCCATCAGCCCGCTGGTGGGCGTGTCCCCCCCCCCCCCGGCCCCGTCAGCCCACACGTAAACCTCCGAGGACGTGAAGTTCGGGGACACGGGGAGCGACGCGGGCAACCCGCCCATCAGTCCCCCCGCGTTGGCCAGGTCCAAGCCCACCGGCGTGTGGCTCGCGCCGTGCGTTTCTTTTCTGTCCCCGCCACCCTCCCCGCCGGCGGCGAGGCTTCGGGGCGACCGCCTGCGGCCAGCCTCACCGGTGGGCGACCCGGTCAGCTTCTCAGTCAGAAGCTTGCGAAGCAGAACGCTGTGCTGGCCCTGAGGGGTCTCCGCGGCGGCGGTGGCCGCGTTGGCAGACGCGCGCGTCGCGCGCCCGGCGCCGGCGCCGGCGCCGTTCGCGCCCGCGCGCGGCGTGACGCTCATGATCCAGTTCATGACCTGCTGCAGGTCCACCGTCGGCGTGTCCAGCGGCGAGTGCGGCTGCGGCGGCGGCGGCGCGAACGCGCCGCGCCCGCCGCGCGCCGTCCCGCCCGCCGGAAGCGTCAGGCCCTCGGCGTGCGGCGAGATGAGCTCCTGCACCTGCTTGAGCAGCTCGATCTCCGCCGCGGTGAGCGACGCGGAGGTGGGCAGGCCCTCCAGGCTGGGCGGCGCGGACGTCCCGCCGGTCATCGCGCTCGGAAGGTTGCTCTCGCCGCGCTCCTCCGCCGAGCTCGTCGGGATCTTCACCGACAGATTCAGGTTGGGACGCCACCCCGCGACGTTCGCCGCGGCGTTCGGTTTTAGAGACGTCGCCGTCCCCGGGAAGGGCACGGCGGACCCGGGCAAACCGCCGGTGCTTTGATCGTGTGTCTGTCGCGAGCCCGTTTTCGTGGTTTTCGAGGCTTTCGAGGCTTTCGAGGCCGGTCGGTCGTCTGCGTCTCGCCGCTTGCGCTTGCCCGAAGATTCGCTCGCGCCGCCGCCGGCGAGCCGATCCTCCTCCTTCTTCACCAGCACGGCGTGCCTGTTCTTGACGGCGTTATCCGTCCTCCCGCCCACCATCTTGGCGATCTCTGTCCACTTGTTTCCGTGCTGCTTGTGTCCGTTCCATAGGATCTCGTCCTCCTCCGGGCTCCACCCGCCCTGCTTCAAGTCGTTGTTCAGGTAATTCGACCACCGGCGTCGGCACTGCTTCGCGCCCTTGCCCGTGCTCATCTTCGTGCAGATGAACGCCCACTTCTTCTGGCCGTACTCCGCGACCAAAGCGCGGAGCTCTTCATCCTCTTCGTCCGTCCACATCGTGCGTCGCGGTCGTTCGCTCCCGGTTCGTCCGCGTCGCGCGTCCTCCTCGCGAGCCGCTCAATTCAGACAATTGACGAACACACGCGGACGCGATTCCCGAGAAGAAACGCGACAATCGCGGTCGGCAGCCGGCTAGGCCCCGAGTGCTGGCGAACGCGCGCTGGTCGGCGCGGTGGGCGCGCGGAGCGACGACGCGGGAGACGCGTTCGAGCGCGTCACGGTGCGCCGCGTCGCGGGTTGTGCGCCTGGGGCATCGCGCGAAGAGGCGAACTCGTTCGAGGGAAACACTGTGTCGAACGCGGATTGAGAGAGATCAGACGACACCTCATCTGTCGGTCATTCGCCAGGTTTGCGCGCCTGTCAGCGTCGCCCAGGAGCATTCCGAGGCGCCTTCAGGCCTTCTGCGTTTTTTCGCGGCCTCGCGTTCGCTTCGCGGCACACCCCGTGCGCCGGCCGCGGAGCGTCGGGCATCGTTCTCGACAATGGTCTCGATGGCGCGCACGTGACCGCGCACCGCTCGCTGAGTCGGGAAGGCGCCATGGCCGCGCGCGTCGACGGCGAGGACGCCGTCGGGCGAGCGGTCGCCTCAGATCTCATGGAGAGACGTCTCTCCATGTCAGGCGACGCGTCGCGTCCGTCGGACGACCCGACGTCTCCTCGCGCGTGGTTCGAGACCGCCCTGCGCTCGATCCGCGACGGCCGATGCCACGCGTACTGCGCCGCGCCCGGCATGCCCTCCGCGGTGCTGTGGTCGGCTTGGGAGGCCCTCGGGCCGCCTCCGCCACCCGACCATCTCGCGGTCCCAGACGTGGAGAGTGCCGACCCGAACGCCGACCCGAACGCCGCCGGCGAACAGTGGCGCGCGCTGCTCGAATCCTCCACGCTCGCGTCGTGCGCGCGGTGCGTGCGCGCGTACCGCGCGCAGGTGGACCGGTGGGACTCCGCCGCGGAGACCGCGCAGACGGAGGAGGAGCACGACGCGGCGGTCCTCGCGGCTCTGCTTCGCGAACGCGACGACGCGAGGCTCCAAAGCCAAGCCGACGCTTTGGTCGCGAGTTTCCGTCGCGAGTTTCGCGAAACCGTCGGCTCGGAAGGAGCCGACCCTTGTGCTCTGGATGTCGTGACGAGAACGCGTCGTGACGAGAACGCCACGACACAAAACCGATCCGCGCGGCTCGACGCGACGATGCACGAGGCGTTCGCGTTCGTGCCGTGGCACGCCATGGAATCGGCCGCCGCCGACGCCTTGCGAGAAACCGCGGCGGATCTCGCCGTCGCCGCGGGCGCCGCGCGGGTCGGCGCGGCGCTCGCGACGTTCGAAAGCGAAAGCGAAAGCGAAAGCGAAACCGAAACAGACGAGGCTGATCGATCAGAAGGCGCGTCTCACGACGTACGCGTCACGACGTTCGGTCTCGGCGACGCGCCCGGCGCGTTCGAGTTTTTGGCGCACCCGCGCAGAGAGGACGTGCGGCGAACGATGGAGGCGTGTTTCCGTCTCGCGACGAAGAAAAAAAATACGCCCGCGCGGACGTCGCGAGGAAACGACTTCGGGGTCGTTCGTACGCGACGCCCGGTGCGTGCGATGCGCGCGTCCGTCGCCACCATCGTCGCGGGCTGGGCCGAGACCGTCTGGACGGAGTTCGAGGCGGGACAGAAGCCGGAACGAAGCGCCTCGAACCCGCGAGCGAACGCCGGAACGAACGACGTTCGTTTGAACGCGAACACGAAAAAGTCCATCGCGTGGCGCGCGTTAGCCGTATCGCTGCGCGCGTGTCGCGCCGCGCCTCGGTCGCGGGTTCTGGATCTGCACCCCGAACTCGTCGATGCCGCGCTCGACGAGCTGAGCGTGTCGACGACGAAGGCTCGAGCCGACGGAGAAGGAGACGGGGGAGACGAACGCGCGACGGCGCCCGTCTCCGTCGTCGCGGACGCGGCGCGCGTGATCGCCGAGCTCGTCTCCGCGGACGCGGGGTCGTACTGGGCGGACGCGCGGAGCGCGCCGATGACCACCGCGTGCGCGGTGCTCGAATCGGCGGCGCGGAGCGCGCCGGAACGGAACGCGCACGAAGCGTGCGTCGCCGCGGTCGCCGCGGCGCTCTTCTCGGCGTCGTCCGCCGCGATCGACGCCGAGAATCTCCCGGAGGCTTCGCAGCGGGCGCTCGCGGAGGGATCGAGGCGCGCCACGGAATTCCTGTGCGCGACCGTGCCGGGCGCGCCGCACCTCTTCGACGAGCGCGTCGCCTGGCGCGCGCGGCGAGCCGCGCTCGACGTGGTGCGCGCGGGGTACCAGGCGGGGAGGCCTCCCTGCGAGCCGTCGGTGCGCGACGCGTGGCTGCGAACGCTCGGCGAGGCTGGGAAGCCTCCGCCGGCGACGCACGCGCACAGGGACTCCGCGGACGACCGCGCCACCGCGAGGGTTTCGGCCGCCGCGGCGACGGCGTCCGCGCTCCGCGCGGACGCGGCCGCGCTCGCCGCGCTCGAGCACACGCGCGCGCGCGCCGCCGGCGAGTTCCTTGCGTCGTTTTTTTTCCCGGACGTCGACGAATTCTCGTTCAACGCGGGTATCCACGCGGCCCCGCCTTCGCTCGACAAGAGCTCGTCGCAAGAGCTCGCCGCGTCTCTGCTCGGGACGTACGCGTGGGAAGACGACGAGGACGCGTCCGCGCTGAAATCTATGTCGCTTGACGCGCGTCTGCGCGAGTGCGCCTCGGCGGCGTTCGCCGCGCGCGCGGAGGCGACGGCGGGCGGCTCGTGGCGCTGCGCGGCGGCGACGCGCGCGAAACCGCTCACCGATCCGTTTTTCGTTTCCAAAGGGACATCATCAGAGGCGTTTTCCCGAGGTGCCGCCACCGCTGATGGCGTAGTGGTCTCCGCGGCGCTCGCCGCCGCCGCCGAGCTCGCGCTCGCGCCGTCCGAGGAGAAGAGGGAGGCGCGTCGCCGCGGCGTTCCGCCGCCGGCGCCGGCGGCGAGCGAATCGGCGGACGTCGCCGTCCCCGGGGACGGCGACGCGTCCCGCCTGGCGACGCGCATGGCTGCCGACCTGGGGGACGCGCTCGTCTCCTTCGCCACCTTAAACGCGTACCCTCTAGCACGAGCCGCGTCGCCCAGCGACGCCATCCGCGCCGCCGTCGCGCTGTTCCTCGGCCAGCGGGACGCGCTTCGCGCCGCGGGGAAAGCGCTGCTGGTCGCGCAGGCGCTCGGTCCGGGAAGCGTCACCGCGCCTTTTTCCGCGACGGGTGCGAACGTCGCGGAGGTGTGGACGCGCGTGTGCGCGTTCCCCGAGTCCCGTCGGGCGGCCCTGGAGGGTGCGATACTCGCGGCGCGCGCGGCCGCGGCGTCGACGGACCCCGGCGACCGACTGGCGGCGGCGGCGCAGGTGGCGCACCACGCGCGCCCCCTGCTCGTCTCCGCGGAAGCCGCCGACCTCCGCGACGCCGAAGAGGCGCGGACGCTGGCGGCGGCGGCCAGCCGTCGGGACGCGGACGCGTCGCGCACGTGCGTGTCGCTTCGCGTCGCGTTCGCCGAGGCGACGTTCGATCTCGTCGCGGAGACGGTCGGCGAAGCCGCCGAGTTGGCCGCCGAGACGTGGGCGCAGGGTGACCTGATCAAGGCGTTCCGCGCGTTGCCCGGCGCGTTCGCGACGCGGTGGCGGCGGAACGGCGAGGCGCGATCGACGGGCGCTCGCGCGGGAGACCGCGCGACGGCGCTCTGGTGGGTTCCCGGGTGTTTGCGTCTTTGCGGCGCGCGACGCACGCCCGCGGTCACCAGACACTGGTGCGAGTCCCTGGACGCGACGCTCGCGGCGAGCGTCGAAACCGGCGCGTTCGAATCCGTCGCCGACTTTCCCGCCGAGGCCAAGGCGGCGGCGCGCGGCGCGTTTGCCGAGTTGGAAAATCGACGACGCGCGTCTCTCGCCGTCCCGGTTCCATCTCGTGATTTGCAAAGTGACGAGACCGCCTTGAGTGCGATTCGCGATGTTTTAGCGCGCCACTTCCCGAGTGAAGCGCCCGGAAACCTCGGGGTCGGGCTCTTGGAGAGCCTCCCTTCCCGTTCGCGGACGGCGGCGCCGAAACCGGTTTCGAAACAAGGGCGTTTCCTCGCGGACGACGTCGAGCGCGTTGAGGCGGAGGCTCTTCACGAGCGGCGGCGGAAGGAAGAAAAGCCTTCGCTCCGCGAGCGTCTCGCGTCGAGCGTCCTCGCGCCGACCGCGACCGAGCGGCTCACACGCGACGTTCCCGGTCGCGGCGGCGGCGGGTTCGCGGCGGACCCGCTCGATTCGTGGAACGCCGACCGCGGGGGTTTCGCGTCGTACCCCGCGGACGCCGACGAGCCGGACGTCGGCGACGCCGTCGTCGTCGACGACGACGACGACGACGACGACGGGTTCGAGATTATCGACCGTTTCGGCGACGATCCCCCCGTCGCGCGCAGGCGCGGGCTCGGGCCCGCCGTGGAGGACCGCCTTCTGGCGCAATCGCCGTACGAGCGGAGCCTGGCTCGCGCGCGCGCCGACGCCGGGTCCTCGGTGAACCGCCGAGGCGGGTCCTCGCGCGGCGCGCCGTCTCGGACCGACGCCGACATTCTGGCCGACGTCCGCGCGGGCGGGCCGACGCACAAGCCGAAGAAGACGCTTTCGGAATTCCTCAAGGTGGGCGGCACAGGCTCGTTCGCCGGTCGCCGCGATTTCGGGTCGAGTTCCGAAACGCTCGGCGCGACCGTCTCGGCGGTGCGCGAGGCCTCCGCCGCGAAGGAGGGCATGATCCGCGAGCGCGCCGAGCTCGCCGGCAAGCGCGAGCGCGAGCGCGCGGAGGCCAAGGCGGCGCGCGAGAAGCGCCTCGCCGAGAAGCACTGGGAACGCGAGCACGTCATCGCGCTCGACGGCGCGGGCGAGCCCGCGTCGCGGACCGCCGCGGCGGTTGTCCACTTAGAGCCGGCGGCGGCGGCACCGCGGGGCGTCGGAGGAAACGCTCGGGGCTTCAATACGCAAGCCTTCCAGCCTCCCAACCGCTTCGGGGGCCTCCGCGGCCGGTTACTCGGGCCCGGGCTTCGCGACGCCAACGCGGCGCTCTTGCGTGGCGGCCGCTTCGACGCCCCCCCCGAGCCGCCCTGGGTCGTCCCCGAGTGCGACGACCTTGTCGCCGTCGCGTTGCGTTGGTCGGCGGCGCACGCGCTGCGCGCCGCCGACCGTAGCGACGCGACCGAGGACGACGGCGCCAAAATCTCATCTCCCCCCGAAACCTTCCCGAGCGGCCGCGCGTACGTCGAGCACTTCGCGCCTCTTTTGCTCGCCGAGCTCCGCGCGCAGATCGGCTCGAGCATGGAGGAGGCCGGCGGGGTCGCGCCCGGCGTCCCCGCGCCGGGCGTCGTCGAGTCGATCGCGGCGAGGACCCGCGAGCGCTCGGCGTTCCACGTCGCGCGCGTCGCGCTGGGGCGGAGCCGGGAAGGCGCGGCGTCGTCGTTCCAGACGAACGACTTGGTTTTGCTCGAGAAGAAAGCATCCGCGGCGGCTTCGACGGCGGCTGATTTCGATCGCGGCGGCGATCGCGACCGTCGCGAAACCGACCCCGCGCGTCGGACGAGCGAGCGGTACCACGCGTTCGGCGTCGTGGAGGGTGTCGAGACCGGCGCGCAGAATCGCTCCGGGTCGCGGTCGTGGTCCGGCGCGAGCGTGGGCGGCCGCTCGTCCGCGGAAACCTCGCACGTCACACTCCGCGTCCGCGTGTGCCTGGTTGAGGAATTCCTCCCCGCGGCGACCAAGTGGCTCACCGGGAACGGCGGCGGGCCTCTGAACGCGCCGGATGAGCGCGAGCGGCGGGATGGCGTGTTGCGCGCCGTCTCCAGGCGAGGCGCGGCGGTCACGGTTTCGCGTGTCGCGTCCCTCACGCCGCCGCTGCGCGAGATGGCGGCGTTGCTCGCGACGTGCCGCGCGGGGGGATTCGCGGGCGCGGCGTCGGCGTTTCTCCGGCCGAGCCGCGCGAGCCGAGCCGCCGACGACTCGCGCGCTCCGCGTCCCGCGTCGGGCGTCGACGCGGCGACGTTGGCGTCGGCGGTGGCGGGTTTGAACCCGCCGCAGGAACGCGCCGTCCGCGCCGCCGCCGAGACGATCATTAATCATCGCGGTGAGGATGGCCGTCATACCAACACGCGCGTCGTTCTCGTGCAGGGCCCGCCGGGAACCGGCAAGACGCGCGTCATCGCGGCGACGGTGGACGCCGTGCTCGCCGGCGCGACGAGCGACGACGCGAAACCTCCTCATCAAAAAAATGCGTCTTCGAGCGTCCTTTTGTCCCCCGCGAAGTACGGCGCCGCCGCCGTCGCCGCGCGGCGGCGCCGGGACGACCGCCGGCGGAGACTGAGCGTCGACGGCGGTGCCACCGGCGGTGCCACCGGCGGTGCCTCCGGCGTATGGGTATCGAGTCCCGCCGGCGGTTCCGGCGCGGCGGCGCAGGCGACGACGCGTCCTTCAAGCCGCCGCCGCGTTCTGGTGTGCGCGCAGAGCAACTCCGCGGTGGACGAGCTCGTGGCGAGGCTCGCGAGCGCGTTCGAGGCGCGCGGCGACCGGACACTCGTGCGGCTTGGGCGGGAGGACGTGACCCGCGAGGACGCGCGTCCGTTTCTGGTGACCCGCCTGGTGGACGACCGCCGGCGCGTCGACGTCGCCGAAGCGGCGAGAGGCGAAGCGCGCGGCGGCGGCGGCGGCGGCGCGGGCGTCGGCGTCGCGTCCTCCGCGGACGACTCCGCCTCGGTGACGCGCGCGCGGCTCGAGCGTCTCGGCGAGGAGATCCGCGCCGAGGAAACCAAGGAGGCGTCGAGCTTGGTGTCGGGTGTTTCGCGCGCGCGCGGCGTCGCGTCCGTGCACCTGGACATGCTCCACGCGCAGAGGCGGCGTTTGCTCGGCGAGCTCGCGGCGCTGAAACAGAGCGAGAAGAAGAACCGCGTCGCGGAGGCGTCTTCGTTCGGCGGGGTTTCGGCGTCGCCTCGCGGGTCTTCCGGCGGCGGCGGTTCGGCTTGGTCGCGCGTCGTCGCCGGCGCCGACGTCGTGTGCGCGACGTTATCCGGCGCCGGGCTTCTCGCCGCCGACCACCGCGCGAAGGGATCGAGCGGGAATGGACGCGGCGGCGGTTCGTCTTTCACGTCGTCCGGCGCGTCGCGCGCGGATGACGCGTCCAAACTTTGCGCGACGCCTCTGTTCGACGCGGTGATCGTCGACGAAGCCGCGCAAGCCACCGAGCTCGCGACGCTCATCCCGCTTCGGTGGTTAAAGCCCGGCGGCGTCGCCGTGCTGGTCGGCGACCCGAAACAGCTCGCGCCTACCGTGCTCGCCAAGAGCCGAGCCGTCGAGCGGTGCCTGTCGCGCTCGCTGTTCGAGCGCATGCAGCGCGCCGGCGCGCGCGCGCACCTCCTCTCCGTGCAGTACCGCATGCACCCGAGCATTCGCGCGTTCCCCTCGAGCCGGTTCTACGGCTCGAGGCTCGTCGACGGGACGCCCGCGGGGTCGCGCGTCAGTCCGCTGGGCGCGAACTACGCGTGCGTGGACTGCGCGGGCGGGTTCGAGGTCCGGAGGCGGAGCACGAGCAACCCAGTGGAGGTTTCCGTGTGCGTCGCCGTGTACGCGCAACTCGTCAGGAACCTGCGTTTGTCTCGCCGCGACGCCGAGGAAACGCGAGCCGGCGCGACGACGACGACGGTGGGCGTCGTCACGCCGTACCGCGACCAGCTGGAAGCGCTGCGCCGGGGGTTCGCGAGGGTGACGGACACGAACCCGGACGCGAGGCTCGCGCCGGTGGAGTTCGCCACGGTGGACGGCGTGCAGGGCCGCGAGTTCGACGTCGTGTTGTTCTCGTGCGTCCGGGCGAACAAAACCACAACCACGGCGGTTTCGGAGCGGGACGTCGACGCGGTCCGCGACGTCGACGACGACGCGGACGACGCGTCGCCGGCGGATATCGCGGCGGCGCTCCGCTCGCGACGCGCGATCGGGTTCCTCGCGGATAAGCGTCGGCTGAACGTCGCGCTGACTCGACCCCGCGCGGCGCTCGTGGTGGTCGGCCACGCCTCGACTCTGCGCGCCGCGGACAGCACGTGGCGGTCGCTCTGGGAGGACGCCGCGCGGAGAGGCGCGGTGGTCGAGGTGGCGGGCTCGGGCGGCTCGGCGCGCGACGCGTTGTTTTCGTTCCGAGCCGACGGCTCCGGAACGCTCAACGCGGCGAAGGAAACGAGCGTCCCCGAGGCGGTGGTCGATCTGGCGGAGTCCGAGGAGTCCGAGGATGACGGGCTGCTCGGCGCGGTGGACGAAATGGACGACGCGATTATTCCAGAGATGGCTACGACGGCTGTCATCAGACCTCTCGACGCGGGCAAGCGCGTCCGCGGCGGCGCGGCTTCCGTCGCGGACGTCGTTCTCCCCGCGAAGCGCGCGCGAAACCCATCCCCGAAACCGAAACCGGCCCCGGCTCGCGTTCGGTCGAGCGTTCCCGTCGCGCCCATCGCGAGCGTCACGCGCCGGGAGAAGAAGGTCACGACGACGACGCGCGCCGCGGATGTGGCGGACGCCAAGGCGGCGGCGACGGCGCGCGCCAAGGCGGCGCTCGACGCCGGCGGGTCCGGAGGTGGCGCTTCGACGGCGCGCGTCGTCGCGCCTCCCGCGAAGAAGAAGAAAACCACCGATTTGGTCGGAAGCATCCTGAAGGGGATGCGGCGCGAGTGAACACGACACGACGCGCATCATACGGTAGTCTATATAGCTAGACTATGTAGTAGCAACGCTGAGTAGCAGGTGCAATACTATCTGTTTATCATAGTTAGTATCTTCTTCGATAGCCAGCGCGTTTGAACTCTCGCGACTACGAAAACGAACAACACGAGAGAACGGCTGCCCGTGGGACG
>Ga0181561_10004097_pt1 | contig 12640 bp, 5 predicted proteins | sample 011ome_19_FD_133760 | JGI IMG/M metagenome (GOLD analysis project Ga0181561, IMG submission 133760) | Coastal salt marsh microbial communities from the Groves Creek Marsh, Skidaway Island, Georgia - 011510BT metaG (megahit assembly) | ecosystem: Environmental > Aquatic > Marine > Intertidal zone...
GCGAAGGAATCGACGCCGCCGCCCGCGCCCGCGCCGCCCGCCGCGGAGAAGGAACCGACCACCCCGAGCGCGGCCTCGGCGCCGCCGCCCGGCCCCACGGACGCGCAGCTGTGCGCCGCCGTGAAGGAGATGCTCTCCGGCGCGGACCTCGCGAGCGTGAGCATGAAGAAGATTCGCGCGGATCTGGAGGCGAAGTTCGGGGTGTCGCTCGTGGAGAAGAAGGCCACGATCAAGGCGTTCGTCGAGAGCGCGATCGAGTAAAAACGGGGCGCTTCTCGTCGGCGCGGAGGGAGCCGCCGTCGCGAAATCGTCACGCGCGCGGGGGGCGACGCGCGACGGGCGCGGGAGACGCTGACCGCCGCCGCGATGGCGATGTAATTTAAACGACGCCTAATACGTCGTCAAGTCCACCTCTCTTCTCTTATCTAGGGTTTAGGCTTCCCCGCTTCCGTTCGCGCTGAGCCCTCTGAGCATGTCGTTCAACAGCGACCGCAGAAACTGCGCCTGCGCGTCGTCCCCCACGCTCGCGGCGCGCTGCGCGCACCTCTCCACACCCTCTCTCCACGCCGACAAGAGCTCGCGTCTTCCGTCCACCACGCGCGCGAGCGTGTCCGTCCTTCGCAACAACGTCGCCGTCACGAGCGCCCACTCCACCGCGCCGACGGCGACCATCTGACGCAGGATCGGCCCGCACGCGGTCCACACGTCGTCGTCCTGACGCCTCCGAAGCGAAAACGCGGCGCGCGCGAGCGCGGCGGGGAAATCGCGCAGACGCGCCGCGCCGCCGCCGGGCTCGGCGGTCTTTTCGTTCTCGAAGAACGCGCCGACGTCGAAACCCGTCTCTCTCGCGAACACCGCGAGCGAGCCGAGGTCGATCTCGGTCGCGAGCGACCGCGCGTGATCTCGCAGCGCGACGCGCGCGTCGTGAGGGAGCACCGGGATGACGCCGCCCTGGGCGCCGGCGACGCTCTTCGCGCCGAGCGGGGTCGTCGGCGTCGTCGTCGACGACGGCGCCGGCGGCGTCGCCCCGCCCAGCCCCAGCCACTTGAACATCCCGCTCACCGCGGCGGCGATGTCATCGCCGCCGCCGATCCCGGCGAACGAGTCCGCGTTCGCCGTCGCCTCCGCCACGGCCGGTCGTCGGGCGGTGAACCGCGTCAGCTCGCCCGCGAGCGAATACCGCCGCCGCGACAACGCCGCGCGCAACAACCCCGCCGCCGCGCTCGCGGAGACGTCGTGGCCCTTCAGCGCGTCCACGACGACCAAATACGCCGCGGAAGTGCGAAGCTTCCCCGCGCGCGTCGACGCGTCGAGCAAGGCGACGACGTCGCCCGCGCGCGCGAACAGCGCGGGCCACTCCGAGGGGTCCGACTTTCGCGCGACGGCGACGACGACGGCGGGAAATCGTCGCTCGTCTCGCCGCGCCAGGGACAACGCGTCCGCGAGCGCGCGCTCGGCGGCTCGCGCGGCGTCCGACCCGGGCGCGTGGTTCGAGCTCGACGGCCCGGCGTGGCGGTCGAGCGCGGCGTGCACGAGCCACTCGAGCGCGCGCGCGTGCGCGTCGGACTCGCCGCCGTCGTCGACTTCGACGCGATCCGTCGTCGTCGTCGGCGTCGGCGTCTCTCTCTCCGTCTCCGCGGCGGCGGCGGCGGCGACGGCCGCCGCGGCGTCCATCTCTCCCGCGCGCAGGAGGTGCCGAAGCGCGCACGGCAGCGCGTTTTGGTGCCTCAGCGCGATCTCGTGGCAGCGCGAGACCGAGCACGGCGTCGAGACGAGCGTCCTCGCCGCGGCGGTGATTCGCGCGCCGCGATCGCTCGACGTCATCCCGATCGGATACGCCTCGGCGTCGAACTCGAGCTCGGGGTCTCGAAACGCCGCGTCGTCGACCGCCGGCGCGCGCCTCGCCGCGGCGTTCGCGGCGTTTGGCATCGCGCCCGTGAGCGACGCGCGAAGCGAGGACCCGTCGCCGCCGCGGTCGCCGCCCCGCCCCCCGCCGTGCGACGGCGTTGGCGTCGCGGCGTCGTCCCCGCCTGCGCGCTCGTACCACGCCCTCCACCCGTCGACGCCGTACGTCCACCACGACCATCGCACGTCCGCGGAGCACCTCGGCGTCTCCGCGACGTCGTCCGCGCCCGTCGACACGAACAGCGCGTCGACGCCGTCGCACGCGGGGCGCGACGCGACGTGCCGCGCGAAGTCCGCGTCGGACGCGCCCAGATCGAAGACGTGGAGGGCGCCGCCGGCGGAGGCGCGCGCGAGCGCTCTCGTCGGCGCGACGCGCTCCGGACGCTCGTCCGCCGCCGCCGCCGATGCGATCGACGGAATCGCGGGGAGCATCTCGATCGCGAACGCGCCCGCGCGGATGTCTCCCAGCCCCGGCGATGGCGTCAGCGAGACTCGCCGCGCCGGGGTGAGAAACGCGCTCGCGCCGGCGGCGGCGCCGGCGGCGACGTCGCCGTCGACGCCCAGAGCGTACACCGCGACCTCGAGCGTCCCGCCCTGGAGGGATGCGGAGGGATAGGACGCGAGGAGGACGTGGCAGCGCGAGGACGCCATCGCGACCGGGGTGGTCCCGCGCGTGAGGTCCTGGTGAAGTAACATCGACGCGTCGTCCAGCGGCGCCGTCGGCGCGTAGACGCGAATCGCGTGCGACGGCTCGCCGCTCGCGCCGCCGTCGCCGCCGCTCGCGCCGCCGAACCCGAGCCACGCGCCCCACCCCGAGCCCGCGCCCCCGCCGGTCGACGTGCTCGACATCTCCTCCGTGCACGCGACGATCACCCCGGGGTCGACCCATCGCAGGTGCCGCACCGCGAAGGCGGAGGACGCGTCCGCGGCGTCCGTCGTCGCGCGCCACTCGTTTTTCACGACGTCGAACACCGCCATCCCGCGCTCGCCCGCGACGACGCAGTGCTCGCCGCCGTCGCTCAGGCACGCGCGGCGCATCGGCCAGCGCGCGGACGCGTACGCGTGCGGGACGATGACGTGCTGCGCGCGTGAGTCTTCGTCGAAGAGAATGACGCGGTCGGCGGCGAGCAACGCGTGCGCGGCGCCGCCGCCGCCGGCCGCCGCGTCCTCGCCGCCGCCAGCCGCGCCCCGTTTCGCGCCGACGACGCGGCCGCTCCGCGCCGTCGTTCGCGCCATCGAATACTCCCTGAACGCGCCGCCGACGCGCTTCGACGACGCGGTGAAGAGCTGGTACCCGCGCGCGCCCCAAGCGACGGCGGCGACGCCCTCGTCCGCGTCGTCTTCTCCGGAGGAGGAGGAGGCCGTCGCGGCGTCGGCGGCGTCGGCGGCGTCGGGACGCGTGGACATCGTTCGACACCCGGACGCGGTCCACACGCCGACGCCTTTACGCTTCCATCCGACGGCGACGCGCGCGACGCCGTCGTCGGCGTCGGCGTAGGCGTCGTCGCGCGCGGGGCACCACCACGCCAGCGACGTCACCGGACCGGTGTCCGCGGGGGAGTATCCGCGCTCCGACGGCGACACCGCGCCCGTCAGCCGCGTCGCGATCGTCCTCCGCCCGTCCAACGTTCCTTCGGCTTCGGCTCCGTCGTCGTCCGCGATGTCGACGCGGTACAGGCGCACGATCCCGTTCCTCGCGCCGACCGCGACCGCGCGCGCGTCGTCGCACACGCGCGCGACCGTCGCGTCGCCCGCGACGTAGCTCAACTTCTCCAGCGGTCGCCAGCTGTGCGGCGGCGGCGAGCCGGGTCCGGGGGTCGCGCCGGCGCCCGCGCCCGCCGCCGCCGCCGCCAGCCCGTCCGCCGCCGAAACGCGCGCGTCGATGAACACGCACGAGCCTCTCGCGCCGCACGCGACCGCGAGCTGGCGCGCGTCGTCGTAGTCGACGTCCACGACGGCGTCGGACCCGCCGGGGAACGGCGCGCAGGCGACCTCGACGGCGCCGCCGCCGGGCGTCCAGAGGATCTCGCCGCGCGAGGTGCCGAGCACGAAGGACGCGTCGTCGCGCGTCTCGCCGCGCGCGATGCAGACGCACTCGCCGTGCGCGTCGACGTCCACGGCGACGGTCTCGCGGAGGGTCAGCTCGCACGTCGACGCGCGCTCGCCGTTCTTCTCCGCGCGCGACGCCGACGCCGCCGACGCCGACGCCGACGCCGACGCCGACGCCGACGCCGACGTGGGATCGAACGTCGCGTCGTAGATGCGGACGACGCTCGCGCGCGTCAGGACCGCGAGCGTCGCTCTCCCGCCTCCTTCCTCGCCGAGCCACGCCGCGGAGACGTATCGGTCGTCGCCGTCGCGCGCGACGACGCCGCCGAGGACGCGTCGTCGCGCGCCCGCGCTCCAGATCTCGACCGCGTCTGATGTCACCAACGCGACGCACCCCGCGGAGGACGCGAGCGCGAGGACGCGGCCGGGCGGCGGCGACGACGACGACGACGACGACGACGACGACGCGTCGCCGCCGCCGCCGTCGCGGCGATCGAGCGCCGCGCTCGCGAGCGTCTTCGGCCACCCGAAGCTGAACATGACGCGGACGCGCGGCGCGGAGTGACGACGTCGTCCGTCGCGCGCAGCGGCGGTCGCGGTCGTTCGAACATTTTGAAGTCTCGCGCGACGACGACGATCGTGGAATCACATCGCGGTCGCCCCCGCCTCCGTGCGCCGCACGACCCGCGAGAGAGACGCCTCTTCTCTCGCCGTCGTCGTCATGAGCCCCTCGTTCGCGGAACCGCCGAACAAGGTGGCTCGGACGCTGTGCGCCCCCGCCGAGGTCGCCGGCCTGCGACGCGCGCTCGACATCGTCCGCGCGACGCGGGACGTGTACAAGACGCAGCAGGGGCTCTCGCAGCTGACCTTCTTCGTCGGCGTCATGAACGTCTTCCTCACCGCGTTCATACTCGGAAACACTCCGGAGTATTACTGGGTATGGCAGCTCCTCAAGAACGTCGCGATGTCCACGGCGTCGTACGTCATCAAGTACCGCAACCACCAGAGGCTCTACCTCCTCGACCTGTGCCACGTGTTGGGTTTCTTCTACATCGTCATCGCGTTCGCGGGGCTCCTCGCCTCCGCGAGCCCGCACCTCCACGCCATCTTCGCGCCGTTCACGTCCTCCAAGCTCCTGTTCCTGACCGCGTTCGGGATCGCGAACGGCCCGCTCGCGTGGGCGATCCCCACGTTCGGCAACGCGCTCGTCCTGCACAGCGCCAAGCACGCCGTCGCGCTCATCGTTCACATCTCTCCGCCGTTCGTCACCTGGGCGATGCGTTGGCACGCGGACGCGCACGAGCGCGCGTTCCCGGGCGTCTTCGGCGTGCCGCACGCGAAAAGCGGAGATGCGAAGCGAGGGACGTCGTACGCGGAGAGCGTCACGACGATGGACCTCCTGGTCCCCGCGGCGACGTTATACTTCGCGTGGGCGGGCGCGCACGTTTTGTGGCTCTTGCTCTTCGGCCGGCACAAGGGCGCGAAGAAGACGGCGGTCTACGGCACCCCTCGCGCCGAGCTCGTCAGCGACACGGTGTATCACTACACGATGCGCACGGTGAAGCCGTTCGGGGACGTGTGCGGGTACGAGGTGGCGAGGCCGTCGAAGGCGAGCCCGATTTTGTGGTACATGGCGTGGCACGCTGGCGGGTGCGTGGGGCCGATGGTCTTGTTGGGGGTCTGGTGGCATCACTACTACGCGCACTGCGCGTTGCTGCTGATGACGGTCGCGTCGTGCGCGTGGCACGGCGCGGGGCAGTACGCGCACGCGATGTTGAATCAGAACGAGCGGAAGATACGGGCGCTGTTGCCGGACGACGACGAGGACGGCGCCGGCGGCGACGGCGGCGGCGGCGGGAAGAAGAAAAAGTAATTTTATTCTTACTCGATGATTATTGCACGAATCCACGTCACCCGGGACCACACGTCCACCGCGCGTCCTGTCCTCTCGCCGACCGCGCCCTCGGAGGCTTCGCGCGGTAGCGTCGCGCCACCATGGCGAGCGTCGCGGCGGCGCGCGGCGTCGTTCGCGGCGACGGCCTCGCGCGCGGACGCGCGAGACGCCGCCTCCTCCTTCGTCACGGCGGACGTCGTTCGACGACGTCGTCCTCCTCCTCCTCCTCCTCCTCTTCCGCCGCCGTCGACGCCGACGCCGACGCCGACGCCGCGGTGCGCGAGCTCCTCGCGTGGGCCACCTCCGACGCGCTGACGCTGTCGCCGAAAGTCACGGTGGGCGTCTCCCCCACCACGAACGCGCGCGGGCTCATCGCGACCGAGCGAATGCGTGAGGGCGAAGACGTGCTGATCCTCCCGGCGTCGTCCACCGCCTTCGACGCCGCGTACGCGCGCGACGATCGCGACCTCGGGCTCAAAGACGCGATCGACGCGTACGAGCGCGACCCTAACCGCGGCGGCGACGTCACCCCGGAGGTGGCGCTCGCGCTGCTCGTCGCGCTGACGCGACGGCACCCGGAGAAGACGCCCTTCGGGTCGTACGTCGGGGCGCTCCCGACGACGCCGGGGGGCGACTCGCCGTTGTCGTTCACCGACGCGACGACGAGCGCGCTGCTGGAGATATTGCCGCTGTCGCTCGTGGACGCGATCGACCGCGCGCGATCGGATCTGTACCAGCTCTGGGACGTCGCCGCGGCGGTGATGGACCTGGTCGTCGTGCCGGGCGCCGATCCGTTGTTAACTTCTTCTTCTTCTTCGGTCTCCGCGTCAACCGCGACGCCCACCGAGTCGGAGCTCACCGTCGACGAGTTCTTCGCCGCGTGGATGGCGATACGCTCGAGAGCAATCACGTTCCGCGTGCTGCGCGGCGATGACGGCGTCGTGGACGCGCGCCGGTGCATGGTCCCCGTCGTCGACTTCATGAACCACGCCTGCGCGCCCCCTCCCGGCGGCGTCGGCGACGGCTACGGCGTCCACGCCGGTCCCGTCGTGACGATGAGGCGCGTCCCTGTTTACACTAGTCCCCGTACGACCGCGTCGGCGCGGTGCACGCCGTTCCTTGAGGACTTTATCATCTCCCGGCGGTCGTTTCTCTCCGCCCAGTCCTCGCTTTCGATCTCCGCCCTCGACGCCTTTCGACTCCGTCTGACGCCTTTGAACTCCACCCCCACGTTCGCTCGTACAGAACGACGACGACCGCCGGCGGCGGCGCGTCGAGCGTCGCGTGGACGACGACGCGCTCGGTCGAACCCGGAGAGGAAGTCACGTGGAGCTACGGCGACCTGTCGAACGAGGAGCTGTGGCTGTGGTACGGTTTCGTGCCGGATCCCCCCGCGCACGCGGGCGCGGCGGTGACGTTTTCGCTGCCCGAGGCGGCGCTCAGGGCGGGGCTCGCGTCCGTCGCGAGCGGGGACAGCGAAGAGGAAGCCGCGGCGAGGGAGTCGCTCCTCGTCAAGGCGGGCGCGTTTAGCGTCGAAGAAGGAGAAGAAGGAGAAGAAGGAGAAGAAGAAGGCGGCGCCTCCGCGAGGGCGTTGCAGTTCGAGCTCAAGCTCGGGACGCCGCCGGCGGTCCTCGCCGGCATCTCCGGCGTGATGTGCTGCGCCGGCGACGAGGCGATGGCGATGGCGAAAACCTTCGCGCCGCCGCCGCCCGCGGAGGACGACGCGGGAGACGCGGGAGCCGACGATTGGACGGGAGAGATATTCGCGAGGGTGACGCCGCAGTCCGCGTCTTCGTCGTCGTCGTCGCCGCCGCCGCCGAAATCGATACGAGTACAGCTGTGCGACGAGAGCAAACGTCGCGCGGGGAAATATCTCGAGTACGTCCTGGGGCAAGTCGAGCCGATCGTGTGCGGCGGTCTCAGCGACGAGGACGCGCGAGCGATGGACGTCCCGGAGGAGGTGGACGCGGCGACGTGGGCGGCGGCGATTCGCGTGCGCGCCGGCGCCGTCGCGGTGTTTCGCTCCGTCGACGCGTTCACGTCGGAAACGGCAGACAAGGCGTGGATCGAACGCGCGGTGTACGACCTCATTAAATAGGCCCTAGCTAGTAGACTACTGTAGTCGTATCACATGCCGTAGACGCGCGCGGACGTGCTGTACTTCCGGACGCGTCGCAGGCGCGGCGCGTCGTCGTCATATGTAATACTGAATCATATGAACCCCGAGCGGCCTCCGTCGTTCGTCCTCCCGACGGCGTCGAACACGTCGGGCCCGCGAGGCGGCATCTGCGCGGGTTCGATCACCGTGTTCGAGTCCAACCACTCCTCGCTCCCGACGCTCTCGTCGTCGCTCGGCTCCGGGCTCGGCTCCGGGCTCGGCTCCGGGGTTTGCTCCCTCTCGACGATCGGCGCGTCCACGTCGTTCGGCTGCCACTCCCCGCGTTTCCTCGCCGGGGACCCGCCGAGCGCCTCCCCCGCGGCGATGTGCCCCAGGCGTTTCAATTCCTTCTCTAACCGTCGTCTCCGCGCGGCCACCTCCGCGCGCATCTTCATCATCGCGCTCCTCTGTTCGATCTGACCGGGCTCCGGGTCGCCGTCGACCGCGGTCAGCGGGTCGTACGTCGGCGGCGGCGGCGGCGGCGCGAACGGAATCGCGGCGGCGACGTCCAATAAGACGTCGTCGACGTCGTCGTACTTTTCCATCTCCGCGTTCTCGTGCTTCTCGTCGTCCGTGTTCGTCGCGTCGCTGTCGTAGTCCTCCGCGGCTTTCTTCGCCGCCTCCTCCGCGGCTTTCTTCGCCGCCTCCTCCGCGGCGATCTCCTCGGGCGTGAGCCCGTCCTCGGCTTTGTTCCGCGCCTCCAGGTCAAACGTCATCAAGCCGCGGACGCCGCCGACGAGTTTGTGGTCGAAGAAATCTTGCACGTCCTCCGGGTTCGACGCCTTCGTCAGCGCCCACTGCATCACGGAACAGTCCCGCCCGCCGGTGCTGCTGACCCAATCATCGCACCACGACCCTTTCGCCGCGGTGACGTGCGACGAGTGCGCGCGCTCGTCCGCGCTCAGCGCGCGTTCGACCGGACACGGATAGTTCATCACGCGGACTAACCCGCTGTCATCCGCGGAGACGACGTGCGCGCCATCCTGCGTCCTCCACACGCCGTTGATGTCCGTCCCGTCCTGGCCCTCTCTCCATATCCCCATGAGCTCGAAACCGAGCGGCGACGTCCACGTGTACCACCCCCCGCGCTCGTCGTTCGCGCTCGCGTCTTTCTTCCTCCCGTTTTTTTTCTTCGGGTCCTCCGGCGCTCGCCGCGGCTTTCGCGCGTCCGCGTGGAATCTCGGCGCGTGCGTCACCCTGTACCCGCTCGGGGCTTCGTGATACAACACCTCCCTGGACGTGCTCCCGGTCCTGATGCATCTGCTGTCCGCGGACCAATCGGCGTGCGTGATCGCTGACACGTGGCCGATGAGTTTCGACCGGCGGCGGTACGTCTTCGCGGCGTTGTCCTTCTCCCATTCCTTCTTCGTCCGCGCGACGGCGAAGAGCTCCAACGCGCCCAAGTTATCCCCCGCGGCGAGCCACTTCCCGTCCGGGGAGTACGCTAACGCACACACAGCGGCGGTTAACGTCGACGACGCGATGCCGTGAAAGTTCGGTCGGACGTAATCCATCGGGTCGAACCGATCCGGCTCGTCCTCGTCCGGCGCCGGGTGCACGTTGAACACGCTCACGCGTCCGCGTTCGCCGCCGACGGCGAGGTGCGACCCGTCGGGCGAGAACGTCACCGACCGCACCGGGCCGCCCGCGTCGAACGCGCTCAAGTGTTTCCGCGCGTGCGCGTCCCACAACACGACGCGGCCGCTCCGCGCGCCGGTGGCGTACCACGATTTGACGCCCATCCGCGCGCCGCCGCCGCCGCTCCACGCGACGCACGTCAGCGCGGAGTCGTGGCCTCTCACGATGATCTTCATCCCGGGCTGCGGCGGCGCCCTGACCGCGGCTTCGGTGACCTCCCACGGCGCGGCGGCGGCGTCGACCTCGCCGCCCGCGTGATTATTTCCCTTTCCCTTTCCTCCGCCGCCTTTAAAACCGCTCTGCGTGCTCTTCGTCCACTCCGAGTCGTCGTCGTCGTCGTCGGAGTAGTCTTCGTCGGAGTCGGCTTTATCGCCGCCCGTCATGACAGTCATGTCGTCGTCGCTGTCCTCCTCCGGCTCCTCCTCGCCGCCGTCGAAGTCGACCCGCCACACGCTCCCGAGGGACGTTGTCGCGAGCGCGTACGTCCCGCCGTTCGACCACGCGAGTCCGCGCACGTCCGGCTCCTTCTCCAACCACAGGACATCGTTCGGATCTCCAAAGCCGCCGAGATTTTCTTCGCCGCTCTCACTCTCGAGCCAAATCTCGCTCTGCGCGACGACGTCGCTCTTCACCTCCGCCTCGACGTCGTCCAGGCTCGGCGGCGGCGACTCCACGAGCTTGATCCCGCCCAACGGCAGCCCGAGCTTCCCGCGGAGGGTGTCCACGCCCCAGCACATGATCCCCCCGTGTTTGTCGCCCGAGAGTAAAAGCCGCTTGTCCGCGGACAACGCCAACGCGTTCACCGGGCCGCGGTGGCGGCTCCCAGGGTGCGCCGCGCACGGTTTGGACGCGTCCGCGCCCTTCCACACGAGCAGCATCCCGCGCGGGGACCCGGTCACGAGGTCGCACGGCCCGCGCCACACGGATTCGTCGTCGTCGAAAGACTTTATCCCCAGCGCCGTCGCTCGCGGAAGAAACGTCGCGCACAAGACGCTCTCCGCGGGCGCGGGCGCGAACCGCCCCGCGCGCGCGCGCCACGGCACGCGCGTCGCGGCCTCTTTCGCGGCGACGTCGCCGACGCCGCTGCCGTCGCCGACCGCGGCCGCGCGCATCGCTTTCGCCTCCGCCTCGTCGTCCGGCGACCAAAACTTGATGTGATTGTCGCCAAAGGTGATCATCTTCTCCGAGTCCTCGAGATCGGGGGTGAACGCCACCCCGCGCACCGCCGGCGGCGTGGAGTTGTAACTCCGCGTCCGCCACAAACACTTCCCCACGCGCGCCTCCGGGTGATTCGGATCGTTGCTCGACCCCGCGCGCCAGCTCCACAGCGCGATGGTGTGCCCTTCGTCCCCGCACACGGTGATGACGCGCTCGCCGGCGGCGTCGAAATTCACGCACACGATGGCCCTGCTGCCTCTCGGGTGCTTCAAACACGCGAGCGGCGGCTGCCCGGGCGCCGCGTCCACGCTCCACACGAGCGCGTACGGGCTCGCGCCCATCGCGCCGGAGGCGGCGACGCGCGAGGAGGCGTGCACGGCGAGGCATCGAACGTCGTCGACGTGCCCGCGGAAGAAGCGTTGCCGTCGCTCCGGCTTCGGCGGCGCGTACTGCGGGTCCTCGTCGATCGTCTCCACGACGCCGACCGCGGCGGCGTACCACACCGCGTCCTCCTCTCCAGGTCGCTGCGGCGGCGGCGGTTTATACCGCCGCGACTTCGTGTTCGTCCCCGGCTCCGGGACGTTCCGCCGCCGCGCCTTGAGCAAAAAAATCGGCACCGGACAGTTTTGATCCACGAGACCCGGACCGCAGCCGTGGACGTGGTCGAGCTCTAACCTCTTATCCGGCAGCGCCGCCGCGCGCGCGAGATGCCGCGCGGTGAACCCTATCGGCGGCAGCGCCGGCGTCCTGGACTGCGGGTACAAGAACGCGTCGCCGTCCTTCACCGGGGCGTCCCCGTCTCGCACGGGACCGCGGCGCGGCGGCGACTCGAACGCCGTCGCGTTCGGCCGCCCCGTCGGTCGCCTCGACGGCGGCTCCTTGGGGGAGGACGTCTTCGCGCCGCGCGGGCCTTCCATGACGGCGCGCACCCACGGCGCGTACAGGAGCAGAGGTTCCTCCGGGGGAGGCGCGGGTCCGGCGGCGTCCCGCGCGTCTTCCCCGGTCGCGTCGAGGGCGTTGGGATCGCCCGGGGCGTCGTTTTCTTTTCGGTCGTCGTCGTCGTGGTCCCCGTCGGCGTCGTCCTCGCTCGCGGGCGCCCTCGTCGCGTCGTCCGGGCGCATGACGTGCTCGCCCGCGGCCGCGAACACCGCCTCCGCGTCCTCGATGGGGACGTCCAGCCCCATCTTCTTCGCGGCGAGGACGAACTGCGCGGTCGTGCATCGTCCGTCGCCGTCCTCGGACGACGCCGCTTTGAACGCGTCCAACAGGATGACCGTCGGCTTGCGATGCATCTGCCGCCGCGCCCTCGCGGCGGCTCGAAGCGCGCCGGCGACCTCTCCGGCGACGAGCGCGGGGTCGATCGTCGCGACCTTCCGGCGCGGCTTCGCCGCCGCCGCCGCCGCCGCGGACGCCATGTTCGCCCGCGCGCGGTGCCTTCTGAGTCCGAGTCGTGGTGATGGACCGACTAGCCCTACGCGACGACGAAACGGCTCGATTCTGTTCGCCGTCGATCGCGATCGTCTCGCCTTCCGAGAACAAGAAGCCCCCCCCCCTCGTTGTTCGCGCGCCACAACCGCCCCCCGCGGGACGTCGAGTCGCGCGCGGATGCGTTTCGGACGGCTCCACGCTCTCGCGGTCGTCCTCCTCGCCCTCCTCCTCGCCGGCGTCGTCGCCGCGCAGACGGAAGAGTACGCGGAAGACTACGCCCCCGCGCCCGGCGGATCTGAGACCGCGGGCGACGTCCCCGAGACAGGAATAGGAATCCCGCGCGACGCGGCCGCGGGACCCGACGACGCCGCGGGCTCCATGATCGGCGCGACGGAGACGGGGACGGAGAC
>Ga0181561_10004098_pt1 | contig 12639 bp, 11 predicted proteins | sample 011ome_19_FD_133760 | JGI IMG/M metagenome (GOLD analysis project Ga0181561, IMG submission 133760) | Coastal salt marsh microbial communities from the Groves Creek Marsh, Skidaway Island, Georgia - 011510BT metaG (megahit assembly) | ecosystem: Environmental > Aquatic > Marine > Intertidal...
CAGTCTTGATCTAGCAGCATCTGGTAAAGCCTGGTTTAGCTCAGACTCAAGTGCAGCCACTGCCTGCCTTGAAGTGTCCAGCTGGCTCTGAATCATGGATGCTTCCGACTTACGCCTTGATTCATCCTCAGAGGCAAGCTCGAGCTTTTCTTTGAGGGAGGTTAGCTGCAGAGACAATAGCTGGGTTTTAGCCTCGCGAATGCCTGCTGCAATCTCCTTAGCCTGGTGGGCCGTCTCCGCTTGCCTGCCAAGAGGCCTAAGATTTCGCTTTACCTCAGCAATCAGATCCTGGAGCCTGATGAGGTTGGCATGCATGGCCTCCAATTTCCGATTAGAGCGCTCTCTTCTTCGTCTGAATTTGAGGATCCCTGAAGCTTCTTCAAGCAGCCCTCTTCGCTCGGAGGGTGATGAGCGAAGAACTGTTTCCAACTGACCTTGGCCTACTATGCCGTGCATCTCTCGACCGAGGCCCACATCGCTCAACAGGTCTTGAACATCTAAGAGCCTGCATACTTGCCCCGAGATGCGGTACTCGCTCTGACCCGAGCGGTAAAGCGTCCTTGATACTGACACTTCCGAGCGGTCCGAAACGAGGTTCTTGTCGCTATTGTCCAGGATCAGCTCTACGTGAGCCCTTCCAAGGGGGCTCTTTGCAGACGAACCCAGAAAAATAACTTCCTCCATCTTGGATCCTCTGAGAGAGCCAGGGCCTTGCTCTCCGAGCACCCACCTAATGGCATCGATAATGTTGGATTTTCCTGACCCGTTAGGTCCTACAACGCAGGTCAAACCTGGTGCAAAATGTAATGAAGTTTCCGAAGCAAAGGACTTGAAGCCCGCAAACCTAATAGTCTTGATTTTCATGGTCTAGTGCTTACTGGTAGTACTGCAGAGCTGCTGCTTGGATTCTTGCCTGACTTGCTCTTTTGCTGATCGTCCGCCAATTTACCCCTCGATTCTCAGGGTTCTCAGCGATTCTGAGGGCTAAAAGGATTGATTTTGCGATTTCTTGTGGCGAGATTGTCTCAACACGAACGCCTGTCTCGGTGAACCACTCGTCACAACACGCGGTGGAAGTCTGAACTGGAATTGCTCCACAAGCCATAGCTTCCAAGAGTGAAGTGCTTATACCGTCACTCTCCGAGATTCCGACGTAAACAATAGACCGCCGGAACATTTCTAGCACTTCCGTGTGCGTCAAGGCATGTTTTCGATGCGCGATGACTTTCAGCCCAGTCCTCCTTGACAGTTTTCGAGCCAACCTGACGGTAATCGCATTGCATGAGTAAATTTCGATCTCGAAATGACTAACCTGAGAGTGAATCAGTTCCAAGGCTTCTATGGCGAGAGCCGCTCGTCCAACCCATCCCTGGTAACCCTTTACAGCAATCGTCGAGCGCGCAGGCAACTCGGAGAGTGGGTGCTCAAGCTCTGCCTTGGAAAAACCGCCCGCATTGGGATGCACGGGCATTATCCGGCCTCGAAACCCAAGGCTCTGCGCAAGACTGACATCGCGCTGACATTCGCAGGCGTAAGTATCAGCCATTTCCAACAAACGACGAATTTTGGCTTTGTGCTTTTCGAATCTGGCGAACCAAAAGATATCGCTTCCATAGTTCGTCACAATTATCTTTGGCCTGCCTCGCTCGTCACTCTTGCCGAGGGCACTCAATAGGATGTACCCCGCGCTTTGAATTCCTAGTGCATGCACGAAATTCGGTCCGTGTCTCTTGATTAGCCTCCTCAAAAGGTATCCACGCAATCGATCCTGGGCAATTCTGTCGATGAGCCACAAGGGAAGTGATAGGACGGCAGCTAAATTAAAAGCATATCGGTAGGTGGCCGTGCTCTGTCTATCGACCAAGGTGCGTAGTTGAGCGTGGATGCTCCTATTCGGCGAAGACGGAAATAATAAGAAATCTATGGGTTCGTCACGAAAAAGTTCTAGCCACTTTGCGAAATGTACGCTATCGAACATTCCGACAGCAATCACAAGCTTATTCCCTGACTCACTCTTCATCGAAGCTCCCTCCCCTGCCGCTAGCTTTTCTAATTTGAGAGCGTGCGCGGAGATTTCTTGGCGTGGGGAATCCAACTCTGATTGCACTTACGGTGAGCCTTTCTGGAAATGTCAAAACCACTTTTGATTCGGAGTTTTGTTTCACGAGCGCGGTCCTAAGAGTTTGGATTTCCTCTCCGGTCCTCCAGCCTTCCTCGTACCAAGGCTCTTTAGACAATTGAGTTTGCGATACTCGATAGACAACCGTTGGAAGGTCAGCTCTTATGAGCCGGACGCCATCTAGAGCCGCCCTCAGCCACAAATCTAGATCCTCACCAGCAAGATTTCGATATCCTCCCAGCGCTTCGAAAGTCGATCTCCTAGTAAAAAGAGTCGGGTGATTTAGTGGATTAATTTGCTCGAGCAGTTTGCGAGAGACCCTATCGTTTAGCCATAGTGGATGTTGGGGGATGGGAAGCCATCGTGGTCTAGTCGCCCCAATTACGATTACTGACGAAAACAGAAAAACACCGTCTCGGCCATCGAGCTGCTTAGCCTGGACCCGAAATCTCCAAGGAAGGCAAATATCATCGGCGTCCATCCTTGCTAAGTAATCACCCCCACTTTGCTGCGCAAGCGAATTGAGTGCTTCACTAAAACTCATCTTTGTCAGGATACGAACCTTAAGACGGGGGTCGGAAATTGTGGATAAGACATGATCCGTGGAATCCTCGCTGTTATGAAGACCTACTATCAATTCGTCTGCCGGCCCAAGAGCCCTGAGCGTAGAGATTACGGATCTCTTTACCGTTGCCTCTGCATTACGTGCAGGCATAACCACTGAAATCACTCGGATAGGCTATTACAGTGAGCGACTCTGGTGCTGAGCAGATTATTCTCCTTAGGGGAGGACTTGGAAATCAGCTCTTTCAAATTGCCATGGGGCTCGCAATCGAAAAAGATTTCAATAGAAAGATTTCATTTAGCGATTTGATGCTTTATCAGTCGCCTTTCAGCAGAAAGCTGCATCGTCAAAATTGGGCTAGCTTTCTAGGGCTCAATGTGCGCAAGACCAAGTTTGGAGTTTTTCAGCTCCTTCGTAGGCTGATTTTCTCAGCAATTCATTCATTGAGTGTCCAAAAGCAGCAACGCATAGAGGTAGGCAAGTACCTTCTTAGCTCGCCTCAATCCGAACCTACCCCTGGCATTAGATTCACCCAAAGATGGTTGGACTTGCCAGCCATCTCATTAGCGGAAGACCATCCTGCCTACCTTCATGTTGCGAAGCTCCTAGACCAGCGCTCAGACGGTCGGGTGGGTGAGCTCGCCGATAGCCTCGGAACTTTCGTCGCGGTTCACCTTCGAGTCGGAGACTACATTCAACTGAAAGATATTTACGGAGAAATAACGCCTCGCTACCTAGAGAACGCCCTTTCGCTAGTCCGAAGAGAAACTGCAATTAATACCCCAGTAGTTTTGTTTTGTGAGGACAAATCTCAACTCTCAAGTGAAGTGCTATTGGCCCTGGGTGATTACAGACTTGCGGGAGACTATTTGAATTCCGACTGGGAAGAATTTCAACTATTGAAGAGTGGTGCAGCTATCGTCGGTTGCAACAGCAGCTTTAGTTGGTGGGCAGCAAAAACCTCAGATGCGCTCACGATAGTCTTTCCAGAGGAGCTCAAGGGCCCTCCTCTCCTTTTGCCACAAAATTCGCACGCAAGTAATTGGAAAAGAGTTCCAAATTGAACACGCTTCTGGTCACTGGTGCTTCTGGATACATTGGATCACATTTAGTATCGCGACTGCTGGCAAGAGGCGAAAGAGTTGTGGGAGTGGACCTTCAGGAGTCACTCTTTCCTGGTGCTGAGGGGTACCATCATGTTAAGTCAGATGTTCGAAACCCACGGAACATCCTGCAAGCAACAAGTGATTTTCCTATCTCTGGCATCTTTCACCTCGCAACGTCGTCGTCCATGCCGGAGTCTTACAATGCAGGCGAAGCCTATTTGGATCTGGAGCGGGAAAAAAATGAATCCGTGGCTGAAATCGCCCGAGCGAGCGACAAATGCCAATTCGTGGCTTTTTCCAGCAGCTGCTCAGTCTATGGCAACGTCCTTGATGGTGAAGTCGTCGAGACAACTGAAGTTTCGCCCATATCTCCATACGCTAAGGGAAAGGTTCATGCCGAACATTTCTTCAGGCGTGAACTAGGCCGGACTGGTGTGAGGTTGGCAATCTTTAGGTTCTTCAACGTGGTTGGCAGGGATCCATCAAGTGGTCTTAGAGAGCATCATGTGCCAGAAACGCACCTCCTCCCCAATGCTGTCACCGCAGCCACAGACGGGAAGCATTTGGAGATCTTTGGAAATGACTTTGAGACTACTGATGGGACGGCGGTCAGAGATTTCGTAGATGTCAGGGATCTTGTTATCGGACTAGTAGGGGGCTGCGAATTTTTGCTCGAATCGGGAAGACAGATCGAAACATGGAACCTATCGTCGAATCAGACTCACTCAGTTCTCGAAGTTGTCAACAAAGTAGAGATAGCCACAGGAAAAAAAATCGCGATAAAGTTCCTCGAAAAGAGAAAAGGTGACCCCGCTAGGGCCGTAGCTAACTGCGAAAAGGCCCGTAAAGATGGGTTTTGGAAACCAAGGTATTCTCTCGAGGATTCCATCGCATCGCTGGTGACATAGAGTCTAGTCGGACTGCGGATTAACCACTATCTTGCGAATATAGCTGTCGAACTCTTCCCAAGATTGTCCATCGATCGAGCTTGCCTCAGAAACAGGGATTGAGTCGAATTTGTCAATTTCGGGCGGTAGCAAAGTGATTAGTTCGGATCCGCTCATAAAGCTCATTTCGAATTTTTTTGCCTTGATGAAAATCTCGCTCGAGCTTATGAAGACTCGCAAGCCGCGTCTCAGAGCGTCGAGCCAGACGGAGCTCCTTTCTATCAAAACAGTGTCACACTCATCCAAGTCCTCCTCAAGACTCCTTTTCCTGGAGGATATATTGGCTCCTGAATACTGGCGCCTCAAAAACTGTTCAAGTTTTCGTCTCTTACCGGGAGGGAACACGGGGTGAAGCCGAAATCGAATATTTTGGAAACTCGCTTCAAGAGTCCGCAGTTGATGCCACAAATTTCTTGGTATTCCACCAAGCCCGTCCACAGAATCCTCTAGGCCCCAAGTCAGGCATACCAGCAGCTCAGAACGATCAACCTTGGCTCGATTCTGCTCTCCAACAGGAGGAAACGGAAGGGTCACAGTTGTAAACCCATTTCTGCGGAGCGTAACTGCGTCTTGATTGGGCCAGATCGCGATCATGGTCGGTTTGACATTGAGGTACCACAAGGCCGTCTCGTCCTCAAAAACTCCATGCTGAAATTCAATAGTTGGAATTCCGAGAGCACGGGCTGCCGCTATCTCTTCGTTAGTCAGTATCAGTCCTGCCACAAAAGCATATTCATTCCTATAAAAATGCCTTTTCCAGAATTCAAGGCGTGCCTGACTCCAAACTCCTCGCAGTCCGACGCCAAAGATATGGCCGTCTTTGACTAAAGCCCTGGCAAAGAAAACCAATAAATAGAGAAAGAGCGAGGGAAGACGACGAATGGACTCCAAGAAGTGGAGTCCGTACCTCGACACCAAGGGCTTCCAAGAAGATTCGATGTGCAGGGTCACATCAAAATCTATTCCAAGCACTTCCTCAAAGTGCTTTTGAATGTAGTCTGATTTTGGCGACACCTTGTGAAGGCCCTTACCTGATTGGAACGCAGACCAACCAAGTAGGAGAAGCGCCTTGTTTTTTGCCCCTTCGACCGCCATCGAAATCACCTAATCCTCGAAACCCCTACCTTCGGCTCTTTGCTGTAAGTCGGACTTAAGTAGTGATATCCAACTAGACGAAGGGGAATAATCGTGTGAAGTGCAATACTAACTTCGTGCGAGCATATTTGTGTGGAAACAACCTGGGCGATTGGCTAAGCGCCGGTTTTCAGAGAGTCCTCAAAACACACCACATCGAGATTTCAGAGACACTCGAGGATGCTGATGCTCTTCTGGTCATTAATTGGAGTCCCAAATTCAATAAACTTCTCCGCCGAGCGCGAAGAGCAAAGAAGTTCACATTTCTCGTTGTGACCGAGCCTGCCGTGGTCATTGCCCAGCATGGAATGAACCCCTTCAAGGCTAAGTTCTCGTCAGTTATTGAGATTGGAAGAGCCCGTGGAGCACAGACCATCCTTTATTTCCAAGAGAGCAACCTGAAATATTTTGATCGACCACTTGAGGAACGCTGGTCAAGAACTGTTGCAGTTTCCGCAAACAAGAGCTCTTTTCTGAAAGGTGAGTTGTACGGGCTCCGGCGAAGAGTTTATAACTTGGAACCAGATCTTGATGTTTATGGTAAAGACTGGGACAAAGGCTATCTATGGACCAGCGCCATGGCAGCCAAGCAGTTCCTTAGTGCGGTCAGGTCACCTCATCGCCTGTCAATGAGGTCCCTACCACAGGTTCTTGTGAATCCAAAGAATAATCTAGGAGAGGTAGAAAACAAGCTAGAAGCGATGTCTCGTTACCGTCAGGCGTTGGTCATAGAGAACTCCTCGGAATACATGAGTGAGAAATTAGTGGACGCTTTTTGTGCCGGATGCATACCCATCTACGTTGGAGCAAGCCCTCATGACTTCGAAATTCCGGCAAACCTAGTGGTTAGTTGCTCTCCAAAGATCGAGTCGGTACAGAGCGGAATTAAGAAAGCTATGTCGTTAGACTATGCAATTTGGAAAACTCAGGTGAGGGACTGGCTGTCGAACCCAGAAGTCTTGCATAGAAGGAAATCTGTCGAAGTCATGGCCGAAGTCGCTGAACGTATCAACTTAGAGCTAAAGTTAGAGGCTGGTCAGCGCAGACCGTCGAGACTCGGAGGCAAGCGTGATTGGTGAACGAGTTTTAGTTACCGGCGCGGCCGGCTTCCTTGGATCCCATTTAGTCGACGCACTACTTCAAAAGGGTCATGAAGTCCTAGGAGTCGATAATCTCTTCACCGGCTCCAAGAGAAACTTGTCGAAGGCACTCCAAAATTCCAGGTTTGAATTCCTGCGGCATGATGTGACCTTCCCTCTATTTGTGGAGGTCGATTACATCTTCAATCTCGCCTCTCCAGCCAGTCCAGTGCATTACCAACGTGACCCTGTTCAAACCATGAAGACCAACGTTTTAGGTGCAACAAATCTCTTGGGTTTGGCAAAGCGACTTCGGGTGCCAATTTTTCAAGCCTCAACAAGTGAAGTTTACGGGGACCCGGAAGTACACCCGCAGACCGAATCCTACTGGGGACATGTAAACCCAATCGGTCCACGCGCGTGCTACGACGAGGGCAAAAGGGCAGCAGAAACTCTTTTTTTCGATTACAAACGTCAACACCACTTGGATGTTAGGGTCGTCAGAATCTTCAACACATACGGTCCTCGCATGGCAATTGATGACGGTCGAGTAATAAGCAATTTCATTGTCAAGGCATTACGCGGAGATGACCTTGTGATTGCCGGTAACGGAAAGCAAACTCGCTCATTCTGTTTCTATGAAGACATGGTTAGTGGCTTCATTCGTGTGGCTGCCGAAGGTTCTCCGCCGCCCGGACCACTAAACATTGGCAACCCCCACGAGGTTACCATTGAAGAGATCGCGAACCTAGTGTTACTGCTGACCGGCTCAAAATCTCAGTTGATTTACGGCCCAAGTCCAGTTGACGACCCTAAGAGGCGAAGACCAGACATCACGAGGCTGCAGGATTACACAGACTGGGACCCAAGCTTTCAACTTTCGGAAGGGATTTCGCGAACGATTGAATACTTCCGAACGGCACTAACCTAGAGGCCGAAGTGACTTCCAGTCTTTCCAATGGTAAACAGTTGAAAGCACAAAATTCACCACTCGACGGCTGAAGTCAGAGGACCCGTAGCCTTCGGGAATCAACGTTGGGTGGCCGATTGACTCCAAGGCCCTCTTGACCCCCAAGCTAATCCCGTTTGTATCAAGACCAGCAAGAATCATGGAGCCGACTTCGATTGCTTCCTGTCGCTCAATTGAATCTCGAATGGAAACAGCCGGAAATTCTAGGATGGCCGACTCTTCACTGATTGTTCCAGAGTCAGAAAGAACACATTTCGCCTTGGACTGAAGTTTGATGTAATCCAAAAACCCAAATGGTTCTACAAAGACTAGGTTGTCCGAGTGTGATTGTAGCCCCAATTCATCTAAGCGCCGCCTGGTCCTCGGATGAGTCGAGATCACAACAGGAATTTGATACTCATCGGAGAGCGCTTCCAAAGATCGGACTAAGGCTTTTAGCCTTCGCGATACATCGACATTTTCCTGACGATGAAAAGAGGCAAGAAAGTACTCGCCTTGTTTTAATCCCATGTCACTTAGGATGGTGGACGCAGAGATGGCCGAATCATAAAACTCAAGGACCTCGCGCATTGGTGAGCCAGTCACGGAGAGGAATCGCGGGTTGATTCCCTCCCCCAGAAGATTCCTCCTAGAGTGTTCGTTGTATGCCAGATTGAAAGTGGAGACGTGATCCACCATCTTCCTATTCAACTCTTCGGGAACATTGGAATCATGGGATCTATTACCGGCCTCCATGTGATAAACCGGAATGTGCATCCGCTCGGCGACCACGGCTGAAATTGCAGAGTTTGTGTCGCCGAGAATCATAACGGCGTCAGGAGAAAACATTCTTAGCTCGACTTCGATTCGACCAATTGTGCCTGCCATTGAGGAGCCAAAGGAGGAGTTGTCGACACCGAGAAATACGTCAGGCTTCCGGATTTGTAGATCCCTAAAAAAGACATCGCTCAGATTGGAGTCGCTGTTCTGTCCAGTGTGCACGAAGCGATGGTCGCTGATTCTGTCGAGCTCTGGCACCAACCTTGACAGCCTAATGATTTCGGGTCGCGTGCCGACGATAGTCATGATTTTGAGTTGTTTCAAAAACCCAGTTCCCCTCTAACATAGGGCTGAGACAGTAGCAGGTCTTTCACTTCTTCCAGGCTGAGTTGCTGGGTAGAATGCGACGTGTACGCACTCTGACGCTCGAGCGGCTCCTTATTGCCTTTTTCGAAATAGAGTGAATAGTCAAGTGCTCGATCATCCAATGGCACGCAATAGAAGCGTCCAATATCTTTGGCAGTAGCGCTTTCTTCGGAACTTAGCAAAGACTCGAAGAGCTTCTCGCCATGACGAAAACCGATTGCTTGGACCGGATAATCTTTCGGCAATTGGAACAGTTCTGCAATGGCTCTTGCTAGGGTTCCGATATCTGTTGCCGGAGCTTTTTTTACGAACAACTCGCCGCCTTGGCCGTGTTGAAGCGCGTATTCGACTAATTCAACGGACTCCTCCAGCGTCATAAGAAATCTAGTCATCGCGGGGTCCGTGATTGTCAAAGGCTTTTTGGATTTGATTTGCTGAATAAATAGCGGAATCACAGAGCCTCTGGAGAACATCACATTGCCATACCGGGTAACCGATATGGCAGTTTTTGAAGAGTCCGCGAGTCTAGCGTGCGACATAGCCGTTTTCTCCATGAGAGCTTTTGACATTCCCATCGCATTGATCGGGTAAACCGCTTTATCAGTGCTTAGGCAAACTAGGGCCTTTACTTCGTGATTCACAGCACTGGTGACGACGTTTGAAGACCCAAGAACGTTGGTTTTGACTGCTTCGAGGGGGAAAAACTCTGAGGAAGGAACTTGTTTCAGCGCTGCGGCATGAAACACAAAATCAACTCCACTCATTGCTGGGTCTATTGTCGCCGGGTCTCTAGTATCTCCGAGGTAGAAGCGCACGCGAGCGTCCTGAGTCTCGTGCCTCATGGCGTCTTGCTTGGCTTCATCACGCGACAGCACACGAACTTCTGAAGCCCCCTTGGAGAGTAAGTGCTTTACCATCGTTGAACCGAAGGACCCAGTTCCACCGGTGACTAGGACTGCAGATCCATCCAACTTCCGTGTTCGACTACTCAATTCAACACTCAATTCATATTCCCGAGACTTGAAGCACTTGCTCGACGGTGGGAATTTCAGTATAGCCAGCCAATGAAAATAGGACTTCATTGCGTTCGAGAAACCCGGTTGAAAGTGAACGATTCACTTCATACTCGGCTTCAAAAGGCACAACTTCAACGTCAGTCCTGGCCAACAAATCCAAAAGCAACTCAATTAGTGTCAGCTTTGTTACAATGCTATTTGGCACTAGATGCGTGACTCCTGGATAGAATATTTTCTGTTCAATTACTCCAGCAAACACTTTAGCCAGCAAATTTGCGGTCACACCGTTCCAAAAATGGTTCTTGAAGCCGCTAACTTGAGAACCTGGCTCAAGGTTTTTTACCCATTCGAACAGCATTTTAGGTTTGTTTGGACTTTGCCTACCAATAAAACTAGACCTGAGATGCATGACAACTTCAGAATCAACTTCTCCAATTGACTTTGTTTTCCCGTACAAATCATTGGGGTCATGGGGGTCGGACTCGTGGTAGTTACCCCTGCTACCTGAAAATACGCAGTCAGTTGCGGGCTGAATAACTCTCAAATTTAAGGCCTCTGCAGCATCAGCGAGACGGATAGGCCAGATGGAGTTTGTGTTTATCGCAGCCAAATTGTCACCAACCCGCTTCGAATTTATGCGGTTTTTTGTTATACCTACGCAATTCACAATGTATGACTCTTCGCGAACCCCCAGTGAACTTAGCATTCGAATAATCTCAGCCGTATCAACCTTAGAAACATCGAATCTGTCCTTATCTATAGCAACCACTTGAGCCGAATCTGGCTTACGTCGACGAAGTTCAAGGACAACTTGGGACCCGAGCATTCCACTAGACCCAAAAACCACTATGGGATCACTCATCCCGACTGGCCCCCGCTCTAACCAAAACCATTTCGAAAGAACCAACGCTCTCCTCCAGCGAAAACTTGGATCGCACATGCTGGCCATTAAGCTGACCCAATTGGTACAAGTCTGACCGGTGCAAGATTTCATTCACACGATCCATAACTTGCTCTGGGTTATCGACAAAGAAAAGGCCTGGGGCAGCACCCAAGGTTTTCTCGAGGCCGTCGAGCCTTGTACTTACTACCGGAACAGACGCCGACATGTACTGCAGAACCTTATTTGGCAAAGCCAGATTTGAAACTGCCGATCGTTCCATGGGGTTGATTGCGACGTCAGCTTTTGCAAAATATTGCATCAATATCTTGTAATCGACAAACCCCTTGAAATCGACTTGGTCCTTCAACCCAAGCTTCTCAACTGTGCTTCGCAAGAGCGCCTCCTGCTCGCCTCCGCCAATTAGCCAAAGTTCTATGTTGGACGGCAAAGAAGGCAACGACTCGAGCACCTGCTTCAAGCCTGAAAAGTAGAAAAAGCTACCCATGTACAAGATTACTGATTTCTTGGATTCGGAATTCCGCTTGCCCCTCGATTTACCACTCTCTCGATTCGGAGAGAAATTTCCATGGTCCAATGGGGGCAATACGACGCATGAACGGCTGGGTCGAGCACCAAGTTTCTGGCAGTAGCGCAACAAGGCAAGATTGTTCGCAGCCACGAAATTAGCTAAAGAATAAGTGACCACCTCTGCAACAAATACCGCAGGCCATACCACCGTTTTTCGAATTCGGTGGCTAACATCCAGCGCCCTGAAAACGAAAGGTATGCGTGCCAACCTCGAAATGATCACGGCTTGCCATCCCATTGTAGGAACGGCGTAACAGACCACAATGTCGGGGTTAATTCGTTTGAGTTCTCTAATGAAAATGATCGGGAAAAGCAGAGCCGCAATCAGCCGGCCAGTTAGTCCATTTATGTTGGGGGCAAGAGTGGTCAGCTTCACTCGTATACCGGACAAAACCCGACCCTTGATAACTTCACGCTGGACAGAAAATCCCCTACCGGATTTGCCTTCGCGAAAGTCGAGGAAGAAAACCTCATGCCCTCTGAAAGCCATGTGTTCCGGAAATTCATGCATCTCGAAAATTGGCTTGTCTTCGTAGCTAACCTCATGCAGAAAAAGTATCCTCATTAACGAGAGCCTCTAACCCACAGTTTGTAATCATCTGTGAGCTCGGACTCTGAGTAACCATCCAAAATCACGAAGTCTCTCGGTGCCACCACGACCTCAGGTTCATCAATAAAATCCTCTCCAAAAACCGATGCATTGGCAATCAATAATTGATAGGTGACGGTGTCAGAGTCAGCCCAAAATGCCAAGTTCGTGGCCTTAAATCTCGAGTCCGCAACCACGAGGACGCTTTCTGAAGTCATGTTTTTGAGCTTAGATTGTAGGAGTAGTCCAGCGGAATCTTCTGCGCTCAACTCTCCTCTAAACCCAATGTACTGACCCTGAATGTTCCAACCAGTCCAAACCAGCGATACCGCAAGGCTTGAAATAAGTGCATACTTGGTCAACTTCGGAGCCACAGCGAATGTCACCATCCCTCCGAAGCTCAACAATGCCATTAGATTCATGGTGTCAAAGTTGACAATTAGGCCAGCCAGCGTGGGAGCGTCTGCAATCTGAATCACCAGATCTGCGAACACCCCGGTGAAAGCTGGCGTCGCTAA
>Ga0181561_10004108_pt1 | contig 12617 bp, 9 predicted proteins | sample 011ome_19_FD_133760 | JGI IMG/M metagenome (GOLD analysis project Ga0181561, IMG submission 133760) | Coastal salt marsh microbial communities from the Groves Creek Marsh, Skidaway Island, Georgia - 011510BT metaG (megahit assembly) | ecosystem: Environmental > Aquatic > Marine > Intertidal zone...
CCCATCACCCGTCCGTCGTCGCTCGTCCGTCCGATGATGATCCCCGTCGTCGCCCATCATATCATCACGGGAGCAATGCGTTACTGTCCTTTATGTGTATACGCATACAGTACTGTACTGGCCCGTGCGTGCGTGCTACTGGTCGTTCGTGCGTTACTTTATTATTTTGTGTGTTAGGATTTACATTGGTGGCGTGGTCGTGCCCAGCGCCTCGGGGCGCCACGAGCGCGGATGCGATGGCGCGAGGGTGCGGATCTCGTCTCGTTTGCGCATTCGTCGCCGCGCCGTGTGAGCGACGAACGAGCGACGGACGACGGACGAGATGTCGGCGATCATGGTACGTGCACGTGCGCGAAGGAGGAGGACGACGACGAGGACGAGGACGACGACGAGGACGAGGACGAGGACGAGGACGACACACGCACGCGCGCTGGATAGTGTTGGCGTTGCGTGTGGTGGGTGATTAATCGCGTCATAGGCGGTGTGTGCTGCGTCGATCGAGATGACTGACGAGTGGTACGCACGCGGATGATCCTTGTGCGTGTATGCTTAGGTGACGAATGTGGCGTCGAGTGCGGAAGAGTCGCATTTGCGTGAGTTTTTCAGTACAGCGGGGGAGATTGCGCGCGTGCGCGTGAGCGCGCCCAAGGCAAACGCGACGCGTAAAGCCGTCATTGAATTCAACGCTAGCGAAGCCGTGAGTGCGGCGGTGTTGTTGAATGGATGCTTGTTATTGAATCATCCGCTGAATATTGTAGAATGTGCGTATCCGGTGGCGGAGGATGTGAACTTGGAGGACCGCGTCGAGTTGAATGCATTTGAAAGCAAGTTTGCGGGCTTCTTGGGCAAGACTTTATTGGCTGGTAAACAAGCAATTTCGGCGGTGAAAGAGTTTGATGAACGTAATCAGATCACGGCCAAGGCGAAGGAAAATTTGAAGGCGATGGATCAAAAGTTGCAAGTGTCCGCGAGCATTAAGAAGACGGATGAAAAGTTTGGCTTGTCTGAAGGCGTCAAGTCATTTAACGCCAAAGCATCGGCTCAAATGACCGAACTCGACAAGAGCTTGAAGATTACGGCCACGACAAGTGCGGTAGTTGGTATTGGCAAGGATGTAGGCAAGGGTGTCGTAAATAAAGCGATGGAAAACTCAGTCATTTCCAGCGCCACGAACACCGTCGTGAGCGGGTTGAACACCGCGACAGCCAAGGTGAAAGCCATCTCTGGTGAAGCCGTCGCGCCTTTAAAATCCGCACAAAACACCAATGATGAAATTTCCGTTGATGCGGAAACTTCCGCGGCTGAACCCACACCCGAGGCGGCGCCGACGGCTTAAAAATCCCCACCCCTCGTTGTACACAAGTAGACAAATTTGAAATTTGACGCAAAAGACACACACATACACATACACATACAGCAACTCTAGGCGACACACCTCCACGCGCATGATGCTCTCCACGCGCACCGCGACTTTCGCTTCTCGGAGACAAAATACGCCATCTACGACATCTACGACGCGTGCGCGACGTCCAACGGTGTGCGCATCGTCGGCGTCAGATGGACAACCGAGTAAAACTTCGTCTCTTATCGCTGCGACCACCCTCGCGTGCGCGCTCGCAAGCGCCTCGCCTGCGGTCGCCAAGAACGTAGAAATCACAATCGACGCGAGCCAGGTCGTGCAAGAGTCATGCGGTCGAGCGGGTGGAGTGCCTGGATCAGGAACCTACAAGGCGAACTGCATACGTTTGAAGTTTACGGCTTACAACAAATCGAACGAGGTTGTGTACAACGCCGACGTTTTCGGACAAGTCAAGGACCAAGCGAACGACGATGTCTTGTCCAGCGGGCGCATTGGATCAATAAAAGAGTTACAACCCGGTGCAAACGAAACAAAGGTTGAGTTGACCGTCGGAGCGTCGCAGCCGTTGCCGCTCAAATTGAAAAATATGAAAGCGCGAGGAACCACCGAAATCAACTCTATGTCGGGGAATCCATACGACTATGAAGACGTGCTGGCATATTAATGCATGAATGCCTATTGTGTGCTCTATCATCCAGTTGATCGGTGATTACATGTGCTTGAACTGCCTCCGACACCCCACCCCAGCCGTTGCGAGCAGCCGCTGATTAGCTTCACTTTACGGCGTGGCGTTTGCTATGTACGCAGCGTGGGATAAGTTTGCGCGCGATTTGTCCGATTCCGATAGCGAAGAAGACATCGTGCGCATCAGGAGGGAAGAGCATAAGAGTATACGAAAGCGTTTTGTAGCAGAAGTACCAAAAGAAGAGCGCGAACGTTTCGGTTGCGGGGCACGCGCTATCGATGTGACGGATACGCTCGACGATTATTATTTCATTGATGGACACGATCGAGTAATCGTGCACGTGAGACTACCTACTTGTCTGCAAAATGCGAATATTGTTTTGGAATTACAATTTCGATCGCAGAGCTTTAATGCGGATATCATGCACGAGGAACGGCGGTATCGTTTTGCAATAACCGAAACGCCCATGGAGTTCATCGCCGACAAGAGTCATGGTGAGCTTGTAAACGATGAACTCGTGATAGAGCTTGTCAAATTTGGAAAAGTTCAATGGGAACGATTGCAATGCTAATTATATTCTATTTCTATTTCATACTAAAGTTTAAATATCACTCCTCTAATCGGCTCCATCGAACTATTGCTTGCTCCGCTGCCTCGCGCTTTGTGCGCTCCTTTCGAGCTGTGTTCTTCGCCTCTTCTAATTCCACGAGCAACGAATGTTCCTGGTTACTGCTCGATTGTACTGTGCGTGGACTTTGAAACGATGGTTGCGCATGATTGCTTGGAGTCGATGCAAAGCTTAAAGGTGAGCGCACATCAATATTTCCACGAGCGACATACGCTTCAGTCAAACCTCTGTCTCTTGCGACAGCGGCTGCGGCACTAGCGATGAGTTCAGCATTTGCTATAGCTTCTCGCAATGCTGTGGCTTCGCCCGAAGCTCGAGATGCAAGTTTTTCTGCGTTCGCTACCCGTTCTGCTTGCTCCTCCAATGCAGCTTGCAAATTACGAATCATCCCCTCTGATTCCCCGCTCATGGGCGTTGCGGTTCCAAAAGGTTGTGAACGGATACTACCACCTGAGCCCATAGTCGCGCTTACCACAAGTTCACTTGCGCTGACGACCGATGATAGTCTTCGACACAGCTCTTCTGCGCGTTCACAACTATCCTGAAGGTTTCGATCCAAATTGCTCATGTGACTGCGATTCTCAAATGACCGTGGCGTTGCATCTCTCCCCCTGGAGGAGCTGCGATCAAGACTATCGAGGTGTTGACGCAGACTAATAACTTCCGCAATTTTACCATCAAGTTGCGTACGCAATTCTAGAACAAGCTTTTCCGCGGCATCCGCGCGCGCACGCGATTTCAACTCCTCTTTTGCGAGCTCTTGAACGAGCAACAATCCCAGCTCGCGTTCATTCGTCTGCTGAGGCTGGGACACCGATCCCGCCGCCATGGCAAGTATTTTGTCCTCCAGCTCGGCAATGCGCTTTGCTTGTCTAGCGGCGTCTGTCGCACTCTCCACCGATTTGGTGTCACGAAGCATACCTTCTAGGCGTGTGATTTCGGCACTCCTCGCCTTAAATACTTGCCTCTCAACTTCAAAGTCCTTACGCAATTTCGCCGATCTCATTCGCTCTTCATCAGCCTCCGCGCGTGCCTCTGTGACGGCTTTCTCTGCTCGTTTTAATCTATCTAAACGTTCCGCTGACTCTCCTCGTAAACCTCCATTAGACGTCTGCAACGCGCGAACCTTTTGTGTCAACCGTCCTATCTCAGCTTGAGCGAAATTCAAAGCCTTCTCACTCGTCTCAACGCGAGCAGATTGCCTTTCGTACGCCAGCAGTGCATCTTTGCGTTGACCTAGAGCGCGATCTCTTGTCATTTCAGCTCGATCACGTTCCCTTAATACAACCTCTAACTCCTCGGCAAACCGTTCCACCGCGGTCTTCGTCGGTGTCCCCCATGGTGGTGTGTTCTCGACGGATTCCTCGCCGTCCACGCGCGCAATCAACGCAATTGCCAATTTCAATGTACTATTCTTCGATAACTCGTGCGCATCCGCCAGAGCGGGCTCCGACAGAGCCGTGCGTAGCGCGGCGTCGACGGCAAAGAGCTCGGCCCAAGCATCTTCAACGGTCATCGTCGATGCTCGCGCGCTTGTGCGCTCGTGGACGTCGCCAACTGTTACCACATCGCTGAGGAGCGATGTGGACGGGTCATGGACCATAGTCAGGACGCAAGAGCGTCGTGTGAATCGCTCCGAGATTAGAAGTGCCGTCACAGAGGGCGCAAGTTTCTCGTTCGCACCCAAAGACGATCAACTAAATACACATCTGAAACTAAAACTGCTATGGCTAAGCGTGTGAGCTAATATTCTATGAATCTATTTATTTTTCGTCGTAACCAAGACACCTATAATCATCTTCGTAAAGCGTGTGGAATCGATCCACGTATGTACCTCGATCCGTCGAAGGCTCTGGAATTTGCACCGCTCGGCCAACACCGTCATAGACCACGCGTACTGGCTCGTATAAATCCCCCTTTTGCGGTGCACGTTTGCCCTCGATTGTATAGTTACGGAATGCTTTAATCTGCGCTTTGAGTTGGTTTTCACGTTCAACGATGTCGCACATGTGATCGATACGCTCAAGCGGCGCGCGTGCGCCATGCTTAGCACTCACGGAGAGTTGATCCAAAAGACGCGTCCAATCCTCGTTGAGCGATTCCACGCGCCCGATAAAATGTATCGGAATTCTCTTTCCGTGCCGAGTGACTCCACTCATGCGGAACACCGCAGATTGTAAGTGCTCATCTAACCAAGGATTGTTGAGAAAATTCCACTCATTCGTCGATCCGTCCTTCAACAGGCAAAATGTGTCATCACTCGCCGATTTTTCGCGCATTATCTCCAGCAAATCAATCGTTTGCTCGATCGTAGGTGGTCGTGTTGGTGTCTTCCCAGCCTCACAACCTTGGCACATTGAGCGGCAGAACGTTTGACGATATGCAGATGCGAAACGCTCTATCGGGTTGCGCACGAACGTGAAAAACGTATAGTTGGACAACACCTCATCTGGTAAAGATGCTGTCGTCGACCGACGCGTTTTTATCTTTCCATGCGGACCGACGTCGTAAACAGACTGATCTGCATACTTTGGATCGTTCCAACTCGCCCCGAATGCCTCTTCTAGTCTCTCTCTGATGCTCTCGCTCGCAGCTTTCGTGACGTCAACATACACTGCCCGCAAAGCATCGACCACAACTACGTCCGTCCCACGCGGGTTACAGCGAATATTTTCTTGCGCTGCTCGATCGAGCCGCCATTCACAGGACTTTGAATGCATGAACGTTCCCGCGCGCGCCGTTAAAGGTGAACGATCGCCCAACACTGCAGCGGAGCTGTGAACTGGCGTAGGCGAGTTTGAATGCCCTGACACAGCCATTACTACTCCTATAACGACCGCGCATGAAACGAAAAGGCCAAAAGTTGGTCTGATTGGCATTTTTGTCGCGTCTCGCCGTCCCGCCGTCGTCGATTGATCGAGTAGTATCGTCGATTCGACGTCGCTCGTCAGTGTAACACCCTGATCGAGAAGTCTCATGTTGGCGAACGCCAGCGGCAACAATATCACGCGCGCGTTCAAACACGTGATCGAAGGTTTATCAGCGAGTCGTTGCCTTTCTTCACGCCGCTTTTAAAACCGCACTATCGTCGCACCGAGCGACGAGGTTCGTAATGGCGCCATCGTTGAGGCATGGTGTTTACTACTATTTGAGTGCGACGCGTTAACTTTGCAATATTACTGTTGCGGGAATTACATACGATCACTATAAGTATAATCAGACTCAAGGTACAAATCAATGCGCTCGATATCCAGGAGATTTGTCTTTCTTTGGAGGACCACGGACGATAGGGGTGGACCTGAGTGGAGGCGCGGTGGAGTCTTTCAACTTTCTCAGCTTTCCATCAAGCGGCCCTACTAGTTCTTCAATTTCGGTCAAAAAGAGCAATCTGTGACCGTACGATTGCATACCAAGAACATTTTGAAGAAGTTCGTGTTGCTCAGCTATTTTTAATTGACCAAGCTCTTGATGCATCTTCAACAGAACCTTGCCATAAATATCGTTATGTTCAAAGACGTGGACATATGCCTGTAAGCCAACAGCTGAGAGCCAACGATCCATGGCATCTGAATCTTTCGGTACAGAAACGCCATCGGTGGCGCTTCGCACAGGAGCTGCTAGTGCGGCTGCGGCTTCTTGAGGCGCATCAGGCGCATTTCCGCCGCTTGCCTTCTGCAAAAACTTTGGAGCCGCAGAGTCATTATGAATAGCTTCTACAGCGGTCACTAATCCAGGAATAGATTGCTGCATCATGTCCGTGTTGAACATGTTGTAATAAAGTTTGCTTCCAACGAGAATACCTAACCAGCCGTCAGGTTTGTAGCCCTTTTCAACCATTACTGGGATCAAGCACTTCTTCCTCGTGTACGCATACTCAGCTTCAGTGCGACACGCTTGGGACTCTTTATATCTGCGAGAAACACACATGACAATCGCATCAGATGATTCAATCGCAGCTGCCATAGCTTCGAGAGTCGATCCCATCATACGATCGACATCCATCCAAACGTTAAACCCGCGAGCGTTGAGCTCCTCCTTGAGTTGCATGACTTGCGCTTGGTGATGCCACTCATACGACAGCATAACTTGGGCCTTGGCATTCTCGATTGCTCCAAGCTTTTGCATGTCTTCTGCACTCAAGCCAAGTGCGGTGCTACCGCTTCCTTCGGCATCGTTGGTCTCTTCAGGCGGCGGTTGAATCATCCACAACGCGCCACGAGCCTTCATCTTTGTATTTTCACTTCCGAGACGTCTTGCCTCCTCAAGGGCCTCTATGAGTCCTGGCTCAGCAACGAGTTGTTCTTTCACTTCATCGTCAAAAGCTAAGTTCCATAAAGCTCCTGAGGCCCAAAATGAAGCACGATCCCATTGGTGTTGCTTCTCTCGAAGTACGCGAACAAGAAGGGTAATAACACCCGCCTTGGCAAGACGTGGCTTTGCAGACTCCATGGTCGCCATGTTTGCGATCCCTTGGGTGATTTTCCAAACGGTGCAATTCATGCCCATATAACGCTCGCCTTCTAATGCTCTTCCGAGGAGGTCTACAATTGACTCCATGACAGTTTCGTCATCACCGAGCGTGTTGTCGTTGTCCTCCCGACCAACAAGGTTTGCGATTGTCATCGCCGCGTTCACGCGACCAAATCCTTCGCGCGCCAAAAATGATGCACAGATTTCAACTATTCCATTCGACGTCAACAGTTTGATTTGAGCACCATTGAGACTTAAATTTCTCACCAAGCACAAAGCGTGATCGCACGCCGTTAATCCTCGAACGTCACACCATGACACTTTGCACGCCTCGTCCGAACATTTACTTTGCAACATCAGCGCAATAGTTGGCACAAGACGCGACTTGGCCATCACGCGATGCAGGTCTTCATTGAATGCAACGAGCGTTGAACCCAAGAAAAGCGCTGCGTTTTGCACGTACTCGGGCGCACCTTCTGCCAAGGACTGTCGAAAATACGCAAACATGTTGTGCTGGCTGCCAACCTTCCAGCACGCTGAAGAGTTTCTGTAACACACCGCTTGAAGTGCCCAGAGCGCTTCAGCGCAGTCATTTTCGGCTAATATACACAAGGAGTCCACACAGTCCCCGAGCAACACTTTTGATTGTGCTGGCTGCAACTTGCCTTTGTTCTCAATTTTTTCCACGAGAGCCTGTCGGATCCATTCCGCGGCGGCGAGCACGTCTTTGCTTGGTACAACATCGCCATCTTCCACACCCTCCGCATATGCGCGCAGTACCGCCGAATGTTTTTCCAATATCGCGTCGAAACTCGCGCTGTCACCGACGACTGCCATGTCGAAAAGCACACCCGGCTCACGCACAACCTCGACCTCCACATGCTCCGCGGACACCGATCTCCGCGTCGTACACGCCCGTCTATTCGCACCATTCGACGGTGCCGTCTTCAACAACGAATGCCGCCCATACTCGCGCATTCGTGCATTCGCCACCACGCCTCGAGCGTTCATCATCGCCGACATCCTGCAGAGCGGATCCTGGAATATAATTCTCTTACAAGGATAAGCTCGCCCCGAGTCGACGACCGTGCGCGGGCGAGAGTACCACAGACGCGCGTGCGTGCGTCGGTGCCGTCGTCGTCGCGATTATCTCTTCCCGCGAAGTACTCGTGCGCGTTCGAGTTCGCGTCGCGTCGAGCGCTCGTCGGAAGTAAATTCACGGCGGCGCGCGCGGAACTGACGTGCTCGGTGTCGTCCTCACTTTCGCGCACGCGGTGGACATCGCGCGCGACGATGCGCGCTCGCGGGACCATGGCGAGGCGAACGCGACGAGTGTCGCACGAGCGTCGACGCGCAGCGTTCGTGGCGTGCGCGCTGATGAGCGTGATCGGCGTCGCCAACGGCGTGTGCGCGCTGGCACTCACGGGCGCGTCGGGTGTGCTTGGTAAACCTTTGACGACGACGAGGAAAGGCGCGAGGAAGTGCGCTGCGTTGCAGCCAAACGATGCGGTCATTGCGGTGTGCTTGCAGAATGATTTTATGGATGAGCGTGCGGCAGATGGGTCGTACGTGGCGACAGCCACACACAAGAGCTCGGCGTATGCGATACCAAAGGCTGCCGTGTCGAAAGATGGATTGACGTTGAAGAGAGGCACGTTGGCGGTAGGGAACGCAGAACAAGTGGTTGATGTCGCTAATCAATGGCTCGCGCGCGGTGCGGCAGCAAAGAGTCGATTGATGGTGACTTTGGATTGGCACCCGAAGGAGCATTGCAGCTTTTGTAGATTTGGCAAAGGCGGTAAACAAACACTCGACTGCGTGTGGGGATGCGGAGGCACTCAAGGTTTATGCGTGACTGGCGCAGGTGTTCCTCAAGAAGTCTTTGACTCGTCTAATCGATGCGTCGATGAAATTTCGTCGAATGATTATTTACAAAGTCGCTACTTCCAGTGGCCACCGCACTGCGTCGCGGGTACCTTTGGTGCAGAGCTCGATCCTTACTTAGAAGTGCCTCCACAGACAACTACACTCAAGACTTCGCTCGCTAGCGATAGAGATTCGTATAGCATGTACTCCGCCAAGGATGATAAAAGCGGATCATCGATGGAAGATATATTGAAGAATGAAAATATTGGGCGTGTGTTCGTCATGGGCATAGCGACTGATATGGTGGTGAAGAATACGTTGTGGGACATTTTATCTTCCAAAGCGTTTAACAACACTGGTTTACAGGCCGTCCTAGTTGCCGCAGGTGTACGAGGAGTATTTGATGAGCCTGGAGATTACTATTTATCGTCACCAGAAAGCGGAAGTGGTGTCATGAAAGCCGAAGCCATTGCGCGTGGTGCGAGAATCGTCGCAAGTACCAGTGTCGATGATGCGCTCGAAGAACTCTGTCAAGGCACGTGCGATTTCGATTCAGATTGCGATAAAGACATGGTTTGTGACGTTACCGCCAAGCCGTATGGAAGATGCCAGGCGAAACCAATCAGCTCTGGTTTAGCCACGGCGGCAACGCTTATTGCGATGCTCGGCTCTTTGATTGTGTTTCGTAAAGATATCATTGAATCCGTAAACAATCGCCACAAGTCAAAAGGTCCTCCGACCAGTTTTGTGGTATTAGTTGAAACTGATATCGAAGGTTCTAGTGAGCTTTGGGAGAAGATGGGCGAATTAGGAAAGGGGGACATCATGAAGAACGGCGTCATGAAACTACACGACGAAGTCTTGAGGAAAAGCATGAAAACTTATTTTGGATACGAGCTTCTCGTTCGTGGTGACGCATTTTTAGTGGCTTTTCACTCCGTGAGCGATGCTCTCTCTTGGGCGTTGCAAGTTCAGTTGGATCTCATGGAGGCTGCTTGGCCGGCAGAGTCGCACAACGTCACAGCTGGTACGCAGCAAGAGTTTGGTCGATACAATGGATTACGTGTTCGCATGGGTATTCACTGCGGAACCGTTGATAAATGCATCAAGCATCAAGGCAAAATTGTTTATGAAGGCGCAGTTATGAAACAAGTTACTAGTGTTGCGGATGCTGGCGTTGGCGGTGGCATTCTTCTCTCTCAAGCGACTTTGCCATTATCGGCAAACATAACGATTCCGTATGTGATGTTTGATCAAGGTTTGCACAAAATGAATGATTTCACGAAACCACAGCGTTTGAAAGAGATTTATCCTGAAGCTTTGCAGAGTAGATGTGAAGTATTTGCAAAGCTTGATACTCTAGAGCGGCTCACTCCATCTTTCCATTCCGCGCCAGAAGGCGACGTGACTATGATATACACACATGTTGTCGGCTTGGCAGATTTGCAGAAAGCTGTCGGTATCAAGGTCATGGAAGATGCTTTAGGCATGGTGTTTGAGACGCTACGTCAAGTTCTGATGCGTCCTCACTGCGCTGGTTACGACTGTCGAGGATACGAGCGAAACGGAGAGAACATGTATGTGTTTGGTGACTATAAAAGTTGCCTCCTCTTTGCTTTGGAATCGCAAGCTGAATTGCAAAAGTTAGAGTGGCCTTCTGAGTTGGCAGAGTACATGAAAGATTCGAATATTCGAGGGGTTCCTGTCCGTATGGGTATGCACAGCGGACCATTAAAGCGCATTCGTATTCCTAGTGAAGGTTTAGCCGACTACTATGGAGAAAGTGCGAACCGCGCTGCGCGTGTGATGTCAGTTGCGGTGGGTGGTCAAATCACGTGCGTGGAGTCAGAACTCAATAAAGTTCTCGCACACGAAAGTGATGGTCTACCAGATATCGTTATCGATCAGCTCGGAACATTTTCGTTGAAGGGGATCCCTGGTGTCACGTCACTCGTTCAAGTAGCATTGACGACTGCACTGGCTGATAACACAGCGGGCAAATTTAAGGAAAGCAAAAAAGCTCAGCTAGTGAATCCGCCTGAAAAAGGAGCGCAGAGGCGCATTCATAACATTTCATAGTTAACATAGTCCATAAACTCAACATTTATTGTTTTGCTAATAAATACAATTGCAACCTATTTCGTTTCAGAGTGAAAGTTGTCTGACAACACGCGAGAGTGACTGCGAACCATCGACAGCGTCTTATTCACCATCGTACTCAGTTGCTCAATATTCAAACGCGCATTTTCAATGCCCTGCTCGGCAATGTTATGAGACATGTTCGCTAGAAGCTTTGTGCTACCAGTTTCATACTTCTCGCCATTGGGGCCGTAGATAATAATAGGATTGTGCGCTGGATCTGCTAGCCACTTGTCTCGAATCTGAGCCTTTGGTAACATTTTCTGGGTGGTGATGAGCGTCGAATCAAACCCAAAACAGTGGTTGTGCCCGATTTGCCACTCAATCGGCACACGCGTACCTTTACTGGTCAACTCACAGATGCAATACTTGTATTCGTACGCTTCGTCAGAAAAGAGAGGCAAACTTGCCTGCCACGATCCATCCTTCAATCGCGACATGTATTCGCCTCCTTGTACATCCCAGTCGCACCACGTTCCAACTAAGACGATGAATTGATTTTCACCGACGTCTTTTTGAACTTTGAACTCGCAAGAAATTGAGTGCGTGGGTAAATCACCCGAGGCTTGCTGCTGTAGCTTAACCATTGTGTGCGTGACCTGTGCCAGAGACAGTTGGGCCGCTCTATTTGCTTCAGCCAGCGCCACCTCCATTTCATGGAGACGAGTGTCCAACTCCCAAGATGGAGGCGGCGGAGCATTTATAATGTTTGCATTTGACGAGTTGAGCTCATTTTGCACCTCTGCAAGCATTGTTGTTGCTGCAGCGTTTTCAACTTCAAGTTGCGAGACACGCTCTCTGAGTGAAAGAAGTTCCTCCGACGGCTCCGTAAAATCTACCAATGAATCGTTGAGGGCAGCAAGTTTGCTCTCCATACTTTTCTCAAGCTGCAATAATCGCTCTTTGTAGCGTTGCGCACGTTCATTCGCTTCGGCAATCTCAGACTCAGCTAATGTCAGTCTCTGCGAGTACTTACTTACGTTGGAATCACCGGCGCTGGCTTGAGCGCGAAGCTGCACAATCTCAGACTCAGCTGATGCAAGCTTTTGGGAGTACTCGCTCGCACTCGAATCGCTCGAGTTTACTTGCGCACGAAGCTGCACAATCTCAGACTCAGCTGATGCAAGCTTTTGGGAGTACTCGCTCGCACTCGAATCGCTCGAGTTTACTTGCGCACGAAGCTGCGCAATCTCAGACTCAGCTGATGCAAGCTTTTGGGAGTACTCGCTCGCACTCGAATCGCTCGCGTTTACTTGCACACGAAGCTGCGCAATCTCAGATTCCAGAGATGCGTTAGTGCCCCGAGAGAACTCGAGCTCACTTGCTGTTGCCATCACTCTTCTATTTGCATCTGCAAGCTCAGACTCAGTCGACGCCAGCTTCTGCGCGAGGTCAGATTCAAGACCAGACATCGCGCTGCGCGCAGACTCAAGCTCACTCGACACCTCAGCGGCACGTTTGTTGGCATC
>Ga0181561_10004127_pt1 | contig 12599 bp, 9 predicted proteins | sample 011ome_19_FD_133760 | JGI IMG/M metagenome (GOLD analysis project Ga0181561, IMG submission 133760) | Coastal salt marsh microbial communities from the Groves Creek Marsh, Skidaway Island, Georgia - 011510BT metaG (megahit assembly) | ecosystem: Environmental > Aquatic > Marine > Intertidal zone...
TAGGAACTGTGGTAATAATGTCAATGTCGAATTCTCGATCTAAACGCTCTTGAACAATCTCCATATGCAACAAACCAAGGAAACCAGCTCTAAAACCAAAGCCTAGAGCTTTAGAGGTTTCAGGCTCATAGGTCAAGGAGGCATCATTAAGTTGGAGTTTTTCCAAGGCCGACCGTAAATCCTCGAAATCTTCCGATTGGGTCGGGAAAATTCCACTAAATACCATCGGCTTCGCTTCTTGATAACCAGGAATAGGTACCGTAGCCCCATTCTTTACATGGGTGATGGTATCCCCCACACGCACATCTTGAAGTGATTTAACGCTTCCAATCACATAACCTACATCACCAGCCCGAAGCTCCTGAGTAGGCTCATAACTCATGCGCAAATAGCCTACATCTTCGGCATTGTACTCCATATCATTGGCCATAAACCGGAATCGCTCCCCTTTTTTCAACACGCCTTCGATTACACGGACATAGGCAACCGATCCCCTGTAGGTATTAAAAATGGAATCAAAGATTAAGGCACGTAAGGGTTTATCAACCTCTTCTTTGGGCGCGGGTACTCGTTCTACAATGGCTTCTAAGAGTTCCGGAACTCCCTCACCTGTCTTCCCAGAGACATGCAAAATCTCCTCCATTTTACAACCAATTAAATCCACCACCTGCTGGCCAACTCCCTCGGGATCGGAAGAGGGTAAGTCTATTTTGTTGAGCACTGGTATAATTTCAAGCCCCTGCTCAATGGCTTGGTACAAATTCGATATGGTTTGTGCTTCGATGCCCTGGGTAGCATCTACGACCAAAATGGCTCCTTCGCATGCTTTAAGTGCTCTCGACACCTCGTAGGCAAAGTCTACGTGACCGGGTGTATCGATCAGATTAAAGAAATACTTTTCTCCATTTGGACGTACATAATTGAGCTTGATAGCATGACTTTTAATGGTAATACCACGCTCACGTTCCAAGTCCATGTCATCGAGCATTTGCTCCTGCATTTCTCTTTCGGTAATTGTACCGGTGATTTGCAGCAACCGGTCTGCTAGGGTGCTCTTACCGTGATCGATATGAGCTATGATGCAAAAATTCCTGATATCTGACATATATAATAAGGTATACTTTAACCTAAGTCCCCAACTTTTGGGGCAAACTTGATGAAAAAAACGTTACTTCTCTGGACTAAGCAACTCTATATGAAACCTAAACCGTTCTTGCTCTACAGACATCATTTCATAGGTTTCTTTAATCAATTTAAAGACTTCCTCTGGCTCTCCAATGACCGTTGATGAAAGATAACCTACCTCAATTTTTACCTCGTACTGTGCTAGATGTTCCAACAAATCCTGAACCAATTCAGTCGGGTTGTGTGTAGCTAAAGGTATGTATGTTAATTGAGCAATTGTATGCATAGTATAAAATTACGTTTATTGGGGTAATATAGCATTAAAGCGGTAAATATTCTGTAGCATTAACGGCTTTTAGTAGGAATAAAATTCCCGTTCCTCCTTTGTTATTTAATGCCTATATTTACACACCATTTATGTATAAATCACCACTACATACAACTTCTTTGCACACCTCGGCACATGTTCACCATGTTCATCCCAGGGGATTTGTGCATCTTTATCCCTGCTAATCGCACGATGGATATCCCTTCGATTGATTACAAGCGCAAATCCCCTTCTTCCACTCACCTGCGCCTGATAACTCATTTTCACCCAATTTTTTATTACTCTCATGAACCGATCTCTTGACCACACGACTTCATTACGTATCGCCATCCAAAAAAGTGGCCGATTAACCGACAAAACCATCGATTTACTGCATGGAATCGGAATTGAATTCGATAACTATAAGCGAAATCTTATGGTTAAAACTCGAAATTTCGATGTTGAATTACTTCTTCTTCGGGACGATGATATTCCGGAATATGTTCAAGATGGGGTTTGTGATTTGGGTTTTGTTGGAGCGAATGAAGTCTTTGAAAAAAACACTCAGGTTACCGTCTTACGCGGCTTAAACTATGGAAATTGTCGACTTGCAGTAGCCTCACCTAAAGACTCTACACTCTTGAACCCATCGGACTTTGAAGGTAAAAAAATAGCCACCTCCTATCCTAATCTAACTAAGCGTTTCTTTGAAAAATTAGGAGTCACCATCGAAATGGTAGAAATTTCAGGCGCCGTAGAAATAACCCCGCAGTTACATGTCGCCGACGCTATCTCCGATTTGGTTTCTACAGGTGGAACCCTAAAAGCTAATGGACTGGTTGAGCGTTTTACGATACTAGAATCCGAGACCAAGCTAATACAAACCCAACAAGCACTTTCGGAAGGAAAACAGCAACTCATTCAAAAGTTCTTACAACGAATCGATGGGTACCAAACAGCAAAAAAAAGTCGCTATATACTTATGAACGCTCCTCTTGACTCAGTAGAAACCATTAAAACACTGCTGCCTTCGATGAAGAGTCCGACCATTATGCCCTTAGCCGAAACAGAGATGGTTGCCATCCATAGCGTTATTCCTTTTGATCAATTTTGGGATGTTATGGAGCAACTTCAGGATGCCGGAGCCTCCGATATTGTCATGTTACCCATCGAAAGTATGATTGCCTAAGCAACGTCTAATTCAATGCCTGAAATGCTCAAACAACATACCCTTGCCAAACTCTCTACCCAGGAGTTGAGTACCCTTTTACAACGACCCAAAATGGATTTCGAAGCCATTTTTACCATTGTTAAGCCCGTGCTAGAGCGGGTAGCAGAACAAGGCGATCCTGCCGTTATACATTGGAATACCCAATTCGATGGCCAAAGTGCCAACCCGCTAGTGAGTAATCCGGCTACTGAAAACGCTAGTCTCAGTGCTTCGGTAAAGCAGGCGATTGACGTAGCTTTTGCAAATATTGAACGATTCCACCGGGCCCAAGTACAACCCCCTTTACAGGTAGAAACTATGCCCGGCGTTGTCTGCGAAAAACATACTCGTGGGATTGAATCAGTAGGCCTATATGTCCCAGGAGGGACAGCCATATTACCTTCTACGGCAATGATGTTGGCTATTCCTGCCATGATTGCTGGCTGCCGCACTCGTGTATTAGCCTCGCCCCCAGGCCCCGATGGTATGTTGGCCCCCGAAATCGTATACATCGCTCAAAAAGCAGGCATTACCCATTTACTTAAGGCGGGCGGTGCACAAGCCATAGCAGCTATGGCATATGGAACCCAAAGTGTTCCGAAAGTTGACAAACTCTTCGGGCCTGGAAATCAATATGTGACCGCGGCAAAAATGATGGTACAACAATCCGAAGCGCAAGTGAGTATCGATATGCCAGCCGGGCCATCGGAAGTGCTGATTATCGCTGACGGACACGCTCGTCCCGATTTTGTTGCTGCTGACCTGCTCTCACAAGCCGAGCATGGTGTAGATTCCCAAGTGGTTCTTCTTTTTACACCAGACTTCGCCATTGAGGAACTACAACGTGAATTAGCAGGGCAACTCAATGATCTGCCAAGAAAGCAGATGGCCAGTAAGGCGCTGCAAAATTCCTTCGCTTTAAGCTGCATGGATCTCTCATCGGCCCTAGACTTTTCGAATCAATATGCCCCGGAGCACCTTATAATAAATGTTCGGGAGCCAGAAAAAACCCTCCCATCCATTCAGCATGCAGGATCTGTTTTTCTAGGAGCCTACACCCCAGAAAGTGTTGGAGATTACGCTTCGGGAACCAACCATACCCTACCAACCTATGGCTACGCACGCATGTATTCTGGAGTGCATCTCGCATCCTTTCAAAAATCCATGACTGTGCAACAATTAAGTGCTACTGGACTACAAAATGTGGGGCCAACCGTCGAAATTTTAGCTGAAAGAGAAGGATTACAAGCCCACAAAAACGCGGTCAGTATTCGTTTAAAACATCTATCTTCCACTCATGAATAAGTCTTTTTCACTCACCGAATGGGTTCGTCCCAATATTCAAGACCTCACTAGCTATACCAGTGCTCGTGATCAGTATGGACAAGACCAAGGTATTTTACTCGATGCCAATGAGCTTGGGTTAGGACCGGCTATTCCCAGTACAGATGCCGGTCAATTGGTTTCAACCAATACCCTCCATCGATATCCAGATCCCTATCAGCGCGAGTTGCGCACAGCAATCGCAAAGCTTCGGGGGGTCCATGCAGATCAAGTATTCACAGGAAATGGGAGCGATGAAGCCATAGATCTTATTATTAGACTATTTTGTGAACCTGCTAAACACCGTATATTGTGCACTCCCCCCACCTATGGCATGTACAAAGTAAGCGCACGCATACATGATATAGCGGTCGACCAAGCACCCTTGAACCCCGATTTTAGCCTTCATCCAAAGGCCATTATCGATGCCATTAGCCCAGAAACACGCGTTCTTTTTCTTTGTTCACCAAACAATCCTACGGGAACTATGGCCAACGAGTCGGATCTGCGATATCTCTGTGAGCATGCCGGATGTCTGGTCGTCATTGACGAGGCATACATCGACTTTTCCCAAGCCGAAAGTATGGCCAAATCATTGGAAGAATTCCCGAATCTAATTGTGCTTCAGACACTATCTAAATCCTTTGGTTTAGCCGGCATACGATTAGGTATCGCATTGGCATCGAAGGATATCATCGCCTATTTCGATAAAATAAAAGCGCCCTACAATATAAACAGCCTCAGCGCAGAGGTCGCCTTATCGGCATTGCAGCAACCAGAAATCATGCGCGTAAAAGTGCAGGAAATTCTCTTGGAGCGAACTTATGTAACCGAGCGCCTAGAATTACTTAAACAGATATTGAATTCTGAACCTATCTCTCTGGGGGCTATTTTTCCATCGCAAGCTAACTTTGTACTCTTTCAAATAGACCAAGCACTGCGTATTCAACAGGCCTTAGCTGAGCAAAAAGTAATCGTGCGTTATCGTGGCAACGAACTGCATTGTGAAAACAGTCTACGCCTAAGTATTGGCTCGAGGGAAGAAAATAACAGTTTTTTTGAGGCCTTAATCAATGTTCTTGGCTACCAGGGGCCAGCGTACAAAAACATGATAAAAAAGCTCAATCTGCAACCAAAAGACTCGGCTTTGGATCAGGAAAACAATGCTCAGAACTCCAAATCGGTCCAGGCCACCAACCAAGCCCAGTCCCCTCGAAAAGCTACGGTAAGCCGGTACACCAGCGAAACTAAGATTGACATCACCCTCAATCTAGACGGTACTGGAGTGCACCATATTAAAACCGGTTTACGATTTTTTGATCACATGCTCGAACAAATAGCCCGGCATGGACTCATCGACCTTGACATACAATGTCAGGGTGATTTACACATCGATGAACATCACACCATTGAAGATGTGGGCATTGCACTCGGGCAAGCCTTATCGCAGGCTTATGGAGATAAACGAGGAATTGACCGCTATGGGTTTGTTTTGCCTATGGACGAGGCTCGAGCAACGGTCGCATTGGATTTATCGGGCCGTCCTTACCTAGTTTTCAATGCAAGCTTTGACCGGGTGTATGTGGGAGATATTCCAACCGATATGATCGAGCACTTTTTTTACAGCTTGGCTACCCATATGCAGGCTACCTTGCATATCGATGTACTTGGCGCAAACGATCATCATAAAGTAGAAGCCTGCTTCAAAGGGCTTGCGCGTGCGCTAAAACAAGCAATTGAACACAACCCTAGAATTTCGGGCCAAGTACCCAGTTCCAAAGGGAGCCTATAACACTCAGCAACCATGATTGCAGTCATTTCCTATAAAGCCGGTAACTTAGCTTCTGTTCAACATGCCCTGGATCGGGGACAGATTCCCTATTATTTAGCCAAACATCCAGATGAACTAGAGCCAGCCGATGGAATTATATTTCCTGGCGTTGGGCATGCATCTTCCGCGATGGATTCGCTACGAGAACAACAACTTATTAGCTACCTGCAACAAACAACCAAACCACTTCTTGGTATTTGTGTTGGCATGCAGCTACTGTTCGATGCATCCGCAGAAGCTACTCCAAATGGCAGCCCGACGCAGGCTTTAGGCTGCCTAAGTGGGAGTTTAGAACGCTTCGAACCTAAAGGAAACAAAGAGTATAAAGTGCCGCATATGGGATGGAATCAGATTAACTATACCCAAGCACATCCGTTATTCAATGGTATTCCTTCGGGTAGCACCTTTTACTTTGTGCATTCCTACTTTGCTCCCATTACCCCATGGACCCTTGCCACTTGTGAATACATTGGTGAATTTTCGGCGGTTGTGGAGCGCGATAATTACCTAGGGGTGCAGTTTCATCCAGAAAAAAGTGGGGCCACAGGTGCGCAACTGTTATACAATTTTCACGAAATCGTACGGAGCCATTCATGCAAGTAATCCCAGCAATTGACCTACTAGACTCAGCTTGTGTACGGCTACATAAAGGAGATTACGATCAAGCCACCGTGTACAATGATAACCCCTTAAGCCAGGCTAAGGCCTTTGCAGACGCTGGGTTCACTCACATTCATGTGGTGGATTTAAACGGGGCAAAACAGGGTGAATTTGTAAATCTAGTGCATATCCAAGAAATGATTCACCAATTAGGACTCTCCGTCCAAACAGGTGGTGGCATACGCCGCTTCGAAGATGCTAAAAGCCTTTTGGATGCCGGTCTATCCAAGGTCATCTGCAGTTCTATGGCTATACAGAATGAGGCTGACTGGTTGCGTTTAGTGCAGGAATATCCCCAACAATCCATCCTTGGTTTGGACTTAAAAGAAGGTCAAATGGCGTTTGGTGGTTGGCTTGAAACAGCGTCGGAGCCGCCAGAGTCTATGGTAGCGCGTATGCAACAACAAGGACTCCAAGAAGTGCTCTGCACCGATATTTCAAAAGACGGAACCTTAAGTGGCACAAACCTAGATTTATATGTACAATTAAAGAGCTCTTTTCCCGACCTCCGATGGATCGCATCGGGTGGGGTGAGTGGAGCAAGTGACCTAAAAGCACTAGACCATGCAGGCATTGATGCTGTTGTGGTTGGAAAGGCGTATTATGAAGGACATTTGAGTCTAGAAGAAATGGCATACTGGAATAAAGATTCCATGTGACTTCTTCCAATATGAATTCTACGTTGCTTAGGAAATGATCTAACACCGCATCATGAATATGTTCAATAAATTTGGCTTAGGCGCAAAAAGACAACAAACCCTGCCATTCAAAGGGGAAAAGTTAAAAAAAGAGGAAGAGGCCTACAGCCTCAAGAAAAATCCCTACATCCGTTGGATTATTTTTGGGGTCTTCATTCTCATTTCCATTCTATCCCTTCCACGCAGTGAGGTCCGTACTACCACCAATTACACAACAGGGCAACCCTGGCGCGCCGATGATTTAACGGCTCCGTTCACCTTTGCCATCAATAAAACTCCGGTAGAATTAGAGCAAGAACGCATAGAAATACAAGAGCAAATACCCCCTGTTTTTGTGGTAGACAACAATGCTCAAGTAAGTATACAGTCCGAAATCGATTCAATTTACATTGGTACAGAGTCGCTACTACAAGCCTATCACCTATGGCAAGTATCTGTTACCAACAACAATCCTACTGCCTTAGAGGATAGTGTTCGTTTTTCAAATGAGTTACAAAATGCTTCCCTAGGACTCACCGATCCTTCTTTGGAATTACTTATGCAAAGCTATCACCAAGTAGCAGGTGATGCGGTGAACCTCACGGTAAACCAAGTCTTTGCCAATCCCGATTTTGTAGGAAATAAGATAAAAAATACCCTAATTGCCTTACTCAACAGCTTATTAAACCAAGGCATTGTGGACGTAAATAAGTCTATGGTGGGCTACGATGTATTCACACTGCTCAATATTTCTGCAAGCACCGAACAACCCATGAATATTGCCCGAGTACGCGATCTACGAGAAGCCAATGAATACAGTCTTGTGCAACTAAATGCTCGTTTGAATGCTGAAGAAACTCGATTAGCCGTTGAAATCTACAACAAAGTGATGAAGGCCAACTATCTCAACAGCCCTGCCCGTCATCAGCAACGAATAAACGAAGCCATTGCCAATATATCTCCTACCAAGGGCGCAATTGCCCAGGGCCAGGTTATTGTACGACGCGGGGACATAGTAACCGAAGAAATTGCCAACACCTTACAAAGCCTAGACGCTGCCCGAACGCTAAATGCTTCTACATTCGAACGATATCTACGCTTACTTGGCGGAATAATCTTGGTCGTAGTAATCAGTTTTGTCTTCTACATCTACCTGCATCTCTACCGTCGGAAAATCTTTGACGACAACGCCCAATTTCTACTCGTTTTCTTGGTCATGAGTTTAATCACCGCACCAGCTGGGGCTTTGCTGTATTTCGATTTGGTACACCCACTCATTATCCCAATTGCAATTGCTCCTATTATTCTGACCATTATTTTTGACTCTCGCGTAGGCATTATCGCCTCCCTCACCCTCGCCTCCCTCATAGGCTTGGTGCACGGTTACGACTTTGAGTACACCATATCTTCTATTGTAGCTTGCTCGATGGGGGTATTTTCGGTGCGAGATATCAGGGATCGCTCCCAGTTTTTCTTCGGCACACCAAGTATTGTTTGGGGAACCTTTTTACTGACCTTAGGAGCTTTCAGCCTCGCAAAAATGGACAACTTCGATGTAATGAGCAATTACCTGTTCTACATTACCATTAGCTCTATACTTATTCTATTCACCTATCCCCTCATTCTACTCATCGAAAAATTATTCGATGTGGTCACCGATTTCACTCTGCTCGAACTTGGGGACACCAATCAACCCTTGCTCAAAGAACTAATGAACAAGGCTCCCGGAACCTTCCATCATAGTATGCACGTAGCCAACCTCGCCGAATCCGCCGCCTCAGCCATTGGTGCAAAAGCGCTACTGAGCCGAGTGGGGGCACTCTACCACGATATTGGAAAAATACTCAAACCCGAATACTACGTCGAAAACCAATCCTCTGGAGTCAACGAACACGACAAATTAAAACCCCAAATGAGTGCGATGGTCATTAAAGCCCACGTGAGTGAAGGCATAAAGATCGCCCAAGAAGCAGGCTTACCCAACAAACTAATAGACTTCATTAGCACCCACCACGGGACCTCGGTCATCCGGTACTTCTTCGAAAAAGCCAAAGACAACGACAGTATGAAAGAAGTCACCGCCGAGGAAAAATTCCGCTATGATGGACCCTTACCAGCCACCAAAGAAACAGGAATACTTCTACTGGCTGATGGGATTGAGGCCGCATCCCGAGCTATGAAAAGCCCCACATATCCTCGTTTAGAAAACCTAGTCAATCGAATGGTAGATGAACGCGTCAAAGAAGGACAATTGGGGCATTGCCCGCTTACTTTCCGTGATCTACAACTCATAAAAGAAGCGTTTATGAATGTGCTCATGGGTATTTATCACCACAGGGTAGAGTATCCAGAAGATAAAACACAGCAGAATACTGACGCTGATCCCAAGGCGGAGGCAAACAAGGGGCCAGAAAATAACGGTGAAACTCCATCTTCGGATGAACCAGCAAATTCCGAACCAACGAAGCAGTAATGGCTAAAGAGGCCAAGGACCCTGATCTATCCACCATTCCAGCTGCCTACAAAGCCCAGCTAAGTCATTACATACAATTCATTCGTTTAGAAAAAGGCCTTAGCGCCCACTCAGTTCAGTCCTATGAACACGACCTAAAACGCTATTTCCAGTTTTTGGTTCATCACGCCAAAATTCATGACATAGCCGGGGTTACAATGACCCATATTGAGTCCTTTTTACATTATCTAATCGATGAAAGTCTACTCTCAAGCAGCAGTTTAGCTCGCAACATTTCGAGCATTAGAGGCTTTCACGAGTTTGCGGTGGTCGAAAACTTTAGCCACGCCAACCCCGCCGAACTCATTGAACTACCCAAAAAAGCCAAAAAACTACCCGAAGTTCTCGACCCCTTTGAGGTTTCGGCACTTTTAGAAAGTCCCGACATAAAAACTCCTGCAGGTATACGCGATAGAGCCATCCTAGAAACGCTTTATGGCACTGGTATGAGAGTAAGCGAACTCACCGACCTAGAAACCGATCGCCTTTTCTTCGAAATCGGTTTTATCCGAGTCATCGGTAAAGGCCGAAAGGAACGCTTAGTTCCAGTGGGGGAAATGGCTCAAGATGCCTTAGAGCATTATATAGAGCATGTGAGGCCGCTATTTTTCAACCCCAAAAAAGCCGATAAGGCAAAAAATAAGGTCTTTTTGAACCAACGAGGCGGCGCACTAAGCCGTATGAGTGTGTGGAATATTGTCCAAAAAGCAGCCCTAGATGCCGGTATTACCAAAAGTGTCTATCCTCACATTTTTCGCCATTCCTTTGCCACTCATCTACTCGAAGGGGGTGCGGATCTACGCGCCGTGCAAGAAATGCTTGGCCACAGCTCTATTGTAACCACAGAAATCTACACGCATGTCGACCGCAGCCTGCTCCGCGATACCCATATCCAGTTTCATCCACGCGGCTAGCTAGTGAAAATGTTATCGGGTTTGACTACTTTGCGTCCAATACGATTCACTAACGACACCGCAATGCATCATATCACTGTTTCCCCATATCTACCTGCGTCTGCAACCCCTCCCTTCAGATCCATGTATACAAAAGCCACTTCATTCAGTAAAGTGACTCATATTCTACTCATTTTTGCTCTTTCATTGCTTGCAAGTTCCTCCTTATGGGCACAGGTCGGATGGAATAAAGCCTACGAGAACGGTTTAGTGGTCTCGGCCGAGGGCGTAGCCTCCGAGGTCGGCCGGCACATCCTCCAACAAGGCGGAAACGCCGTCGACGCAGCCATCGCTGTACAATTCGCACTCGCCGTCACACTCCCAAGAGCCGGCAACCTCGGCGGCGGGGGCTTCATGGTAGCACATATGGCCGACGGTACGGTCGCCTCCCTGGACTTCCGCGAGCGCGCACCTGGGCTCGCCCACCGCGACATGTACCTGGACTCTGACGGGAAATACCTCTCCGATCTTAGCAAAACCGGCGCCCTTGCGGTGGGCGTGCCTGGAACGGTGGACGGTATGGTGAAAGCACATGCTCGCTTCGGAAGTTTGCCCTGGACAGATCTTGTAGCCCCCGCCATCGCGCTAGCGCGCGAAGGCTACGCCCTCTCCTACTCCCAAGCTTCTTCATTGAACTATACTGGAACGGCGTTTGCACCCTTTGAAGCATCGAGGAAATACTTTTGGGCGCCATGTGAAAAGCCCAGCGTTTCAACAAACACTGCCATGGCTACGAACGTAGCTAAGTCGGCAAACACATCAACCAGTAACCCTACAAACGCTACTAAGGCCAACGATCCAGGGGCGGAAGCGGCCATTATGAGCGGTAAGGATCCGGAGAACCCCACGGATGAGGCATGCCGAGCATTTGAGGAGGGGGAGCATTTTCAACAAAGCGATTTGGCTCGGACTTTGGAGGCTGTTGCGGAAAGAGGTCGGGAGGGTTTTTATGGGGGCTGGGTCGCCGATCGGATTGTGCAGACCATGGAAAAGTATGATGGTTTGATTAGCCATGAAGATTTGAAGGCCTATGAAAGTGTGTGGAGAGAACCGTATGAGATGGATTTTCGAGGGTATCGTTTGCACATTATGCCACCACCGAGTTCGGGAAGTATTGCGGTTGGGCAGATTTTGCGTATGATGGAGACTCAAGAATTGGATTCTTTGGAGCATCATTCTGCCTCCTATTACCATCTTTTGGCCGAGGCGATGCGAAGGGCATTTGCTGATCGGGCTCATTATTTGGGAGATCCAGATTTTTACCCGGTCCCGAGCAAAGCGCTTAGCGAGAGCGATTATGCAGCCGAGAGAATGGCTAGTTTCGATCCAAACCGGGCAACACCCTCCGACAAAATACGTCATGGGGAGGTTTCTATGATCAAAGAAAGCTATGAGACTACTCATTTTTCGATTATTGATGCTCAGGGCAATGCGGTTGGAATCACGACTACGCTGAACGGCTCTTTTGGTAGTAAACTGGCCGTGGATGGAGCAGGTTTTTTACTCAATAACGAGATGGATGACTTTTCCGCCCAGCCTGGCACGCCTAACATGTTTGGACTATTAGGGGGTGAAGCCAATGCCATAGCGCCTGGAAAACGAATGCTCAGTAGTATGACACCGATTATTGTAAGTAAAGATGGACAGGTTAGGATGGTTGCGGGTGCTGCAGGTGGGCCCCGAATTATCACCGCTACCCTGCAAAACGTACTTAATGTAGTGCTTTTCGATATGAATGCTCAACAGGCTAACGCCGCGCCGCGCATTCATCATCAGTGGTACCCCGACCGGCTGCTCTTTGACCCCATGAGCCTAAGCGCAGATACCCAAGATTTATTGCGTGCCAAAGGACATTCCCTTGCTCAAACCACACTAGCGCGAGTGCATTCGATTGTAGTCGATTCACAAGGACGTCTCACCGGGGGAGTGGATCCTCGGGGCGATGGGTACGCAGCCGGTTACTAGCTACACTGTCAGAACATACCTAAGAGTCAGAGCAGA
>Ga0181561_10004130_pt1 | contig 12597 bp, 6 predicted proteins | sample 011ome_19_FD_133760 | JGI IMG/M metagenome (GOLD analysis project Ga0181561, IMG submission 133760) | Coastal salt marsh microbial communities from the Groves Creek Marsh, Skidaway Island, Georgia - 011510BT metaG (megahit assembly) | ecosystem: Environmental > Aquatic > Marine > Intertidal zone...
GACGAGTTCAGGCTCTACCTGAACCTCCTCAAGGCGTTCCTCTGCGGCGTCGTGCTCGTCATGATGTCGACCGCGGCGATGTGGTACGGAGGCAAGGGGGAGTACTCGCGCCTCGCGAGGAGAGAAGCGGAACTCAGCGAGGCCGTGAGGAAGATGGAGGCGAACCCGGAGCTGGCGAAAGCGCGCGAGATGCTGAAGACGCAGCACGCGATCGGGCTCGGGACGATACGCGGCGGGATGGACGCGGACGACGACGTGATCGCGTCGCTCGAGTCGAAGTGGATCGCGATGGACTACGCCGAGCGGTCGGAGTTGTGGAGAGGGACGCGCGCGACGCTCGCGGAGACCGACCCCGCGTTCGCGCCGCTTCTCAAGGCGGACGGGAAGAAGCTCACCGACGCGGTCGTGCCGGAGATCTTCGCCGTGGACGAGTTCTCCGAGGACGCGGGGAGATTCCCTCGCCTCGTCCGACTCGTCCTCGAAGGCAAAGAGACGGGCGGGCAGTGGAGGACGAAGGACGGCGAGGACGGGACGGACCGCGACCGCGCGGGGAGAAGAGAACCGACCGCGGATCATATCGTCGCGAGGGACTTGTACCGACGCGCGCTCCTGTCGCGGTTCGTCGGCGCGGTCGCGAACGCGCTGCGAGGCGGCGACTACGTCGTCGACGTCGCCGCGCTCGCGCGCGAGCTCGGGCGACAGATCCCTTCGATACGTCGCGAGGAGTAGAAGCGACGCGACGCTCAACTCGCAACCTTAGGTAACATCCATATTAACTACGCGCGCCGCTACCCTCATCTAGTTCGTCGTCTGACTGGGCGTCAACTTCGCGCGCGTCGCCGCGGTGTCGCCGTACCAGTGCTCGAAGCACGTCATCGCGTGCTGGACGATCTTCAGCCGCGCCGGGAGCGGCGGCCCGCGTCGGCCGTCGTCGAGACGCGCGCACGCGCACGCCGCGCGCGTCAGCGGCTCCGCGCGGCGGTCGCATCGCGCGCTCTTCCTTCGAAACACGAACGCGAGGCTCTCGCGCGGCGCCGCCGCCGCCTTCTCCGCGCACCCCGACCCCCAGTGCACGGTGTTCCCCGCCCACGCGAAGAACGTCCCCGCGGGCGCGGGCGCGAGCGGCACGACGGCGGCGCGATCGAATTTTGGCGCGGCGGCGTCGGACTCGCCGGCGCCGCCGCCCGGGTCCGCGCGCTTCGGGACGACGTACACGCACCCGTTGTCCAGCGTCACGTCCACGATGGGCATCCATACGCTCAGAACGTTCGGCAGCGGCGGCGCGATGGGCGCGGCGGGACCGCCAGCGGCGCCGTCGCCGTAGACGTCTTCGAACGTGTAGTCCCGATGCGGCTGTCCGAAATTATTCCCGACGTACCGCCGTCCCGCTTTCCCCGCCGCGGCGTCGAGCTTAAACGCGGCGAGCGAAGGCTCCAAGACGATCTCGTCCTCGTCGTCCCCGCCCAAGATCGCGGCCGCGCGGTCCCACAGCTTCCCGGTGACCTCCCACGCGAGATCGCTCAGGAACACGCACGCGGGCGGCCACCCGGCGGCGACGAGCTTCGACACCGCGTCCGACAATTTGCGCGCGTCGTCGGCGTCGCATGCGCGGTCGCCCCACGCGTAGCCGTCCTCGCGCACCGCCGCCGCGTCCTTCGCTGTCGCGGCGGCGGCCGCGGTCGACGCGCGCGCCGCCGGCGCCGGCGCGCGCGCGGCGCCGCCCCCGACCGGCAGTCCCATCACGCCGGTCCAGTACGCGGCGGAGCCGACGTCCGGCGGCGGCGGCGACGGCGGCGACTCTTGAGTGGGTGAAGCGATCGGTCAGTCGAACGTCTTCGCGGTCAAACGTTGAAAGGGAAGCGCGGGTGAAGAGTGACGACGGGAAAAGTCCTTAAGGAACGACGTGCACCACGCGAACGGGGCCGTACGGGGAGCAGTCTCACCGCCGTCGCCGCCGCCGAAGAGATCCCACCCCGCGTTGCCCGCGTTCGCGGCCGCGGCCGCGCGCGCGCGTTCCGGGACGACCGACGCGACCGCGACCGCGGCCTCGGCGGCCTCGGCGGCCTCGTCGGCGTCGTCGGCCGCGGCGCGGAACGACACCCTCGCCACCTTGGACGCGCTCGATCCCAGTCGCTCGGCGACGTCGACGGCGAACGGCGCCGGGGCGAGCCGCGCGACGACGCGCGCCCACGCGGCTCGGGAGAAGAACGTCGCGACGTCGCCGAGGCCCGCGGGGTTCGTCGTCGTCACCGCGACGACCACGCCCCCGCGCGGCGCGGCGAACGCCGCGGCGAACGCGCCGTCGGCGTCGGTCTTCGCGCGCTTCGCGGACGGCGGCTCGGCGTTCGCGTTTGAATTCGACTCGTCGTCGTCCTCTCGCGCGGCGACGACCGCGTCGGCGCCGAAACACCCCGCGGACGCGACGGCCATCGCGCCCAAGGTTTCGCCGTCGTTCTCCGCGAGAACGGCGACGCCGTCGTCTTCGTTCAACAAGCTCCGCACCAGCTTTACGAACGTCGCGACGCTCGCGCTCGCCTTGGCCGCGAGCAGAGCGTCGAATCTCTGCGTCCCCGGCGTGGATAACACGGCGAAAAATCCACCCCCGACGCTCGCCTTCGCCGCGGCCGCGAACGCCTCCATCGAGACCCCGCTCCACACCCGCGCCCGACCCGCCTTCGGCGGCGTCGCCAGCCGCGCCGCGCGCCCTGACTCCGTGAGATCGTCCCACCGCTCGTCGTCGAAGTCGAGGTTGAAGTGCTCCCTCGCGGCGTCCGCGACGCGCGCATCCGGCTCGAGGACGTCCACGCGGATCTCCGCGCCGCGCGACGCGAGGTACGCGGCGATGGACCCGCAGCGCAATCCGCACACCAAGACCCGCCGCGGCGGCGGCGGCGACGGCGACGGCTCGGCACCGGGTGCCGACGCGGGTGCTGACGCGGACGCGCTCGCGGCCAATCGCAGCGCGAGCGCGGCGGCGGCGGCGGCGTCCGACCACCCGTCGAGCGCCGTCCCCGGCGGCTCCGAGGGATCGACCTCGCCGTCGACGTCGCCGTCGCTCCCTGTCCACGGTCCTCGCACCATGACCCTCGTGACGTCTCCCGCGTCGCCCTCCTCGAGCGCGCAGTCCAGGACGCTGAGACTCGCGCGCGCTGACTCTCCGTCCGCCGTCGCCGTCGCCGGCGAGTGACTCAGCACGCGCACCGGCCATCGCGGCTCCGTCGTCGACGCGTCAGGACACCGCAGCGGCGTCACGAGCGTGAGCGTCTCGACGATCACCGCCGCGATCGCGTCGTTCGCGGTGGACGCCAACGCCGGCGGTGCGACCTGCGACATCCCCGACCGCTCGTCCACGAAAACCGCGCGCTCCTCGTCGTCGCAACGCGCGACGTCCCACCCCTCCTCCGCGAGCATCTGCGCGGCGACGTTCGCAACCTCCGCGAGGACGAGCAACGCGGCGTCGCCCGCGGCGATCACCGCGTCGGAGTTTTCGGCGCACTCGATCGGTCGCATGCCGTCGTGGACGTCGCGCTTGACAGCTTGCACGAGCGCGAGGAGTGGCACGATCGCGTCGCATCGCGCGAGCGCTCGCGCCCACGACATCGGCGACGACGCGCCGTCGAGCAGGGACTCCGCCGCGGTCGCGCGCGTCGCGGCGTCGGGGGAGGACAGAGACGGGACGACGGCGCGCACGCGCGCCTCCTCCTCCTCGTCCACGTCGTCGTCGCCGCCGCCGTCGTCGTGGACCGCCGCCTCGGCGGCGGCGTCGGCGTCGGACGCCATGCCGGCGCGGGATCGACTGGGACGTACGTCGACGAATCAGGGTCAAGAGAAAATGTTTACCTTTCGGGGAAGGCCTGTTTGATAGGTAACTTTGATCGGGTCTAGGGTCAACTGCTTTTCTCGTCGTCTGTCGTCGCGATCGAGACGTTTGCCTGAGCGGGCATTTGGTTTTCGAGCTCCCGCCACTGCGCGTCGCACCGCGAGTGCGCGTGCGCTGCGACCGTAGGACGCGTTCACGTCGGCAGCGGCGTCGTGAGAGCGCGTCGAGCGAGGGCGAGGGCGTCGTCGGAGGAGCGCGCCGCGGCGAGCGCGCGAGGTCGTCGCTCGTCGACGCGTCGAATTCGTTCGCCAATTGAGCACGCGCGTCTCTCGATCGATCGACCGTCGCGCGTCGCGCCGGATCGTCGCGCCATGGGCGACGAGCACGCGACGCCGTCGTTCGCGCGGATGAATCGCGACCCGCGAAGCGATCCGCCGTCCGCGGCGGGGAGCGTCACCGGCGCGGCGCCTCCCCGACAACACGCGCCCTCCCCCGCGGACCGATCCGGCGCGGCGCTGCTGATATCTCGAGGCAGCGTCATCAGCGGCATCTCGTCGCCGTCGCCGTCGCCGTCGCCGTCGCCGTCGTCGACGTCCGCGGCGTCGTCGCGCGGGCCGAGGCTCGCGCCGCTCGGACGCAACGGCTGGGACGTGCCCCCCGCGCTCGCCGCCGAGCGCGACCCGCTGGAGTCCTCCGCGACGCTGCGCGAGCGCGAGCGGAGAGTCGACGCGCGCGAGCGCGCCGTCTCCGACGGGGAGGAGCGGCTCGAGCGCGCGTGCGCCAAGGAAGAACGCGCGCTGCGCGACCGCGAGCAGCGCCTCGTCGAGCGCGAGAAGCGCGCGTCGGAGGCGCTGAAACTCGCGGCGGACAAGTCCGCGGCGTCGGACCGCGTCGCCGCGGCCGCGGAGCGCGCGAGGGACGCGGCGGCGCGCGAGCGCGCGCGCGTCGACGAAGGCGCGTTTTCTTTTCACGCCGGCCGGTCCCCACGCGACCGCGTCCGCGTTGTGCACGCCGATCCTTGAGGACTCGTCCACCCGGCGCGCGTGTCGTGTCTCTCCGCCGACCCCTCGCTCGTTTCAATCCCGACGCGCCTCGACGAAGGCCTTTCAACTCCGCTTCTGACGCCTTTCAACTCGACGTTCCCGACGTTTGTCGCCTCAGAGCGCGCCGACGCGAGCCGAAGCGCGGCGCGGCGCGAGCAGGAGCTCGACGAGCGCGACCTCCTCGCGGCCGCGCGACTCGATGCGGACCGGAAGAAGCTCGCGCTCGAGGGCGAGGAGTCGCGGCGGACCGCGCTCGCGGAGCTGAAGCACGTCCAGCGGTTGGTGCTCGAGTCGCGGGGCGAGCTGGAGCGGCTCGCGACGGAAAAGGCGGACGCCGCGGACGCGTTGAGCAAAGCGCGAGAGGAAGCGAGCGCGTTCAAGGCGGGCGTGAAGCGCGAGGTGGCGACGCTGACGAAGGACACCGCGCGCGCGCAGGCGGAGTTCGCGACCGCGAGGGATCAGCTCCACGAGATCAAGCTCGAGCGGGATCAGGTGGCGGCGGCGATCGAGAACGAGATCGCGGAGATGCGCGAGATTCGCGAGAGCGAGCAGGTCGCGCGTCTGAACGAGCGAAACCAAGCGGCGCAGGAGCACGCCGCCGCGGTCGCGGACGTCGAGGAGAAGATCGAAGCGCTCAAGACGATGTCGCGCGGGTACGAGGACCAGGCCGCGGCGATGGAGGCGAAGATGGAAGCGCACCGCGAGGAGGTTGAAGCCGCGCGAGAGAGAGTCGCGGCGGCGAACAATAAGGCTGCGTTCGCGGAGCAAGAGGCGCTCAACGCGAAGAGAGCGGCCGCGGAGCAGAACGAGATCGCGCGCGCGGCGTTGGAGGAGACGACGAGGGAGCGCGACGCGCTCGTCGCGCGCGCGCAAGCGCTGGACGCGCGCAGGAAGGACGTCGAGAAGCAAGAGAAGCACGTCTCGGAGCTCGAGCTCGCGGCGACGCGGCTCCGGAAAGATCTCCAGAACGAATACGAATCCAAGGTCAAAGAAGCGGACGCGGAAGCTCGCAAGCGCGCGCACGACACCGAGGAGTCTCTGCGAAAGTGGGCGATCGAGGTGAAGCGACGCGAGACTGCGCTCGAGGAGGAGGTGAAGAAGAGCGCGAAGACGGCGGAGGAGGCGGCGGCGATTTTGAAAAGAGAACGCGCGGAGGTGGAGCGGCTCCGAAACGACGCGAACGCGGAGAGCGAAAAGATCCGAAGAGACGCGCTCGCGGAAGTCGAAGCGGCGCGCCGAGAGTCGACCGCGCTGAAGCAGAGAGACCTCCTCGAGGTGAAGGAGACGAAGCGAAAGTCGCTGGACGAAGTCGCGAACGCGCGCAGGGCGGCGCTGAAGGAGACGCACGACGAACGCGACAAGGCGGATCAAATCCGACGCGAGGCGATGGCGGAGGTGAGCGAGGAGAAGAACCGCTGCGAGGCTGCGCGCAGAGAGAACGCCGCGGATATCGCCGCGGAGCGCCTCAAGGTGGAGTCCCTCCGCAGGGAGACGATGACGGAGATCACGACGGAGCAAGAGCTCTTACGGAAAGAACGCCATCACGTCGACGAAGCGCGCGCGGAGGCGGAGAGGCTGAAGCACGTCGCGGACGAGGACGCGAAGGCCGCGGCGAAGCTCCGCGGCGAGGCCGAGGGGATCAACCGAGCCGCGGCGGCGACGAGGGACGAGACGCGCGAGCGGATCAAGCACCTCGACCGCCGGGAGCTCGAGCTGAGAGAGGCGCTCGTCGACTTGAGAGACCGCGAGGACAAGGCGTCCGCGGCGACGGCCAAGGCGGAGACGACGCGCGCCGAGCTCGAGCGTCGCATCGCCGAGCTGACGGTCCGAGAGCGCGCCGCGGAGGAGCGCGAGGCGGCGGCGAACAGGAAAGCCGCCGCCGCGGAGGGGACGCTGCTCGCCGCGGGGCAGTGGGAGAGAACCGCGGGGGAGCGCGAAGCCGCCATCGCGGAGCGCGCGCTCGCGTTGGACGACGCGCAAAAGACGCTCGATCGCGCGCGGCGCGCGGTCGTCAGCCTCGCGGAAGCGGACGACGCGCTGAGCGAGCGCGAAAAGAAGCTGAACGAATCGTGGCGGCTGTTGCAGAACGAAGTCGCGGAGCTCCTGAGCGGGTCGATCCCGCAGAGCGCGCACCCCCTGTCGCAAGAGGCCGAGGACGCGGCGGCGGCGGCGGCGGCGTTTACCAACGTCGTCCCTCAAAACGTCTCCGACTCGGACGACGCGGGGCAGGACTTCTTCGCGAACACGATCGGGAAGATGCGCGCGGGGTTGATTCAGCGCGAGACCGCGCTGCAGAAGTGGGCGCTGTGCCTCTCCAAAGCCGCGGCGGCGCTCGCGAGCGAACGCGCGGCGGCGGCGGAGGAGCGCCGCGCCGCGAGGGAAATTCGCGACGCCGCGGAGTACGCCTCCGAGGAAACCTCCGCGCGGCTCCTCGAGCTCGAGACCAAGTCCGAGCAGCTCGCGATGGATCGTAAACAACTCGGGGACGACATGGACGACTTCGAGCACGCGCGGCGGGCGTTCGATCAGACGCGGCGCGACGTCGAGTCCGCGGCGAACGACGCGCGGGCGATGAAACGCGCGGCGAACGAACTGCGGGATAGTCTCATGGATAAGGTGCGCGGGTTAGAGGACCGCGACGTCGCGCTTCGCAGGCGCGAGCACGAGAGCGCGACAAAGGGCGCGGCGGCGGCGGCGGCGGCGTCGCCTTCGCCGTCGCGCCACCGCGGGGACGACGACCCCGGCGCGGACGGCGGCGGCGGCGGCGGCGGCGGCGGAGGGTTCGCGTCGCCGATTCACCGCGAGAGCCCGCGGCTGCCGCCGCGGCCGCTCTCGGGCGCGCCGCCGGTCTCGAACTCGAGCTCGCGGAGGACCTCGGAGTCGGACGCGCGCGCGCGCGAGCTCGACGCGCGCGAGCGCGCGCTGCACGAAGAGGAACGGCGCGTGGAGATGGACCGCGCGACGCTCGAGGCGCTGAGAGAGGGCGCCGCCATCGCCGCGTCGCAAGTCGCGAGGCTGTCGCCGTCGCCCTCCCTCGCCGATCGCGCGCCGTCGCCGATCCAGTCGCAGATCGCGGCGCAACAGCTCGAGCAGATCAGAGAGCAGCAGGATGCGCTGCGGTCGATGACGCAGGCGGTGGAGATGGACGCGCGGAACGTCGAGAGGGAGAAGAGCGAAAAGTTTCTCCGCCGACGCGCGCGCGCGGAGCAGGAGCGAGACGCGGCGCTGCAGCTGGAGCGCGAGGCGCTCGAGGCGCAGAGACGCGCGCTGGAGACACAGAAGGCGCAGTTCGAGGCGCAGAGACTGGCGGCGCAGCGGCAACAGCTCGCGGCGCAGCAGCAGCTCGCCGAGCGGCGGCGGCTCGCGGCGCAGCCGGTCGCCGTCGCCGGCGCGGTGTTGACCCCCGGCGACCCGGCGCCGTCGCCGATCGCGCTGACGCCCGTCGGCGCGCTCCCCGCGGCGCCGACGAACACGCCCACGACCGCGCACGCGGCCGCGATGCCGGGCTCCCCCGGAACGCTCTCCGCGCGCGCGGAGGCTGAGCGGGCGAGGGCGGACGCCGCGCGCGCCAAGGCGGAAGCCGTCTGGGCGAAAGCCGAGGCGGACCGCATGCTCGCGGAGGCGCAAGCCGCGGCCGCGGAGGCGCACAAGCACCAGGCGGAGCTCGTTCAGGCCAAGTCGCGGCACGACGCGGAGGAGCTCCAGAGGCAGGAGGAGCTCTCGAAGCGCCGGGCGGAGCTCGCGGCGGCGGCGGAGAAGGTGGCGGAGGACGCGGAGAAAGCGAAGAGAGCCGCGGCGAAGGCGAAGGCGCTCGAGGCGGAGACGAAGCAGTCCATGGAGCGGCTCGCGGCCGAGAGGCGCGTCGCGGAGGCTGCCGCGGCGGTCGTTGAAGAAGCGCGAGCCGTCGCGGCGACGCAAAAGGCCAAGTTGGACGAGGAGCTCGCCGCGCGGGAGCGACGCGTGAGGGAAGAGAACGACGCGTTGGAACTGCGCCGCGCGAAAATTCTCGCCGAGGCGGAGATCGCGGAGGCGGCGACGCGAGCGGCGCTGGAGCAGGACCGCCGAAGCAAAGAACTCAGAGAGGCCGCGATGACGGAGAGGAAGAAGGTCGCGGACGAGCTTCACGCCGCGCGCGTGGAAGCGGAGACGTCGAGGGCGTGGGTGAGGAAGCAGCAGGAGGAGCTCACGGCGCGGATGCGCGCGGCGTCGTCGTCGCCGTCGCCGTCGCTGTCGCCCGGTCTGAGCGGCCGCGGGGGCTCTTCTCCGGGGCTCTTCCGAGGGTCCGCGGACCGCGGCGACGCGCTGCAGCGGCTGCTGCGGCCGCCGCTCGGGTTGAGCGGACTGAGAGGGGGGTCGTCCGGCGACCGCGGCGGCGGCGGCGGCGGCGGCGGCGGCGGCGGCGGCGCAGGGGTTTCGTCGTCGCCGAGTCCGTCGCCGATCCCGCGCGCGCGGTCGCGCGCGTCCCCGGGGTCGGGCGGGTCGCCGTCCCCGTTCGCGATTCGCTCGAGCGGTCTGGATGTGGACTCCCCGGCGGACGTGGTCTCGTCGCGAGGGGAGTGAGTGAAGCGCGTACGGAAGTACTTCCGTACCTTCGTACTTTCGTAGATTGCAATAGCAGGAAGAAAATTCTGGTTTTATCCTTCATCCGCCGTGTCGAAAGCATCGCCGCGGACGTTTTCACCCAACTTAGCCCTGCGTGCACGTCCTTCTGGTATCAAATTCCCCGTTCATTAGCCTGCTTTGATCGCTCCGCTATCGCGCCCTTGGCGTGAGCGCGTCTGACTCATCAGCCCGGACGACGGAAGAAGGTGGAAGATAGCTCTACTGCCCACTCTCGCGCGGCGCCATGCTCGCCCTCCCCACGCGCGCGACGCTCGCGGTCACCTCGCGCTCGCAGCGCGCGGCCGCACCTCGCGCGACGCCCGCGGCCGCGCGCGTCGTCCGACGCGTCTCCACCCGGGTGGGACGCGCGTCGCTCGCGCCTCCCCGCGCGGCGTCCGCGTCGCCCGCGTCGAGGGCGTCGATAGATCGATCCCTCGCGCGCCGCGCGTCTCGCGCGCGTCCCGTCGTCGTCGCCGCCGCCGCCGCGGGCGAGGCGGACGCGCCGCCGGAAACCGCCGTGAAGCGCTCGGGCAGCCTGAAGATCAACCTCCCGACCTGGCTCACGCTCGTGCGCGTCGCCGCGGTGCCGGTCGTCACCGCGATCTTCTACGCGCGCGGCGCGTGGGTGTGCCCGACGTGCTGCGTCATCTTCGTCGCCGCCGCCGTCACGGACTGGGCGGACGGGTACCTCGCGCGGAAGCTGAACCTCGTGTCGTCGTTCGGCGCGTTCCTAGACCCGGTCGCGGACAAGCTCATGGTCGCCGCGGCGTTGGTGTTGCTCTGCACGATCCCGCCCGCGGGCGTTCCCGCGTGGGAGGTGGCGGCGCCGGCGACGATCATCATCGGTCGCGAGATCACGATGAGCGCGATTCGCGAGTGGGCGGCCGCGGCCGGCGGCGAAGCGCACGGCGCCGTCGCGGTGAACTCGTACGGGAAGTGGAAGACCGCGACGCAGCTCGTCGCGATCAGCGTGTTGCTCGGCGTGAGGGACGGGACGGCGTGGATGGGACTCGCCGACGGGAGCGCCGCGGCGTCGGCGGTCGTGACCGGCGGCGTGTGGTGCCTGTTCGCGTCCGCGGCGCTCGCGCTGCTGTCGCTGTGGATCTACATGGCCGGCGTCATCGGGTACATGGACTGACGGACGGGAGCGACGAGAGGAGGGAGGGAGAGCTGTCGTTCGTTCCCTAAGAGTACCTAGGAAATTTTCATTATCATCGCGACGCGTGTTCTAAACCACGCCGCGTCGTCGCCTACCTACGTCCTAATATATGCGCGAATAGTCTCGCCCCGTCCCGTCTCCGACCCCTCCTCCAGTCACGCGCTCACCGCCGCGAGCACCCCGAGCGATATCAAGAACAAGATCACCGGGTACACCGCGAGCGCGCGTCTCGCCGCGGGCACCGCCGCGGACACGAACGGCACGCTCGCCCACGAGCTCCACGCCACCGCGCCGCACACCAGCAGCGTCCTCCAGACGACGTTCTCGGAGATAAACATCAGAAACACCGCGACGTTCAGCGGCACGAGGCAGTACCCCAACAGCGATATAGCCTGCAGGAAGATGATGTGCCCGCCGAGGAGCAGCACGTTCATCGTGAGCGCCACCGCGCCGAACGCGACGGTGGCGAACACGACGCTGAACACCGTGCTCGCGTCGTCGCCGTCGCCGTGCGACAGGCACACGCCCAACAGCAGGACGAAGACGAGCGGCCCCCACAGGTCCCACTCGCGCATCGGGCGCGTGGGGTCGCGCGCGACGCGCATGGGGTTCAGGACGAGCAGCGTGTTGGACGCGACGCGGTCCACGTCGCGCTTGAGCGTGCGCCACACGGACTCGTCCAGGGTGTTCCAGTCGAGATCGTCGCGCGCGCCCGCGAGGCCGCCCTCGCGGACTTCCGCCGCGGAGAAGAGCCGGTCGACGTCGTCGCTGAACGTGCCGCCGCCGCCGCCGCTCGAGGGCGCGGCCTGGCCGAAGCTGCCGTTGCTCATCGTGCGGAGCGAGGTTCGGGGGTGGTCCGCGCGCGGCGAACGACTAGATTCGAGATCTGGGCGCGCTTGAAGAAAAACTCAAGAAAAAGTTTTTTTGCGGCGCCGCGCCGGCGCCATTATCCATCCGCGCGACCGTCGCGCCGCCGCACGGCATCTGGCGCGCACCCCACTCGTCGTTCGTTCGATGGCCGCCGCGCGCATCGCGCTTCCGGTCCCCGCGCGCGTCGCGCGTCCTCGCGTCGGCGCGGAGAAAACGACGGAGGCGCCGTCGTCGCGTCCGTCCGTCGCCGCCGCGAGCGCTCGCGCGATGGCGACGCGATCCAACATCAACTCGCGATCGTCGCATCTTGCCTCCGTCGTCGCGACCCGAGCGCTGCCGCAGAGCCACCACGACGGGAAGACGTGCGCGCTGACGACGTCCGTCATCGCGCCGACGGTCGCGGAGGCGCTGACGGAGATCGACGAGGCCGTCGCGGGCGGCGCGGACATCGTCGAGCTCCGCGTCGACTTCATCCCGACCCTCGACGCGGACGGGAAGGACCTGACCGCGATGCTCGAGCGGTGCCCGGTGCCGTGCATCGTGACGTACCGCCCGACGTGGGAGGGCGGGCAGTACGCGGGCGAGGAAGAACCGCGGCTCGCGGCGCTGTGGAAAGCCGTCGAGCTCGGCGCCGCGTACGTGGACTGCGAGCTCCTCGCGGCGGAGCGTTTCTTCGCCGCCGCGCCGCCGGGGATTAAGGACGCGTCCGCGACGAAGATCATCCTGTCGTCGCACGACTACGACGCCGTGCCGTCGTACGACGAGCTCGCGGAGATCCGCGCGCGATGCGTCGCCGCGGGCGCGGACGTCGTGAAGATCGCGGCGATGGTGAAGGACATCGTCGACGTGACGCGGCTGCAGACGCTTCTGGAGGACGCCGCGGGGTCGCGACAGGACACGATCGTCCTCGGCATGGGCGAGGCTGGGCAGGTTTCGCGCCTCCTGGCGGCGAAGTTCGGGTCGTTCCTCACGTTCGGCGCGCTGCGCGCGGGCGCGGAGTCCGCGCCGGGGCAGCCGACGCTGAGGCAGTTGAGGGACTTGTACCGCGTGCCGACGCAGACGCGGGCGACGAAGGTGATGGGCGTGATTGGCAACCCGATCGC
>Ga0181561_10004135_pt1 | contig 12592 bp, 7 predicted proteins | sample 011ome_19_FD_133760 | JGI IMG/M metagenome (GOLD analysis project Ga0181561, IMG submission 133760) | Coastal salt marsh microbial communities from the Groves Creek Marsh, Skidaway Island, Georgia - 011510BT metaG (megahit assembly) | ecosystem: Environmental > Aquatic > Marine > Intertidal zone...
CAAAGAATTCGGTGCTGGACACTCAGTAACTCAATTCGCGAACGCGGGAATCTTTATCAACGGAAGTGCCTGGACGACGAAGGTCTATGCCAATTCCAGAAGGAAACAATTCACCCTCCAAGACGTCCTAGTTGAAGACGTTGAAGTCCCCGAAGAGTTTTGGATTGAAGAGGGCCGTCTGAGGGAGTGGAAGTTTCTCAAGGGAGCGAAAGCAGTCGAGAGAGTCGACAAGAGCACCGGATTTCACTACAAGTACTCCGAAGGTTCAATGGCTTTTCCCGACCACTTGGACCGCCCTAGCCGCACCATTCTGACCGGTGAAGGTGGACAAACACCCTCACGTTTCAAGCACATAATTCATACGAAGGGGGGATATCGGAGACTATTGCCTGTTGAGCTGGAGCGGTTATCTGGATTTCCAGACGGATGGACAAATCCGCAATCTTTGGGAGGTATTACCAACGCGAAGCGAGCATTCTTTATCGGAAATGCTCTCGTCACAGGTCTAATCGAATCAGTAGGAAAAGCGCTGGCTGAGCGAATCGAGAAACCTAGAGGTAAATGACTTCAGAAGCTACAGACCCTCTCCGTTTGACCAAACGAAAAGATTCGGGAGCAGCAAGGCCAATTAGGAGCGTTGGGGTCGTCAGTTGGTTCCTCATTGGATCAAGGTACCTCAGCATTTTCTCGAATTCGCCGACCGCTGAATCGAAACCGCCGTTTCCCTTCAGGGCGGCGGTTGCAGAGATAATTACCCCGATACCTTCTCCGATATCGGTGGCCTTGGCGACATGATTGAGTTCGCTAGCCATCACGGGCTTGAGCAGGTTCCAAGCGATGGCCTCTCCGTGGTTGAAAGCCACTTCGACTGCAATGCCGGTTCTCATCTTCGTCGTTTGCATTCTTCGAGCTGAGTTTTCGGTCAGCCTGAGAGACTTCGAAAAATCCAAGCGCCATCGCTTCTCGTTCTTGGAGGTATAGGGCTTTTGGCTGAAGAGTGCACTCTGCGGTTCCCAACCCTTTCTTACGAGATAGTCATCTAACAATCCGTTAATCGAGTGCGACAGGCTCTTGGGCGGGGATTTTTGGTGTTGTCGACTGACATCGACTCTTGCGAGGTAATCGGCTAACAGGTCTTCATCGTTAATTGCGTGAATTGCATCTTTCAATTCAGCCCATAACTGCGATAGCTCTGGTGTTGCCTCAACAATCTCAAGAGCATTCCTATGGGAGTGAAGGGTAAATTTCACTGGATACTCCCCAGAAATTCTCGGCTAAAGAAGCCCTGCGCGCTCCCTCTGCCCCCAACTAAGGTTGCACGGTCGAGGGCCTGGTTGAACCATTCGCAGCTTGTTTCCGGGAGATAACAGCATTGATGGCATGCTCCTCCGTTTCCCTCAAAATCCTCGGAAGGTGATGAATTGCAGACAGGGTCAAGATTGCACCATTCGCCCGACATAAGTGCACGCTGAAGTAGGGATTCAAGTTTTCCTGGGGTTATGAGATCCACGAGTCCTCCCATGGTTCCTACGCTGTCCCCAGCAGCGGTGTATATGAGCAAACCAAATCTTCCGTCTTCGAAATAGATTCTGTCTCGAATTGAGGCGACTGGATAACCACATTCCAGGGAAGCGGCATTAATCAAAAGGTGGGCAAGAGTGTGAACCACGACTGCCTTTGGTTCGAAGTGGTAGTCATTTACAGAAATAGTCTTGAAATGCTCGACGTTGACCCGTGCCCAGGTATCCAAGCGCTGACTATCTATTTCAAGAAATATTCCTTCTCCGAATATCCGGTTCGCGGGGAGCCAGGACTTAGTCGCGTCATCCCTTTTAGGAACATGACCCCATAGCTCATCTAGCGCGTTTTGAGCCGTCCGAGTTCGCCGCGGTGGTTCAACCCGCGTGAAACCAGCGAGGACGCGAGTTTCGGCGAGACGATGGACCGCAACGATTGAACAGATGTTTGCCAAAAAAGGAAAATTGGCGGTGTCGTAGTCGCTAAGCTCCCTGGGCTCTGAATCGAGTATCGGTAGTCCGTCGGTGTCCGGGGAGCGTGGTGTCTCTAAGGCTTCGATTTCCGCTGCTTTCCCTTGGCGCTCGGCCCGCTCGGAACCCATTCGCGCCCGCTCGATGTGACGAAGAGTGTCTTCGTACTTAAAGTCAGGATACGAGTCTGTGACACCCTTATGAATCACCTCGCGCACCCCATCGCTATCTTGGATTGCAATCAAGTCACCAAACTTCGACTGCAGAAGTTTTAATACGTTTTCGCGATATCCCTGAGGCGGTGGTAGATGCAGTGCTGATCGAATATTGGGGAAATATACGCTTGTCGATGTGCGGAGGAAACTCAACATAGTTTGTTCACAAACTTGCGCATTCGATTCCGGAAGCCATGCCCGCACCCCAGTGCACTTGTAGGCAATCTGGTAGTCACCCTCTTCACTTCTGAGAGAAGGCTTAGCCCCACAGGTTTTGCATGCAACTTTGGGTAACAGAGCGTTTCCACCGTCTCTAAAGGTCAGACTTGGATGGGCACAAGGGTCACCATTATGTATGAGCCACGTCCAGTCGATTTCGTCAAGGTGACCATCTGGACAGCAGGACACGAGCGGAACTTGTTGCAGATACCGATTCCTCTTGCCGGACTCCTTGCAACTTGGACAGGCCCTCTGGCTCGAAGCCTCCGCCGATGAATTCCTTGTTAATGATCCGCAGGACGTGAATGGGCAATACTCCCACATTGGAAAACGCGTAGCAGGGATAAACCATGCGGCCGAGTAGTCTTCACCATTTGATTCGTCGTCAACGACAGGAGGCTCAATGAACCGACTGACTCCGAACTCCATCTCAAGGTTTGTGTCGCGCAATTCGTATTCTTCGAGAACCTGTAACCGATTCTCTCTTTTTCGATTTTCATCCTTCACGATTACAGGAATTTGATTCCACCAGTCTTGTAGTCCGGTCATTAGGACAGTGATGTTGTCATGGGTCACAAATAGAGAGCCTGGGCCAGAACGACCGACAATCTGGTTCCTTCTAATGAAGGAGTAATTCTTGTTCACTCGTACTCGTCCCCATCCTGAGAGGAATCCTGGGACCACCTATCGTTTGCAACCGATTCACTTGACCCACTCCCGTAGCGGCGGGCGATGCGAACAGCGGATTGACCTTCGACGCTACGCATAGAGTTTGGCACGGACCATTTCTGGAGTGACTCTTCAACAGAAATCTGCTTGTCGGATTGCACTATTAGTCCGTCTTCAGAATCAGTCCAAATGTTTTTCGATTTACTTCGGTGGAGCGAGGCCTTCCTCTTCAGCTCAGCGACCTTGATTCTCACAAGCTCTGCACCTCGTTTCCCAGAGACGAGTATTGCGCGGGATTCGAATTCCTTAATCAAGGCCTCCCCGGACTGGCTCGACAGGTATTCGCTAGGGTGCTCAAGAGTCGTATTTCTAATGGCTGCCGCCATCGCTCCTGCTCCACCACGGTCTAATGCTTGACTTGTGAATGGGGTTAGGCTGACTGGTTCGACCGAGGCATAAAGCCTTTGGTGATTCAGTGTGAAGGATTCAAAATTAGATCGGTCCCTCACGTTGTATGGAGAAAGCACCACGACAACTAGGCCTGGTGCATCCGCGCTCCGGCCGACTCGACCGGTTACTTGGATATATTGACTCTCACTCTTGGGCTGTCCCATGACCGTCATGAGGCCTAGTCGAGGGATATCCACACCCACCTCAATCATGGAGGTAGCAAAACAAATGTCTACCGGGTAGTCATCACTCATTCTCCGAGCAAGCCGGGCCATGGTCTTGTTTGAGTCGTCTCTGGATGATGCCGTCAGTTCGGGCATCTCTCGCACATTTCTCACTGGACCGCGCGGCGAGTCAGGGGTATCGGGGGCCTTACCGGTTCTAATCCCAGACAGTCTCGCAAGTGCGTAGATTCTTCGACGAAGATTTGTCGCAATCGTTGAATGAAGGAGTCCAATACTTCTCTTGCTGTTGAAGAACACGAGGTTAGTCCACCAGGCGTCCGCAAATCGTGAACCTTCTTGGTCAACTGCGCTCGCAGCATGTGCGAGCGCAGCGACCACCCTCAACTGAGATTCGACGACACTTCCAAGTCCGGAGGCACACACTGCTACGAAAGTCTTGCCAGCCTCGCGATTTTGGCCGGAGGGTGTCTTTGCGAAAAAACTGTCATCAATTGATAACCCGGGTGGGGGGAGCAGCTGTGCGTCCTCTCTCCCGTAAAGCTGGCGCACCTGCGACCTAAAGTTCTTTGTCGTGGCTGTAGCACCAATAATCAGAGGTCGTTGCCCACCGTCGAACCTGCATAGTTCATCGAGTGAGATTTCATATAGCGCATCAAGGCTGCCGAGAGGGCCGGCTATGAGGTGTAGCTCATCCTGTATGAATAGCGAGGGAGGGTCTTGGCTTCGCTTTATCGAACCCTGTGTCGCTTCAATCCCGAACAGCTTCCGCGAATCTTCAACCCAGGAAAGCCGCGCGAACTTGTCAATTGTCCCGACAATGAATTCGGGCGGAGCATTGTAAATGTCCTCGTCCGTCTCGAATATTGGGAGGCGTTTGAAGGCCCCCGGATTCTCATTAGTTTGCTTTGTGAACGGGCACAACGAATCCGGACAGTAGATAGCTACGTACTTGTCATTTCTTTTTGGGAAGGGACGAATTTCATATCCGGCAACCTTTTGTTGCTGCGCCGTCTGCATCTGCGCGCTGCACCACGGGCACTTCTGGAGCAGGAAAGATTTGCTTCCCTGGCTGCCACCTTGGGCTATTGATTTGTGCCAATTTTGGGCTTGCTTCCAGGTGTTTGGCGTTGAGCCACCACCAAGCCAGGCTCCAATTCTGAAAGGTAAAGTCCCAAGTTCTGGGTTAGTCTTTCGCAAGATTTCCAGAGCACACATCAGCGCGGCCGCACGCACGACTTGTTGTGAGGTGAGCAGAGTAAGGGTGTACCTCATCATTACAGTTGTTCTATGTTTGAGAGCCATTCCAGCCTTGACTCTTTGAACGCGCTCGAAAAGCATGACAAATGCAGCCAGGGCAAGATAGGCCTCAGTTTTCCCTCCTCCAGTGGGCATCCAAATAATGTCTACCCGCTCTCTTTCCTCAGGGATTCCGCTCACGACGCGCGGAATTTCAGAAAGGAGAAAAGCGATCTGGAAAGGTCGCCAGAATGCTTGGGACTCAACTGGTATTGGCCCGAATCCTGCGGTTGGACTAGCAGAGTCAAAGTCCGGTTGAGTTTGAGGAAACTCCGCTTCGAACTCACTCGTTAGGCCAGTCGAGGGATCAAAAGTGCCTTTGCGAACGTCGGGGTAGGCTGACGAAGTTCGTTGGGCATTCATCGCAAGGGATACCCAGGTGAAGATTTTGCGGACTTCCTCGTTCTTCTGAACTAACTCCCACCCGGCTTCGATCTGCGTACGAAACCTGTCTATGCCTTCGAGATGACGTTTTCCTGCAGAAGACTGGGATCCATTCGAATCATCTTCGAGTGAAGTTCTCCATGATCCGTAGTCGGCAATAATTCGGTTCACAGAGGCCTGGGCTTCCTCGCTGAATAGCCCCAAGTCAATCATTCCAACTCTGTAGAAATCACCGTCACTGCTGCGGATGTCGGGTGAGGGGGATTGAATCGTTACTGCTGGCATCACTTCGGACTCAACTATCCACGAGTTGTCGACCTGCGTAACAGTTGAATCGCATCCGTGGCCGACGGCCAAGACTTTGACATCGCTATACAGAAGCTCCATAGATTCGTCATCGGAATCCATCGGCCTTTGTAAGCGGGGGTACGGAAGGAGGCCGTTGGTTGCAACTGAGATTTTTGCCTGGAACAGCGCGGATTCCGAAATGTTTTCGAATTCAGTGGTCTGGTTCAAGACGTATGCAGTACAAATCTTGCCTGCATCGGTGGCTTGCCTCACCAGAAAGCCGATGCGGAGACTAATGCCAGCGATTGTGATTTCCTTTGTGATGCTTGAAGCGGTGTCGAATTTTATTTCCTGGAAAACCGCGTTCCTTGCAAAGACATCGCGACTTCTTCCCCCCTCGAGCACGGATAGTCGCTCGTAAACGGAACCTTGAACCCTTATTTGGATTGACTTTGTGTCAATTGGTAGGTGGAACGAAATCGCCAGGCTCCGTTGCCTCTTGGTGGCTTGAGTTTCCTCAACTTCATCACCATCGTCGTCTTCGGCAGTCGATGGATTGTCTACGTCTACTGTTTCCAAGGCCTCCGGCGGCAAATCTGATTCGGAATCAAAAGCGCTTTGTGTCCTAATCAAATTACCCAGAGAATTTTCGTCAAGTCCTGGGTACAAAATGCCAACTCCATAAAGGATTGTCGGTGGAAAGGCGAGGAGCTCGCGTCCGTCGGAGTCTTTCATCGGCACGGTGCCAAAGGTTAAGTCATTTGGAAATGCTTCCCCTTCATTAATTTCGACGACGTCGCCTGAGTAACCTGGCCAGCATTCTTGAAGAGGTGATTCAGGCCCCATCAAGGCGAGGCGAAGGCTCTTAATTACCGAATCTCTCGATTCTGCAGACGATAGCTCCCTCATTTTCCGAGCCTATCGATTAGCTGTCTTTCCTGGTCCTTCTCGATCAGAATAACCAGCTCTTCGGTGGCTCGAGTCCCTGCGGTGATAATTTCTTCATCTGACCACTCCAAATCGAGTTGCAGAATCACCGCAGACGCCTCAAGGCCCTTAAATGATCGAGTAGTCGAAACACTGACACGTTCGGCTCCCGGAAAATATTCCTGGAGAGACAATTCTTCAATTAGCCTTCTTTGGCTCTGGTGGCTTGAGCAGATAACCACGATGTCTCCAGGATTAAACCTTTGTCGCAACGAGTTAATTGCTGACCCAACCGGGTTCCCTAGAGAGCTGTCCACAATCTTCACGTCCGGGAGAGAGCCAGAATTCTCGCGCAGATAAGAGCGGTAGATCTCTCGGCCGAAGGCTAATTTCTCAATCCAGCGTCCCTGGCGCTCAGGGTTACGGCAATTGTCCTGAAAGGAAACACGAGTAGGAGCTAGTTGTCCTAAGGGATTGGGTTGCAAACTCCGGGATTGAATGTCCTGGAATCTTGCATCGCCCGTGAAGACCCAGCTCCCTTTATCTAGGCCCCCCCTAAGAATCGAATCCAGGAGGCTTATCCAGGGTTCGGAACTGAGGTCTTGGAACTCATCGACCACCAGAAAGTCACATTGGTGCTCTGGGCGAATTAATTCAGCACACCTGACAACTGCCTCCTTCCACCATTCGAAGCCCACGTCAGAAGGAGGAGATTCTTGAAGTAAATCGACCACAAAGTTGAACACACTTGAAGCACGAAACTCACCTGATGCCTCGGATGACAAATGTCTCCCGAGAAGAGAATTGAAACAGAGGAGCTGCACCTTTTCGCCCCTAAACGCAGATCGGCGAGCTGCTTCGACAGCAGTTGCCGTTTTCCCAGACCCTGGTGGTCCTTCGACGAGGACCCTCTGATTCGCGGCAATGGCATCGAAAGCTCTCAGCTGAACAGAAGTAGCGAGCTTCAATTCCTGCAGTGTTCTCTCTTTCCGGAGCCGCGGACTAGCAATCACTTCAAAACTTGGCCGCGCCCAGTTGACAATCCTCTCCTCTTCTCCTGGTTGCAGAGACAGGCCAGGCTCACTTTGGAGGCTTGCTAGTAGCTGGGTCGTAACGTTCTCGGAAATCGGTCCTTGACGAGTTGATAGCTGATTCTCCTGATCCAATTCAGTGATGTTTGGCACATCTGTATCGGTGAAGACCAGTAGAGGAGAAACTTTTACGTTTCCAAGACCGATTGCAGGTAGGTCTCGCTTGAAAGCGTAGGTTGCGTCCTTTAGCTGATTGACCGGGCTCTTCTTGGATAAACCAGCTGCACCTAGGTACCAGTTACCCTCTGAATCCCTACTCACTGATGAATGCGCTTTCACTTCAACAACACAAACTCCCAAATTTGGAACCACCACAAGGAAATCAATTTCCCGCCGGACACCATTCCGATCTTTTGGTAGGTCGTAGGAGTGGAGAACAATCCAATCTTTGGAGTCCTCGTGGTCTCTCAGAATTCTGAACAATTCCTTTTCTCCGGGAGAAATGTCTTTGTCAGGAATGATGCTTGGAATCATTCGAGCCATGACAGCCCGTTTTCTTTGAGTGGCAACCCAAGTTTTGAGGACGGAATCTTGTGCAAGCCCGGAGATATTGAGACCACTCGCGAAACCAACAGAGGTTCCCCCTTGCCAATCGCTGGCATAACGTAGCCGAATTTTGCAAGCTCCTCTTCCAGATCGGCCCCTTTGTAGTCTCGGAGTTCTTCGAGCAGCTCCTTAAAGTGGATTCGGCCTGCTTGGGCCCGAGACGCCCGAATCATCTTTATTGTTGTGAAATCCGCCTCGGCCCAATCCTCACCGCACACCTTCCCGATGGCTTGGAAGTGACGAAACTCTTCGGGGGCGAGGTACTGCGGAACGAGAAGTCGCCTAGCGACATAACTCGAGTAATTTCTGCGGACTCCGAGTGACACGAGCTGGTCGGTGAACGCCGAGACTCCTAGCTTCTCCACGCAAGTCGTCATAGTGTTCCGGATGGCCTCAAATTCGATTATTGCCTTCGCATATGAGGGCTCCGCTATGCGGCTGTCCCACCACTGTTCGGCGATACTTCGAAGGCGTGCATGCTCTGCTCTGGAGTTCCGGAATATGAGATATTCGCCGGAGCTTGGAAACTTGCTCTCCTTGTCATCCCCATCGGTGGCTTCAAAAATTTTTGGATAGGGGGCCTCTGAAATCTCAAAGTAAACCCACAAGGAGCCTTCGGGACCTTGAATCTCCAGGCGCTTCGCATCAACGAGGCTGGCGTGAGGCTCAAACGTTGGGGGCAACGTCGCCCTAACTTCGAACTCCTCAATTTCGGGCTGGCTTTCTCGCTCCACTCGCGGACTAGGTGACATGCTCAGATGTTTGAAACCGGGCCAAGGCGAGAGTTCCTCAAGGCTTGGCTCCCTGAATGGAGGCCATATCAAGAAAACCACTTCCTCTGCCCGAGGTGTTGTCACCAACCACTGCGCCCTGTGGCTGTTTTCAGGTGCTCGACCCCACGATTCATATCGAGACGGTGGGCCAAATAGCACCTGGCACGGGAAAGGTGGGCACTTCTTCAGTTCACGATATCGAAACAGAGAAACAAAGAGGTTTTCGTCCTCAATCCATTTCTCTATTCCCGGTAATGATTGGACATCCCGCGGGCACAGAACAATTGCTGGGTCTCCAGACCGTTCGTAAAGGCGGCTTGCCTCGATTTCAGGTCTGGCACTAACGAATTCTTCAAGGAAGTTGCGAGCTGGATGACGCGTTGACGCTAGCGCGAGGAGCGCCTGTTCCAGATTCTCGATTTCTTCATGTTCTGAACCTGCCATCGGAATTGCTTGTCGGGTCTCCGAAAGTAGAGTATCCAGTCCTACTAGCGGATCAGATAAATCAAGTGGGCCGTCAGCAAGCCTGAAGATTAGCTTCCGTGTATTGGCTAAGAGTTCCTCATTTCTCTGTGACAAGGGATCATATTTTTTGGATTTGAGGTTGCGAACAATTGCTACGACTCTCGACATTTCGTCCCATTCCAGGGAGATGAATCGAATTGACGGACGTTCCGCAAATCGAAGGAGGAGAAGTTCTTCTCGTAGAGCCTCGCTAGGCATATTCGTCCTCGATTACGTCAAATTCGTCTTGTTCCGTGAAGATTCCTGGTGATTCAGCAAACAGTTTTATTGGTAGTCCAGGTACTCCCTCAAAACCCAAGATTTCCTGGGGCTCAGAATCTATTTGGCGGTCCGCAAACCAATCTCTAAAGAGAAAAATGTCGTCTGAGGTCGGCTCAAGAAGCAATACATGCGGAGTCTCAGGCCAAATCCATCGAAACCTGCTTCGCCAAGCTGTCATTCCAACATTAATGACAGCTCGAGGTCTCAACTCGGAAAGCCAGCTTTTCCCCTTCATCCCAGACGGACTCGCAAGAATTATGGGACTCCGAAACCATTCACCTACGAGTTGACCTGGTTCTGCAGCTGCGACTTGTTGGATGGGATTCCAAATCCTGAAGTCTGCTAGCTGATTCCGAAGTTTCTCGGCAATTACCTTCGGTCTAGTGCAAATGACAAGGACTGGGTTCCCGGAGGCTATGAGCAATTCCCAGTTTGGTTTTAGGGCATCAACGCTTCCGTCAAGTTCAATTAGCAGCTCAGATGATTCTGCGGAAATCGTTCGGCGTTTCCGATCGGGGAAGTTTTCAGGGAGAGGCCGGATTGGAGGCGTTTTCCCCTCGGCGAAAGTACTCCCGTCCAACCGAATAGGGTTCTCGTGGAATGTGACATCTCGGAACTCATTACCAACAATCGTGGCAACCCTTCGACCGTGAGTAACAGACTGTTCTGCACTATGTGCGTCAAGTTCGAGAGCTGCTAGCGATGTGGTCGCCGCAAAGTAGGGAGCACTGGGCGGGGCAATTACAGCTGAAAAGTGGAGATTCTCGTCTGAGGTGGGGAATCTCCGGAACAAGAGCACAAGTGCCTTTATCCAGCGGGGAGCGTCTTCAATAATCAATCGCTTCCCTTGCTATTCAAACGAGACACTCTTTTTTAGCGTTCCATGAAAGCTACCTCACGACCAGCCTCGAATCCAGGGTGACTGTGACGGAGTTCTTCTGGGGTTTCGCGTCTAAATAGTCGAGATAGAGGCGTGCTCCAAGCGTGACGGTGCCTCCTTCTGGTTCCAGTTGATCGAATACTTTGGGGGCTAACCACTCTGGGACGTGGCCTACATGCTTGTTTCGGATATAGACAGCCACCGCCTTACCGCTATCCGAGTACTCGTTATCTGGGTCGTTGCGGAGTTCGACTTCGACAATGTGTTCGGTGTTGCCCTGGGTTTTGAGCTCCTCGCGTAGAGCTTCGAAGCTCTTCTTGTGGAACATCTCGCCGACAACCTTGATTTCGGCAAGGGGCTCGAGCTCCTCGTCATCCTCGGCCACAGCATGCTCTGGTGAAGATGGTGCTTTCCGCTTGTTCTTAACAGGTTCCACATCAGGCAGTGCGTTGTCTTTCCGCCACTGCTCCGTGCGCCGCTCGATTTCTTCTTCGCTGATGAAGAAGCTTTGTTGCATGACCCCCAGCTGCACTTTGACTTCTTCGGCAGCATGCAGGGCTGTCTCTTTAGCTGCCTCGAAGCCGTATTCCTTGACCTGCTCGGTGATTTGAAAAGCCATGCTCGGAGAAATCTGGTTCACACTCGGGCTTGCAAGACCAGAGGTCTTTTGACGGTTCGATACAGAGATCATGAGCTGGAGACCGTTTTGTCGCTCTGTTGTTCCCAGCAGTTTCGCAAAATCCCACTCCCTGGTTTGTTTCCCTCCCACGAACACCACCCGATGGGTGGTGAAGTGGGCCACACCGGTGTCGATTTGTTTGAGTTCATCACCTGGCTCTGGGCTTACGCTTTGTCCCGCAGCCGCCGTGTAATAGAAGCCTTTGGCCAACGCCACGGTGAAAGCATCCGTGGATCGGGCGGACACTCGGGTGCCCCGCCTAGGTTCGACCAACATCTGATCCTGAAGACTCAACACATACTTTTCACCGTGCCGAAGCTCAAACGGAGCATCTTCGTAGGGCATTGTGGTGCCAATTTCGGTGAGGTGTTTCACCCAGTGACCTGAACGCTGTTTAGCGACCGTTCTCTTATACCCGGTGGTAACCAGGTAGTAGCCACCGATTACCACAATCGTCAGGAAGATGACGGTTGCCCAAAAAGCTTCCATGTTCACGTACCTCCGGCCTGGTCTCTAGTTTTTGCTCTAAAACGGTTTCCCGTCAAGGGGGACGTGCCCCAGGGGATCTTGCCTCACGGTGATGTCGTATTCGGCCTGGACTGCGCGGGGAATGGGTACAGGTAGCTCTTGGAACAATTTGAATGCAACGCCAAAGGAGTCTCTGTCCATCAGGGCTGCGATCTCGGTGGGCGTTCGACAGAGCTGTAGTTGTGAGAGCAGGAAGTCAATCTCATCCCTATGCCATCTTCGTTGATGGCGACCTTTGGAGTCATCTGCCGTCAGGTTGTCATCCCCCAACACAACGGAGGAAAGCCGTCTGATGATTTCTCTCTCGCTCACGCGGAAAAAATCGGCCAACATCGAGGTGGTGAAACCAGTCAGATAGAGCTCCAGGAGATCTTTAGTCGCAGAGTGGTTCCAGCTAGGTGGAATGAGCAGAGGGTTCTCACTTTGAAGGGTCGGTTCCACGTTGTGAATGGCATCAAACAATTCCCTTGCAAATTTCTTCTTAATCACCTTTGTTGCTGTCCGGGTGGCAGAACCATCGAAAAGGACTCCAACTGAGCGGAAAACTCTCGAGGTTTGTTCACGTGACAGGTCGTGGGAGCAGCAGAGTGCACCTTCACAGCGAACAGCAGCGCCCTTTGCTTGGCCGTTGAATATACGACAACGTACTTCTTGGCCATCATCCAGTTGAAGCTTGATTCCGACGTAC
>Ga0181561_10004137_pt1 | contig 12590 bp, 14 predicted proteins | sample 011ome_19_FD_133760 | JGI IMG/M metagenome (GOLD analysis project Ga0181561, IMG submission 133760) | Coastal salt marsh microbial communities from the Groves Creek Marsh, Skidaway Island, Georgia - 011510BT metaG (megahit assembly) | ecosystem: Environmental > Aquatic > Marine > Intertidal...
ACATGCGATCCAGAAACGGTGAAAACGATGCGACTCATCAACCGTGACACAAAACCGTGTCCAAAATGTGCGACAATGATACACAAAATAGACGGGTGTGCGCAAATGTGGTGCACGACATGCCAAACCGCATTCGATTGGCGTACGGGTAAGGTGGAGACTGGCCGCGTTCACAATCCACATTATTTTGAATTCAAACGGCGTGGCAGAGAACACGGTGATATTCCATGTGGTGGTCGTCCCATGTATAGAGAACTTTTAGAAGCGTCTGCACCGGCTTGCATCATGTCCCTAAATACCGCCGTGGGTATTGCCGACTACAATAATATATATAAATATGATTACATACACGCTGATAATCTTAATTTGCGAATTTCATACTTAATGAACCACATATCTGAAACTGATATGAAACGTGAATTACAGAAACGTGATAAACACAATGACAAAATGCGGGACATTCAGCAAATATATCAAATGTTCATCGATACTGGTAGTGATTTACTTCGTCAATGGATGATAGAACCGACAAAGGAGGTGGAAATCATGGACACGGCATACGAGCTCGCAAAATATACAAACCGTGTCATCACACGAATACGTAATAGATACACGTGTCAAGTTCCGAGGTATATATTTCTAAGTAGATGATAGATGTGGTGGGTTGTTGTACCCATTTTGATTTTGGTATTGTTATTCAGACCAAAATACAAAGAGCCAGAAGTCCTGCGAGGGGTTCTCACGGATGAAGAGTGTGAGTATATCAAAACAATGTCGAAAGAAAAACTGAAACCATCGACTGTAGGTCATGATTTTACCGAAGACCGTGATATTCGGAAGAGTGAGACTGCATGGCTTGACCACGGCGATCCTGTGATTAAACGTATCATCACAAAGTGTGTCGATGATACCAGTGTATGCGAGAGATTGCAAGTGGTTCGGTACACACCAGGTGGGTTTTATATACCACACCATGATGCAAATCCTACAGAACCAAACACGAGAAAGCACACTTTTATATTTATTTTGAATGATGATTATGAAGGTGGTGATACAGTATTTCCATTTCTTGAAAAAAGTTACAGATTAAACAAAGGTGACATTCTCAGCTTTGATACACTTGACAGTTGGGGCAGAGTTCCACATAAAGCGTTACACGGGGGTGAGCCTGTCACATCTGGTGAAAAATGGATCGCAAACTTGTGGGTTAGAAGTGAAAAATACATTTCTACATGAAATGTATGATACCTATATATAAATTTCCTATCGTGGTTCCAAATTCACTCACGGATGAAGAGTGTGAATATATAAAACGTATGGCTTTACCTTACCTAGAAACGGCTGGACTCGGTATCGATAAAAGTATTGATTCTTACATACGAGATGGACGGGAATGTACTTTGAAAATGTGTGATCCCAAAATTGCTGAAATTGTGAATAGATACACCGAACACCCAGAACGTTGTGAGAGTCTAAGGGTAGTCCATTACAAAAAGGGTGGATTATATAAACCTCACCAAGATGGAAGCGAAGATTATAAAAATAATAGAGTGCACACATTCATATTTGCATTGAACGATGATTATGAAGGTGGCGAAACTATTTTCCCTAACCTGAAAAAAATTTTTAAATTGAAAAAGGGTGACGCCCTTAGCTTTGATACACTCGATAGCTGGGGTGGTATAACAGATGATGCATTACACGGAGGTGAACCTGTCACATCTGGTGAAAAATGGATAGCGATTATTTGGGAACGTCAATTTATAATTCAAGATCCTTAGCTCGTAACTTTTCGCGGTTCGCCATGTGGAGCGCTTCAACATCCGCCTTGTTTTGTCCTACGTAAGGCACGGCATAGCCTTCATCACACATCCACTTATTGACGTTCGTCCAATGACCATCTTCGCCGACCCACACTTCCGCTAAAATGCGACCAAATTTACCGCGCGAATCCTTTTCCGGGCATCTGAGTTCGATCTCTATATCATCCTTCTCAGATTCTACGGCTTTGAGACACCACTCCTTGAGTTTTTTCTTGGAGAGGAGCCCGAAAACCTTTTCTTCTTCATCACGTGTTCGAGACTCTGGGGTATCGATGCCGAGCAAACGGACGCGTTGCTTGGTGCAGACATCGAAACCGAGATCTATGGTAACATCTATCGTGTCTCCATCGACGACCTTTTCTAAGGAGGAGACACGGTAAATGAATTCACATTTTTCTTGGGCGTAGGTGGACATATACTATGGTTTAGAAAATTAACTGGCATAAGCCTGTGCTCTAATACGAGCTGCCGCCGCCGGGCCACCCGCTTTTCGATTTTTTGACATTGCATTTCTAAGAACATCTTTTGGATTTTCACCCATGTTTATTCTTCGTTTGAGTTGAAGCTTTGTTTTATTTCCTATACGAAAGAGTGAATTTATAGTTTTCTTTGTGTTATTTCTGTTGTTTTTTGTGAGTAGTTGACCCCTGGTCGCGATTGGTTGAGAACTATTACCAAATTTAAAATTGTTGGTCGACGAACCAACCATACTCAAAGTTTTATTCATTCTTTTTTGAGCGACTTCAGTATTTTTTATGTTTTTAGCCGCGGCGATCTTTTTTCTGATTTCCCTGAGTTGTGTCATATTTAACACACGTTCCAATTCCGATTTCAACTGCCTTCTTTTCTGTCCAAATGGACCACCTATGGTGTAATTACCATTGGGTCTTTTTGAGTTTATGAGTGCACGTAGTGTATTTTTAGCGACACGAAGATTTTCTTCATTTTTGAGATACGCCGCACCGGGTCTAGCTACATTTTGCCAACGACTGCGTACACCACGTTTCCACGCGTTTTTGTTTGTCGCGAGTGTATTACTCATTTGTTGAAAAGCTGCAGTCGCATTAAAGTTTTGGGTGTTTGATGCTCGGTTTCTTGTGAGTCTAGAGGCTTCTATGATTCTCTGCTTCGCGCGTTGTTCGTTGAGTCGGGCGGCAGCTAGATTTTTTTGTGTAGCTTCCAATTGAGATCGTGTGGTCGCATACTGTGCCTGATTAGCGGACATTCCACCTCTTAAATTTCTACGTTGAGCTTGAACCTTTCGCAATTGTTCTCTGAATACATTTCTTTGTTTGTTAGATATGTTCTTGGCACTTTGAAGTTGTCTCAATCTGTTCATGAGAGCGATTCTACCACCTTCAGCCATGTTCAATTGTTTCTTGAACTGGTTTCTTTGTTGAATTAACGCGACGCGACTACCTTCGAGCATTTCTTTTTCTCTCATCAATCTCGCCGTTTCAGCTTCGAGTTGATTCTTAATTTTATTCTTCTCGGCAGATGTCGCCTTTTCATTATTTAAGTCTCTTTGAAGTCTCGCGACATTAGATTGCGTTTGTTTGATTTGTTCTATCTTTTTTAATAGGTCAGCGTTCTTCACATTGAGACGCTGTTTCGCGAGATTTACATTGGATTCGAGTACAGAAATTCGATTATTTTTATTTTTTGCTTGTTTTTTTATGGCGTTTATTTGATTTTGCATTTCTTGTCGCCTCGTTTCTAAAAGTGCATTCTTTTCATTTATGAGGACATTCATTTCCTTTTTAGTTAAATTAGCCTTTTTGAGTTGTTGTGCGATTCGTTTCGCTTCTGTATTCGCTGCCGCTGCAGCTTTTGCACTTTGTTCAGCTTCAGCTAGAGCTGCGTTACGCGCCTTGTTAGCTTCGCTCTTGAGACGATTTGCCTCGACTCTGAGACGGTTTGCCTCAGCCTTGTTACCGAGTGCTCGTTTCTCAGCCTCTTGCGCGCGCAATTTCTGTTCTTCGGCTTCTTGTGCCCGTTGAGATGCCTTATTTGCAGCTCGCCCCGCTTCGGCGACGAGTCTCCTACTTTCTGCGACCGCATCGTTTGCGTTAGATTTAGCGTTTTGTGCGAGTTTTTGCGCGTTCGCAACTTGTCTTCTCTCTATGAGAAGTTGTTTTTCAAGTTTCGCTCGTTGTTCTTCGGACACGTTTGTTTTTTCGTTGAGTTCTTGCTGTATACGGTTAACATTTGCCTGTTGTTTTGCTAAATTAGCCTGTGCCTGTGTTAGCTGTTTCTGTGCCGTAACCGCCACGGCTTCTGCGACTTGAGCTTGTTGAGTGGCCGCGTTTGCCTGTGACCTCGCGTTCGCGACTTGAGCGTTTCTATTTCTGTTTGCCGCTGATTGAGCCGCTCGAGCCGCCTCTACGTTTTGTTTGGCTTTTGCGATTTCAGCATTAAAGGATTTCTTTTCTTTTTGGAGTTTTTGGAGTTCTTCATTTTTTATGAGCACATTACCCCGCGCTTCTGCGAGTTCATTTTCGAGTTTTTTTCTCTCAGCGTTTGAAATGCTACCATTTTTTAGCTTTTTAGTAAGTTCTGCTATTTCAGCGTTCGCGTTTTCTTTTTGTTTTCTCACATTTTCAGCCAATGCGTTCATTTCTCGCATGTATTGCATTTTCTCTGCTTCAGATTTTCTCAATCGATTATTGAGATTGGTTCTATTCTTCATGGCGTTGTTAAGTTGTTCTTGCAAAGCCGTCTTTTCTCCGTTAGACAAAGATTTATTGGTATTTAATTTATTTTTGAGTTTTTTAATTTCGCCATTCGCATTTTCTTTTTGTTTTTTAAGTATTTGTGCGTTTCTATTTTTCGTATTTATAGTAGTCTTCATATTACCCAATTGTTCGCGCATTACATTCATATTTAAGGCGTTTCGATTCAATCTTTGTTTTAAATTATTACGTTCTTTCTTCAATGCATTTCGCTCACGCACGGTTAGTTTAGAATTATTGAGTTTGGTTTCCAAATTTTGTATTTTATTTTCCAAACCTTTAAACACGCCCGCTGTTTCTTCGAGTGCAATGTTAAGATCACGCTTAATATCGTTTATTTTCTTTTCGCCGGACACATATTGATTTCTTAACCCACTTTTAATATTTGATGGGATGTTTTTATACGTATCATTTTTAATCAGTTCATTGAATTCGAGACCTCTTTTATTCTTTTCTTGTTGAACTTGTGTGTTAATTTTAGCTAGCCCATTGTTGATGTTGTATGAATTTATGTTTTTTAAGGCCTCATCTCTCACTACGTTTAAATACACTCGGTTTACCTTTTTTTTACCGAGCTCTTCGTCTAATTTTTTCAACTTAATCACGGCGTTTCTTGCACCAGTGTCGGCACCACCCGACTGCTTAAACACATTCAATTTTTCACCCGCAGCCGACTTTATTTTTATGTTTCCTATGGTATTTACTGTTTTTTGAAGTTCTTCTAAGACTCGTTGAGCACCCATATCATTGAGTTGTGCCTTGTACATGGTTTCATACGCCGCAGTGATACGCGTCTTCGCCGTGTTATATATGTTTGTACCATTCTTGTACGCTTTTATACTTTTTTGGGCGTCATTCATAAATGTCACACGGCGTTGTGTATTGAGTTTACTCCCCTTGTTTGTTATATATTTCTCTAGTTCGGCCACCTTCTTATCCTTTTCGCTCACCTCAGGAGTTGCCAACTTTTTACGCAGCGCATTAAGAGTTGTCGCGTTACCGCGTTTCAGTGCGTTTTCGACTTGACGAGCGAGTGCTCTCGTGTTTGCGCTGGAAGAGCCAGACTTAGCTCGTTCTAATGCGCGCGTGAGACTCGCAGTATTTGAACTGTTTCGACTTTTTCGCAACGCATTTATGAGTCCCGCCATCGTAGGGTCACTTGGAGTACTGGGTGGTTGAACCCCGTTACCACCAACTCGTCGAGCTGCGGCAGCCATATAATACTTGTTGCGTGCCGTTCTGTTCGGTGGGCGAGGTGTCCCGTTTCCACGGTTCCCGTTTTCGCGGTTCCCATTTTCGCGGTTTCCGTTTCCACGGTTCCCGTTTTCGCGGTTTCCGTTTCCACGGTTTCCGTTTCCACGGTTACCTAGATTATTTGATTCATTCGAAATGCGCTTCAAGTTGTTATTCTTTACACCATTGCCATTGCGGTTATTTACATTAAAATTGTTTTGATAGTTGTTGTTACTATCGACAGAAATACGCTTTTGCTTGGGTGCTGTGATATGAAGACGTATAGGTTCTCTCACATTATTTGACTTCAACACGTTCTCTATAGCGTCAACGAGTTCCGATTTTGTCATATCCTTATAGTTAGAGAGCCCCACTTTACGTGCCACGCGTTTTAATTCACCAGATTTAGAAGATGAACTAAATAAGACTTCAAAGTCTGAGCTTGTGAGTGGAGATTTTCTGTCTAACATATACTTACCGTCCTTGGTCAACACCATCGGGGGGAGTGGGAGTTTACCGTCCTGGATAGACTTATATACGTCGCAGATTTGGTTCCTATTGAGATTAAGTTCTACACCTGTCTCCTGACGCACGAGACGCGCGAGGTTCTTAGCATTTATGCCCGGATTACACACATCCATATTGTTATAAACTGATAAAAAATTATGAGATACCTTTCGTCAGCATTCGTATCTTGTCCTCATATGACATATTGAAATCAAATATATCCATGTCACCCACGTCTATGATTTTAACATTATAATCTCGTGTGTCGTAATCGTATCTATTCACAAGTGCCGAGCGCATGATGTTTTCAGCAAATACACGTGGATTATCTATATTTTCCACGTACGGTATGTTAGATTGTATCTGTATACAATGAACATCATACGGTTTATGTGCGAGAAACGGCGCGAGAGGCATAGACTCTACGGTTCCACCGTCGACGTACGTATTTCCTTTGTACTTTCTGGATGAAAATAGGAAAGGTATGGCTATACTCATACACACAGCATCGAGTACTTTCATGTCGGGGTGTGTATCGGCTGAAAAATATTCAGTCTTTCCGGTGTTAACACAAAATGCTGATATGTATATCTTTTTTGTAAGTTCCATAAATGTGGGGTCGCACCCACATATATACACTAACTTCTCACGAAGTGCTTCTAAATCTACGAGTCCATAACTATGTAAAAAACATTTCAAGTTCAATTTAACTAAATCTGAAATGTTTAATCTGAGTGATATGTCTATCATCTCATCGACTGTCTTTCCGAGTGCAAATAACACCGCGAGTATGGAACCCGCGGATGCACCCGAAATTTCTTGTACATCAGTGAGACGTTTTTCTATATTTTTGAGATACCCTAACATGGCGTAAAATGCCATAGCACCTGGACCGATTACCAAATATTTCATCGGTGGTCACTTAATAGTACTTAGGAAATTGCTTTCGCAAAAGAGCGAATACGAGCGCGAAAACCACGGTGTGTACTATCGCAGACGCTGGGCTAGTCTGTCCCGACATGTAGACACCCTTCGAGCCTGGTGGCAAAGTGAGCAACATACCTGGGCTCAAAGCCAAGAACAGCACAGTGGTCACGATGAGATCGGTGCGCGTGAGAACGAGACCCATGGCCTTCGCAATCAACGAGTAGACGAGGAAGAACACGAGCGCGTGGAAAAGAACAGCGGTTCGACCAGTGAGACCATCACGGAACTTGATACTGGTACCATCAGTGCGGAGTAAGATACCTGGGCTGAGCGCGAGGAATAAAGCGGCTGGAATAGAAACCTTTTGTGGAAGCATGTTTACTTTGTATATATATTATAATTCTATAGCTCTATTGTCTGAGAACTGATAACAAAATTCGATGAAGTCGTGATACTTGGCATCTTTGAGAATGTGATGTCCGAGTGCTCTATCCCCTAGATACCTTTGTAAGAGTTGCCACATCCACCAAAGGTCGTCATCAAAATGTCCTCCCCAATCATCTATGTGAAGAGGGCGGTGCATTTGCATTTCATACTCTTCATCATCACTATACTCATTATCACTGAGTCGCTCTGTAGCGTGGACGTATTCATTCCAAACCATTATTTACGTTCTCTGATACCCGTAAGTGAAAGAGATGTAGATTCTTTTACTGGTAAGTTATCGAGTACAGCCTTTAACACACTTTCAGCCTGTTGCTCGTTACCATTGAAGTAGTTCACAAGACCTTCCATTAAAGTGGTCTTGGTAAGTCCCGTCTTTCTGGCACTTTTACGAACTGAAATCTTACCTTTCTTGAGGTTAATAGCGTCGAGACCGTTATCCATCATGAGCTTTTTCACTTGCAATTTGAGGGACTTTTCAGCCTGGACGAGGATCTTTATATCTTCTCTGGCTTCTGTAATTTGCTTGTTTAATTCAACCAATTTAGAGACGCTGTTTGAGAGTTCGTCTGAAGGAACTTGAGACATTTATATATAAATAATACGTTATTCTTTAAGTTTATGCGCACAAACTACGTTGCATCGTGTCGGGTGCAATAGTGGAGTTATTCCACACAAAGGCATCTTTGGGGTTTGGTGGGTCAGCACGAATTTGTTGGTTCGCGTTACGAAGGGCACCGCCGATGGTTTCTGGGTAACCAGTTTGTTGGCGTGGCTCAAGGAAGTTTTGTCCGGAGAGGATGTCATCTGGGGCAAACTCACCGAAATCCTCCTGAGGCGCAACTTCACGTGGCAACAAAGAAGAGGCAAGACCGGTACCCGCCTTCATTTCACAACCAATCCCGGCTTCCGCCGATGGACCGACGGCATCAATGCCACCGATACCGGCATACTCCGAGTCCTTCACACTGTAGGTGGAACGGTTATTGGTAACCATGAGGTAAATCACAACCACAATCGCGAGACCGATGATCGCTTGGCGTGGAGTGATCTTTTTCATCTTCATCATCTTTTATATATAGAAACAATTTTTTTATTCATCGTCTTCAATCACAATCTCCTCTGGGTAAGCCTCGACTTCAGGTTCTGGCTCTGGCATCGACTCCGGTTCCGGTTCCGGGACAGGTTCTGGTTCTGGTTCTGGTTCTGGATTTAATTTCACCTGGACCAAATTCCACGCCGGGCCGAAGGCTTTCTTCGCGAACCAGAGACCGGCGTATTCAAGCATGATGGTGCACATCGTGCCTGGAGAAAACGCTTCAACCTGAATGACTTGCTTCGTGGCGTCGAACACCTTTGTAGCTGGAATCTTATCCGCTGAGATGGTGTCTTCCTTCGTATAAACCTTATTGATTGTTTTCTCAGTCAACTTTTTACCGAACCACGTTTCACTGTTTTCGACCGCCGACACCAAGTTTTGTGCGTGAATGGCATCAACCTTATCGATACCCACTGCGTCAGTGAGGTCGAACGTAACTTCACCGGAAACATCGTCGACGACCTTCACATTCTTCACCTGAACGTAACACCTTTTTTGGTCTTCAGTGAGTGCCTTGACGTGATAGAGACCATCTTCGCCTTTCGAAAGAGATCCGTAAATCATTTTATATATCATATACGGTTCAAATCTTTAACCCCTATAAACGGTATCATAGCCGATTTTCGTATAATAGGCTTTGGAACCCATGCATCTCTAGATGATTTGAATCCATAAAGAGTTTCTTCTAGTTTTATTTTTTCCGGTAACGGAATGGGACGTTTTGGCCTGTAATTGAATTCATTTTTCACATAATTACTCGATTTATTCTTGACCCAATCTAATTCTTCTGTGTTAAAACGCATATTACCCTGTGTTTTACTAAATCCAGATACATTTCCCATGTTATGTGATGCTTTTATACCGTATACGTACTGTTTGGATAGTTTTTCTGGATCTGGAGTTGTCGTAAATGTAGTGTATTTCTTGGGGTTCACTTTTTTAGCATTTGACATTTTCACGTTACGGAATGTGGTGTGTTTTTTAGCAGTCTTCTTCAGTGGTATGCCTACCTTTTTCATGATATCTTCCATTGAATCACTTTGAAGAATCTTTCGTTTGGTGACGAGGCGGGCGAGTTTAATCATTCGCCGACGGTCTTTTTCTTTCTTTTCGGGTGCTCTGAGTCCCAACTTCTGCATGGTATACGAATCTTCAATGAGAAACTTCTTAGATGCGAGTTTGATGTTATCAAACTTACCGATAACGTACTTACCCGTGATTTTGAATATGTCGAGTGCCTGCACTTGATCATCTCCAACCTCAAATCCAAATTCGCCCGGACGCATGAATGCGATATCGAGTATGCCACCCATGTTGATTGGTTCGATGCGACCAGTCTTTGGTGAGTACACGCGAGCTTTCATGTCGAGTGTGAAAAGCTCTATGTCTGCGAGTGTGTCTGGTCCCTTTTTTGCGTCCTTTTTCTTAGGAATGAGTGTATATCGACGTGTGACGTACGGACCTTTATTCGCAAAACCAAGACCTATGAACTTACCTGGTTTTCCGCGTCCTTCGTACACGAGCTTTGCAAACCGTGTATTCACTCTCTTCGCGATCTCACCGAGTTTGTTCCATAACAAAAGCTTGATCGCTTGAAGTTTTCCAAAAAACTTAGCGTCTGGTTTTATTCTGGGTGTAAATTTGGTGTCTATGTCGAGAGTCATGATTCTCTGGGTTGGTTCTAGGTATGAATTTACGGCGTCTCCACCAGATAAAATGAGATCGCCGACTGGATTCAAAAATTCTGTGAGTTCGTCAATGATAGCGTATAATTCGTAACGAAGTATGTCAGTGAATATAACGCTCGCGAAGTCTTTGAAATCTTCATCCTTGTGGAGGCGGTGCACTCTCGCCCTGAATTTGGCGACATCATCTTTATCATAGAACTTCTTGAGAACAGGATCGTTATGGAATAATTTTTTTGTCCTGAACCTATTTATGACCCCAGCTGAGTACTCTGTTTGGTCCATGTTATTAATACATCACATAATATTTCAACAAGCTTAAAGATGTAATACCTAAGTAAAACATAAAACGAGATGTCTTTTGAAACTGTCCTCACCGAAATTGCTGCTCTCCGTAACGACGTCAAGTCCTTGACCAAGATTGTTCGTAAGATCAAGGCCAAGCAAGACGACCCGGACGGAACCAAGGCTGCTTCCCGTGCGAAGAATAACGGCTTCAACCGAGAACAAGCTATCTCCCCAAAGCTCCGTGAATTTCTCGGTGTCGAAGAAGGGAAGCTCGTGTCCCGTTCCTTCGTTACTCGTGCAATCAATAACTACGTCACTGAAAAGGGTCTCAAGCACCCAGATAACGGTCGCGTTCTTGTTCTTGACGACAAGCTCCGCGCTCTTCTTGACCCACCCGCGGACACGCAAATTACTTTCTTGAACTTGCAAAAGTACTTGAGTCCACACTACACCAAGGTTGAACAAACTGCTTAAAAAAATATACACTAACAATATAAAATGTTAATCGACAAGGAAACCGTCGAAACCCTTGTTGGTACAAAGATATCTAAGATAGATTTGTACCAAAAAGCATTTACGCATAAATCTGCATTGAAAGAAAATGAAAACTTGGAATCTTTTGAGACTCTTGAATTTATAGGTGATTCCGTATTGGGATTTGTTATCACAAAGTTCTTATTTGACAGGCACGAGAAACAAAAGGAGGGTTTTCTCACGAAAGCTCGCACTAAACTTGTACGAGGTGAAACGTTGGCAAATATCGCGATGAAGTTGGAAATGTACAAATGGGTGCAAATGGACGAAAAGGGTATGCGAAACGAATGGTTCAAGAATCCTAAAATTCTGGAAGACGTATTCGAAGCGTTCATAGGTGCGATATACATGGATCTTGGTCTTCTACATGCAAAACGTTTTATTTTGAATATTTATGAGAATCCAAAACTTGTGAATATGCAGTCTATCATGGTAGATGATAACTATAAAGATCATCTCATGAGGTACTGTCAGACACACGGACATCCTTTACCAGATTATCGTGTCATCTCACATGATAATGGTATATTTTACATAGATGTGTATGTAAATAACGTCATTTTGGGTCGAGGGTTTGCCAAAAACAAAAAACAGGCTGAACAGAATGCAGCAAAATATTTTTTCTACCCAAATTGTAACATCACACAATGATTCCCGTGTTATTTGTTGTTACTTGTATGTTATTTAGAAAAGGCGAACCACCAATTCAATATTCTAAACAAGCTTTGATAGATGAATGTGAACGCATGGGTGTATCTACATTAGGTACACCCCGTATATTAAGGCATCGCATTAAACGCTTAAAAGATAGAGGGATATTATGTTTAAGATGCACCCAAATGTCGAAAAGTTGATAAGTAAAACATACGCCGAACAGAGATCGCAAGAATGGCTTGATTTGAGAAAGAATATGCTCACAGCGAGTGACTGTGCCACAGCCATAGGTGAGAATAAATATGAAAAACCATTCGATCTTCTTCTCAAAAAATGTGGTAAGGGAAAACCATTCACTGGGAATGCAGCTACAGAACACGGTAATAAGTATGAAGACGAAGCCAGAATTATATATGAACAGAGGCACAACGAAGTTGTACATGAAATTGGTCTAGAACCACACCCCAAGTATCCTTGGCTCGGTGGATCACCCGATGGTATCAGTGAATCAGGAAAACTTATCGAAATTAAGTGTCCCATGTCACGTGAAATTTTACCCGAGGTACCGCAGCATTACATGCCTCAATTGCAACTGTGTATGGAGATTCTAGACTTAGAAGAGTGTGATTTCATTCAGTATAAAAATGCGGATTTTAACTGGCCA
>Ga0181561_10004139_pt1 | contig 12585 bp, 12 predicted proteins | sample 011ome_19_FD_133760 | JGI IMG/M metagenome (GOLD analysis project Ga0181561, IMG submission 133760) | Coastal salt marsh microbial communities from the Groves Creek Marsh, Skidaway Island, Georgia - 011510BT metaG (megahit assembly) | ecosystem: Environmental > Aquatic > Marine > Intertidal...
AAACACTCACAAAGTAAAAAATGGACGTCGAATATAATTACGACCAAGGCTACGGCGCTTCTCGCGCCAGACGAGGCCAAGGGAACCGAAGAGACGACCCGTACGGTGGTGGTGGTGGAGGAGGAGGGTACGACGACTACTCTTCCAGAGGAGGAGGAGGAGGGTACGATCGCAGAGGAGGCAGAGGAGGCAGAGGAGGTAGAGGTAGCAAGCCGTACGATCGACGAGGCGGCGACGGGGGAGACGAGTATCACCAAATGGAAGACCCGTCCGGAGCGCTCACCTTTCGCCAATTCGCGTTTAAGCACTTACCGAACGACGCGACGCCGCAAGAAGCCGAGGAGAAGTACGAGCAGTATAAAATCGAAAACGCGCACTTGTTTCACGAGCAGTATTTCGCGAGACAAAAGAACGACCCGTGGTTACAAAGAACGTTCGATCCGAGACTGTTGGAATCGAATCAAGAGAAACGCTCGGAGTTGGCGAAGGAACACTCGGAGAAGTTTGCGAAAGGTTTCGCAGAAACTGGTTCTGTGGAAGGGTTGCCAGATTACAGCGAAGCGACGACGACGGAGCAAGAAGGAGGCGGCGAAGAAAACATGGAAACGGAAGATCCGGAAAAAAGGGCAAAGAAAGCGAGAAGAATCGGTGGGTTTGTCCCGAGAGAAGCGTGGCACATGGATCGATTGAAGCACGATTTAACCGTCGCAAGAAGTTTAATCGAAAAGTTGAACGGCGAAAAAGAGATTCCGAATTCTCCCGAGCTCGCCAACGCGTTGCAAAACAACCTCTCCATAAACGCCGAGAGTTCCGCGGAGGATATCGCGAAAGCAATCGACACGTGCGTTGTGTATCTTTGGAGCGTGCACGGAGTAGACTATTACGGCGGTAGAGAAACCAATCCTCACGATTACATCGAAATCGCGGAAGGGAGAAACGTGAGAGCGAAGTGTTCGTTTCGCAAACCGTTGTCGACGTTTGCGTTGGGCGGAGGCGAACACGCCGTCCCCGTAGACGCACCGATCGAGCCGATCGAAGCGAACGAAATTGCCACAAAATGGTCGAAACGCGTAGATTCCACGTGGTCGGAACGCTTAACATGCTTGAGTGATCCAGTTGTCTTACGATTAGTGGATGAAACGGATTTGGAAAATAAAATCGAAGAGTGGATTAAAGCGCAAGTAGTCGTCTTTGACGAAAATCGATACGGATCCACGCTATCCTCCAAACTCTTCATCGCGGAAGAATTTGTCCTGAAACACATTAAAACGAAACAAACCGAAGCTATTGAGAAAGAACGTAGTCGAATGATTGACGAAAAGTATAAAGAGAACGTGTTTGCTTACTTGCGCGCGGAGGAGGCGAAAGGAAACAAGCCGACGTTGCGAGGCATAAAAAGAGGAGGTAGCGGTGGCGGCAGAGGCGGTGGAAGAGGTGGAAGAGGTGGCAGACGCGGACGTGGTGGAGGTAGAGGGCCGTACACAGACTTAGACGCGACGACGAACGAGCGCGTGGTCATCGATTACGGTGAAATATAAAATAAGAAAGAATATATGAAAGTTAGCATCATCACAAGAGAGAGAGAGAGAGAGGGAGATAAAACTTTAAGTCATCATCATCCTTTAAATATAACACGATCGAGACGACGACGACGACGATATAACTAAAACATTGTTCACGATACGCGATGCGCTACAAATCTTCCTATTTCAAATTTCAAAACTACCAACACTACTAGTTTAAATTATTGGTGTATACTATTACTTTACATGCATCAGTATCTCTTCACGCACTTTTGCATAGCTCTGGCTGCTTTCGCGCACTTTCTCTTCTCTTCGTCCGATTGTTCTCTCACTACCACTAACTTCACGCACATCTCCTCAAACTTCTCCGCTTTCGCGCGACACCTCTCCACCACTCTCGCTTTGCACAACGCCAAGTCCTCCGAAAGTTTCTCGCACGCGTCTTTGTTCTTCGGGTGATTGCCCATCACGCACGCTTTCAAAGCGGACGCGCGAGTCGCGCATTGGGTGGAAACTTTCTCCCTCTCGAGCCGCTTTTTATTCGAAGACGAAAAGATGGACGAGGAAAAGATACCCATCGTCGTCCTATTTTTTTTCTCGGTGATGAAGCGTGCGTGCGCGGGTGTGGGTTGTGGGGAGTAGTAGTACTCTCTTTGTTTTGAAGAATTCAAGAAACAACTTTTTTAGAGACGGCGTGTTGTATCGGTGCTGTTTTTGTGTGACTAAAACTTAGAAAGTACTCGAACCTTGAGCAAACGCGACACTAACGCATTCATCATCGCAGCCCGTTAAACTTAAATTATATATATAATTGCTATTCGTATGTGTGTTCTCTCTCTCTCGTCGTTGTTAGGTGAAACGCGTCTTTTACAAAAAGTCCATGAACGCGTCATCCTCTTGCGGCGCTTCCGTCGAGCCAAAGTCAACCGCGGTGAAGAGCATGTCCGCTTTACCACCCGGAACAACCAACCCTTTAAACGTTTGCTTGCCGTTCATTAACTTGTCTAAGGCATAAAACTGTTCGTCGCCCAACTGGATGCCGGCGCAGTGGAACACCGCCGAGATCTTGTCCGTCTCCGGGTTGTCGATTTTAAAGATGACGTGTTGTTCCCAAGTCGGGTCCAAACCTCGCTCCTCGGTCGTTTTCCATTCCTTGCCGTTGCATTTAATCGTCACTTGGCACGTGGCCTTTTCGATGCCGTAGAATTTCAAGTCGATTTTTTTAATGTTGCACGAAGTCGCTTCGATTTTCAACGTGTGCTTGCCTTCGCCAATGACTGGTATGTTTTCGTCTGTTTTCCATCAGTAAAGTTAAAAGAAAAGATTTGTGCGATGAGAATAAAATGATGATGTGTCTATTGTCTCGTCGTTCGCGACAGGAGATCGTCCCGCGTGCACATAATCATCTCTCCGGCGGCGCGAGTTGGATCGCCACGCGCGCGTCGTCGTCGTCGTCACCGTCGTCGTCGTCAAAAAGCACGCACGAAACGCGCGCGCGAGCGGGAGTGGCACGTACAAAAAAAAGAGATAAACGATCCGCCGACACACACACAACTTGCACACTCGAGCAGACAAACACAAAAGAAAAGAGAAGAAGAAATCCATGGCGCACGTAGCTGCTTTTCAAACGAAAACGAACGAAGAAACGCTCTCGCCCTTTAGAGAGAGAGAAAGAGAGAGAGAGTATGAGGGGGAGAGCGTTGCAAAATAAAAAACGATCAAACGCGCACCCGCCATGCTTATATGTTTTACGTTTTGTGTTTGTGAGAATGAGGAGGAAAAGAGAGAGAGAGCTCTCTTTTTGTTTTTTTTTTTGAGCACAAACGCGGACGCGGCGGAGGACCAAAATTTTTTTTTTCGCTTTTTTTGCCTCGATGTGCTTTTTTTGCAATTTCCTTTTTTCGCGTCGAAGTCTCAACTCACTTGCTTTTACACACTCTCTCTATTACGAGAAGAGAAAATCTTCACTCTATTTCACGCACAAAAAGAGATCGAATATAATGGTGGTACGTTTTATGCTTTTCGTCTTTTTATACCCGCGATAGATCTTCTTTAGAGCGCATCGATGCGTTCACCGCGTTCGTTTTACCTTCGCGTCGGGTGCGGGTACGTCGTGGAAGGGAAATCGCGCGTAAAAAGAAAAATAGGGCGTGCGATGATGATGAGAGAAAAATGTTGCGGCCGCGAAACCAATTTTTTTAAAACGCGCGAAAAAAGGATTGGTTAGGATCGAAGGAGAGGATAAACGCGGGTAATTTCGGATGCATTTTACGAGTAAATGCGCATGCGACGCGTTTATCCTTTTCTTGGCCTTTCCGTGACGTCGCGACGTGGTTTTAGAGGGCGACATTTGTTTTTCGTTCTCCATTGCGAGAAGGCCCTACGACGACGAGAAGGGGAGGAGAGAGAAACCCAAAAGGAAGGAAATTTCCTCTCTCGTGCGTGGGAAAATTTCTTCCTCTTCGCATTCGCGCGCCGGGTTTGTGCGTGCGCGTCGCCTTTTCGAGTATTGATGGTGACGCGATGCTGATCGTTGCGTTTGGAAGTCTCAGATCTGTATATTGACCCATTCTTTCTCTCACTTCTTATATTATTATTCTCACAAAACAGCTCGCACAAGATATCGATTTGCTCAACCCACCGGCGGCTCTCGAAGCTTCCAAGCACAAACTTAAACGCTTAGTACAAGGTCCGAATAGCTTCTTCATGGATGTGAAATGCCAAGGGTGCTTTTCCATTACGACTGTGTTTTCGCACTCGCAAACTGTGGTTTTGTGCGGTTCGTGCTCGGCGGTTTTGTGCCAGCCGACTGGCGGCAAAGCGCGCTTGACGGAAGGGTGCTCTTTCAGAAAGAAGACTGACTAAGAGAAGCGCACGACCGACTGTCCCCATATTAAATTGTAGCAAACTATTTAGAGAGATTGAACCTTTTAGCACATAAAAACTTTGTCAATTCTAATGAAAAAGAATACGCAAAATTGAAAGAAAAAACAAGATGTACTGTTGTGTTAATACGGTACTACTGTTGTTTTACTACATACGCTCTAGATTTTGATTAAAAACACTCTCGAGTTCTCGTCTCATTTGCTATCGTTCCCCGCCGCTCTATCCTTCTCTGCTTTCTTAGCCTGCCGTAACTTAATCATATTATACATACCAACAGCTAGAAAGGCGATCACATAACCTAAGTAATTCAAAAACGTCACAGTGTTGTGGAACAAGTGCTGCGACGCGAATATCAACATCCAGTCTTTGATGACGCCAGCAATATTCATCGTCAACGCCGACGTCTTTCCAATCAACAAAAAGACCGCCAGATTCAACAAGAACGCGCACGACGCGTTCAAAATTAACACTTTCCAGTCTATAACTAAGTCCACGTTGGCCATGATTTCTGGTAACTCCACGGTCAAAAATGGCACCAACAAAAATATCCCGCACGCCGGAGAGACGTAGTATAGCGATTGAATCGGATTCATGGCGTACCCTTTATTCTTGATCAAGATCTGCACCAAGCACAACCTCGTCGCCTCGAATATCAACGCCGAAAACTGCTCGATGACACCAATCCAAATAAAATTAATTTCTCCGTACGCCGCAATCGCTACCCCGACTGCGATAATAAACATGTTTAAAGTCGTCAGCCCGTGATACTTCTCCGTTCGGAATATGATGCCGACGAAATATACCAATCCCGGCATCAACGCTTTTGTCATTTGAATGAACGAAACCGAGAGATGCAAATACGCTGAGTTTGACAGCCACAACGAGGCGGCGTAAAACGCGCCAATCGGTAACACTCTGCTCACGTACTCTTTCCTAGGCATCGATAATCGTTTTGTCACTTTGAACGCTCGCGTCAGTATCGTCGCCACGGTGGTGCAAAATACCATGTGCCATAAGGTCAACGCGATTGGATACTTGAACCCAGAGTACGCTAAAATCCACTTGTTGAATAAAATAACCCCCATGGAGATGGACATCCACACAATGACGTAAAAATACGCTCTGGCAGCCTGTTATTATTATTGTTGTTGTTGTTGTTATCGTGATAGAAAACACGACGCGGGGGACACGCGTACCAAGAAAAAGGAAGATCGAGAACGAAACGGGTGGTGAGTACAATTTTCACTTTCGCGCGGACACAAAACAAAAACAGAAGAAGAAGAAGAAGAAGAAGAAGAAGAGAAAAAAAGAGATGCGCACCTGTTGCCACACCGTCCCTTTCGATTGTTGTTGCTGCTGCCCATCCTCCATTTGCTTCTCCGTTTTCTCTTGCGGCATTTTCCTTTTTTTCCCCGCGTCCGGGAGAGAGAGTTTTGAAGTTTTTTTGCCTAAAAAATTCTATTTTTTTAAAGTAAGATTACAACAACAACAATTACGTACAGGTTACGAGCAAACGCTCTTCCTGAGTAAGTAAGTACAACTCAAACGGGTTTAAACTTACGCGCCGCTTTCATGGCTAAGACTTTCGCTCTATCCGCTTGAAACCCTCTCTGTAAAGCGATCAAATCGTTTCTCCGTCTCTCTCGAGATTGAAACTTGTAAAAGTTTTCCACAGGAGCCAAACCGAGCGTACCTTTTTTCTTCTTTCTGTAAAAAGAAGAACCGTTGTTTTCGGCGGCGTCAGGAAAGCCGTCGTCGTCAAGGTCGTTTTCTTCCAACCTCAAAGCTTCTTTCCTGCGTCTCTCTGCCGTGCTCGCGCGGACTGCACCGACGGTTATTCCTTGATTATCGCTCGTTTTACGTCTCCCTCGTTTTTGTTGGACGACGGTCCACCCGTCGTCTTCGTTCTCTCTCTCTCGCTTCCGTTTTTCGATTTCCTTCGCCTTGGCTCGGTCGCGAAACCACTCGTCGATGGACGCTTTCGCCGCCTTGGCGCCGCCTTCGCGCTGAAGTCTGTGTTCGTACACAAACTTATCTAAACCAAACTGAGGAGGCGCGTTCATCTTACCACCATTATTATCACTTTTCGTCGATCCTCTCGGTAATATCGTCGGCGCTTCGACTATTGTCTTTTCTTCAATCTTCTTCCATAGTTTTTCTACGCTCTTGGTTCGTTCGAACGTGACGAGAGCGCTTTTCGCCTCCGCGTTCGTTTCCAAACGAATCAGTTGCACGCGTTTAGTCTCCCCGAACGAAGAGGTGAACAAATCGGAAATGGAGAATTCGTTGTGCCATTCTAGAGGGAATCCGGTGACTAATACCGTCGCGGCTGCAGTCGCGGCAGCAGCGGCTGCGGCAGCCGCCTCTCCTTCTTCCTCTTCTTCGAATTCCGAGCTCAACGCTTCTCGACGCCGCTCGCGAATATCTTTTTGCGTCTGTCGGTGAACAAAAAGTGGTCGAACGAAAGACCCGTGCGCGTGCATCTTCACGAGGAGTTCGCCCGCGTCCGTGATCGCGAAAGCGTTTTTACTTCTTTTCTTCGTCTTTCTTTCATCTTCGTCGTCGTCGTCGTGGTCGTTTTTCCTCTTTTTTTTCTTCGTTGCCATTTTTGTGTTTTTTTTTGTGCTGCGATTGGTGGGAAAAAAAAATGAAGAAGCAAACGAACTCAAATACAACAACAACCACGTACAGATGTAGTGTGTGTGTGCGTGTAAAGTCTCTCTGGACGTGGTTGGTGGCGTATTATATGTAAAACAAAAATTTTATTCTAAGCTCAACTCCTCGTCGTTCGCTCTCTTCCCACTCTTCAACGCCAAGTAAAACTCGTGCGTCTCTTCGATGACGTCTTTCGCGTACGCGCTCGGCATGCACTGATCGTCTAAACCGAACATGTTTTGCGGCTTGCCGTCCGGCGTTTTGTAATCGCGAAACCAAACTCTGATTTTTTCCAACTCCCCCGGCATGTGTTTCTCGACATCCGCGACGTCGTTGATGTCGGAGGCTTTCGGGTCGCTGGTACTGATGCAGATGACTTTCCAGTCTAATTCACCTTCGTCAATCATGGCGTAGACGCCTAACGGCTTCACCGGAGTGACGGAGCCCATTTCCAACTTGGTCGAGCCAATCTCGACGACGTCCACCGGGTCGTTGTCGCCCTTCACATTCATCGTCGGGTGAACGTGTTGCGGGTCCTCCCACGTTTGCGGCAACATGCCGTAGTTCCAGTTGATGTTGTACGGGTAATCTCTCAATTTACCCTTTTTCGTGTCTTGTTTAATCGGCGTCAACTTCTCGTCCGTCGCGACTTCCATCTTCGCTTTGGTTTCTTTCGGAATTTCGCAGATAAAGTTGAAAGAGCCATCGGCGTTTTTCAACGGCACGTCGTGCCACGGGGAGATTCTCTTCCCGTCTTTTTCGTAAAAGCATCGAAATTCCATGGACGGGTAGTCGCCAACTTTCGAAGATTGGTACGCGGACATCATCGTCGTCGTCGTCGCGCGGAGGTGTCTGCGGGACGATGGGATCGCGTGGGACGACGTTTTGTGCAAACTCGCGCCGCGGCGAGCGATGGAGTGCATCGCGCTCATCGTTAATCTGGTCATGGCAGAAGACGTCATGTTTTTTGTGACGTTACTGTTGTTGTCGATTAAATGGAGTTTGTTGTGTTTCTCGTCTCGTCGTGCAACGACAAAACCAGGAGGTGGGAATAGTTATGAGGAAGACGAGATGATGAAATTTCCGATTTTTGGAAGAAGATCAGTCGTCTGTTTTTTGTCGATGTCGAGCTTCTTCTTCTCGCAAAGAAGAGAAGAAGAGGAAGAAAACAAAACTTTGAGGAGGAGGAGGCAGAGGAGGCAAAAAAAGAGACGACTTTATCTGCCGCTGTCTCTCTCGTCTTCTTCCTCTCCTCCTCCTTCTTCTTCTCTTTGTTCTCCTCCTGGTCTTCGTCGCAATCGTCGTCGTCGCAATCGTCGCGGTGCTCCGATATTCTCCTCGTCGACATCCCCTCTCTCTGCGCGCGTATTTTTTTTTTATGTGCGCAGGCAGGTGCGTCATCTTTTTTTTTTCTTTTTGCTCTCTCGTTTTATTCGTAAAAATTGGTAAATTGGTGGCGGAGGAGGATTCCAAACCTTGGATTTTTTGCTTCGGTGGCATTAGCGATTAGAGAGAACACACGTTAAGCGTCGTCCTCTTCTTCCTCATAAGTTATATTTTGTACCACGCGTTACGGTTAAAAACAGAAAAGAACATGTTATCCGTTGCATCCACAACCACCGTTACGACGAGCACAACTCGATTCAACGCGTCGAGCAGCAGCAGCAAAAGGAGAGTGAAATTTTCTTCTTCCTCGTCGTCGTCGTCGTCGTCGTCGTCCTCGGTGACGATTGCAAAATCGTCGCGCAACGACAGACAGCAATTAAATTATAACAACATCAACAACGACAGAAGAAGAAGAAGCAGAGTATTAGTAGTTAAAGCGAGCGAAGATGCCGCCGCAGACGCGGACATTTCCGTGGTCGAGCGAAAGCGCGATCTCACGGCTGGGCAATACGTGCAACCGGAAATCACCTCTCGCTCGCAATCGGGAAGATTAGTGCCAGAAGAAGGTTTCAACATCGCGCGAACGTCGTTCGGGTCGATTGGTTTGTCCGTTGGTTTGCCGTTGTTGATGTACGGTTTTGGAGCGTACTTTTCGTTCTTACCGGGGACGGAAATTTCGGCACTCATGCTCATCTACGGTTTTCCGATTTCTTTGATCGGTTTCGCGTTGAAATACGCCGAGTTGTTGCCGCTCGAGTGCGAATCGTACGAGGACGCGGTTAAAGTCAGAGAAGACCAATCGACCAAGGTATTGACGCAGTTAAGAAACGACGTGACGAGATACCGATACGGGGACGAGCAACACTTGGAAGAGGCCATGAACATCATCTTTAAGTTCAACCGACCGGGAGGATTACAAAAGAGACAAAGACCAAAGTTGGTTGGCGTTTCTGAACAAATGGTGAATGGAAGATACGCGATCGTTTTAACCTTCGAGTCTCCGAAAATTACCAAAGAAGAATGGGACGGGTTCATGGGTAAGTTTTCCAAGTTTTTTGGCCCGAACGTGGACGCGGTGGCCGTGGAGAAGAGCGAAGGCGTTGCGGAGATCATCTTGATTTCCAACGGCGGAGACGATTTAGGTGGTCCAGGGGACGACATGGAAGTCTTGCCGCCGCTCATGCCAGGTTTGCCGGCGAGATACCAAAAGAGAGGCACGGCGTAAAAAGAAAACGAGCTCGCTTACAACAACAACATTAACAACAACAAACATATATTCATCGTTGCATTTCGCTTTTGTTATTATCACATCATCATATTTCTAAAGTTATTATTACACACAGTCACACAGACACACACGTCGCGCGAATTCTTATAAAGCTTTACCGCTCACCAAATCGTACGCTTGCTCGCTCGGTCGCACGCTATCTTCGGTGAACTTGTTACTTCTATACGCCGCACTCACTGGACTCCACGTCAACCCTTCTCTGTTGCTCGGTTTACATCGCGCTCTGAACCGTAACTCCATAGAAATTCTACCTTTCGCGGCTTCCGAGCGCGCCTCCACGGGATTTTTCGACCCCTCAATCAAACTCTTCTTATCGTCAGAGTCCCACTTCCCGGAGCCGTGCCAGCAATCGAATGAATCAAAAGCGACAAAAGGAGCAGTCACCCATTCGTGCTCGTCGTCCGCGATGAGTTCTGGGCTCCCTCGGGCTAAATAATTCGGATCGGTCGCGTCGCCGAAATCTTTGCCTTTCTTGGTCGAGAACATGTTCATAACAATCGGTGCCGCTGCCATCGGGTTCGATTTGATCTGTTCAAACGCCGACGGTGGTTTAATTTCGTTTCCATTTTCGTCCAAGTTATCTTTTTCCGTGCGGATGTCGTATTTCCACTCCTTCGCGCCTCCATCTTTCGGTAACAAGACTAACAACGGATTATCCCAGACTTGTCCCGTTGGATCTTTCGGCGTCCTCGAAATCCACACGTTGTAATATCTGTACGAGTATTCCTCAGAATTTTCCATCGCTGTTTCCATCCAGTTCGGTGACTTGTAATCGATCGCATCCGGGTCTCGGTGTAATCTCGGCAGCGGATTATATTTGCAGTGCGTGAAATCGCCTTTTGGTCTTCTTTGCATGAAATCGATTGCACGCGTCTTTTGAAACTCTGGTTCGTTTACAAACCCAACGCCGTTTAACACCTCTCCTCCAAACTCTGGCGAGCACTCTTCCGGGAAACATTCCTCCAACAAAGCCTTCCCGGCTTCGAACGCTTCCGGCCACAGCGTGTGATGCCCGGCGTTCTTATTCTTCACGCCTATTCTGTCCCAGTCTTTTTCGATGATGTTCAACAACGTCTTCAACTTTGGATTTTCGGCGTCGATTAAAGACACGTATTTCTCGCAGTTTCTCGCTTTAATTCTCGCCTTTGCCTCGTCGTTTATGAGAACGTCGTAGTCTTTGTTCCCATCTTTATACGGGACGGCCAGTTTCCTCGCTTTCGTCTCTTTGCCTCGCAGTTCCGTCAGAGACGACGACGACGATGATTTTTTTTCAGCGGCAGTCGTCGTCGTCGCGGTCGATGAAGAAGAAGAAGAAGAAGAAGAAGCGTCAACTTTCGTCGCGTCAACGATGCATCTTCTCTTACTAATAATAGTATCACTACTCTTGTTGCCTTTGTGACGCAACGCGGATAAATGATATCGAGGAGAATACGTCGCGGTCGGCATCGTCGTCGTCGTCGTCATCATCTTTGCGTTTGTCTCGCGCGTTATGACGGGAAGAGGAACGAAGAATTTGATATGTGGTTGGTTGATGGATAGAAGAAAAGAGAAGAGAGGGTGTTTGCGTGAGATTTTTTTTCCCCGCGAAATCTCTCCACACGCATACGCGTATGTTCGGAGGAGACTTTTCACACGCGCACACGTTTTTTGTCCAACTTACGAACGAGTTTTTGGACGACTCACTCGATGAGCGACACGCCACAAAACAAAACAACAACAACCACTATATATATAGAGAGAGAAGATGTCATCGAATGACAACAACAATCCAATCTTAAACTTCCTGTCGTTCACCGCGCAAATTCCTCTCAACGAGGGCGAAGATCTGCGCTCGTCCGAGGCCAAAGGATTCACAAAGACAAAGTTAACGAAGGACGACGTGCAACCCGCCTTTGACGGCTCGAAATGTTTCTCGTACGCGGTAACCGTGCCGAAAGGAACGACGCACGTCGGGGTGATGGCGACGTCGTTCAGTGGATGCGCGCTTAAAATTAACGATACGAACGGGAACATGTCCGTGGTTGAATTGTCTCAGGCAAAGAATGCGATTAAGGTGACGTTACACGAGACTGCCGACGCGGGTGAGGCGAAGACAACGTACGAGATTCGAGTTCACGTGTCCGAGGAAACGGCGAAGGACGGCGAAGTCGTCATGAAGGAGAAAGAGGTGCCGGAAGATAAAAAAGTCGTGCACACGCACTCGCACGATGGGGTGCCGTGCACGCACGATCACGGACACTCGCACGATGGAGTGCCGTGCGATAAGGACCACTCGAAAGACGGGGAAGAACACGGCCACGGTCACGGTCACGGACATAAGAAGCACGCGCACTCTCACGACGGCGTGCCGTGCGATAAAGATCACTCGAAAGAAGAACACGGACACGGGCATTCGCACCACAGTCACGGCCACGGCCACGGCGAGGAGAAGAAAAAGGAAGAGGAGCACGGACACGGGCATTCGCACCACAGTCACGGTCACGGCCACGGCGAGGAGAAGAAAAAGGAAGAGGAGCACGGACACGGACACGCTCACAAACATTAGTTGCCATAGATCCCTACGCACACATACCGTATGTGTGTGATATTATTAGCTGCTTAAAACTACATCTGTAAATAATTATTCTCTCTCTGTTATTGTGAAAACTAAAAATATTTCTTCTTGTTCTTTTGAACGTTTGCTTTTTTCGACGAATCCTGAGCACCAGGCTCCCCGCGGCGGCGAGGATCCCATTCATCCAAGACGTTCAGTGGAATCTCTTTCGGATTTCTCGCGACGACGTAGTGCTTCACTTGTTCTTTTCGCAACTTTTTATGCAATCGCAAGGCTTCCATTTGATCGTCGCC
>Ga0181561_10004140_pt1 | contig 12581 bp, 12 predicted proteins | sample 011ome_19_FD_133760 | JGI IMG/M metagenome (GOLD analysis project Ga0181561, IMG submission 133760) | Coastal salt marsh microbial communities from the Groves Creek Marsh, Skidaway Island, Georgia - 011510BT metaG (megahit assembly) | ecosystem: Environmental > Aquatic > Marine > Intertidal...
AACCGGGTTTGGGGACGACGCGGAGGGGGAGGGGGAGGAGGACGGCGAGCGCGAGCTGAAGAAGAGCGCGGCGGCGTTGGTGGCACGACTGAAGAGGATGCTCGAGCTCGAGGGCGTCGCGGTCGCGGCGGGGGAGGCGACGCCCCCGACGGCGGCGGAGGAGGAGGCGCGGGGCGACGACGATAGATCTAGTTAGACGACGTAGTGATTGACGCTTTGTAGTGCTGCGCGCGAGGGTATGATACAGTGCGCGCGTTGTGATTGATTGTGTGTTGGATAAAGAATGGTGTTTTGTCTATTGATAAGGCAAGGCGGGCGTTTTTTTGTTTTTCCTCCCGGACCCAGGCGGGCGAGCGAATCGATCGATCGGTCGACGGCGTCGAATCGAATCGTCACGCGACCTCGACGTTGACCTCCTCCGCCGCCTCGACGGCTTCCTCGAACGCGCCGCTCTCGTCGCCGAACATGTGCCCCATCTTCGCTCGTTTCGTCTCGATGTAGCGCTTGTTCTCCAGCGTGATCGGCGCGAACAGCGGCGACCGTCCGACGATCGTCAGTCCGAACCCTTTCAACCCGTGGTACTTGGCCGGATTATTCGTCATGAGACGAATCGTCTTCACCCCCAAGTCGCGCAAGATGGCCGCGCCGACGCCGTACTCGCGCGAGTCCACGGGCAACCCCAAGTCCTCGTTCGCCTGCACCGTGTCCCTCCCTTCGTCCTGCAAGTTATACGCGCGAAGCTTGTGCCCCAAGCCGATCCCGCGGCCTTCCTGCCCGCGGAGGTACACGATCACCCCTTTCCCCTCGCTCGCGACGCGTTGCATCGCCATGTCCAACTGGTTCCCGCAGTCGCACCGCGAACTCCCGAAGATATCCCCGGTGAGGCACTCGCTGTGCACGCGCACGAGGACGTTGTCCCCGTCCGCGAGCGACCCTCCGTTCTCCTTCCCCTCGTCGTCCAGGTTGCCGTACACGAACGCGACGTGCTCGATGCCGTCCGTCTCGCTCTTGTACGAAACCGCGGTGAACGCGCCGTGCTCCGTGGGCACGCGCGCGCTCGCGGTTCGCCGCACCAAAACCTCGCGCTTGCGTCGGTACCTCACGAGGTCGCTTATCAAGATCATCTTCAGGTCGTGCTTCTTCGAAAACTCGCGGAGTTGCGGCAGGCGCGCCATCGTGCCCTCCGCGTCGTCGTTCGTGATCTCGCACAACACCCCCGCGGCGCCGCGGCCCGAGAGCTTCGCGAGGTCGTACGCCGCCTCGGTGTGCCCCGTCCTCTTCAGCACGCCTCCCTCGCGGTACCGCAGCGGGAAGACGTGCCCCGGGCGCACGAACTCGTCCTTGTGCGCCTTCGCGTCGCCGAGCTTCGCGATCGTCGCCGCGCGCTCCCCCGCGGAGATGCCCGTCGTCGACGCGGCGAGATCGCACGACACCGTGAACGCCGTCTTCATCGCATCTTCGTTCTCTTTGGACGTGACCATGAGCGGGAGGTTCAGTCGGTCCGCTGTCTCGTCGTCCACCGCGACGCAGAGCAGCCCGGAGGTGTGCTTGATCATGAAGGCGATCGACTCCGCGGTCATGGCGTCGGCGGCGCCGATGAGGTCGCCCTCGTTTTCGCGGTCCTCGTCGTCGAGGACGACGACGAACTTACCCGCGGCGACGTCCTCGAGCGCGGACGCGATGGTGGCGAAGCCCGGCGTCGGGACGTCGCCGTCGATCTGGTCCGGGTCGAGGACGTCCGGGTGCCACGACGGCACGCCGCCCGCGGTGTTGTCGGCGTCTTCGCCCGCGCTCGGAGTGGCGGCGGCCGCGGACGCGACGACGACGCGGCCGACGACTCGAGGTGCGGGGGTTCCGGAGAGGCGAAAAGTCGACGGCGCGCGGCCGCGGAGAGCCGCGCGAGATCTCGCGCTTGGCGTGAACGCGCGGCGCGTCGCCTTCGCGGACGCCGCGTCGGACGCGCGCGCGAACGCGCGCGCGATGGACGCCGCGGGGGTCACGACGTGCGCGGGCATGTCGCGCGCGCGCGCGTCTCCTTCGAGCGCGTCGACCGCGGGTCGATCCTCAATTAATTGGAGGAGGAAGAGAGGCGGGCGCCTTCTTCTTCTTCTTCTTCGCGGCGCGCGCGGCGATTCGCTCGGCGCGCGCGAGGCACGGAACGACGCTCTTCGCTCCTCGCGGCGGCGCGAAGCGCGGAGTCGCGTGCGCGCGCGGAAGTTCGCGCGGCGAGTGGCGTGACGCGGCGACGTGCGGGACGTGCGCGCGCGTGGGAAGTGCGCGGATGACGACGTCGCCCCATGACGGCGCCCCTTTTCCTTCCTTCTCTCGGTTCGGCGTGCGTTCCGAGACGCGGACGGCGGAGAATCGAGCGAGAGTTTCGTACGCACGCGCAGTCAGAAGAGGGCGTTTCGTATCGTACTACGCAGCCTTATCCTATTTTCGGGGGTTAAAGACCCGAGGGATTAGCTCGACTCGTAAATCGGAACGCGCTGCGCGCTATTTTTTGTGCGACGAATTTTTTCGCGAGCGGCACCTCTGTTTGTTCGCTCGCGTCGTTCCCTTTCGGCGCACACCGCCGGAGGCTCGAGCGAGATGAGCACGCCGGGGGGATACCGGACGCCGAAGGCGCGCGGCGCGCTCGGTTCATTACGGTCCGACGCCGCGCCGCCGCCGACGCCGACGACGAACATCCGGAACCTCATCGTCGCGAAGGAGAAGGCGCGTAGAGACCCCCCCCGCGACGTTTTATAATCTTCATCCTCTTTCCTCCACTCCAATTCCCCCCCTCCGCCAACCATCGCGCGGCGCGTCTCCCGTCGCCCGTCTCACCGCCGCGCGTCCTCCCCCTCCTCGCATCGCGTCGCGTCTCGTCTCGTCGCGCGCAGGAGCTCGTGGCGCTGTCCGAGCAGCGCATGGGCGCGCTGAACTCGCGCACGCGCGACGTCGAGGAGAGGCTGCGCGCGAGAGACGCCGAGCTCGCGACGGTGAAGCAGCAGTTCCAACAGCTCACGACCGACTTCAAGTACAACCTGAAGCTCGTCGGCGAGCGCGACGCGGAGTTGGAGCGGCTGGACGCCGCCGTCGCGTCGTCGCGCGCGGCGGTGGAGAAGGCGGAGGTGGAGGCTGCGAACGCGAAGAGCGCGTGCGCGGACGCGCAGGGCGAGCTGCGAAGAGAGAAGGCGCGGATCGAAGAACTCGAGGCGTACCACAAGGAGAAAGTGTCAAGACTGCAGAAGAACGCGGACGACGCTCGGTACGCGCGCGAGGACGAGCTCGCGCGCCAGAAGGATGACTTCCAAGCGCTCGAGCGCCAGCTCCTGCGCCAGCTCGAGGAGCAGAAGAACCTTCTCGAGACGCAGAGGATGACGATGCTCGAGGAGGCGGCACGAAATCGCGACGACGCCGAATCCGCCGCGCGCGAACCCGTCGCGAGGCTCGAGGCCGAGCTCCAGACGGAGAAAGCGAACGTCGTGGGGCTCGGGAAAGAGCTCGACGCGGAGAGAGCGCGCGCGGAGGAGCTGACGAGGGAAATCGCGGCGCTGAGGGAGACGATGCCGAGAGAACGCGCGCGCGCGGAGGAGACGTTTCGCGAGAAGGAGTCGGCGGCGACGGCGGCGATCGCGGCGAATCACCGCGAGATCGACGAGCTCAAGCTCAGGGTTCGGACGCTCCAAGCCGCGAACGAGGACTTGAAAGAGAGCGCCGCGGAGGCGAGCGACGCCGCGAAGAAGAACGCCGCGGCGCTGCGGCGCGAGCGCGAGGAGAGAGAGCGCGTCGAGAACGACGCGTACGACGACGACGACGACGGCGCGTTCATCGACGAGGGATTCTTCGCGGACGCCGCGGGGTGGGACTCCGGCGCGCGCGCCGCGCGCGTTGACGACCGCGAGCTCAGCTTCGAGAGCCACGAGGGCCTCGCTCCGGGGGCGACCGGTCTGACTCCGCCGAGGATCGGCGCGGAGAGGCCGGAGGTGCTCGCCGCGCGCGCGGGCGCGGCGGCGGCGAGGGCGGAGATCGAACGCACGCGCGTCGCGGAAGGCGAACCGACGCGAATGCGAACCGACGCCGAACCGACGGCGACGACGACGCCGACGCCGACGACGCGCGCGCGGAACTGCGACACCGTGCGGGGGTACTGGACCGGGGACGCGCGCGCGCCGCCGAGCGCGATGTATTGGTCGGAGGACGGCCCCGGCGTCGGCGTCGACGCGTCCGCCGCGACCGCGCCGAACGCGAACGCGAACGCGAACGCGAACGCGAACCGCCGCGGATACGAACCGACGTCGAGCTCGCCCGGCGGGGTGTCCAGGGAGGTGATCGAGGCCGCGGCGCGGCTCGCGGTCGAGGCTGCGCTCGCGGCCGCGGCCGGCGGACGCGCGTCGGCGGCGCCGTCGCCGTCGCCGGAGCGTCCGCCGCGCGCCCGGCGGCGCGCGGAGGAGAGCTTCCAAAGCCGGTCGCGGCTTCTCGAGGCTCGCGACAGCATCGAGCGCATGTCGATCCGGCCGCCCGCGGTGACGAAGACGGCGAAGCGCAAGAAGAAGATCGACGGCGGCGCGAAGGGCGCGAAGGGCGCCGCGAGGGCGAGGCGCGCGGCGGCGTCGGCGGCGACGCGGTCGCTGGAGTCGAGACAAGCCGCGCAGCTGGCCGCGCTGGAGGCGGACGTCGAGGCGCTCACCGCGTGCCGCCGAGGACGCACGCACATGACGTCGCTGAAGTCGTACTTCGCGTAGCGGTGGACGAACGAGATGTTATGTAGGAGGTGTGTTAATACAACGCGACTCGTCGAGCGAAAGAATTGGTGGTCTTCATCGTCACGTCACGTCATCTTCAGCGCCTTTTGCTTCTTCACGCGCTTGTCGTTCTTCCGCGACCGCTTCGCGACCGTCGCCTGCGTCGTGACCTGGTCCTTGAAGTTCCCCAGCCCCGTCTTCATGACGTTCTCCTGCTTCTGCTTCTTCTTCGCGGCGAGGCGCTCGTGCTCCTTCTTCCGCGCCGCCCGCGCGTCGTCCTGGCGCGATCGCATCTCGGTGGCGAACGCCTTCTTCTTCGCCTTCTCCTCCATCTTCTTCGCCCACGTCTTCATCCCGCCCGTCTGCGGCTTCATGAACGACGCCGCCCTCTTCTCCGCGCGCGGCTTCCACGCCCTGCCGCTGGCCTTGCCGACGACCTGCTCGTACGTCGGCCGGGCCGCCTTGCGCAGGCGCTCGCACTCGTGCTCGTCTATTTCCTCCTCCATGTCCTCCTCGCCGTTCGCGTCGCGCTCCTCGATCTCGCGCATGCGCTTGCGACACATCCGCGCGCTCTCCGCGAATCGAAAGTCCGCGCCGGACTCGAAGACCTCCTGCGCGGGGACCCAGTCGTCCTGGGTGAGCGCGTCCGCGGCCGACATGACGCGCGCGGGGAGAGGGAGGAATGCCGCGCCGCCGACGGCGCATTCTCGCGAAAGTCTCGTGGAACAGAAAGGGCGGCGGACGGGGGAGTCGACGACGTAGTACGGTACGCGGATCCTACGTATGAGCGAGCAGTCACGAAGTGCTCGGATCTCAAACCGACGGCTCTCGTGGGCTCTCAGCGCGCGTCGAATATTATTTTGAAGCCCGCGCGACAACTAATCGACGGCCGCGCGACGCGACCTCATCAGAACGCGACGCGCGCGACGGGCGCCGGCGCAGACGCGACGCGGCTCTCGCGCGAGGGGCGCGCTCGAAGATGTTCGCCGCGACCGCGCGCGCGGCGCGACGCGCGATCGCGACCGCCGCGTCGCGCGTCGATCCCGCGCGCGTCGCGACCCCACCCCAACGCGTCGCTTCGCGAGCGGGAGGCGCGCAGACGTCCGCATCCGCGCCGTGGCGCGTCGCCGCCGCGACGATGGCGTCGATGCCGCTCGCGGTCGAGACCGGCGCGCACGCCGCGGCGTACCTCGGCGGCCTCCTGAACCCTCACGACATCGCGCGCATCGAGCACGACCTCGCGACGATGCCGCGGTCGCGCATCGAAGGCGCGGACGTCCCGCGCGCGGTCGCGATGCTCATCCCGCTGTGTCACGACGTCGACGGCGTGCCACACGTGATCTTCACGTCGCGCCCGGACGACTTCGGCGCGCCGCACGCGGGGTTCCCGACCGCGCCGAGGAGCGTGCACGACTCGGGAGACATCGCGGGCGCGATCGCGATCGCGCGCGAGGAGCTGGGACTCGGCGCGCCGCGCGGAGGAGGGGGAGGAGGAGGAGGAGGAGGAGGAGGAGGGGACCTCAGAGGCTCGGAGAAGGAACGCGGCGGCGCGGACGGCGACGCGATCACCGTGCTGGGGTCCACGTCGGACGTTCCGTGCGTCGCGACGCAGCGCGCGGTGACGCCGGTCGTGGCGTACCTCGGCCGCGTGGACATCGCGACGATGCAGGGGCTGAACGCGCTGGAGGGGAAGTCGCCGACGATGATGGCGCTAAGTCTCGAAAAGCTGCTGTCGGCGGATTCCGTGGAGGCGCGGCTGGTGCCGGGGATCGGACCGATGCCGGTGTTCAACGCGAACGCGACGCACGGGGAGATGCCCATGGAGGTGTGGGGGCTGAGCGCGCAGGTGTTGCACGGGGTGATGCGCGTCGTCGTCGGCGCGAGGAGGGAGTACGTGGACGTGTTGTATTCGCCGTTCACGAGGAAGAGCAGAACCGCGGGGGGAGGAGGCGGAGGCGCGTGACGCCGCCTCGCGTCTGGTCGGAAGATTTTTTTTCGCGGGGCCTCGCGCGAGGCCCCTCTCATTCACTTCATCATTCTTTTATGATAATTATGATAGCCTCGAACTAAATCACGACGCGTCGAACCAAATCATGCGCATCGCTCTCACCGCCGCTTGTAGCTGCACGCTTTCAGCGGCGGCCACTTCAACTTTGGCTTTTTATTCCCGACTTCGACTTGCGATTTCCTCTTGACGAAGACGACGGTGAAGAACATCTTGTTGCTCTCGTCCGGCGCGCCTTTCATCTTAAACCCGAACGCGCTGAGCGTCGCCGCGAACGACTCGATCGTCGCGCCGCCGTTGCTGCCGTCGAAGCGGCTGCGGACTTCCGCGATCCACAACAACCCGCCGGGTCGAAGGACCTGATCGACGACGAGAAGACGACAGGAGGTGAGAAAATAAATCAAACGCAACCAGACGGTCACGCGTGAGAGCGTCCGTCTCGGCGAATCGGGTCGAAGGGGACTATCGGGGCTGTTCCAGCCGGCGAGCTCACGAGGGTTCACCCGCCGGTGAAAGGGAAGCGTCCGTACGTTTCATCTCGCGTGTTTGAACGAATGCGCGCCCGTCACGGAGAGAAGACGGGCGCGAGAAGACTGAACACGCGCCGCGCGCCGCGGGGTCGGGGCGGTCGGAGAACGCTGCGAAAACGAACGCCAACGCGAAAGGACGCACGCCGCGAAACAAACGTACCCTGTGCGCCTCTTCGAGGAACGAGCCGTAGTCCGTCCCCATGAGCGACAGCGAGAACACCGCGACGTCCACGCTCGCGTCCTTCAGAGGCAACCTCGCCATGTTGCACGCGACCACCCCGGGCGCGTCGCTCTCCAGGTCGAACGAGCGCACCGTCTTTCCCTTAGGGTCGACGGCACACGCGAGCGAACGTCGGGGTGGAGTTGAAAGGCGTCAGATGGGTTTGAAAGGCGTCGAGGCGCGTCGGGATTGAAACCAACCGGGGGTGGGTGAAGAGATGCGCCGGGAGAGAAAGTCCTCAAGGAACGGCGTGCACCACGCCGACGCGGTCGTACGGGGACCGGCGTAAGATAGAACGCGCCTTCCCGGCGAGCGTCGCCAGCTCGGCGTCGCCGCACCCCAGGTCCGCGACGACGAGCCCGTCCGGTTTCGCGCGCAACCACCGCGCGCAGACGTCCACGGGGCGCGACGGCCACTCCTTCGTCTGCTCTCTGAACCCGGCGTGGTACGCCGCGAACATCCCGGGCTGGGCGGTCACCATCGCGAGCGCGTCGGCGCCGGTGGCGGTGTAGAGTTTCTCGTTGAGCGCGCGGAAGCGGCCGCCGCTGAGGGGCGTTCCATACGAAGCGATGTCGGGGTGGAGTTGAAAGGCGTCAGATGGAGTTGAAAGGCGTCGATGGTGGGGATTGAACGCGAGGGATGGGCGGAGAGACACGACGGCAAAAGTCCTTAAGGAACGGCGTTCACCACGCCAACGCGGCCGTATGGGGACCAGCGTATAGAACGCGCCTGAGTTTCGCGCGCATCTTGTCCATCAGCGACGTCTTTCCGGTCGTCGTCGTCGTCGTCGTCGTCGCGGGTTCGGAGTGTCGACGCGTTGGCGGTGATAGCGACGGTTCATCTTCTTCTTCTTCGGACGACGACGGTTCGTCTTCGTCTTCGTCTTCGTCTTCGTCGTCGTCCGTCCCCGCGAGCGCGGCGTCCAGGGCGGCGTCTTCTTCGTCCTCGTCCGTGCTCCACCGCTCGCCCCAGTCGCCTTCCTCGCCGTCGTTCGCTCCCTCCTCCTCCGCGTCGTCGTCGTCGGAGTCGGAGTCGGAGTCCCCCTCCGCGGCGGCGCGCAGCGCGGCGGCTTCCTTTTCCAGCGCCGCCGCGCGCGCCCGCTTCTCCCGCCGCGCCTTCTCCTTCGGCGTCTCTTTCGGCGTCGGCGTCGGCGTCGGCGCGGCGTTCGCTTTCGTTTCCGCTTTCGCCGCTTTCGCCGCTTTCGCCGTCTCCTCCTCCGCGGCTCTCGCGCGCTCCTGCTTCTCCCGTCGTGCCTTCCGCTTCGCGTTCTTATCGCTCAACCCTTCGCCGCCGCTCGACCCTCCGCCGCCGCGCGTCGTCGTCGCGGTCGCGAGGTCGAGGTCGAGCGCGTTAACCCCCGCCGCGGCGCCCACCGCGAGCTTCTTCGGCAGCCGCTTCGCTTCGGTGTCGATCGGGAGACCTCTCGCGGCGCGCTCCGCGCGGCGCTTCTCCGCCGCGCGCGCGCGCTTCTCCGCCGCTCGGCGTCGCCGGCCGAGGACCTTTCCCGAGACGCCTCCGTTTTCATTATTTTCGCCGCCGCCGCCTCCGCCGCCGCCGTCGTCGCCGTCGTCGTCGCCGCCGTCGTCGTCGTCCGCGGCCGCGGCCTGCAGCGCGGCGTACTTCTGCCGCTTCGCCTCTCGTCGGTCGCCGTACTGCTTATCGCGCTGCCGCGCCTTGTCCCACTCGGACCCGAACCGCATGTCCACCTTGGACCGCTTCTTCGGTCGCGTCTTCGACGGCTCGGCGACGGCGCCGTCCGACGGATCCGCCGCCGCCGCCGCGCGCGTCGCCGCGGCCTCCGCCGCGCGCTTCCTCGCGCTCTTCTCGCCCTCCCAGTCGTACGACTCCCACGCCGGGGCCTCGCCGCCAAGGTCGATGTCGCCGTCGCCGTCGAACGACGGCACGGGCATGAACGCGGACCCGTCGTCGCCGTCGCCGCCGTCGCGAGATGCGTCGTCGTCGCGGCGTCTCGCGCCCGCGCGCTTCTTCTTCGCGTTCGCGCTCGCGCGCGTCTTCTCGCCGTCGCCGACCTTCTTCGCCTTCTTCCCGGACGACGCCGGGCGCGCGCCGTCGCCTCTCGCCTTCGCCTTCGGCGTCTTCATCGCGACGTCGCCGCGTCCGCGCGCGCGCGGCGGTGTGCGCGACGACGACCGACGCCGGCGCCGGGAGCTTCGACGTCCGAGAATTCGGCACCTTCTTTTCAAGCGGCGTCGGCTCGATCGATCGATCGAACCTCGACCCATCGATCGATCGATCCTCGACCCATCGATCGATCGATCGATCGATCTCGATCCTCGATCGATCCTCGATCCTCGACCGTCCAACCAGATAACGCGTTCGACATCAGCACTTCCCGCGCGCGCGTTCGCACTCGCGCGTCGTCCGCCGCTCCCGCCCCCCGCTCCCGCCCTCGCCCTCCCACGCGCTTCGCTTCCGCCTCGAAGATGGCCGCGCTGGAGCGCGCGACCGTGCTCGTCACCGGAGGCGCGGGGTACATCGGCTCGCACACGGTGACGCAGCTCCTGACCGCGGGTTGCGTCGTGCACGTCGTGGACAACCTGGACAACTCCTCGGAGGAGTCTCTGCGGCGCGTCAGGGAGCTCGTCGGCGAGGAGAAAGCCGCGAAGCTGACTTTCCACGAGTGCGACATCTTGGACGCGGTGAAGATGGACAAGGCGTTCGCCGCCGCGGGGAAGGTGGACGCGGTGATCCACTTCGCGGGATTAAAAGCCGTGGGCGAGTCCGTGGCGAAGCCGATGCGGTATTACCGCAACAACATCGTCGGCACGATGGCGCTCGTGGACGTCATGGAGAGGCACGGGTGCCGCAAGATAATCTTCTCGTCCTCCGCGACCGTGTACGGCGAGCCCGCGACGGTGCCGTGCACGGAAGAGTTCCCCACGGCGGCGTTGAATCCGTACGGGCGAACCAAGCTCTTCGTGGAACACATCTTGACGGACATGCAGGCCGCGTCGCCGGAGTGGAAGGTGATTCTTCTGAGGTACTTCAACCCCGTGGGCGCGCATCCTTCGGGGAGGATCGGCGAGGATCCGAAGGGGATCCCGAACAACCTGATGCCGTTCATTCAGCAGGTCGCCGTCGGACGGAGGCCGGTGCTGAGCGTGTTCGGGGACGACTACAAAACCGCGGACGGCACCGGGCGCAGAGGTCTGTCCGTCCGTCCGTCCGTCCGTCTCCCATCCCATCCCATCCTCTCCGATCGCGTCCCCTCTAATCGACACGTCAGCGCGAATATCATATCGCGAATATTCGCTCACGCTCCATCGTCTCCACCGATCACGACGCAGATTACATCCACGTCATGGACGTCGCGGACGGCCACGTGGCGGCGCTGACGAAAATCGTCGACGACGCGTCGATGCCCGACGGGTGCGTCACCGTCAACCTGGGCACGGGCAAGTCCACGTCCGTGCTCGAGCTCGTGGCCGCGTTCGCGAAGGCGTCCGGGAAAGAGATCCCGACGAAGATCGTGGCTCGACGGCCCGGGGACGCCGCGGAGGTGTACGCGAAGACGGAGAAGGCGAAGGAGGTTTTCGGCTGGGAGGCGAAGCTGGACATCGAGCGGTGTTGCGTCGATCAGTGGAAGTGGGCGAGCGCGAACCCGTACGGGTACGGCACGGAGGCGGACGCCGCGTGAGTCGCGCGGCGGCGGCGAGCGAAGAGCCCTCGCGCGCGCGGCGGCGCCGCGCGACGCGACGCGACCGCGCGCGAGCGTAAGAATACACGAAAAAAAATTAAATCGTTCTACACCGCTCGCGACGAACGGGGACGACCGCGCCCTCCGGCGCCCTCGTCCGTCCGTCACGTCCGTCTGACCGCCCTCGACATGACCCCCCCCATCCCCTTCCTCTGCCACTCCTTCTGATCCCGCTGAAACGTGAACGTGGACGCCCCGCTGCGGTACTCCTCGTCTTTGAACTCCGTCGTCTCTCTGAAGCGCGGCACCGTCGACGCGAACGGCGTGCTTCGGCGCCGTGGCGTCGTCGCGTCCGAGTCTTTCGGGAACGCGGTGACGCCCGTCTTGGGCGGGAGCGCGTACGCCCCCGGGCCTACGTCTTCCGGTGTCGACGTCTGCGGCTTGGACTTAAACCTTCGATCTTTGCTTCGAAGCGTGCTGTACGACATCGGCGACTTGGCGATTCGATCCGCGACGGTGTTGTGTCGATCGACGGCGTAGATCGGATCTTCCTTCGGGCCGCACGGGTTCCCGACGCCCATGTCCGGCACGAACCTCGCCGTCCTCTGCACGAACGTCTTCGGTGACTTGGCCACCTCGTCCATGATCGATCCGTGGCGTATCGCGCCGTCGTAGAAGGCGTCCGCGCCGTCCGGGCCCCTCTGGTGCCCGAGCCTCGGCGCGCGCGACTTGAACTCCGCGCCGTACCTCCGCGGCGAATCTCGAATCGTCGTCGAGAACCCGGACTTGTGCAGGTGGTCGATCTCGTACTGGACCACGTCCGGGGTGTCCCTGTGCGCGCCGTCGACGGGGCCGAACCGCGCCGTGCGCGAGGACATGCTGCTGTACTTCAGCGGCGACTTCTTCGACGCCTCCGCCATCGAAATCCTATTATGGCTTCCTCGATCGATATCGTACGCGAACTCTGTGCCCTGGCCTTCGTCGTAGAAGGACACGAACCCCTCGCCGGTGTGTAAGCGCGACTGCGTGCGCTCCGCGTAGTGGTGCTGCAGGTTCCCCGGATCGGACGCGCGCCGCGCGGTTCGTCGACCCGTGGACGCCATGGCTGTCGTCCGCGGGCCGCGCGCGCTCGCGATTCGCGGCAACCGATCGTGCGTGCGGCTCGTTGTTCATCGTGCGCGCCGAAACGACGAAAAAAAATAATTAATTAATAATCGACGACCCATAAGTCGAAGTCAAATCTCGAAAATGGGTATATATACGGAGCGGGTTCCCACGAAGACATCTTCCGTTCATACCACCGTGAGAACAGCGATACCCATCGGAACATCGAACTTAAGCACGGTTGGGCTGGATTAGTACTAGGCTGAGGAATCGCCCGGGAATCCCCAGTGACGGAAGGCTTTTGCTGTTTTTTGCTTTCAACTCCACCGGTGAA
>Ga0181561_10004143_pt1 | contig 12573 bp, 8 predicted proteins | sample 011ome_19_FD_133760 | JGI IMG/M metagenome (GOLD analysis project Ga0181561, IMG submission 133760) | Coastal salt marsh microbial communities from the Groves Creek Marsh, Skidaway Island, Georgia - 011510BT metaG (megahit assembly) | ecosystem: Environmental > Aquatic > Marine > Intertidal zone...
CGCATAATTAAAATCATCTACTACAACTACGCGATGTGCTCTAATTCAAACGAAACCAACGCGTGATCGCTCGGAAATGAAAGCGTCGGGAACGGCATATCGTCTACCCATCGAAACGTGGCGCCGGCGTCGCCCTCCGCGGAGGAGGAGGAGGAGGAGGACGCGTCGTTTACGCGTTTGGACATTTCCGCGTTCACTTTGAACCGTCCGGATGAAACAAACAGGTGGTCTTTCGGATGCATGTCGACTAATTTGCTCGTCAACTTGTCCTTATAGAAAACGGCTTTGTTTAGTTGCGGTTGCAAGAAAGAGCGGGCGTTGCAGGTGGTGGTCGGGCAGAGCCCGTGTTCGTCGCCCCAACAGTTTTGGAGATTTTCGGAGGCCAAAGAGCTGTACATGGATTCGACCGATAGACGTTTGCCTTTGTTGTCGTCGTGGTGACAGTTCGCGTCGAGGGCGAATATTAAGGTAGAATCACCGCCGCATTCGCTGTTGACCGCTTTGACGACGTCGACGGTTTGTAACCCATTCGTGTCGCCGTGAAACGAAGCGATGACGAACGGTTTTCTTCCACAGGTCTCCTTGTTTCCAAAGTTAACCTCTCGAACGACGCACAAATCACCACTGGCGACTCCCGCTGGCAGTTTTGTTTTATTCACGCTGATGACTTCCCACACGCCGCTTTCGAAAAACGTTTTACTCGCCAACACGATGGAATTCTGATTCCTCGTCGCGTCGAAATCCGGCCCAGACAAACAATCAAACTTCTCCGTCAACACCGCACTCTTCGCGATCCCGTCTCGCATTTGTTCCGATACCTCTTGCAAACATATAATTTCTCTTCCTTCCTTCGCCACTCGTTCTAAAATATCAATCGTCGCGTTCACTTTCCTCTCCACCAGAGCGTCCACCAACATCTTCTTCGTCTCCGCCCAATTCGCATCCGCCTCCTCAATCAACCGTATCAAACTCTTATCGAACGCCGCCAAACAAAACACCTGCAACGGTCTCGATATCTTCACCTCCTCGTCTGTTATCGCCGGATACTTTTTGTTATCTAAAAACTTCAACCGCTTCGCGACGCCATCCTTCTCGTCAAACGCGTACGCCAACCACGCTCGCCACCACTTCGAATCGTCGCTCAACACGCTCGCGTCCGCGTACGAAGTCGTCACGCACGGTCGACACTTCTCCCCATTCTTCGTCGTCAATCGATCCGGCATGGAACACAGCCGTTTCGCCCCAATCTCCGCGTCCAGTAAAAAATCCTTCAAAATCCTCCGTTCCATGAAATGCGTCTTGAAGAACGCAATCGCCGCGTCGCACTCGCTCTCCGTCCAGTCTTTCAACACCAATCCGCCATCGCTTCTCTCTCTGAGAATCTCTCGCTTCGCGTCCAAGAGCATCTCTTCCGAGACGATATCTCTCACTCGCACGTCGTGCTCGTCGCAATTTAATAACATTTCGTCGATCTTTTTCATCGTTTGTTCGTAGTTTCTTTGCTGTTCGGCATACGCGGCGTTTGCGTTAGCGTCGTTGTTACCATTTCCCGAGTCGATGGTCACGTAATACTCGAACGGATTGTCGTTGATCGCGGCGACGTTCCACGAGGACACTCGAAGACGAAGAGGAGGTTTATTTTTTGTCGTCGTTGCAGTCGCCGCAGCGGCAGCGACGGAAGGAGAAGACATGTGCGTGTTTTTGTCGCGCGCGTTGTTGTGCGTTTGGTCGTTTCTATCGTCTCGCGCTACTTTTAGTATATTTTAATGACAACTTGCTATGTATGGTGTTGTTGTTTTCTCTCTTCTCTCCGCGCAACGGCGCGCGCTTTTCCATCGTTCGTTTTAAACCCCGCGCACGGTTGAAGTGTCGCGGCACTCACGACGGAGAAGAAGATGTAGGTGAAGGTTTGATCCACTCTGGAGGTTCTGTCCATCGGTGCGGATGGCGCCCTTTGGCGTCGCCGTCCGGCTTGCGCAACTTCCACAGGCTGGAATCGACGCCATCGTCTCGTTCGGCGCGTTCGGCTAAGAGTTTCAAGTCTCGCATGATTTCAGAAGCGGTGGTCGTCGTCGAAGCGCCGTGAGTACCGCCGCTGTTGCTATTGGCGCTATTATTACTATTATTTTCTTCTCCGCTGTTGTTGTTATTGGCGGTGGTGGTGCTGCTATCGACGACGCTTTCCTTCGTCTTCTTGGAGGACATTTTGTACTTTAAGTTGCTCGCGACGCGTTTCGCGTTTAACATTTTCACGCAGCACACTCGGCGGCACACGAACATGGAACGCCCGTTCGGCGGCGGGTTGGATTTTGAGCTCCGCTTGTGATCGAACGCGACAATTTTGTACGTCGGCGCCGGCAACGAGGCGTGCGGTAGAAGTTTCTTTTTTGTTTTCGCTTTTTGACACCGGCGCTCTTTGCGCGTGGTCGCTTCGATGAAATTAGAGTAAGACTCTCGCGTTTCTTCTCCGTCCGCGTCCGAGACAACAACCGGATTCAAAACTTTCGTCACGGACAACGCGTCTTCCTTCTTCACGAACGTTTGACACGCCGCGCACCATCTTCTGTGTTCTCTCCTCATATCTTCTCTCGTCAACCCTTGCCTCGGCTTCTTCTGATTGCTCGCTCGATCCTTCGGCCGTTTCGCCCTCCGCTTTTTGCTCGACGCCGCGCCGGAATGCGACGTTTTACGAAGACGCGCGAATCGAGCGATTTCATTCAAATACGCGCCGAGCGCATCGTGACGCGCGAGTTCTCGTTCGATCGCTTCTTTTGTATCCGTCAGAGATACTTTCGTCGTCGTTGTCTTTGACAAAGTCGCTTCTTCTTCTTCTTCTTCTTCTTCTTCTTCTTCTTCTTCTTCTTCTTCTTCTTCTTCTTCTTCGAGTGGGAGTCCTCGTCGTCGCCGTCGTCGCCGTCGTCGTCTCTCCAGCAAAGTTGCCACCAGAAGCGCTTCTTCCAACTCGCTCTCGCGCTCGGCGTGGGACGGGATTCTTCTTCTTTTCTCGTCGTCGTTCGCGTCGTCGTCGTCTAAAAAGTCATTCTCTTTCGCGCTCAAAAGTGTCTCAGTCGTCGTCGCCGCCGCGGAGAGTAAGAGCGAGGATAACTCTTCCGCCAAGAGAAGCGATTCAGCGTCGTCGTCGTCGTTATCGTCGTTAAAGTCACCTTCCTCCATCCGCCGTCGAGAAGAAGAAGACGAAGAAGAAGCGCTTTGAAGACGAAGCGGCGGCGGTTGCGTTCTTCTTCGCGGTGCCGCCCGCCCCGGGAAAAACTTTGTAGAAGAAGAAGAAGAACGAGAACAAGAAGCGAACAGACCGGACCGCGCTCGACGATTTCGATCGGGAGAGACGACGAGAACGCCGCCGCCGCTTCTCGTCGTCGTCGTCGTCGTCGTCGTCGTCGTCATCGTATTCTTCTTCTTCGTCTTCTCTTTCGCGTGTGAGGAATTGATGCGTAACTGTTGTTGTTGTTGTTTGTTGGATAAAATTTTTTGCACATCTCTAAACTACAACTATATCTATTTAATGTTACACGAGCGCGCGCCGCTAAATAAAAGGATCGCTCGATTGAAACTCACTCTCTCCGTGTGTTTTGAACGCGCTCGTAACCGCGGGTAGAGTTTCAATCTAAATCGTCGCGCTACTCTCTTCTTCTTCTTCTTCTTCTTCTTCTTCTTCTTCGCTCCCACAAAAAATCTACATCTTACCGAGCGAATTTATGACCTCGTCCATGGCGACGACGTCTTCGTCGTCTTGATGTTCTTCTCGTTGTTGATGATCTGCTCTCCTGTCGTCGTCGCCGTATTCGCTGCTTCCCTTGCGACTCGGCGTCTCCGCCGGTGAGTTTTCGTAGGGAGTGACGATGCCGTATTTCCCTTCTTTAACGCGTTCGATTTCGCGCAACTCGGCTAACCGTTCGATTTTTTTCCGTTCCACGACGGCGGCGATGATGTCGGAAGGATCAAACGGCGTCGGGGACGATGATGATTGCGTCTGCTTTTCTTGGCGCTGCCGCTGGTTTGAAGAGGAAGAAGGAGGTGGAGGAGGAGGAGGAAGAGGTGGTCGAGGTACTTTGAGCAACCTCGTTTTGTCATTGTTGTTCTCCTTCTTCTCCTCCTCCTCCTTCTTATCTTCCCCTTTCTTCTCTTCGTGCGCGAAAGGACTCACTACCGGGGAAATATCGCGCAATTTTGAGGGCGTCCTCGACGGCGACGCCGGCGGCGTTGTGTTCTTCTTCTTTGGCGAAGCTGATCCGGATCGAAAAAATCGCAACGGTGACAACGCCGAGAGCCCGCCGCCGATGCCGCCACCATGAGGCGACAGACCGTTACCATTTCCTCTCTTGCCTGGCGTAGCCATCAATATTCCTTTCTCCTCGCACATCTTCTCCAGCAGTTCCGCTCTCGCTCGCAGCTCCTTCGTCCGTTTCGCCAGCGCTCGCAGCGGCTCCGCGAACGCCGCCACCGACATCACGCGTCCCATCAAATCCTCCGTAGAATCCACCGCTTTCTCCACAGATTCGCAATACATTCCCGTCGCTTCCGAGTGCACGAACACGTGCTCCTTCGTCGACGTCGCGTGCGCGTTCGCGTGACTTTTCGCGCGAGAGAGGACATCTTGAAGATCTTTTTGTACTCTCGCGCTGTGCTTTTGGAGCTTTTCGGAGATTTGTTTAATCTTCACCATCGTCCTCGACTCCGACAAAACATCATCATCATCATCATCGTCGTCATCGTCGTCGTAATAATAATCGGACCGCGACGAAGAAGAAGAAGAGTAATCCTCGCCTCCGTTTTCTCCCTCGCTGCTGCTGCTGCTGACGCTGCTGCTCTCGTCGTCGTCATCGCTGACGACGCGATGCGATTCGAGTTCGGTAACGACAGACATTCGCGCACGAAAATTTCTTTTAACTGTGTGTATTTCTATCTATCTATCTTCTCTCTCTCTCTCATTCTCTCTCTCTCATTCTCTCATTCTCTCTCTCATCAAGAGAAGATCGCACTCTCATTAAAACAAAAAGAAGAAGAATGAGAGACTACGTTTGCGCCGCTCATCTCCTGTGTCGATTTTGTGTTCTTCTTCTTCTCGTTCTTCTCTCTCTCGCCGCACAAAGGGGAGATTTTTAGGGTGTCAATCCTAAACCCTAACTGCGTAGTTGAATTGAAAATTTTTTTTGACCTAATTTGCGGCAAAAAACAAAAGCGCGAGTGAGGGCTCCGACCCCCGCAGACGCACGCACGCAGAGAGACAGAGAGAGTCCTCTCTCGATCACCCGGTGGTGGTGGTGGTGGTGGTGTTATCAGCGAGAGAAAAAGACACTTCGTCGAGAGAGAGAGGGTAGGAAGTGTGAATCGTTTAAAATTTTTTGTGATCGGAAGGTGAATTTCGCTCATTTTCTATACAGGAGAAAAGAGGAAAAACAAAACAGGGGAGAGAGAGGGAGTTTTTCACCTAATTTTGAATAAAAGGCCGAAGATCAAAAACGGACGGTGTAACGCACGCGCGAACGCTCGAAGAGAGGATCTCTGGAAGGAAAAGCGTCGAGAGAAGACGCGACGACGAAAATATGCCCCGAGATCGCGGACGCGGGACGACGGCATCGGCCAGAAACTCCGCGAAGGATGAGGTCGCGAAATCAGCCTCCGGAGAAGAAGAGAGCGAGAAGGAAGTGAAAGAAGAAGAAGAAAACGAATCGGAAGAAGAAAAGAAAAACGAATCAGAGAAGAGCGATCGATCGGGAGATGAAGAGGACGACGCGAATAACGCGCATAGGAGAAAAGTGGAAACGCCAGAAGCTCGGAAGCGGAGGATTAAGGACGAGAATATGGCCATCGCTCGAGCGCAGTTGGTGAAGGAGAAGGTGCGCTTGTTGACGCAGAAAGCAAACGCACCGGCGATTGGAGAGCAAAAGAGGAAGGCCACGCATTGGTCGTACGTTATGGCGGAAATGAAATGGCTGGCGAGAGATTTTGCGGCGGAGAGAGATTGGAAGTTGGAAGCGGCCAGGCAGGTGGCACTGACGGCTGGGGTGGCCAACGGCGTGCCCGTGGGAGCGAACGAACGAAGGAATCAGATGGACGCCAAGGCGGCGAGGCAGGTGGCGAAACAAGTGAGCGCATTTTGGGAAATTCGTTGGGAAGAGGCAAAGAAGGTTAAATTACCCGAAGCGACCGAGTTGGCAAAGCTTGGGTGCGGTGGGAAGCGGTTCGCGTTGGAGGCGGCGGAGAGGGAGACAAATTTTCGACTACACTCGTCGGCGCAAGCGCAAACGAGTCAGAGGTTGCATCGAGCAGCAGTCAACGCCGCCGCCGCGGGTGGTGGTGGTGGTGGAAGCGATCCACAAACGCCAAGAAGTGACGATGGAGGTGCTAATACGAGGACGAATTCAGCGCGATCGACGCCTCCGACGAATGTAAGTACGCCATTGACGGACGTGACTGGGTACGGCGAAGATAGCAAAAGAGATGACGATGAGATGTTCCTCGTGAGTTTTGATCCAAAAACGCCGGAAATTCCTCGTGGAAGTTCCATGAAAAGCATAGAAAGGTGGGCGGTAAAGTACTTGCACCGATTGGCTTCGTTAGAAAAGGCGAAAGCGGTGCGACAAGCTGTCGACGCGAAGGAAGCCGAAGAAGAAGAGGACGATGAAGAGACGGCGACGAGAGGTGGAGGTCGTAAAGGTAGGCAAGCTGCGCGAGGCAAACAAAAAGATGAAAAGAAAGAACCACCGACAAGAAAAGGGAACAAAAGGAAACGAGACGCGACGCCAGAGCCTCCTCCGTCTGGGAACACCACGGGTAAAGATACTGATGCCGAAGACATGGAAACGGACGTGGACACCGAAGCGGCGTTGTCAAGTCCGGAGAAGAGAGAGTTGCGGCGCGCGCAATACGCGAGAGACCTTAAATTGGATGAAGGTGGATTAGAATTAGATTTGGACGCTTTGATTGCCCCGTATTCGATAAAGAAGAAGCTCACCATGCGCGGACTGAAGAGTTTCAAAAGAGACGACGAAGCCGCGAAGAAGGAAGGAGACGGATCAGACGACGAAGACGACGACGATCAGTCCATGTCCAGCGGTGGAAAGAACGGCGAAGACGACGACGACGAGAAATCAGACGCAGCCGAGGACTTCTTCTTTGATTTTCCCGCATTGCAATACGATGCGTACGAAAGTGTTCGCGACGAATTTGAAAAGAGCGCAATTGGGAAGGAAGCGAACAAGTTTGCCGAATACGAACGTCGACTGCGAGAGTGGGAAGATCGCGAGAGAGCGAGAGAAAGTCATCTGCGCGCTCAACAAAAACCCACAGCTGGTTCTGCCCCAGAAGGGAAGCTCACGCCTGCCGAAGAGCGCAGACGAGCGTTCTTCGCCGCGGCTGCCGCTCGAGGTCACTTCTTCGACCAAGAAGGTTATGTCGTTGACAAAAACGGGAAACGTAAGAAGAATAAAAAAGGTCAGTTTGTTCGATTTCATCCAGGAATGGAAGAGCAGTTTGGCGTCAAGAAGAACGGCAACAAAAAGGGACAAAAAGGAGGTGCCGCTGCCGGAGGCGAACGAAAAGGCGCAGCGAAAGCGTGGACTGCAACGGAAGATGCGCTTTTATGTGCAATCGTGCACGAATTTGGCTCCAATTGGGCTCTTGTGGCCGATGCGTTTGGCGCTTCTGCGAGCTTGAAAGGCTCTTACCGTCGTCCGGAACTGTGTCGATGGCGCTTTCAGCAGCTCACGAGAGCGGTGGAGTTGGAGAACGATCCGGAAGCTTTCGCCGCACTCAACTTGGACAAAGGTTCTGCCCGCGTCGTCATGTCGAGATCGTTACCATTGGAGGATGAAACAGCTAGACTACACTTTCAAGCGGTGGCGCACTCGTGCTCTTCGTACGCGAAGATTCGTCGCGCGGCGTTGCGAGAGCGTGTCGGCATGGACCCCCAGAAGCGCATTAAACCTCACCAGAGTTGGAAGGATTGCGTGAATATGTTTCCGTTGAAATCACCGGCAGAGTTGGCGCACTTAGCAATGAATCCGATGCAACAGCAGATGCAGCAGCAGCAACAACAACAGCAACAACAACAACAAATGCAACCACAGCAACAAATGCAGATGCAGATGCAACAGCAGCAAGGAATGCAATACCCCACCGGCGTGATGCAACCTCCACAACATCAGATGCAAAGTCAAATGCAAATGACTGCTAATGGTGTTCCCATGCAAGCTCAGCAGCAGCCGCACATGCAACAGATGCCGCAGCACGTCCAACAGCAACGGCTGGCTCGCGCGGCTTCAAAAACTGAAGCGGTGGCTACCGTAGCTGCTCAGCAAATTTCGTCCTCTCAGGTGCCGCAACTTCACAGAATGGGAAGTTACCAGCCGCAAGCTGGAAAGGGTCAAGCGGCAATGAGCGTTGGTGGTATGGTCGGATCTTCTCCAGCACGACCGAGAGGAGGAAATACCGCTCCTGCCGCTCCAGGTGTTGCAAATGTTGCCACCCCCGCCGCCGCCACGCCTACGAATACCAATTTGTCGCCTTTGGGATCGGGAGAGAAACAGCCGAAGCAAGGACTAGCGCCTGGAATTCACGCCTTGACGCCGAAAAGTGCCGAAAAAGAGGAGAAGAAATCGAAAGAGCAAGTGATTGCGGAGAAAACGACGGTAACTAGAACGGGCAGAGCAACCAAGAAAGTGAAGAAGTAGAAAATTCTCGACGTCAGCAAAACATCGACAACAAGATGCGCTTGTACTCTACACAATAACAGTATTAATATAAGCTAAAACAAGAACAGAAACATAGCAGACAGATTCTAAATACTAAATATCTTTTAAATTAATAACACTTGTGCAAAAAAAACTATACAATGTCGTTAAGTTAAATTAATGTCCGCCTTTTGCAATTGCTTCCTGAGTTCTCTCGAGCAACGGTTCCAATTCTAACTCCAACACCGAAACCGGGTTCACGATGTCAAACTCCTTCAACACGTCCGGATGGACAATGCCAAATACTCCAATCTCCTTACCGTCTCGAACAATAGTCGCTTGCCTTCCCGGGAAGAACGTCGGCTCGTTTCTCGTTTGTATGAGCTCGTATCCAGCGTTTTCTGGTCCCGGCTCAAACGACCCGGCAGCCCCGGTCACTTGCATGACTCTATCTAACACCCCATGGATTGATTCTAAACCAGACGTTTGCGCGGAATGTAAAGCTAACAATCTCCTCGAGTTTCTCGCGCCGACATCGGCATTCTCGTCGATGACGACGACGTCTCCAACCTCGAAGAGTTTCACCGGTAAGGGCGCGTCCTTGTTCGCCCCCAATGCCTTCAAAACGCCCGGCAACAACGAGCTCCTCGCTACTTGCACGTCAATCGAGGATGGATTTGCAACGATTGCGGCGCAGTTCCCGTTATCTTCTCTCCGCACATTTTTGAAGTTATCGTCGTGCGAGCACAAAATCCACGTCAACACCTCGGAAAATCCCATCCTCGCGATTTCCTCTCTCACCAAATCACCAAAATGATTGATCGGCTGTCCTTTCCCCATCGTTGACGCTTTCGGAATGGTTTGTTTAATGTTATTGTACCCGTACGCGATTGCAACGTCTTCGGCGATATCGCACGCGTGCAACACGTCCGATCTCGTCGGTGGAATTTCCACTCGTAAAGTCTTCTCCGCGGTGACTTTTGAGGCCAACTGCATCTTACACAACAACGCCGCCATCTCTTTCGTTTCAATTTCAGTTCCAATTCGTTTATTGACGTAATCTACGTCCACGTCCACGAATCGCGTCATGAAGTCCGGATAACTTTGTTCGTTGCCCATGAAATCCACGACATCTACCGGTTCCACTTGAAACGGTTTCGCGCAGTGTTCCGAAAACATCGTGACCACCGTGTTCAACACAATCTTTGCCTTGTGCAAATCCGTCGCCGTGCACTCGATGAACACATCTTTCGTTTCCAACGAGATCGCGCTAACCGAACCGTTAATTATGGGCGGCAAAGACAACACCGTGCCATTCTTATCCTTCAAGACAGGCGCAACCGCGCTCGACTCGATCAACGGCACGTACGCTTTCAATTTTTGGTCGTTCTTCTTATAATGTTCCAACAACTCATCCGCTCGGAACGATTTAGTTTGCTTCAGCGGCACAAACTCAATCTCATCCTTAGGTTTCGCGTCGTACGTGAACGGTCCTTCAATCTTGGCCAAATCGTGCGTACCGATGGCGACTAAACTTCGTCTTCGGCAGATATTCTGGTGCAATTTGTCTTGCAGATCGATGAACGAGTTGTACCTCTCTTTCGTGAACGTAACGTTCCTCAACACCGCGCAGACAATAAACGGCCGCACTAAACTCACCGCTTTGTTCACTTTCACCTTCAATCTCTCCTGTCCGTTTTCTGGTTCGACCGTTCGAAACACCGGCGTCGACCGTTGCCCGCGGAACACGTTCAACGCTCTCGCGATGCCTTCCAAGCAGAGCAAATCGTATCTGTTCGCCGGAATGTCGATTTTATAAATCACCGCGTCTTCGTCTCCTCCTCCTTCTCCTCCGCCGTTACTCTCGTCTTTTCCTCCTCCTTCGCCGCCGTCTTTCCCCAAAAACTTGCTCGACATCTCCCGCTCCGTGGTCACTTCGTCCAACTCGATGCCGAAATCAAAACATAACTCGTCGAATTCTTCCTCGGTGAACGTCTTCCCGAGCTTTTGGAACAACTCGTCTCTCTTTAAGTTTACCGTCGGCATACTTTTTTTAAAAAAACTCTGAGCGCGTGTTGGTGGTTTAAGCTCTAAAAATGCTCCTAATTCTCGTTTTCTCTCTCGGTGCGTCGATGCGTGGCTGGCGCTTTAAAGCTCAAAGCGGAGTATAAGTATGTGTGATAAAAAGCGCGCGCGAATGATGGATTGTGTGCTTTTGCCGATTGATTTTTTTTCTACTTTTGAAGCCCTTTTTTGTAGTTTAGGGTGTGGCATTTTTTTTCTTTGAAGAATTTATTAATAATGTTAATACAACGGTTTCTATGTTCTCTACTATGCTCGATTTTAAAAGTCAAGGTATTATTCGCGTCGAAGCGGCGCTTATTTTATATGACGTGAATGTTGGGCCCGTCGATCATTATTTTCCCTTGACGTTGCAAGAGGTCTAAAAACTGGACGCACTCGTCGTCGGAAAACTCTCGACAGCCGTCCGCTTGAAGAAGGCGAGCGGCTTCGACTTGCTCCTCGACTCGGTTTTCAATCATGAAACGACCGAGGAATTTAGAGAAGAGTTGGCATCGTTGGCGGTCGTATTTCGGTGGTTTTTTCACGTCTTCTTCTTCTTCTTCTTCAGAGCTATTGTCGTCGTCGTCGTCGTTGTCGTCGTCGTCGTCGTCGTCATCGTCATCGTCTGACTCCTCCGAGGAGGACGAACAGCCTTGTATTTTTGTAGCGTGGCGAACTTTCGCAGTCTTGGCGAGAGGGCCGTTACCGCGGGTGATTTCCGGGATCTCCTCGGAGTCGGAGTCGTCGCCGTCGTCACCACTTTCATCGTCGTCGCTCGAAGAAGATTCCTCTTCATCCGAGGAGGAAAACTCCATATCCGCGTCCAACTTATCGCGATACTTTTCGCCGCACCCGTCTAAAATTTCTCTCAAATAAATCAAATAAGGTCGCATGGTATTTCCTACCACTTTCATGTCCCTTAAATCCTTCAATACTTCTCTCAACTCCTTCGCTGGACAGGCAATCATCATCACCGATAACCCTATTCTTACGTGGAAACAATCGATGAGTTTCTTTTTCATTAAATTCACCAAATCTGCCAACTGCTGCTCGGCGAATTCCTTCCACTCCTGCAACTCCTCCGGCAACGGTTCCGCGTTCGGATCCGCTTCCTTCGGTTTCTGATCGTACTTGAGCTCTTTCGGAGGGTTCGGTTTCCGTTTCCCGAAGTGAAGCTCCAACACCGACATCTTCTTTTCTTCTTTTTCTTCGCCGCTCGTCGTCGTCGTCGCCTCTTTGTTCGCCTCCCGCGCGGCTCTCTCCTCGTCGTTCGTCTTCTCCTCTTCTTCTTCCTCGTCCTCGCGAGGAGCGCCGCAGCCGCCGACGACGACGGGTGAAATCCGCTCGCTCTTTTCGCCTTTCACATCCGTGCCTAAGATTGCTTCTTCCTCGTCTTCTTCTTCTTCTTCTTCTTCTTTTGTTTGCGTGGCAATCGTCGGCGTGTTGTTCTCGTTGCCGTTCTCCTTCTTCGTCTCTTCTTCGCTCGGGCTTTCCTCCTCTGTATTTTTTGTATCATCGCCTCCTTTAAAAGCAGCGACGACAAAATCGTCGTCGTCGTTTGAATTTTTTTTCGCTCTTTTTTTGCTTTCTTCGAGAAGAAGAAGCGGAGAAAGAGTTCTCTTTTCGACCATCATCCTCTCGTCGTCGTCGCCGTCTCCTCTCGCGTTGTTGTTAACGACGTTGGAATCAGTGAGCGTTGTTGTTTTTTCCTGCGTTCGTTCGTTTGCGTGTTGTGTTTATTACGATCAAAACGTCAGCGCGCGCAACTTTTTTAAAAAGCTCTTCTCGGCTTCCCCGGGGAAGAAGAGAAGAGAGA
>Ga0181561_10004152_pt1 | contig 12563 bp, 10 predicted proteins | sample 011ome_19_FD_133760 | JGI IMG/M metagenome (GOLD analysis project Ga0181561, IMG submission 133760) | Coastal salt marsh microbial communities from the Groves Creek Marsh, Skidaway Island, Georgia - 011510BT metaG (megahit assembly) | ecosystem: Environmental > Aquatic > Marine > Intertidal...
ACGGTCAAGTCGCGGTTCAGCCCGGCGTATTCGCGCAGAGCCGGAGGAATGGTCACGCGGAACTGCTTGTCGGGAACCTCTGCGGAAGCACCCGAGAGGAACAAGCGCAAGTAGTCGCGTCCAGCCTTGCTGGTGAGCGGCGCCTCGCGGATCTTTTCGACGTGGCGTTCAAACTCTGATTCCGCAAACACGTAAAGGCACCTCTCTTGGCCTCGAGTGAGGACCACGCCGCGGGAGAGCTCATCGCGGAACTTCGCGGGGAGAATCAGCCGGCCCTTGTCGTCCAGTTTGGGCGCATAGGTACCCAGAAACATGGTGCGCCCCCTTTCTCCGGCCCGATGAGGTATTCACCACTTTACTCCATTTTGCTCCACTTTTCCCCATTTTGATGATTTTTTTTTCATTTTTTCTCCACCGCTCTCCCCCGCCCGCACAACAAAAAACCGGCCCCGAAGGGCCGGTAGCTAGTTCCAGGCTTAGAGAGATTCGCCTCCGCGGCGACGATCCCATCGCTCATTGAGCTGATCCATCAGTGAACCAGCCGAACGTCCGTGGCGGTTCGAGCCTCGCACGGACGCTTCAGTGACGGGGCCGGGAATGGTGACGGCAATCATTACGCCGGCAAACAACACGAGGAATCCAATCACGCCCAACCAGATGAGGCTCGAGGAGACAGCCCACAGCATCACGGCGAGCCCGATGACTGCCATCACTACTCCGCTCACGACGGCGGTGTAGTTGGGGGCGCGGGGGGTGGCGCCCAAAGTCGACACGACGTCTGCCTCGTTCTGATAGAGGCTTCGCTCCATCTCCTCGAGGAGACGCTGTTCGTGTTCGGACAGAGCCATCGCTACTCCTTGGTTGCGCTGAATACCGTGACTGAGTGTAAGGGGAAAGGCTGAATATAGGCTAGGGGCGTGTCTGAATCGTTCCGTTTCGTTGACGTCATTGATGGCCATTTAGGAGAGTTCTTCGACACCAAGCGAGAAGAGGTTGCTCAGATATCGGCAGACCTCGTCCCCTTAGTGGACTATTCGCGGGGGTTACTTGCCGGGGGTAAGAGATTCCGCGCTCGCTTCTGCTACTGGGGCTATCGAGCGATCGCGGGGCGTAATGGAGAACAGCCTCCGCACACTGCGGACCACCCGGCATTCATACTCGCGACGGCCCTCGAAGTGTTTCACGCCGCCGCCTTGGTTCACGACGACATCATGGACAAATCCGACACCCGCCGCGGGGAGGCATCCGCGCATCGATACTTCGAAGAGCGCCATCGCACATCAGGGTTCGATAAGGACGCCGTTCATTACGGAGAGTCCTCTGCCCTGATGGTCGGTGACCTGCTCCTCGCCTGGAGCTCAGAACTGGTTACCCGAGCGCTGAGTTACATCAACGAACCCTCAGTAATCGCAGCGGTGAGAGGTGAATTCCACCAGATGTGGAATGAAGTCACGATGGGACAGTTCCTCGACATTCACGAGGAATCGTGCTGGCCCATTATTCCCAACGATCAGCGCTTCGAGCGAGCGATGACCGTGGTGACCTACAAGTCAGCGAAGTACAGCATGGAGGCACCCCTTCGTCTGGGCGCGGCGCTCGGTGCTGCCAATGGCGAACAGCGAGACGCCTTGGGGGCTTTCGGCCTTCCTTTGGGCGTTGCCTTCCAATTGCGCGATGACATGTTGGGAGTCTTTGGGGATCCGAATGAAACGGGAAAGCCGGCCGGTGACGACCTGCGCGAAGGCAAGAGAACGGTGTTGGTGGCCTTAGCAGCCGCCACGATGTCAAGTGGAGTCCGCCGGGTGTTTGAAGAAATGCTCGGCAACCCGGAAGTGACCGACGAACAAATTGCGGTGATGCAAACCACCCTGACCGAGTCGGGTGCTGTCGACCAAGTGGAGCAGATTATTTCTGAGTCTGCCGATCGCGCACTCGCCGCTCTCGATCACGCCCGTCTCGATGGTGAGGCTGCCTCCGAGTTGAGGCGTCTCGCCGACGCCGTGGTCTCCCGGCGCTCCTAAACCGCAAGGCTTTGGGCGAGTCGTCTCACTTCCTTTTTTCGTCCCTGTCCAAGCGCGTCGAGAGGAGTGGTCCCCAGTGCTGGGTTCTCATCTATCAGCCAATCCAGCGCGTCGTCATCCGAAAAACCACCATCCAACAACACGGTGATGGTGCCCGGAAGGTCCTTCAGTGGGCCTGCCGAGAGGAGCGCCTGTGGGATCTGGAGCACTCCGTTACGACGAGACCCTAAGAGCACTCGCTCCTCAAGAAGTTGCCGCACTTTCGTAGGACTGGTGTTCCACTGTTCTGCTGCGTCGGGGACAGAGACCCATTTCGCACTCTGATAGGTCACAGCACAAGGGTGTCACGAGCGAGAACGACGCCATTTCGACACGACGACCATAGTTTGTTACAAACATGTAAACTCACGCCACACCCGTCACTTTGATTGACATTGACCACAGCGTATGTCAGCGTAGAGGCGTGGCAGTGCGCCACCTGTTGTTGACCCTGCGGAGAGTGACGTGAGCGAACACACCAACACCACATCGACGGGGAGAACCCCACGCGATGACCGGTATTACTGGGGTGAATCGCACACGCCAGAAATTGCCCCCGAAGTGATCCGGGGACTCACTCCACGGTTGCCTTTCGACCCCACTCCCCCCGCCGCTGGCGTCGGCCAGGCAACGGCGAAAACCCTGCGCAATAGTCTGCCGTTGCTCATGACCGGGAGCCTCGCTGCCGGCGTCGGAGTAACCAGCTCGATTCCGGTCTACGCCGAGGACTCGGCGAGTGGAAATCGCGACGCTCATACTCAGCGGGCCAAGACGTCATTTTCTGACTTAATCTCCCAGGCATTCGTGCCGCTTTCTCACCGCGTCGTCAGCACCGTGGCACCACACATTCCCGACACCTACCAGGTCCGCCGCGGCGAAACGTTGAGCACCGTGGCGGAGAAGTTTGGCATCCCCACGACGCTCCTGCTCACCCTCAACGGCTTGAATTGGAACTCGATCCTTCACGAAGGCCAAATCGTGAAACTCACGACCGCCCCCGGCAAGGAAAAAGGCATGGCACCAGCGCGCGCTGGGGAGCAACTGCACGTTGTGCGCGCCGGCGAGACCCTACTTGCAGTAGCCGAGCGTTACGGCATCTCCGTTTCGGCGCTCGCGGGGGCCAACAAACTCCAACCGAGCGACCAGATCTTCCCGGGCGAATCTCTCGTAATCCCCGGAACACGAACCGACACGGCCCCCCGCCTCGTCGACGCGTCCCCGTCAGCCCCTCGGATTGTTTTCGCAAGTGCCGCCGAAGACGTGATTGAGAGCACCGAAGACGATGCCTCCTCAGAAGAAGCCGACTCTGACGACATTCCCCAGGAACAAAGTGGCGACCCCGTCGGTTGGCAAATCGCGGAGGCCCCTGAGCTGCGCCCAGCCAAACCGGCCCCAGCACCCACTCCCCCACCCGCGCCTGTCGCCACTCCCAAGCCTCAGCCGAAGATCACCGAAGAGAAACAAGAATCCTCCGACGAGAAATCTTCCTCCGACGAGTCGACCGCGAAGCCGGTGAGCGGCGCAGTTACTCCGCTAAATGACACGCGCCGTGCAAATGCCTCAATCATCGTTCAGGTCGGTCGTGACCTCGGTGTCCCCGACTACGGCATCGTGATTGCACTGGCCACCGCGATGCAGGAATCCTCGTTGCGCAACATCGACTGGGGTGACCGCGACTCGGTGGGCCTCTACCAGCAGCGCCCGAGTAGCGGATGGGGTTCGGCCGAGCAAATTATGGACCCGGTCTATGCCACAAAAGCGTTCTTTGGCGGGCCCTCAAACCCCAACCCCGGACGCACGCGAGGACTGTTGGACTACTCGGGCTGGCAATCAATGTCGCTCACCGTCGCCGCCCAGAAGGTTCAGCGCTCGGCTTACCCCGAGGCGTATGCAAAATGGGAAGCGAGCGCGTGGGCCTGGCTTGACGAACTGAGCTAACGCCCACCCCCGGGAGCGCCTCAAAGATTTCTCCCCCTCTCGCCAATACAATCCCAATCAAATGAATTCCCATGCGCCTGAACCCCTGATTGGTCGGACCATCGACCAGCGCTACCTCATCGAGGATCGCATCGCACGGGGTGGAATGGCTGCGGTGTATCGCGGGCTCGACTACCGACTGGAGCGCCCGGTCGCCGTGAAAATCATGCATCAGCATTTGGCCGCTGATGAACACTTCACTCAACGCTTCATTCAAGAGGCAAGGCAGGCAGCACGTCTGGCTCACCCAAATATCGTCAACGTGTTTGACCAGGGTCAAGACGGCGATATCACCTTCATCGTGATGGAGTATCTGCCAGGCATCACCTTGCGGGAGTTGCTGCGCGACTTCGGGCAACTAACTCCCGCGCAGACTATCGACGTGGTCAAAGCAATCCTGCAGGGCTTAGACGCTGCCCACAGCGCCGGGATTGTTCACCGCGATCTCAAGCCCGAGAACGTTCTCATGGCAGACGACGGTCGAATCAAGATTGCGGACTTCGGTCTTGCCCGCGCAGCTTCTCACGACACCCAAACCGGCCAGGCCCTGCTGGGCACCGTGGCGTACCTCTCACCCGAATTGGTGACAGGGTCTCCCGCCGATGTAAGAAGTGACCTCTACGCCCTGGGCATCATGATCTTTGAAATGCTCACCGGTCGACAGCCCTATACGGGAGACCAGGCCGTGACGATCGCCTATCAACACGCGAACGCGTCTGTGCCACTACCCAGCACCATCAATCCTCAGGTGCCGGCTGAATTGGACGAGCTCGTCGAGTGGTGCACCAAGAGGTCTCCCGACGAGAGACCTCCGCACGCCCGGGCCCTGCTCGACCACATCCGCACGATTGAGCCACGATTGGCAAAGCGTCAGGCCGCAGAGGCTCCAACCGAAGCGATCACCATCGAACACACCAAGGTGATGCAACCGGCGATCAACAATTCAGATGACATGCCCACCGAGGTGCTCAGCCGCGAAGATGAGCTCTTCGCGGGCCTTGAGGTTCCTGATTATTCCGAGCCCGCTGAACTCGCCCCGGCGCCCGTCGCCACCGCGACCCGCCGGGGCCCGGGTCCGGGCCTATGGATCACTTTTGTTCTGGCGGCCATTGCTGCCATCGGGGTGGCGCTGTGGTTATTTATCCCTCGCGGGCCCGCCATTGTGGCCGTGCCAGACGTGCGAGGCCTCACTCTCGACCAAGCACAAAGCCAACTGACTGATGCGGGATTGGTGGTTGCTGACACCACTGAGGAGGCATTCGACGAGGAAATCCCGGTCGGCCTCGTGGTGGGTACCACTCCGGAAGCAGGGGGCGATGTTCTCGAGGGAACCGATATCACCATCGTGGTCTCCATGGGAATTGAACCCACCGAGCTGCCCTCTCTGGTGGGGCTTTCGCTCACCGACGCTACTGCCCGAGTAGACGAGGCCCGGCTGGAGTTGGGCGAAGTCACCTACGAGTTTTCTGACACCGCCCAAAAGGACGCCGTGATGGAGGCGAATGACGCCGACGGCAATGCCCTTGTCCCGGGAACTGAGCTCGAGCCCGGCACCATCATCACTTTCGTGGTGAGCGCCGGCGCGTTGCCTCAGGTCACTGGATTGACGGTGGAAGAAGCTGAAGCGCTCCTCTCCGACGCGGGACTTATTGGCGTGGTCGGAGGTGATGGACAGTTCTCTGACACCATCGCGGAAGGCCTCGTCATCGACTACGTCCGACCCCAGGGAATCATGCTTCAACCCGGTGACACCGTGACGATTACGGTGTCTCGTGGCCCAGAACTCATCACCATTCCCGACGTCGTCGGAGACACCATTAAAGACGCCGTCGACACGCTCAAAGCCCTGAGACTCACTGTTGAAGTTCGCTCCGAATACCCCGAGTCAGCCTGGGATGAACCATTCGCTCGGGTCACCAGCGTCGACCCAGCTGACGGCCAACAGGTTCCCTTGGGAACCTTGGTGATCATCCGGAGTTTTGTCTAGGCGCTAGCCCCCGCCAATTCCTCGGCAACCAAGAACGCCAATTCCAGCGATTGCTGGTGGTTCAGCCTCGGATCACACAGGGATTCGTAGCGGGTTTCCAAACCGAGTTCGTCGATTTGTTGGGTGCCACCCAAGCACTCGGTGACGTCGTCACCGGTGAGTTCCACGTGGATTCCGCCAGGGTGGGTACCGACAGCGCGGTGAGCCTCAAAGAAACCCTTCACTTCGTCCACCACATCGTCAAACCGGCGCGTCTTGTATCCCGTTTGCGTGGTGATGCCATTGCCGTGCATGGGGTCCGTCACCCAAATCGGCGTTGCCTCCGAGCTCTTCACAGCGTCAAGTAGCCCTGGCAAGATGTCTCGAATCTTGCCTGCACCCATCCGAGTGATGAACGTGAGACGACCGGGTGTTCTCTCGGGGTCGAGCACGTCAATCAACCTATTCATGTCCTCAACACTTGTGCTGGGACCCAACTTCACGCCGATCGGGTTTTGAACACGCGAGAAGAAGTCCACGTGCGCCCCATCGAGGTCACGAGTGCGCTCACCAATCCACAAAAAGTGGGCCGAGGTGTCATAGGGCAACCCGGTTCGGGAGTCGAGGCGGGTCATCGCCCGTTCGTAGTCCATCAATAGACCCTCGTGAGAGGCGAAAAAGTCAACCCGCTTCAACTCGTCGAAGTTTGCCCCGGCCGCTTCCATAAAGCGCACGGCACGATCGATTTCCCTCGCAAGTCCCTCGTAGCGGTGGTTGGCAGGATTCTTCGCAAACCCCTTATTCCAGCTGTGCACCATTCGAAGGTCAGCAAAACCACCCTGCGTAAAAGCGCGAATCAGGTTCAACGTCGAGGCAGCGGTGTGGTATCCCTCGAGCATTCTCTCCGGGTTGTGAGCACGTGACTCAGCGGTGAACTCGTAGCCATTTACAATGTCGCCACGGTAGGCGGGAAGCGTCACACCATCGCGGGTTTCTTCGTCGCTCGAGCGGGGCTTTGCGAACTGTCCCGCCATCCGTCCCATTTTGACGATGGGCAGTGAGGCCCCGTAGGTGAGAACAACAGCCATCTGAAGAATGGTCTTGACCCGGTTGCGGATTTGATCCGCGGTCGCCCCCGCAAACGTTTCCGCACAATCTCCGCCCTGAAGAAGGAAGGCCCGTCCGTGAGCAACCTCTGCCAGTTTGAGGCGCAGCTGGTCGACCTCTCCGGCAAAGACCAGAGGCGGTACCCGAAGGAGCTGTTGGAAGACCGACTCTGCCTGAGTGGCGTCCGGCCACGAGGGTTGCTGCTTGATGGGAAGAGTCCGCCAGTGGTCGAGCCCTTCCACTACGCCGGGTTGTGGTTCGACGCTCGCCTCTGTGGGGTCAAGCATGGTGGGGACGTTCATTATTCTCCGTGTGGTCACGCGCTTTGAGACAGCCTGCCTAGCCTACCGAACCCAGGCAGGCCCCGAATCAGCTAGTTCGCCGCTACGGGTTGGTTGCGAACGGTCGAGGCGTACACGTCGACATACTCTTGACCGCTCAGTTCGTTCATCCGGTAAATGATCTCGTCGGTAATCGCACGAAGCACAAACCGGTCGCCCTCCATGCCCTCGAATCGGGAAAAGTCCATCGGTTCACCAACGGTCACACTGACTTTTTTCACTTTGGGGAGTTTCGCCCCCAAGGGCATCACATCGTCTGTTCCTCGAACCGACACAGGGATGACGGGCACGTGGGCTTCGAGCACCATTCGCGCCACCCCGGTCCGTCCCCGATACATCCGACCATCGGGTGAGCGGGTGCCTTCGGGATATATACCCAACACCCGTCCCTCCGCTAGCACCGCCAGCCCGGTGTTGAGCGACGCTTCAGAGGCTTTCCCGCCACCGCGGTCGATAGGTAGCTGACCCGCTGAGGTCATGAACCATTTGACGATGGCACCTCGGATGCCGCGACCCGTGAAATAGTCGCTTTTTGCCAGGAAGGTCATCTGCCTGGGAATGGCGAGTGGAAGAAAAATGCTGTCGACAAAAGACAGGTGGTTACAGACAATAATCGCCGCCCCTTCGCGAGGGACGTGTTCTAGGCCGGTGATCCTGGGGCGAAACACCGTGGCCATGATGGGTCCGAGAACCCCATTTTTGAGCCACCAGTAAAAGAAAGACACGTGTCGACCTCCGGGGACAAGGCTAACGGCTCCAATGCCCCTGAGGAGTGTCGAATAGTGGACGGCCTACAAGGATGCGGCCCGAAGAGGCACCAAATGCCAGTAGGGTGAATAAAATTGTTGGACGCTCACAAAGGAGTAGGCGTGCGCGAAATACACGTCCCCGCGGTGGTCGCTGCCGATCCCGATGCAAACACCACCGACCTGCTCCTCGACAGGCTCCGACTCACACCCGAGCTCGAACTCTTCGCCCTGCCCAACGGCGAGGGCGGCTGGAGTACTAAGACGGTCCGCGAGTTTTACAACGAAGTCGTCGCTCTCGCCAAAGGACTGATCGATGCCGGGGTCGGGCCCGGCGACCGGATTGGGTTTATGTGTAAGACCCGTTACGAATGGACACTCGTGGATTTCGCGGCCTGGTTCGCGGGAGCCATCCTGGTGCCCATTTATGAAACCAGCGCTCCCGCCCAAATTCAGTACACCTTGGACAACTCGGAAGCCACGTGGTTGATTGTCGAAACCGCTGAACACTTCACCCGGTTTGACGAAGTACGCAGTGAACTGCCTCGCATCCGCCAGGTGTGGAAAGTCGACCTGGGTGATTTGGACAAACTCTCTCAATCAGGGACTGCCGTGAGCGACGCGGATTTGGAAAAGCGCCGCCGCCACGCGGTGGGTTCAGACATCGCAACGTTGATTTACACCTCAGGGTCGACGGGGATGCCCAAAGGCTGCGTCTTGACTCATTCAAACTTTGTGGAGCTGGTGCGTAACGCTCAAGTCGCGATGAGCGACATTGTGAACACCCGCTCTTCCACACTGCTCTTCATTACCACCGCGCACATATTTGCCCGCTACATCTCCGTGCTCGCCGTGTCCGGTGGTGTGAAAATCGGGCACCAAGCTGACACCAAGCAGCTTCTTCCATCACTGGGCTCTTTCAAACCCACATTCTTGCTCGCCGTCCCTCGGGTTTTTGAGAAGGTCTACAACTCAGCAGAGCAGAAGGCCGAGTCCGGTGGAAAAGGGGCCATCTTCCGCAAGGCGGCACAGACCGCTGTGGCCTACTCTCAAGCGCTCGACCGCGGGCACGTTCCGTTTGCTCTCCGAGCGCAGTTTGCTGTGTTTGATCGGCTGGTGTTGAGCAAACTGAGAAGTGCCATGGGTGGACGCGTGGAGTACGCGGTGAGCGGTTCCGCCCCGCTAAGCCCCAGGCTGGGGCACTTCTACCGATCGATGGGCATCCGCATTTTGGAAGGATACGGACTGACAGAAACCACAGCGCCAGCCACCATCAACCTGGTGGACAAATTCAAAATCGGAACGGTGGGCCCGCCCCTCCCCGGAGTGGGGCTTCGCATCGCGGAAGATGGCGAAGTTCAGGTCACAGGAATCAACGTGTTCGAGGGGTATTGGAACAACCCAGAAGCAACCGCTGAGGCATTCACCGACGATGGCTGGTTCCGCACCGGAGATCTCGGCTCCATCGACGATGAGGGCTATGTCAGCATCGTGGGGCGAAAGAAGGAAATCATCGTCACCGCGGGAGGTAAGAATGTGGCCCCCGCCCAATTAGAAGACCCGATACGAGCGAACCCCATCATCTCTCAGGTGGTGGTCGCAGGTGACAAGAAGCCCTTCGTGTCGGCACTGATTACCCTCGATGGCGAAATGTTGCCCACCTGGCTGGGAAATAACGGCGTGGAAGCGACTCTCTCACTCTCTGAGACTGCGCGGCACCCAGTGGTGCTGGAAGAGGTGCAACGCGCCATTGATGCGGCAAACGAGAGAGTGTCGCGGGCAGAATCGATTCGAAAGTTTCACATCCTGCCGGTCGAACTCACCGAGGCCACCGGACATCTCACTCCGAAAATGAGCATCAAGCGTCAGGTGATTCTGAATGACTTCGCTGCAGAAATTGAGGCTCTCTACGCCGGGGCGGGCACAGAACCCATCACCACCGTGGGGTGATTAGGGGCGCTGAAACCACTCCGATTCGCGAATCTCGGCCATTGCCTCGCGCTTAGTGTCGGGCTCGAGCCCCTCGATATAGAGGTGACCATCTAAGTGGTCACATTCGTGCTGAAGAGCTTGTGCCATCAACCCCTCTCCACTCAGGGTGACTTCCGAACCATCGAGAAGGAAACCCTTCACCGTGGCGCGTGGATAGCGCCGGCGCGGATAACTCAATCCCGGAACAGAGAGACACCCTTCGTCAACAAGTTCTGGCTCGCCGTCTACTGATTCGAGCACGGGGTTCAGGACGTAGCCCACCTCACCGTCGACGTTGTAACTAAACGCGCGCAATCCCACGCCGATCTGATTCGCCGCCACACCCGCACGACCGGGCTCTTTCACCGTGTCAATCAAATCGTCCACCAAGAGCTTCGCCCGCTCACTCGAGGGCTCGATCGGGTCACACGGGCTTCGCAAGATGGGGTCTCCGAAGAAACGAATCCGGCGAACCGACATGCCCTACGCCTCGGTGCTCTCGGCAATCCCCTCCACGACGAGAGCAGCGAGCTCTCTCACGGTTTCACGGGTCAGTGGGCTGATTTTGTCCCACTCAATGACCGAACCCGCTGCCAACATGGGGTCGTAAGGAATTCTCACTACGTCGCGCACACGAGAAAGGAAGTGTTCCTCGATCTCGTCGAGCTTGACCACGTTGGTGCCCTGGGTGGCGGTGTTCAATGCCACGACCGCATTCTTGACCAAGTCCGCCCAGCCATTTGCTTCCAACCAGGTCAGGGTCTCAGACGCCAAACGGGCTTCGTCGATGCTGCCACCAGAGACAATTACCAGGCCGTTCGCCCGCTCCAAGGTCGGCTTCATCACCGAGTGGACAATGCCCGTTCCACAGTCGGTGAGGACAATCGAGTAGAAGCGAGCTGCATGATCGGCCACCACGTTGTAGTCGTCCTCGTCGAACGCTTCCGAAAGAAGCGGGTCGGTGTCAGAGGCAGGAACATGCAGGCGGGTCTTGTCTTTTGACACGAGCTCCACAAAATCGGTGAAGCCGTGGATACCGGCAGACAATTTCACTACGTCGCGCACGGTCGCCTGAGTAGAGCGCGCAACACGTTCGGCGAGGGTTCCACGGTCCGGGTTTGCATCAATTGCCACCACTCGGTCGTCTCGAACTTCCGCGAGAGCCATACCCAACAGCGTGGTGACCGTGGTCTTGCCCACACCGCCTTTGCGGGTGAGAACAGGCACAAACCGCGCTCCGCTCTCAAAGGGTGTTGCGATTCTTCGACTCATCGCCTTATAAGCGCGAACTTTTCGGGAGTCCCCCAAGTTGATGAGATGGAAGGAGAGTTCGTAGAGCAACCGTTGGAAGAAACCTTGGGGCACATCGGCCGTTTTTTTCTTATCCAACAGCCGGTCTTCGGTGAGCATCGCACTGGGCTCGGGGCTCTCACTGACCCCTTCGCTTCGGCGTTGGTAGAGCGTGTCGGTGGCAACGGCAACCGCAACACTCTGGACTTCATCGCTCTCGATTGCGGTGGGGTCGACTGCCTCGTCGTCTAAATCAGCCGCCGAAACGACGTCGTCATTCTTGCTCACGCGGGGCTCTTCGTCGGGCGCTGGGGTTTCAGCAGACTTTGTAGACGAACGGGCCATGCATTCACACTCCAACTCATAGACAGATACTAAACCGGATTTAGCGCCGCACGCGCCGTACCGCAGCTAAGGAAGACTATCCCGAGCCAGCGATGACCACCAACAGGTCACCGGCTTCAACCGCCTGGGTCTGTGCGGTCGCGAGTCGTTCGACGACACCGGAGACATTCGCTGTAATGGCTGCTTCCATTTTCATCGCTTCAATGGTGGCGACCACTGCGCCGGCCTCCACAGAGTCGCCGACCTGGACTATCAACGTCGTCACCCCGGCAAACGGCGCTTGGACGTGGCCTGGCTGGCTGGGGTCCGCCTTCTCGGCAGTCGGGATACCCACACTCACGCTGCGGTCGGGGACGGTGAGGGGCCTGGTGTGCCCGTTGAGGCTCGCCAATACTGTGCGCATGCCCCGGTCATCAACATCGCTGATGGCTTCGAGTTCGACGTAGAGATCAACGCCTTCCTCGACTGACACGATGGTCTCTTCGCCCACCCTCAGGCCGTAGAGGTAATCCAGTGTGTCAATGACGGAGAGGTCGCCATACTGCTCACGGTTAGCTAGGCACTCTTTGGTGGGGGCAGGAAATAGCAGCTCATTAAGCAGAGCTTGACGCTCCCGGCCGGGTTGCCGAAGTGTCCCCAGTTGGCTCTCTTCTAGCCCCGCAGGCTCCGGTAAGGCAGGTCGTCCACTCATGATTTTGGAACGGAATGGTTCGGGCCATCCCCCGGGTGGGTCGCCCAACTCACCCGCCATAAATCCGAT
>Ga0181561_10004157_pt1 | contig 12552 bp, 14 predicted proteins | sample 011ome_19_FD_133760 | JGI IMG/M metagenome (GOLD analysis project Ga0181561, IMG submission 133760) | Coastal salt marsh microbial communities from the Groves Creek Marsh, Skidaway Island, Georgia - 011510BT metaG (megahit assembly) | ecosystem: Environmental > Aquatic > Marine > Intertidal...
GATTTTATGATGGAACGAATGTTAATGGAGAAACGCTTCCAGTGGGTACCTATTTTTATACCTTAACAGTTACTAACGATTTAAAACAACAACAATTCAAAGGTTATTTGTATATCAACCAGTAAGCAAGCTTTTTTAAGCTATTGATTTGATGATTTTGGCAGGTACCCCTGCTACTAAAGTATTGGGAGGTATATCTTTATGAACTACTGCTCCTGCAGCTACAATTGAATTTTCTCCTATGGTAACCCCTGGTAAAATAGTGGCTGAAGCACCTATCCAAACATTTTTTTCGATAATCACTTTTTTAGGGACTAGAACCTTACGATTATCAGGAGCTATTGGATGCGTTTCTGAAGAAATACTAACCATAGGACCGATCATTACATCATCCTTAATTTCGATTCCTCCTAAATCAAGCATGCTACATCCATGATTGATAAACACATTTTTTCCTAAACTAATATTTAATCCAATATTGGTATAAAATGGAGTAAATACTCGAGTAGTATAATCCACATTTTGTTGAAGGAGTTCACTTAAAATTGTTCTAATTTCATTTTGATTTTTTGCAGCATTAAGTCGATTAGAGATCTCGTTAGCTTGATCAACTCTTTTTCCGACGGCTTTAAAGATAGGATTAGTAGTCGGTATAGCTTCACCTGCTAATAGTCGTTTAAAAACATCCATTTATGTAAGTTGTTTAAAGTGTTATATAAAATAAAGAGGTGGACGAATCCACCTCTAAATTAATAAATAAGGTTAGTTCATTAATTTAATTCAGTAACCTGTATGTTTTTCCAATTGACTTTAATTCCACCTCCAGAATGAATTTGTAATGCAATAGCTCCTTTTCCATTTCCTATTTGATCATCCTTTAAATGAATCATTTTTTGACCATTAAGCCAGCTTGTGATCTGGTTTCCTTTTACCTTGATTTTCATATGGTTCCATTCTCCCATCTTAAGAGCTTTGTCCTTTTTTGGTTCAGGTTTAATAAGCCACCCTCTACCATATGATTCATAAATACCACCAGTAAAAAATCCAGGGGGTGCTACCTCAACTTGCCATCCGCTAATCTTAGTTCCTTCAACGGTTGATCTTATAAAGATACCAGAATTTCCATCTGCTTCCTGTTTAAAATCCAATTCTAAAATGAAATCATCATAAAAGTTATTGGTAGTTAAGTAACCATATTCTTTATCTGGACCACTTTCACAGATAAGTACTCCATCTTCGACATACCATTTTTCAGTACCTTGAATAGTCCATCCATCTAAATTTTTTCCATTAAAGATAGTTGTTTGAGCAGGAGTCAGCATAGGAATCCATGCTAACATAAAAAGTAATTTTTTCATTTTAAGAGGGTAGTTTATTGTTAAAAAATGAAATTACAAAAAAAATGGAGGAGTCCACCATGAAATTTTAGTGCGTTAGAAATAACTAATCGTAGTGTACTAAGCGAATAATCAATTATGAGGCCGTTGCTTTTGCACGTATCATATGTCTTTCTTACGAAGTTAATCAGTCTTAATTAACCTATAAAATGAACTTAACTTGAGGCATAAAAAAAGCCCAACCTAACTGTTGAGCTTTTAAGCGGTCTGGACGAGACTCGAACTCGCGACCCCCTGCGTGACAGGCAGGTATTCTAACCAACTGAACTACCAGACCTCGCTATTGCGGATGCAAATATACATTCCTTATTTAATTGTGCAAACAAAAAAATGATAAAAATTTTAATTTTTTTAAAAATAGCTTCTTTGATAAGTTTTCTAGTAGGATAAGTAGCTCAAAATCTTTAAATTCACTTTTAAATCATCCAAACTAAACACTACAAATGGGAACAAAACAAAAAAGAAAATTAAGTTTCTGGGAAATATGGAATATGAGTTTTGGATTCTTAGGAATTCAATTTGGGTTTGCACTTCAAAATGCAAATACCTCCAGAATATTTGAAACATTAGGTGCAAATATAGATGAAATACCTATTCTTTGGATTGCTGCTCCAGCAACTGGTTTAATCGTTCAACCTATTATAGGATACTACAGTGATCGAACATGGAATCGATTGGGAAGACGTAGGCCCTATTTTTTAGTAGGTGCCATTCTCGCTTCTATGGCGCTTGTGATGATGCCAAATTCACCAGCCCTATGGGTTGCTGCTGGGATGCTTTGGATGATGGATGCTTCCATTAACGTATCTATGGAGCCGTTTAGAGCTTTTGTTGCTGATTTATTGCCTATGGATCAACGAACTTTAGGTTTTTCGATGCAGAGTTTCTTTATAGGTATAGGTGCGGTAGTAGGTTCTGCCTTACCCTATATGTTTACCAATTGGATTGGATTGTCCAATACCGCTCCAGAAGGAGTAATTCCGGATTCTGTTAAATGGTCTTTTTATATTGGTGCAGTTGTATTTTTATTGGCAGTGCTATGGACGGTGTTTAAATCCTTTGAATATTCTCCAGAAGAAATGGAAGCATTTGAGCAAGAGGAGGTCGAAGGACATACGGAGGTTATTTTTGATGCCTCAAATCAAAAAAAACTCAGAGGAATTGGATTGTTTTTAGTTGGTTTTGGAGCTATTTTAAGCCTTTTGGTACTCAATTATGAACTCGATAAGACCTTATATATTCTAACGGTTGGATTAACCTTAGTTGGAATTTTATTTGTTAGCGCTGCTGTACTTCAAAAAAAGGAAAACAATAATGGATTTGTGGTCATTATGAGTGATTTACTCCATATGCCAAAGACGATGGTTCAGCTTGCTTATGTGCAATTCTTTTCTTGGTTTGCCTTGTTTTCAATGTGGATATATAGTACCTCGGCTGTTACAGAACACGTATACGGAACTACGGATAGCACTTCTAAGCTATATAACGATGGTGCCGATTGGGTAACAGTTCTTTTTTCCGAATACAGTGCGGTAGCTGCTCTTGTTGCTTTTCTATTACCTGTATTAGCTAAGTATACTTCAAGAAGAATAACTCATTTAATAGCGCTGACCCTAGGAGGTTTAGGTTTGATTTCTATCTACTTTGTTACAGATCCTAATTATTTAGCAGTATCTATGATTGGTGTTGGAGTAGCTTGGGCAAGTATTTTGAGTATTCCTTATGCTATTTTATCGGGTTCGTTACCTCAAAAGAAAATGGGTTACTATATGGGGGTATTTAATTTCTTTATCGTTATTCCTCAATTAGTAGCTTCTAGTATTTTAGGATTCATTGTAGTCTATTTCTTTGATTCAAAACCGATTTATGCTTTAATTATAGGTGGTATATCAATGATTATAAGTGGACTGTTGACGCTCCGAGTGAATGACTCTGATTAATTGTTGAGTTAGTTATAAGAGTTTTCCAATACTGATGCTCATATAAGGGTGCCAAGGATGCCGTTGAACACTAGTGTCTTTAGAGCGATAGTTCCATATACCTTTAATAATCAAACGATTAAAATAGAAAACTGGTCCAGCTACAAAGATGATTCGGTAAGGTACGAGCTCTCGTTTTAAGGTATTGGAGTGATCAAGTGGCCCTTGTATCATAAAATCATTAAAAAGGTAGTGTTGTTGTGCTCCAAAATAAAATCCTGATCGACTAGTTTTAGTAGGATTATCAACGGCCAATAAACTCAATCCATTGATAAGTAAATAAGTACTGTGCTTGATATAGCTTTTAACGAGTCCAAGTTGAGCTTCCACGTCCATGCCTAAATTTAAATTTTCGCTGATAGCCCATTCTCTTTTATAACCATAGGTAAGATCTACCAATATCTTTTGAGGCATAGCATCAATCCAGGCTAATTCTTTCAGATTTAAAAAGTTGGTGTGAAACCAATTTTGAAGTTGTTTAGCTCCAGATGCATTTCCACTTACACCAAGAGTTAGTTGAACCCGATGGGCACTTTTAGTATAGGTTTTAAGGTGTTTAACTCTAACATATAAGTGGCCTGAATAGGGGTAGTCATAACGATTTGAGTTAGTTAGGTATCTGTAGGAGGGATTGTAAATTTCTTGCCCTAATCTAAAGTGATAACTGCTGTTTGGGTCTTTTTTTGACAAATATCCATAATCAAGAAACAATCCATTTGAATAGTAATAATCCTTACTAAAATAAAGATCGTTGTCATTTTGAATACTTACATAAGTTTGTCCACTGTTTTTCTGAATACAGAATAAACTAAAAAAGCTTAGGCAAAGTTTGAAAATTCTTTGATGCATTTATTGATGTAGGCATTATTTTTATAAGCCTCTTTAGCAAATCTAAACAAACTTTGAGCTCGATCTAGATTTTCTAACGGATAGTTAACTTTGTAATAGATGTCATTCGATAAAAAATCAGTTAAGGCTCTAAGCCCATGAATAAATGGCATATACACTGCTCCTAAAGCTAGGGATTTAAGCTCATCTTCTTCAGGTAGCTTTAACTTTCCAAGAAAACCATTAATCAGCGCTTTAGTATACACTTTATTGAGCTTGATTGTATCGAGTTCTAATTCACCTTCTTGGGCTGAAAATGCAGCAGTTCTAAATAAATCTCCAAAGTCATAAAAAAGATAGCCAGGCATTACAGTATCTAAATCAATAAGACAGATTGCCTTGGAGGTGTCTTTAGTAAATAATAGATTGTTGAGTTTGGTGTCATTATGACAAACTCTAGTAGGAAGCCTTAAGTTGTGCTTGAGTAATAAAGGCTTCAAAGTTTGAATAAACACATTCAGTTCTCGGGACTGTTCTAATCGATCTTTTTTAGCCCTGGAATGAGCAGCATCAAATTGTTCAAACCTAAAACTCAAATCATTGAATTTTTCTATAGGTATTTGATATTCTGAAGGATCCTCCTCTTTTAATGCATGGTGAAATTCAGCTAGTAATTGACCAGCTTCAAAAGCCATTGTATGATTCTTTGAAGCATTATGAGCGATTGAGTTAGGGACAAACTCACTTAATCGCCAATAATTATCATCTACATCGATTACAAAGGAATTACCACTTTTAGTTTTGATTAGATTAGGATAATTTGAGTTGTATTTTTTTAAAACTTCAACGACCTTTATTTGATTACCAACTATCGAGTCAGCTTCTTTAAAAACTGTCCTGTTTATTTTTTGAAGTAGATACGTAGGATACTTATTTAAATACACTATATAGGTGTCATTGATAAGTCCTTGAGAAAGTTTTTGTAAAGAAACATCTTCTGTATGTAATTCATAGGAGTTGATGAACAACTTATATGTAGCAGGGTTTATTCCCATAAATGCTCAGGATACTCTCCATTTTGATGAAAACTTTTTAAAGTATCCATCGCTATTTGTTTATCCTCTGCGTAGGTAACCCCAAACCAATTCGATTTTGATTGAATCAATTTGATCTTAACTTTAGCTTCTTCCATCATATTGGTCATGACCTTTGGAATAAAAACCTCTGAAGTGAGTGCATTTCCAGAATCAAAAAAGGATTTAATTTCAGCTTCAATTTCATCAAATACTTGAGGGGTATTGATCCAAAAATTCATACTCACTGGCGTATTTGCATCAAAAAATTGATTGGTTGCTCTATCGATAACCTGATCTCCATCTGCTTCAAGTTTTAAGGATTCAATAACAGAAGTTAAATAACCTTCGTCGCTTTTACAGATCCCTCGAGAAACCGTTCCAAAATTTGAAAGTGTTCTGGAAAGTTCATAAGCAACGATAGCAAATTCATTTAACGCTTTCGAATTAGTGATAAATTTTGAAGCTTCGCTATACGCTAAACGACCATAAAAATCATCAGCATTGATTATAACAAATGGATTGTTGATCACTTTTCTTGCTGCCCAAACTGCATGAGCAGTCCCCCATGGCTTTATTCGTTCTTGAGGAGCTTTAATTCCATCTGGTAAGTCAGTAAGTTCTTGTACAACTATATCAAGTTTAATTTTACCACTAAGTTTAGGGCTTAAATATTCTTTTAAAGTGGTTTCATTTTCTTTTTTGGTGATGATTACTACCTGAGAAAAACCAGCTTGTATAGCATCATATATACTGTATTCCATTAAAAAGGAGCCGTCTGGACCTAAAGAATCGAATTGTTTTAAACCACCATATCTGCTACCATTTCCAGCAGCCATAATCAATAAAGTCATTTTATTTTTTTTTAGTGCCTCAAAGGTACCATTATCTAAACAAAATATAAAGTTGTTTTAATTAAGATATAGTTTTAATATATTCACATTATAATTAACCCTCGAGCAATGAATAATAGAAGAAATTTTATCAAGACTACAGCTGCTTTTAGTGCAGCAACTCTAAGTATGCCTAAAATGAGTTTAGGTAATGTGTTATCAGCAAATGAAAAAGTAAATGTAGCACTCATCGGCGTTGGATTAAGAGGAATAAACCATCTATCTAATTTATTAAAAAGAACTGATGTCAATATTGTAGCTATTTGTGATGTTGATGGTAAGCGAATTGACATTGCCTTAGACCTTATAAAAACCGCCTCTTTTAAAAAACCAAAAGTGTTTTCTAATGGAGATTATGCCTATAGAGATTTACTAGACTTAAAAGAAGTGGAAGCTGTAGTCATATCGACTCCTTGGCTCTGGCACACCAGAATGACAGTTGATGCTATGAAAGCGGGTGTTTTTGCAGGAGTTGAAGTGTCTGCTGCAAATACTCTAGAAGAATGTTGGGATTTGGTCAATACTCATGAAGCTACAGGCACACCAATGATGCTCTTAGAAAATGTAAATTATAGAAGAGATATTATGGCCGTGCTTAATATGGTCAAACAACAAGTGTTTGGAGAGTTGGTTCACTTTAGATGTGGATATCAACACGATCTTCGACATGTGAAGTTCAATGATGGAATTGAACCTTATGGGAAGGGAGTAGAGTTTGGAGAAAATGCGATATCTGAAGCCAAATGGAGAACACTTCATTCGGTTAAAAGAAATGCAGATGTCTATCCAACGCATGGACTTGGTCCAATTGCTGCCATGGCTGATATTAATAGAGGAAATCGATTTACCTCCTTAACTTCCACAGCTTCAAAAGCTATTGGATTACATAATTACGTTGTTGAAAATGGAGGAGAAGATCATCCAAATGCCAAAGTAAGATTTAAACAAGGAGATGTGATTACTACCACAGTAGAAACTGCCATGGGCGAGTCTATAATTATTACTCATGATTGCAATTTACCAAGGCCATATTCCTTAGGGTTTAGAGTACAAGGAGCTCATGGACTATGGGAAGTAGATGGTAATCGTATGTATATCGAAGGAATTTCTGAACCTCATCGTTGGGATAATGCTACAGAGTGGCTTGAAAAATATGATCACCCGCTTTGGAAGAAGTATGGAGAATATGCTACTGGAGCTGGTCATGGAGGTATGGATTTCTTTGTGATGAATGCTTTTATCGAATCGGCCAAACGAATGATAGCACCACCTATAGATGCTTATGATGCGGCTGCATGGAGTGCTGTTACGCCACTTTCAGAAGTATCGATTGAAAATAATGGAGCTCCTCAAATGTTTCCAGATTTCACAAGAGGATTATGGGAAAAACGCCAACCTTACCAATGGATTAAAGATACCTGGTAGGATGGGCTAATAAATTTCATACCTATGCATCGCACACGTCATTTTAGACCCTAAAAAATGCTGCATTACAAAAGATAGATGAACTCGATATCGATATGATTGTCGTGGGGACCAAAGGTGCAAGTGCATTAGAATATTCGCTTAGAGACTCTAATACCCATAAACTCATACATGCCACTTCTTCCTGTCCGTTGTTAGTTATTCCAAGACAGTCTACTATTAAAAAAGAAATTAACACTTTTAGTTTTACACTTGACCTCAAACGATCAATTTCGCAAAAGCAGTTAAACCCTTAATTTATTATGCCTTAGTGCTTTCTGCTAGGATTAATGTTGTGTATATGAAAAAACCAAATGATTCTCTTACCAAGCTTCAATTTGCTACGCTCAAAAAATTAAAAGATATATACAAGAATATCACTTTTGATTTCAAAAGAGTTTCAGAACCAATTAATCAGCTTAAAAAACGGACTCTTTTTAATGAAGAAGTTAGCTATCAACCTTAAGTTTTAATCATTATTTAGTGTCACATCTATCAATAGTTGTATATTTGCACTGTTGTGTTATGTCTTGACAGTTGTCGAGACCGTGTTCGAGTAGGAAACTGCTCAACTAATGAAAGGCTTTCCAGTTGGAAGGCTTTTTTTATGACTAAATTTAGATCTCTTCTAACATCACATGAGTTTCTTTATGGTTTATGTCAGGTGTTATACCTAGTAAGAGCTTTTAAAAGAACTATAAAACAGTATAGCTCAATTTAAAACAGTATAGACTTATACTTCCAGGTGAGCTGAACAAAGTAGACTAAATAAACACAACTTAAAATAAGTTTCAGTAACGTACCAGCTAAAAATCCAACTAGTGAACCAAAAGCGGATTTTAGTTTGTTTTTAGCCTCTTTATGGTAAATCATCTCTCCAATTAATGCTCCTAAAAACGGAAACACTAAAAATCCAAAAGGACCAAAAATAGGAATGAGAATTGCTACTACAACACCAATCATAGCTCCATAGGAACCCTGTTTGGAACCACCAAATTTCTTAGTTCCCCATGCTGGCATAAAAAGATCTAAAACATAAACTCCTAGCGCTATTAATGCTGTAATGATTAAAAAACTCATATTCATTTCCACTGATTTAGTCAGGTATAAAAATAGCAAGCCTAACCAACTCAGTGGAGGTCCTGGTAAGACAGGAATTAGAGCTCCTAAAACCCCTAAAAGTATCATGACTAATCCTAGTCCAAAAAAAAGTAGTTCCATAGTATCATTGTTTTTTGTAACTTAATTTAATCAACGCTGTTCGCTCTTTAAAAAAATCGTATTTTCGAATATTATGAGTAAAATTGTGTTACAAGTACTTATAGTTTGTTTGAGTTTATGTCTAAACTCCTGTAAGTGGTTTGAATCAAAAGAAGCCATAACAGATCGAATTGTTAAACAAGATATGCAAACTATTGATTGGAATCAAATCGACCGATATCCTCTTTTTTTTAATTGTGATGAGTCAGCATCAAAACGTAGTCAAGAGCGATGTTTTACTCTTGAGCTTCAACAGCGATTTGCTCGTATCATAACGACTCTAAAAGATGCTCATGCTCGTCAATTAATGGATCTTAATGCAGTTGTTTTACAAATCACCAATGAAGGAGATTTTGAATTATTGAAGGTGGTATATGGAAGTGAGATGACTCGTGTTAAACTCGATAGTATGATCAAGTTACATCTAGAAGCTATTCCACCTATAAATCCGGCACTTAAAAGAGGAATTCCAGTGAGTGTGACCTATAGACTTCCGGTAAAAGTCGCTCTAAAAAAATAGCATGTCAAAAGAAAAAATCATTTTAGGAATTGATCCTGGAACCACAATTATGGGTTTTGGACTCATAAAAGTAGTTGGAAAACAAATGGAGTTCTTACAGATGAATGAGCTCCTTTTGAAAAAATATACTGATCCTTATGTTAAGCTAAAGCTTATCTTCGAGCGAACTATTGCACTTATCGATGAATATCATCCCGATGAAATTGCAATTGAAGCACCTTTTTTTGGTAAAAATGTTCAATCTATGTTAAAATTAGGAAGGGCTCAAGGTGTTGCCATGGCTGCTGGTCTTTCAAGAGAAATTGCTATAACGGAATACCTCCCTAAAAAGATTAAAATGGCTATTACAGGAAACGGTAATGCTTCAAAAGAACAGGTAGCTAAAATGCTACAGTCTATGCTTAACTTAAAAAGCTTGCCAAAGAATTTAGATGCCACTGATGGATTGGCAGCAGCAGTATGTCATCACTATAATAGCGGTACGATTAATACCGGAAAATCTTATTCTAGTTGGGCTTCTTTTGTGAGTCAAAACGCAGATAAAGTCAAGAAATAGTGGCTGGAATTTACCTACATATTCCTTTTTGTAAACAGGCTTGTTCCTATTGTGATTTTCACTTTTCAACATCGCTCAGGTTTAAAGACCAATTGCTGGAAGCGATGAAAAAGGAGCTTCTCCTTCGAAAAGAGGAGTTGAATCAGGAGCCCTTAAAAGCAATTTATTTTGGAGGAGGAACTCCATCGATACTAACTGCTACTGAAATTAATTCTTTTTGTTCGCTAATTCTAGAACAGTATGTTTGTGAAAATGACCTTGAAATTACCCTAGAGGCTAACCCAGATGATTTGACTTCGAATTATTTAAATGATTTAACTACAACACCTATCAATCGATTATCTGTAGGTATTCAATCGTTTAGAGATGAGGATTTAAAATTGATGAATAGAGCTCATACTTCTAAACAAGCACAGCAATCTTTAGCATTGATAGTTCAACAATTCGATAACTACACGTTAGATTTAATTTATGGAATTCCGGGATTAAGCCATGAGGATTGGATAAACAATATAAAAATTGCACTTTCCTATAGTCCCAAGCATATTTCAGCATATGCACTGACAGTAGAACATAAGACTGTTTTAGATCATCAAATCAAGAAAAAGCTTATTAAGCCTGTTGATGAACAACAATCTCAAGAGCAGTTTTTTATACTCAAAGAACTTTTAGAAAAGGAGGGGTTTGAACAGTATGAAATATCAAACTTTGCTAAGGATTCTAATTATGCGGTCAACAACACCGCTTATTGGAAACAAGAACCTTACTTAGGTATTGGTCCTTCTGCACATTCCTTTGATGGAATTAATCGTTCTTGGAATAAAGCCAATAATTGGAAGTATATAAGAGCAATTCAAGAGGATAGTCTACCTTCAGAAAAGGAACAGTTAAGCCTGTGGGAGTCCTATAATGAATTTGTCATGACAGGATTAAGGACCATGTGGGGAATTGCCATAAAGGACTTGGAAGATAAGTTTTCCGAAGCGTTAGTAGCTTATTTTATCAGGGAGTGTGAACCTAAACTTCAAAACAAAATTCTTATCAATGAAAAGGGTGTCATTAAATTACACCCTTCTCAATTATTCTATGCTGATGGAATTGCATCAGATTTATTCTTTGTGCCTTAGTTTTCAGCTTTGTAAAGCTCACTATAATACTGATAGAAATAAGGAATAGTATCGATCCCTTTTAAATAATTCCACACCCCATAGTGTTCGTTAGGAGAGTGAATAGCATCTGAGTCTAATCCAAAGCCCATAAGTACTGATATACTATCTAATACTTCTTCAAATAGCGCAACGATTGGAATAGATCCACCCCCTCTTTGAGGAACTGGTTTTTTTCCAAAAGTTTTTTCAATTGCTTTAGCAGCAGCTCGATACCCTATATGCTTAGTTGGAATTACATAGGGCATTCCGCCGTGATGTGGAGTAACCTTAACCGTTACCGATTTAGGTGCAATTGAATTAAAGTGATTAATGAATAATTCTGTAATTTCATGCCAATCTTGACCTGGAACCAAACGCATCGATAGTTTAGCAAAGGCTTTTGACGGTAATACGGTTTTAGATCCCTCTCCGGTATATCCTCCCCAAATTCCATTCACATCGAGAGTTGGCCGAATGGAATTGCGTTCAGGAGTTGTATATCCTTTTTCCCCTTGAACCTCAGCAATGTCCAATGCTTTTTTATAGGCTTCTAAATCAAAAGGAGCTTCTGCAAGCTCTTCTCGTTCTTCAGCAGTTAAAGGAATAACCTTGTCATAAAAACCAGGAATGGTAATGTGTTTGTTTTCATCCATCAACGAAGAGATCATATCACATAACACATTTATCGGATTAGCTACCGCACCTCCATAAGTTCCGGAGTGTAGGTCTATATTAGGTCCCGTCACTTCAATTTCTACATAACTCAATCCTCTTAATCCAGTATCGATTGAAGGAATAGTATTATCAATCATTGCGGTATCTGAAATTAAAATGATATCATTTTTAAGTAAGTCAACTTGTTCTTTGATAAATAGTTCAAGATTAGGAGATCCAATTTCTTCTTCTCCTTCAATCATAAATTTGACGTTACAAGGAAGAAGATTGTTTTGAATCATCGCCTCAACTGCCTTAATATGCATAAACATTTGCCCTTTATCGTCACAAGCTCCTCTTGCAAAAATAGCGCCATCAGGATGTTTTGGAGTTGTTTTAATTACCGGTTCAAAAGGAGCTGTATTCCAAAGTTCAATTGGATCCGCTGGTTGAACGTCATAATGACCGTAAACCAATACAGTAGGAAGATTGGGGTCGATTAATTTCTCAGCATAAACAATAGGGTGACCCGCGGTAGGGTATACCGTAGCTTGATCACATCCAGCTTTAATAAGAGCATCTTTTACAACTTCTGCAGTTGTTGCAACATCCTTGTCATAGGCAGAATCTGCACTTACGGAGGGAATCCTTAAAAGCTCAAAAAGTTCATTGATAAGCTGTTCTTTATGCTTTTGACTATAATTTAATAGTTCTTTCATCGGTAGTTAAATTTAATTCAAACTTACAAAAGAACTTTTTTATAGCACAGTTGTTTTAAAA
>Ga0181561_10004163_pt1 | contig 12548 bp, 9 predicted proteins | sample 011ome_19_FD_133760 | JGI IMG/M metagenome (GOLD analysis project Ga0181561, IMG submission 133760) | Coastal salt marsh microbial communities from the Groves Creek Marsh, Skidaway Island, Georgia - 011510BT metaG (megahit assembly) | ecosystem: Environmental > Aquatic > Marine > Intertidal zone...
CAGCGTTCCGTCTTCCACCAGTCGAACGCGTTTCTCCATCCTCGCCTCGTCGTCGAACGCGAACGCGACCCGACGTCTGACGTCTTCCCGTCCCCGCGACCTCGACCGCAGGTCGCGATCAAACAAAACCCCGCGATCGGCATCCCCGGCGCGGTGTACGACTGCTCGATCGCGCTCGCGGCGCACGTCGTCCACGAGATCCTCCCCGGGCTCGCCAGAGAGAGACGCGAGCTGCGAATGTTGGAGCTCGGCGCCGGCGCCGGCGCGTGCGGGTTACTCGTCGCCGCGGCCGCGTCTAGCGCCGGGATCGACGTCTCGCTCCTGCTCACGGACCGCAACCCGAAAGCGGTCGACCTCGCGAGCGAGAACGCGAGGATCTTCGCGACGACGCGACGCTCGGGCGCGGGCTCGGAGACGGGGCGGATTCGCGTCGACGTCGAGCGATACGCGTTCGGCGACGGCCCGCCGCCGGCGGTCTCGGGGGTCGACGCGCATCGCCCGGGGACGCCGGGAACGCGCGGGGGAGGCGCGCGCGCGGACGTCGTGCTCGTGTCCGACGTGTTGTACGCCCCCGAGTCGGCGGCGCCGCTCGCGAAGACGTTGCTGGCGCTGCTTCCGCCGAGCGGCGGCGGCGGCGGCGGCGGCAGCGGCGGCGGCGGCGGCGGTGAGGCGCCGCGGGTCGCGCTCGCGTGGAAGCCGCGCTCGAACGACCCGCGCAAGGCGGACGCGATGCAGACGTTCCTCGACGTGTGTAAAGTCGAGGGACTCGCGCTTCGCGCCGCGGTCAGGGACGGGAAGATGAGAGCGTCCGTCGCGACGCTGCGCGGACCGACCGGCGGCGGCGGCGGCGGCGGCGAAGACGAGTGGACGCGCCTCTTCGACCCTGTCGAACTCGAACGGCGCGGGTTGCGCGTTTTTTACGTCACGCGCGAGTAGAAGTATCGCACTACACGTGTACCACAACGTTGCGATAGTCTAGATTCAAGGTAACAGCGACAGACGCCGTCGTTGCCACACACGACTAAATACCCCGTCACCGCGCACCCTCGCCTGCTCCGGCACCGATCAACGACGGCATCATCACCGGAGCGTGGTACGGGTCCAACGGCGCGCCGCCGCAGTCGCAGTTATCCACCTCGCACATCTCCCACAGCTTCACGCCGCATCCTTCCCACAGGCTCTTCTCTATCCGCGGCAGGTGCTTCACGTCCGGCCACTTCCCGTCCTTCGTGGCCAAGACCGCGCCGATGTACGACTGCCCGGCGACTTTCGCGGCGCCGGCGTAGTAGTACAGACTCCACTCCAAATCGTCCGCCGCGTCGACGATCCTCCAGTACTCCAGAGACGTCACGCCGTTGTCCATGAACGAGAAGTAGAACGTCCCGGGGACGTCCCCGCGCTTGCACCGGTAGTCCGACCGCCGCCACACCTCTTTCCCGTCCAACGTCTGGACCTTAAACACCGGGTTGTACCAGAAGCTCCCTCGCGCCTTGCCGCGGTACCAAATCTGGTACTGGCACGGGAAGTGGTCGTACGCCGGGTTCTGCCCCGCGACCGCGAGCCAGCTGTACGGCTTCATGTTCGGCCCGTCGCCGTACCACCCTTGCATGATCGCCTCCGCGGCGTCGTGCGTCAGCGGCTCGCCTCGGAACGTCGTTATGGGCAACACCTCCGGGAGCTCCGGCCGAATCGCGTCGTTCCCGAGGCAGTTGTGCGAGTGCAGCATGCACCGCGCGAGCTTCTCGAACTCGACGTTCTGATAGCTGCGGATGCACGTGTACGTGCACACCTGGTCGTTCAACCCGCACGCGTCGATGCAATCGAGCGACAGCTTGCACCGGTCGTTCTGGTAACACGCCAAGAGCTGTTTGTTGCAATTTTTCGCGATGCAGAAGACGTTGCCGACGTTCAGGTCCTGGTTGATGTCCACCGCGGGCACGCGCGCGCCGCTCGCGTCGATGAGAAGGAGGTGAAGGAAGAGCAGGTCGAGGTGGTTTTTCCTGTCGAACAAGCCGCTGACTTGCTCCATGAGCCGCAGGTCCTTCGCGGCGCGGCCCCACGGAAGCAGCTTCGCCTGCATCGCGCGCAGATCCGTCACCGGCTGCGGGCGATTCCAAAACGTTCATCGGTCAGTTGAAAGGCGCCGCGATCAAATGTTGAAACCGAGCGGTGGGTGAAAAACGGTCGAGTTGTGCGCACCTGAAACACGACGCGCGACTGCGCGTCCAAGCTCGTGCCCTCGCACCCCAACGCCGCGCCCGTGGGCACGGTCGTGAGGACGTCCACGAGCGTCGCCGCGGTCTCGACGTCTTTGATCCCGATCGCGACGAACACGTCCGCGGTCGCCGCCGAGGCCGAGATCTCGGACGCGGGCGCGTCCGAGGGGAACACGTCCATCTGGAACCCGACGTCCACCCACGTCAGTCGCGTCGCCATGTGACGCATGACCTCGATCCAGTCCGGCCCGACGCCCTTGTCGTACGCCGTCCCTTTAAGCCCGGGGGGGTACGGCAGGAACGAGGCTCCCGCGGACGCGGGAGGGACGATCGCGACGAGGCGGCACTTCCGCTCGGAGACCGTCGGGGGGCTGTCGATCGTGGGCGAAAGCACCGCGCCTTCGACGGCCGCGCGGCATCGCGCGAGGCGTCTCGGAGGCGACGCGCGCTCGGGGCGTTTCGAGGTGCCGCGGCGAGGTGTCGCGGAGGCGTGCGCGGCGGTTCGCGCGGACGCGGCGGCGCGTGCGGTCGCCATCTCGAAGTGGCGAGAGGTGACGTGGTCTCGCATCTTGTCCGTCTATCCGCTTTATTTTCTGTCGTGCGCGTCTGGTCGCGACGAGCTGGCCGAGCTTCAACCCAAACCCCAGGGTATTCGGACAGGCGCGCGCGCTCTCGAGCCGCCGCACGCGCGATACACCGTCGGACGGCGTCCGTCCCGACGCCTCAGAACTCGCGAAGACGTCGACGCGCGACGCGCGCGTCGTCGACGCGCGATGACGGCGCTGTCGTCCTCGGTCGCGTCCGCCGCGAGGATCACCCCCGATGATGGGCCCATCGGAGGATTATTAACAGTACGTAGGATCTCCGCGCGGCAGAGCGCGACCGTCGCGGCGCGACCCGTCGTCGTCGCCGCGCGCGCGTCGCGCGCGCCGGGCTCGAACCGCGTCGGGGCGACCCCCCCCACGCGCGGGCGGCGCGTCGTCGCGAGGATGGGAAAGAAAGAAGACGCCGCGAAGCGAGCGCTCATGGGCGCGTTCGGGGACAAGCCGGACGCGCTCGCGGAGAACGACAAGGGCGGCTTCTTCGGCGGCGGCGGGCTCTTCGGCAACGGCGGCCGCGGCGGCGGCGGCGGCGGCGGGAAGTGGTTCGGCGGTCGATGGAAGCCCCCGGACTGGATGCAGTCGATCGGGCCGCTCGGGACGCTCATCGCGTTCCTCGTCGTCTACTGGCTCTTCAAGCCCATCACCGCGATTCTGGTGAACCTGGTGTACTACGTCATGAAGTGGCCCACCGGACGCGAGCCGGGGGCGATGCAGGAGGAAGCGAAGGAGATCGCCGCGGACGCGGACATCATCGCGCGGTACGGCGGCGCGGACGACGATGAGGACTTCGACGACGACGACGACGACGACGACGACGACGACGACGACGACGAGTGATGGAAGGGGGCGACGACGGGACGGCGGGAAACCCTCGGCGGCGAGGGTTAAGTTGCGAATGATGGGTGAACGCGTCTGGGCGCGGCGTATTAGCCTCGCCCGCGACTTATAATTAATACTCGACGCGAGGGCATCGCGTGATGCGCGTGTAACTCCCCGCGCGTCCAACATCGAAGCGTCGACCGTCTCCATCGCATCGCATCGCTCTCGCGCGCCTCCGCCGACGCCGCTCGGGAGAAATGTAGCGGGAAACGCGATCGGCGCTTCTGATTCGCTGAGCAGTAGCGCGGATATCGATCCACCTCAGCGCGTCCGCGAGACCCGCCCGACTGCCCGCCGCGCGGCCGCACGAACCTCCGTCCGTCGTCGCACACGATGATGTCGGCCGCGACGCTTCGCGCCGGCGCGTTGTCCGGCGCGATCGCGCCGCGCCGCGGGAGCGGCGGATCCGCTCGCGCGCGCGCGCGACGCGCGGACGTCGCCGCGACGAAAAACGCAGACGATGCGTCGTGTCGCGCGACGCATTTAACGCCATCGCGCGCGTCCTCCGCGCCGCGCCTCGCGCACCGCGCGCACCGCCGCGCGCGTCGCCGCGCGCGTCTCATCGCCCCCACCGCGGCGCTCCCGATCGACGACCTCGGCGCCGCGGCGAACGCGATCGCGGACGTCGCCGCGGGCATCGGGCTCCCGTGCACGATCCAAAACTGCGGAGATCAGATCTACCGAAGCACCCTGGACGCGGAGCTCCGCGGCGAGGTCGCGCCGCTGTTCACCCCCACCGGCTTGACGATCCTCGGCGCGCTCGGGTTCTACCTCACGATCACCCCGGGCGTCTTGGGCGGGTTCGTGGACTACTACGTCCTCCGCCCGCTGCTAGGGCAGCGGTCGTTCAGCCTGGACGACTTCGTCATCGGGAACAAACTCGGCGAAGGCGGGTTCGGGGTCGTGTACAAAGCCACCGGCGTGGAGGACGGCGAGACGTACGTGTTGAAGCGATGCAAGGACTACGGCGAGGCGGAGATATGGACGAACAGTCGTCTCATGCGCGCGTGCCCGAAGTACATCGCGAAGTATCAGGGCGCGTTTTACGGCCCGAAGGAGAAGGGCGCCGCGCGCGGCGGCGGCGAGCAGAGCATCTGGAAGCGCGCCAAGTCGTTCGCGCAGAAGGCTGTCGAGGTGGACGATTCAGACGACGATGATCCGATGTGGTTGGTGTGGAAGTTCGAGGGGAGCGAAACCTTGAACGGGCTCATGCAGAGCAAGGAGTTCCCGTACAACGTCGAGCCTTTCCTGTTCAGAGACTCCGGCGGCGTCGCCGTCGAGGGCGAGCCGAGAGGGCCGGCGCGGAAGAAGGCGATCATCCAGCGGATTTTCAAGCAAATTCTGGAGTGCCTCTCCGGCGCGCACGCGACGGGGATCATCTTACGCGACGTCAAGCCGGAGAACATGATCTTCGACCCGAAGGAGGGCAGGTTCAAGCTCATCGACCTCGGCGCCGCCGCGGATTTGCGGTTCGGCTTCAACTACCAGCCGAAGGAGTTCATCTTAGACCCGCGCTTCTCCGGGCCGGAGGAGTACATCATGTCCACGCAAACGCCCGAGGCGCCCGCGACGCCGGTAGCGCTCGCGCTGTCCCCGGCGCTGTGGCAGCTGAACGTCCCGGACCGGTTCGACTCGTACAGCGCCGGCGTCGTGTTGCTTCAGATGTGTCTGCCGTCGCTTCGCAGCGACGACAACCTCATCGCGTTTCGAAGGAAGCTCGAGGAGAACGGCGAGAGCTTGCAGGCGTGGAGGAAAGAGCTCCCGTCGCGGATGTTTACCGGGGAGAACGGCGAGGGGTTCGACGTCCTCGACGCGGACGATCGCGCGGGGTGGGAGCTCGTGAAGTCGCTCATGTTCAAAGAACGCGAGAAGAGGAGCAGCGCGACGGGCGCGAAATTTTCCCGCTTCATCGTCGGCAAGAACCCGTTCGTGACCGTCTTGGACGGCATCTTCGGCGCGTCCCCGGACGAGGACGACGCGGAGGCGGGCGGGATCTGGGCGTGGCTCGTGTTCCGAGTCGCGCGAAGCGGCACGAACCGCGAGGGCGGCTTCACCGAGGCGCAGCTGAACCAGTTCAAAGACGAGGGGTCCATCGACAAGACCGAGGACGCGTCCAAGTACCTGGGGTACGTCGCCACGGAGACGCTCGCGAAGTACGGCGTGAAGACGGTCCCGAGGACGGTCGGGGGTGGGGAGGGGGATAAGAAGGCGAAGGCGAAGGTCGCGGGGGGAGGTCGCGGTGGGGGCGGGGGCGAGGGCGGCGACGACGACGCGCCGGCGCTGGAAAAGTTCAACCCCTTTCGAGCGCTCAACGCGGGACTGCAGCGGCTGCAAGGGAAGGAGTGAGGACCTACGGATAGACCCCGCGCGTGCTGTATCTTTAGCGTCATCTCTTACGTACGTCGCGCGGAAAAGCGATTCGTAATGTCTCGCGCGCGCGAATCGTCCCTCGCCGCGCCGGCGGCGACCGCCGAAAACCGAAATAGCTCAGTGCTCGTCTCGTCTCGTCTTCCAGTCTTCGACCACAGCAGCAACTCTTGGACGCCTCACAAATCCATCGCGCGCGGGCGGTTCCTCCTCGCACGATGAGCTGGCAGTCCTACGTCGACGACCATCTTTTGGGCACGGGGCACGTGACCCAAGGCGCGATCTGCGGGACGGACGGATCCATGTGGGCCGCGTCCGCGGGCTTCGACGTGCGCGCCCCGCCCGTCCTCGCGCGTTTTATTAGATCGTTGGACGTCAACTTCCTCCACGACGAGATCCGCTGACCGCCCCCTCGTCTCGCGCAGGTATCCCCCGAGGAGGTCTCGAAGATCGTGGCGGGCATGGACGACCCGTCCGCGCTTCAAGCGGGCGGCGTGTACGTGGGCGGGCAGAAATACATGTTCATCTCCTCCGACGATCGCAACGTGGTGGGCAAGAAGGTGCGACGCGCGGCGACATCATCGTTTTTTTTTTTTGACGCGACGCGTACAGCTGTAGGCACACCGCCGCCCTCGACTCATCGTCCGCGTCCGATCGTCTCCGTTCGCCGCCGCAGGGGAGCAACGGTCTGTTCGTGTGCAAGGCGGCGACGTGCGTGGTCGTCGGCACGCACGACGAGAACATCCAGGGCGGGAACTGCAACACGTGCGTCGGTAACTTGGCGGACTACCTGCAGAACAACGGCATGTGAGGAGGAGGACGCGGAGCGCCCATCGACGCGTGGGATTATTGTTTTTTTCGCGGCGACCGCGATGGCGACCGCGCGGCGGCGACCCGACGGGGACGCGGGCGTTCGTCTCACGACGAGCCCGCGGCCCCACGGTCGGGGACGCGGTCCCGCGCGTGGAGATCGCGCCTTCGTAGCGGTAGTCTTCAGTGAAACGAAAGATGAGCGAACCCGCCGTAGTCCCGCGACTCTAATATTCCACCTCGAGCTGACGTCCTGTCATGTCATGTCAGTCTGGCACTGCAGCCGCCGCCTCCGCCTCCGACACGAAAAATGATCAGTCACTCGCCGCGCCGCCTCCGCGTCCTCGCGCCGCGCCGACGCGGTCGCGATGGGGAAGTCCAAGGACACCACGTCCAAGGAGATCGACCCGATGGCGCTGCATCGCAAGCTCGAACCGCTGTACGAGCTCCTCGACAAAGGGAACAACAAGGCCGCGCTGAAGGGCGCGACGCAACTCTTGGCGAAGCATCCGAACCTCCAGATCGCGCGCGCGCTCAAGGGCATCGCGCTGTACCGCTCCGGAAAGAAAGACGAGGGCGTCGCGATCTGCGACGAGATCAAGGACGAGGGCCCGGAGGACGACAACACGCTGCACACGCTGCAGGTGTTCTACCGCAACGCCGGGATGCCGTCCTCGATCGTGTCGATGTTCGAAGCCGCGAGCGCGCGCGATCCGAAGAACCTCGAGCATCTGTCGCTCTTGTTCTCCGCGCACGCGCGCGACTTCGCGTTCGTGAAGCAGCAGCAGTGCGCGATGAAGCTGTACAGGCTGACGAACGACCCGAAACACGTCATGTGGGCGGTGTGCGGCATCCTCCTCCAGACGAGAGGGATGACGCGCGAAGAGAGAAGAGACGCGACGCTCACGCGACTCGCCGCCGGGATGTGCGCGAAGCTCGAGAAGAACGGCGGCGTGACCGACCGCGAGACGCTGCTCGTGTGCGCCAGGGTGTTGCGCGAGTGCGGGAGAGGGCGCGACGCGCGGACGCTGCTCGAGAGCGCGCTCGCGGAGAAGTGCGTGCCGATGAAGGCGGAGCGGCTTTCGCTGTGCGCGACGCAAGCCGCGGAGGACGGCGACGTCGACGACGCGCTGGCGCACTGGCGGGGCGTTCTGAAAGAGATGCCGGACGACTGGCAGGCGGCGAGCTGCGCGATGGATCTCACCATGCGAGGGACGGTCGCCGCGGCGCCGAGGAAGGCGCCCGCGAGCGCGGGAGGGGATTGGGCACCGGACGACGCGTTCACGGCGGAGGGCGTCCGCGGCGGGGGCGGCGACGGCGACAAAGACGACGTCGCGAGACGCGTCGGCGCGATGGCGCTGACGTCGCCGGACGGGGAGGGCGTCGAGAGAGGCGAGACGCTCGTGCGCGAGCTCGTCGCCGCCGCGGACGAGGCGGGAGGGGCGATGAAAGTCGGACGCGGCCCGTACCTTCTCGAGGTGGAGTTGGCGTATCGAAAATCGCAGCTGAGGGGGTCGTCGTCGACGACGACGACGTCGCCGCCGCCGGCGGGCGCGTCCGAGGATGAATCGCTGCCTGCCGCGATGATGAAGTACTGGCGCGAGTTCGGGTACTGGACGAGCTGCGCGAAGGACCTCGCGCCGTACTCGCGGCGTTTACTGGAGACGGACGCGGACGCGGCGGCGGCGGTTCGCGAACGCCTCGCGTCGGAAGCCGCCGCCGCCGCCGCCGCCGCCGCGAGCTCGGACGAACCCGCGAACAGAAAGCTCCGACGCGCGGTCGCCGCGGAGGCGATACGCGCGCAGCTCGGCTCGTGCGGCGGCTCGTGGCGCGATCGTCGCGACTCGAACGGAATCCTCGGTCCGGCGTTGCCGTCGTCCAGCGGAAGAACCCTCGCGACCGATCTGATGACGCGGTACCGGGAAGCTCGCGAGGTCGTCGCCGGCGCGGACCCACGCGAGCCGACGCCCGCGGACACGCTCGCGCTGCTCGCGGTCAACGCGCTCGCCGCGGAGGCGACGTCGCACGCCGCGCGCGCGTACGCGAACGGCGTCGGCGGCGAGATCGACGTCGACGCCGCCGCGGAGGCGACGCGCGCGCTTCTCGTCGCCGCCGCGTGCGCGTCGGAGGCGGTGCGGAACAGCCCGAACCACGCGGAACTCAGGATCGGTCTGAGCGTGTTGTACACCCTCCTCGGCGCGCACGACGCCGCGTGCGAGACGCACGCGGCTTTAGACTGCAAGAACATACAGATGGACACGATGGCGCACCTGGAGCTGCCGCACTTGGAGGGCGGGGACGACGGGGCCGCGCTCAATTGGTTCGCCGCGCGATCGGATCTGCTCGCGACGGACGCCGGGAAAGACATCACGGAGAACGGCGTCAAGGCGTACGACAACGGCGTGTACACGAAAGCCCTGGAGTTCGTGGACTTTCACCGGCGTTTGAACACGTCGCACGCGCTGAAGAACGCGGCCGTCGTAAAGTGGCGAGCCGCGTTGAGAGAAGCCGTCGTCGGCGACGCCGCCGCGGGGGCGAAACCGGAACTCGTCTTCAACGTCCTGCGCAAGGTTTTGCGCGGCGCCGCGGACGCGTGCGAGCCTCTTCCGACGCGCGGCGCGGACTGGCCGTCGTCGTGCTTCAACGAGGACCTGTGCACGAACCCGGCGTTCTATCCCCCGCACGGCGGCCTCGCGTCGCTCGCGGCGGCGGACTGGTGGCGCAGCCGAGGCGTCGACGCGTCGCCGCGCGCGGGAGCGGAGACGCCCGTCGCGGGCGTGCACGACGTCGGCGTCGGCGCGGGCGCGTCCGTCGCGCACCGCGCGCGATGGCAGCGCGCGATGCGGCGACGCGTCGTCGAGATCCACGCGATGCGCGCGGCGGCGGGCGACGCGGACGCGGACGCCGTCGACGCCGTCGCCGCGGCGGCGGAGGCGCTCTTCGCGACGGACGCCGACGCCGACGCCGACGCCGCGGTCGCGCCGTCCACGCGCGCGTGCGACGCCGCGTCGAACGCGATGCTTCGAGCGCTTCTCGACATCGCGCGCGCGGAAGACGACGAAAGAGAAGGTCGCGCGGCGTCCCTCGACGCGCTCGCGGCGTCGATCGAGGCGAGGTGCGATGACGTGCGATCGGAGTTGCGCCGCGGCGGCGGCGCGACGCTCGACGTCACCTGCGGCGGTGTCGTCGCCGCGACGACGCATCTCGTCTCGGAGATTGGCGCCGGCGCGTTCGCGACGCTCGCGTCGGCGTCGTCGGCGGCGGCGAAGGGCGGCGCGAACGGCGCCGCGGACGCGGCCGTCGCGACCGCGGCGAGAAGGATAAAGGACGCGCTCGCCGGCGTCGTCGCCGCCGCGAGCGCGTTCGACGCCGGCGACGCGACGGCGGCGGCGGCGGACGTCTCCGCGCGTTGCGGAGGCGCCGCGGACGAGGACGTGCTGCGCGAGGTTCTGAAGAACGTTGCGGCCGCGCACGAGGAGACGTTCGAGGCCGTGGCGACGCGCGGGGGGAGGCTCATCGCCCATCTCGGCGCCATCGCGGACGCGGAGTAGAGTCGCCGCCGTGAGGGAGCCTATCTTAGTATATTACGGAATCACGGCGACGCCGGTCGCGTTCTTCTCTATTTCGACGCGTCGTCCACGCCGCTCGCGGCGAACCCGCGCCCAGAGTTGGGATTCGACCTCCCCCCCGACGCCCCCACACCGACACCGCCACCGTCGCCGTCTCCGCCACCCTCTTCGCCGTCGCTAATCTCCTTCGCAGGTCCCGACGCCTCCGCGTCTCCCGAGCCCGGGGGTTTGTAGTCGGGGAAATCCTCTCTCAACACCGACTCCTTCGCGTTGTTGATCATGCTCTGGAGGTAGAAGCTCCCGCGGTACTGCCCCGTCTCCGGATCCTTCTCGTTCGCCGTCATGAGCTTATCGTGCCGCTCGAGCACGCGCTCGAGCGTCGCGCCCTTCTCCACGCCGAGGACTTGCCTCGCTTCCTCGACCTGCATCACCTTCTTCCGAAACATCCCCCCGGCCGCCGCGCCCTTCGCCGCCGCCTCCTGCGCGACGCCTGATCTCTGCGCGTTCGCGAGCGCTTTGCTGTACGCGTTCGCGACCGCTTTCATCGCGACCTGGCCGCCGGCGACGATCAGGTTCGCGATCAAGCGCGCCTGCGGCGACGAGTCGGAGGAGAGGGCGTCGGACGCGCGTCAGCGCGCGCGCGCGGGGCGGGGCGGGGGGGCGGGGGGAAACGAGGCGCTCGAGACGGCGCGGGAGGGGATCGTCGTCGTTCGAGCTAGGGTCGGGGACGCACCGCCATGGCGTCCGCGCGTCAGCGCGCGCGCGTCGTCGACTCGCGTGGACGGGATCGATCGTCCGCGCGTCGTCTTCGCGCGCGTCGTGCGGTTCGGCGCGACCGAGACCTCGCGCGACGGCGCAGTGACGTCGCGTCGCCGACCCCCCGAGACTCTTCTTCGAGCTTGATGATGGTGAGCTGGCAGCAATTTTCCGAGTTGGGAATCTGACGGATCGTCGCGCGCCTCCCTCCACTCGTCCTCGCGCGGCGAGGCTCGCGCCCGTCCGCGTTCGCGCGTCGGGATGAACCCCGCGCCCGCGCCCGCGCGCGACGGGAGCGGCGACCCGTCCCTCGCGCGCGGTCTTAACCCCGGCGGACGAGCCGAATCGCTCGCGGATCTCGCGGAGCCGCGCCCGCGTCGCGAGCTCGCGTTGTCCCCCGCGCTCCTCGCGTACGACGCCTTCGCGGACGAGCTTCGCGTCGCGCTGAGGAACGGCACGGGCGAGCGCGCGAGCGACGAGGCCGGGATGGGGATCGAGAAGATCATCGGCGCGCGATGGCGACGGATGAGCGCGAGCGAGCGAGAGGCGCACGTGGAAAAAGCGCGCGAGGCGCGGCGGAAGATGTTGTCGCGCGCGGACGCGGACGGCGGCGGCGGCGGCGGCGAGACCGCGGGGAAGAAGGCTAAGAAGAAGCAGAAGCGCGCGGCGGAGGCGGAGGCGGACGTCGCCCCGGACGCGCTCGCGCTAGCGCCCGCGAAGAAGAAGCGCGGGCGCGGGCGCCCGACGAAGACCGCGGCGGCCCCCGCCGCCGCCGCCGCACAGCTGTGCGTCGCCGACGCGCCGCCCGCAGGCGCGCCGAGACCGGTGACGATCGCCGCGCCCGGCGCGCTGGCGGCCCACCCGGAGTCGTCTAAGCAGCGCGAGCGAACGCGCGCGAAGATCGTCCCGAACCTCACGCGCGTCATGACGCCGACGGGCCCTGGCGAGACGACGCCGCCGGGGGCGGAGAATTTCGTCGGGAGGGCCGTGGAAGGGATGGTGGACGGGACGTTCGACGCGGGGTTTCTGCTCACCGCGCGCGTGGACGGCGCGCTCATGCGAGGGATCGTGTGGAAGGAGGAAACAACCGCGGTCGGGAAACGGGGAGGAAAGCCAAGGAAAGCGAGGGGCTCCGTGAGGAGGGAGAACGCCGCGGCGGAGGGGGCCGCGGCGGGGGGGGACGGCGACGGCGCGTAGCCGCGATCGTACAATTACAAAATACGCTAATTAGACCGAGTCGCTCGCGCCCACGGCGCTGCGCGCGTCGCTTTCCCTACAGTACCCCCACCCCCCCGCTCAGCACCCCACAAACACCCCCCCGCCGCCGCCGCCTAAAAACACGCCCTTAC
>Ga0181561_10004169_pt1 | contig 12535 bp, 9 predicted proteins | sample 011ome_19_FD_133760 | JGI IMG/M metagenome (GOLD analysis project Ga0181561, IMG submission 133760) | Coastal salt marsh microbial communities from the Groves Creek Marsh, Skidaway Island, Georgia - 011510BT metaG (megahit assembly) | ecosystem: Environmental > Aquatic > Marine > Intertidal zone...
CGAGAAGAAGAAGAAGAAGAAGAGAATTACGCCAACGCGTTCGCACGAAGTCGTCCGCGCTCTTTTCGTCGTCTTCGGCGTCGTTCTCTGTTTCTTCTTCTCCCCACTTTCGCAAAAAAAGGTCGACGACGACGACGATTCGACTCGTAACCGAATCGCCGCTTCGCGAAGAAAATCCAAAATTTTATTTAGGGTTTTTGACTCAAACGAGAGCAAAATCCCTCCTCTTTTCTTTCAAAAAGAGCGGCTTCCCTCCTTCAAAAAAAAATCGTTCGGAAACGCGCTTTTCTCGGAAAACTCGCCCTTCCTGCACCCGGGTCTCTTTCGTAACTCCAAAGACCGGATATTTGCATCGAAGAAATCCTTCACCTCTCGATAGACTCGTCAAAAAGAGCTCGCGGTGGTCGCGAGTCGAAGGAAGAGAGAGGAGGACGCATTTCTCTTTTCCGGTAAAAAAACGAGAGTAGTAAAAAAGAGCTCATTCTCTGAGTGTACATTTCTCGAGAGCGCCTGCCTTTTTCTTGTCGAAAAAACACAAAAAGGGAGAAGAAGAAGAAGAAGAAATTCCACCTGTAAAATAGAGAGAGAACCGGAGAGAGAGAGAAAAAAAAGACGCAAACGCGAACGTATTTTAACCTCCTCGGAACCGAAAAATGTCCGACCGAATCACGCCGGATTCGTTTTTCAGCGACACGCACGCGTTTCACGGTGTCGGTGGCACGACGACGGTACGTTTATCGTCTCTCGTTTTTTCTTTCCGCTTATTAAAATTTTTTCAACGCGCAAAAAACGAGAGGGAAGCGAAGGAAAACGGAAGAATAATTTTCATTTTGGACCGTCGGTCGTGACTCAGCTTTTTGGGGAACTTTTTTTTCTCTTCTTTCTCTTCCAATTATATTCCGCAAACAACGACGACAAAAGAGAACAGACGACGCTTTGCGCCGCGCGTTGGTGAATTTTGTTTTGACATGCACGTTTTGCTGACCAAAGTTTCGTTTTGTCTTTTTTCAACGACAACAGTCGCAACACCCGCCGATGTTTACGAACCCGCCGGCGCCGATGGTACCCGCCGCGAAAGGAGGAGGAGGAGGAAAAGATTTCGACGACGACTCCGGTCAAAATCGCCAACAGAATTCAAACAGCAAAGACGATAGTAAAAAAAGCAACAACGATACGATCAATACCAACGCGGGGGGGAAAGGATTTCATCACTCGGACGCGAGGAATATGGATGAGAGACCGATTCCGACGATTGGCGCCGCGCATTTGCAACAGCTGGAGCAGGAGGGGGCGACGACGACGGGCGGCGGGAGGGGAACGCACACGACGACGGCGTTTTTATCCGTCCACGATTTAGTGCACTTTGCAATCACATCGTCGAGCACGCGTTCGGCGACGTTGAGAGAGATTTACGACGCGTGCGAAAAGCACGGGCGAATCGCGCATAAGCACAATCGCAAGTCGAGAGTGATTACGTCCAACGGACACTGGAAGTCACAAGTGAGACACGCGTTGTACACGAGTAAAAGGTTTACGAGGAACGATGCTAAAGGCGTGCAAGGCGATCGATGGCGAGTCATTCCGCAGTTTGCCAACGAACCAGTTCACACGGTTTACGTTGACGATGCCGGAGATAGCGAGACGAACGGCATAGCGACGGCGACGATAGCAAACAATCACAACGGAACAATAGGAAGCAACGGGGGTCTTCATAATAGTAATAAAGCAAAGGCATCAGTAGGAGCATCGAAGAAACCACCGAAAACGACAGGTACCGGGGTGACGACAAATAAAAGAACAACTAGAAAGAATCCAACAAAGGCGCAATTAGCGGCTGCCGCGAAGAAGAACATGGCTGAGAACAATAAGAGCATTTCGTCCGATTTGCTTCACGACGCGCACGCGACTGGGTTCCAAAATGGACAAGGAAAGAGTAACGGTACCCAGGATATCTTCTCTCCGTCGACAGCGGCAAAGCGATCGTTAGGCCAGATTATGGACGAGGATCTATCTTCGTTTGATATGGAAGCAGTGGGTAGAAAGTTTATGCGCTTCACGCCAGATCCGTCTCTGAACGACCAAACGGCGAACATGGGCGGCGCCATCGGCGGCGAGGTGAAGCATCAACATCCGTACGACCAAAACCCAAAAGTAAACGGGCACATGGTCAGACCGTTGAGTCCAGTAGCTAGACGATCGATTCCGATATTTGGGCCGAATGAGTTGCGACATTTGAAGGCGAAGCCACGAGATTTGCTTCGAAATAGAAGGAAATCGAGTTCGGCGAGTGTCGGGCAAGCGCCGTGTTCTCCAGACGCCATCGATAAGCTGAACGAATACTTCCCGAAAGAGAGTGATATGGCGACCATGTTTTCATTCTTCTAACCAAGGATTCGCGAGAGACGAACAAAAAACAATCATTCTTTCTTGCGTTACCACACATCATAGTGATCATTTATTATAGAAACACCGCGCGCGGCCAATTTGAGCGCAGCATATAAGGATATGCTTGAATGTATTTTTCTTCAACCGAAAGAGTGAAAGGCAAAGCTTGTGAACGGCTCACTTCTATTTATCTCATGAACAATGTTTGTTGTAATGCTAACTAAAAAAACGTAATATTAACATTTAGCTAAATATGCGGTGCAATAATTTTGAAGCGCTTTACATTTTATATTCTAGAAATCTATTTATGACGACTATTTACGGCAGTGGTGTTTTACTGCGAGCCTCCGAGGGAGACGCTCTCCACCGCGGCTAATAAAAGTTCCCTCGGTGTCATTTTGTCGTCGTCCGACATCGATCCAGTTTCCCTCCACGCGTTGACGCCACCTTTCTTGTTTCTCCATTCCTTTGCCATTCTCGCGAGGCGCATAAACCGTTCCTCCTCGGAATCCTCCAACTCCAACTGGTACTTGCGAATGCTCTTCGCCTTTTCGCGTTCCGCTTCCGAGGGAGCGTTCGCGTGATTACCGTATCGAGATCTCAGCACGTGCTTTCTTCTCAAGCCTTCCAGTTGCGTGTTTAACGTGTCGTGCGCGGCATTTGTGGACGACTTCGACGCGTCTGGTCCTCCAAACGCTTTGAAATTTATTCGCTTCTCCTTTGCCTCGGCTTCTCTCTTCAGCCTTTCCTTTTCCGCCTCTTGAACTTTTTGAAAGTTTTCCATCGGCGACGACTGTTTGCTTATCGGTTTAATCACTCGTTTTTTCTTCTTATTCATTCGCGATGGGAACAGATTACCTTCTATTCCTTCTCCCCCTCCTTCTGCTGTTCCTCCTGTTGTTGTTGTCGTCGTTGCAGCTCCCTCTTCTTTCATCTTTGCCATCCGCTTCATCTCTTCCACCCTCCAAAACGCCTCCTCTCTTTTCCTTTGCGACTTCGCGGTGACGTTTTGATCCAACGCCTTCTCCTTCTCGTATTTCACCTTCCAACGCCAATCGTGCTCTTCCCACTCCTCGTCGTTGCTCATTTCCGCGGTCAACGCCTCGTTATTCGGGCTCGCGAGTTCTAAACGCAACGTCCGGTAGGCTTTTTGAACCTCTTGAAACGCCTCGGTCGAGGCGGACGCGCCGCCGGTATCCGGGTGCGTTCTCAGCGCGTGTCTTCGGTACGCTCGCTTCAGTTTTCGCTCGTCTTTCGCTTCCTGTTCGTAAAAAAGTGGTTTTGGTATCTCTGCGTTAATAACAACTATGGAGTGTTGTCGCAAAACAAACAAACAAACAAACAAACAAACAAACAGCGAAGAAGAAGACAAACACAAAACGAAAAACAAAAGAACAACGAAAACGCACCGACGCGGACAACCCCAACACCCCGGCTGCTCTCGCGTTCCCATCGGACGTTCGTATTTCGCATCGCGTCGTCGTCGTCGTCGTCGCGTTCGATGATCTCCTCGCGAAGCCGCTGTTTTTGTTTCCTCCTCTTCGTTTAAAAGAAGAAGAAGAAGAAGAAAAAAAAGACGACGACATCGCCGTCGTTTCGCCACGTCCTCCTCCTCCCTTTGTTCTTCTCGTCGAGGACGCCAAAATGGAGGTGGCGGTGGCGGTGCTCCCCCCGAACGTCGTCGTCGTCATCATCATCATCATCTCCTTCTCCTTCTCCTCGTCGTCGTCGTAGCGTCGTAGCGTCGTCACGAGATGTTGTGAACTTCTTTTTAATGCGTTGTTTCGTGTGCGCGACTTTGTGACTTGTGGTGTACTTACTTGACGAGAGAGAGAGAGAGAGTTTAGGGCTTAGGGTTTAGGCTTTTTCGTTGGACAGTCTTCGTCTGCGCAAAATTCGAGAAGACGACACACAAAAAAAAAACTTTTGCTCGCAACGAACGAACGAACGAGAGAAAGAAAGAAAAAATATAAAAATAATGGCGACGGAAGCGCTGAAAACCTTGGGCAACGAGGCGTTCAAAAACAACGATTTCGCGAAAGCGATCGAACATTTCACGGAAGCGATCGGAATCGACGGCACGAATCACGTGTTGTATTCGAACCGAAGCGCGGCGCGGGTGCGTCGTTGAAATTTTTTTCTTCTTCTTTTTTTCTTTTTCGAAGCGTTTTTCGATCGTCTTCATCTGTCTCTCTTCTGCTTCTCGTTTTTAAAGAGGAGCCGCGAAGGAGGGACGAAGGAGGAGTTTGTCGCGCTTTTATCGCGTTCTCTCTCGCGTGCGTGTGTGTGTGCGTGTGATTTCTTCGCGTCGTTGTTTCGCGCTTTGCGTTCTCCCGGCTTTAAAAAAATGAGATTAGAGAGAAGAGGCGGCTGCTCTTCTTCTCTTTTTCTTCTTCTTCTCTCTTTGACCGAGAGAGACGCGCGCGCGCGCGCGCGCGCTGGTGGGCGTTGTTGTTGTTGTTGTTGTTGTTGAAAATCGACGAAAGCACTGACCGCTGACCACGCATCGTTTCTCGTCGCGACGACGAAAAAACAAACAGGCTGGGAACAACGAGTTCGACTTGGCGCTTTCCGACGCGGAGAAAGTGATCGAACTGAAACCGGATTTCGTGAAAGGCTACGGACGCAAAGGCGCGGCGTTGTTCGGTAAAGGCGAGTTTGAGTTGGCCAAGAAAGCGTACGAGGATGGGTTGAAAGTCGATGGGACGAACGAGACGTGTAAAAATGGAGTGCAAGAGTGCGAGCAAAAGTTATCCGGCGAAGATGAAGAGTCGAAAGCGTTCAAGAAGATGTTCTCGGATCCTCAATTGTTGGGGAAGTTGGCGACGAATCCGAAAACCAGAGCGTATTTGCAACAGCCGGATTTCATGCAGATGTTTGCGGAGATTCAAAAAGATTCGAAAGCTTTACAGAAGCACATGAACGATCCGAGAGTGATGGATTTGTTATCGGTGGCTTTAGGGGTGAACGTCATGAGCGGAGAGGACTTTCAAAACCAAAATCAAGCGCCGCCGGCGCAACAACAAACACAAACGAAAGCTCCAGAGGAGCCAAAACCAAAGAAGAAGACACCCGAAGAGATCAAGAAAGAAGAGGAAGCCAAGTTACCGGAGAATAAGAGGAAAGCTTTAAAGTTGAAGGAAGAAGGAAACGCGTTTTACAAAAAGAGAGAGTTTGACGACGCGGTGAAGAAGTATGAAGAGGCTATGGAGAGCGATCCGACAGATCCGACCTACATCAATAATCGAGCTGCGGTTAGATTTGAACAAGGTGCTTTCGATAAGTGCATAGAAGATTGCGAAAAGAGCATCGAAGTTGGCAGAGAAAACCGTGCGGATTACCGAGTCATCGCGAAGGCGATGGCGAGAAAAGCTTCGGCGTACGAAAAGATGGACAAGTTGACGGAAGCCATCGAGTGGTACCAACGATCGCTCACTGAACACCGAGAAGCGTCGACGCTGAACAAATTAAATAGCTGCGAGAAGAAATTGAAAGACAAAGAAATCCAAGCGTATTTGAGCCCAGAGTTGGGAGAGAAGGCGAGAGACGAAGGGAACGAGTTGTTCAAAAATCAAGACTTTCCAAACGCCGTGGCCAAATACACCGAGGCAATCAAAAGGAACCCGAACGATCACAAATCCTACTCGAACCGATCCGCGTGTTACACGAAACTAGCCGCTTTTAACGAAGCTTTAAAAGACGCGGAGAAGTGCATCGAGATCGACCCGAAATTCGTCAAAGGGTATTCTAGAAAAGGACACGTCGAGTTCTTCACGAAACAATACGACAAAGCTTTAGAAACGTACCAAGCGGGATTGGAAATCGACCCCTCGAACGAAGAGTTGAAAGATGGCGCTAGACGATGCATCATGGAACAAAACAAAGCCGCGAGTGGCATGCTGACCGAAGAAGAGTTGAAAGCGAGACAAGAAAGCGCGATGAGAGATCCAGAAATTCAAAGTATTTTAGCCGATCCAGTCATGAATCAAGTGTTGCGCGATATGAGCGAAAACCCGCAAGCGGCGATGGAGCACCAAAAGAACCCGATGATCATGGCGAAAGTGAGAAAGTTGATCAACGCCGGGATCGTCCAAACGCGCTAAGAAGAAGAGTAAGAAGAAGGAGATGAAGTGTGAGATACGAAATAATTGATAGAACCGCAACCTTTTATAAAAGTAATAAGAATACGCAAAAACGTAACTGTATGTGTGTGTTCGTGTTCAATTGCTTTAAAAAAAAATATTACAAACGCTCTCATATTCCACTATTTATATGCTCATGTATGTGTATATATACATACTGACGATGATCTTGTTATGACTTGCACCTCTTTCTCTCTCTCTCCCTCTCTATTTACACTGTGTTTTTAATAAAAGAATAATAATAATATGTTGTTGTTGTTGTTGTTGTTCCCGTATTTTCTCGCTCTTCTTCTTTTTCATCGTCTTACAAGAGCAACTGACCGTACCCTTTCGCCTCTTCGCTCAACGAGTACGAAAACTTTCCACCGCCACCTTTCAACACGAACTCCACCGTTCTCTTCTCCACAACCTTCATCTTCGCGTCTTCCGGATAAATCGCTTTGAAATCATCCGCGGTAATCGTCGAGTTCTTTTCCATCAACTCGTCGAATTTCAACAAAGCGACGTTGTCGTACTTCACTTTTTCTACGGTTCTATACGCCCCAGTGGACGCCGCTTTTTTCTTTGTCGCGGTGGTTTTCTTCGTTTTCGGTTTTGACGTCGTCGTTGCAGCTACGTTTTCTTCTTTCATCTTTTCTTCCCCTTCGCGAGCGAATTCCACCACGTTTGATTGCACCGTCCCGCCCGCGTTCGCCGCGGCGGTATTACCCCCGTCCAAAACACTCACCTCCATTTCCGCGTTCTTCCCAAAAGTACTCTTCACTTCCACCGCGTTGCTCGCAGTCATCACCGTCTTCTCCAATTTCCTGTTCTCGCCTTTTTCCCAAAAAGTTTCCCCCGACTTCTTCTCGACGACTAATTTGAACTCCAAACTGTCTCGTTCGACCGGTAAATTCCCTCGCCACACGTTCCCTTCCGTCCACGAGAGTCTGAACCCATCCTCGGCTTTCCATTTCCCCAACAAAGGCGTGGAGCCGACGATAACGAGCGTCTCCCCGAGTTTCAGCTCCGCTTTGAACGCGCATCTCAAAGCTACCAACTTTGTCGTTTCGTTGTTGCCGTTGAACGAATCGGCGCCTTCGTTCCCATTGATCATTTCGGCGCTCGTGGTGCTCGTCACCAGCGTCGCTCTCGTAAACGAGCGAAACGACGGCGTCGATCTGTTTGATCGGACGGTAGATTTACACGCGAGAGGGTTGGAGCGAGAGAATTGCGCGCGGTATTGTACCAATTGACTCATTTTAGAAGAGTGTGTGTTTGATCTTACTCTCTGAGTGTGTTTGTTATTGACGCGGTTGTGTGTGCGTTGAATTTGACGTTTCGGAGGAATTCGCCTTTTTGCTTTTACGAAATATCTTCTCCCGAGAATTCTGGGACGCAAGTTTTTTTGTGGTGTGTGTTTAGGGTTTATGTACTTTTTTTTTTCCTTTGCGGAATTTTTTTACACCTTTTGCGCTCAGATTTCTTCTGGTGTACCGCTTTACAGGTGCTATTGGTGATGTTAGTGTTATTATATTACAAATGCAGTGTTTATAGAACTACCCAATTTACTATTATTATAATTATTATTATTAACTAGTACTGCTGCTACTACCGATTTTCTTCTCTGCCCAACTGTCGTAAGCCATCTGGACTCTTCTCGCGGCGCCGTCGCGAGCGAAATCGATGGAGGCGGCGATGGAAGCTTCGCCGATGTTGGTGAAGCCCGGGATGGCGTTGACGAAAGACGGGAGCAACGCGGCTATGGTGACGTCTACGTCCGCGACGACGATTGGAGTGACGTATTTGTCGTCAGTTTTGTTATCGTCGTCGTCGTCGTCGTCGTAATCTTCTTTTACTTCTTCTTCGTCGTCCCGGTCTACTCTCAACTGGCAAAAAATGTTCGCAAAGACGGAGACGTCGTTCACCCACCCGCACTCCTCCGCGTCTTCGTCCGCGCAGAGCATCAAATCAAATCCCCGGAAAGCCTGCTTACCAAACTCCGTCTCGTTCGGTAAAATCTCCAGCGTAAACGCCGGGGAGAGTTCCCAAAACGCAATCTTTTTCTTCGACGCGACGAAGACTTTCCACTTATCCTCGGACAACCTCTCGTTTCGATCGAACACGACGCCGAGAGATTCGTTCGGGTCTTTCAGCCAATGCTCGATGGAAGCTTTCTTTCGCAGCGCCTCTTTTCTCTCTTTCACCGGCACGCGCATCGTTTTCTTCGCTCGGAACACCTTATGGTCCGGTGGGAAGGTTGTTTCTCGTCCTCGTTCTTCTTTCGCTTCAGCGGCAGTAGGAGCAGAAGAAGAACCTTCGTCTTCTCTTCCGCTCGTGCTCGGTTGTTCGTTGGATAACGCGTTTCCTCTTCCTCCTCCTGCTCCTCCTCCTCCTCCTCTCGCGGCGGAGAAACACACCGACGAGCCCCGCTCAGTGGTACCATCGCGACGACGGTAAACACCGCAGCCGTTCTTCCTCTCCGACGATGTGGAAGAGGAGGAAGACGCACCACCGAGCGCTGAAAACGCGATTGATGATTTTTTGTTCAACGACGTGGCAGCGCTTCTTTTCCCACGACCACCACCACGAGCGGCGTCAGCGGAAAGAACAAAAGAAGAAGGCGCAAAAGCAGCCGAAGATGTCATGTGCCTTTTCCTCTTTTTATCGCTCTCCGTCCCTTCTTGTCTTCTGTGCGCGTGCGCGCGTGTGTGTCACTGGCGTTTGCGTTGCGTTTGTACCCAAAAACAACAACTTTTTTTCCCTCTGATTTCTAAACCCTAAACCCTATTTAGATCGCTTTTTTGATGATGAGCAAAATGCAAAACTACAGAAAAAGAAGTTTTGGCGGCGTTTTCGTCTCTTCTTGTGTGCGTGTGTGTTTATACTACGCATACGCGGACGTTTTTTTGAACAACCGAATCATCATCAAAAACAAAGGATGCCTCGATTACCGTCCAACTTTGCGGCGGCGGGAAGCAAAAAGAAGCCGACGGGCAAAGGAGATGCGATGAGGGACGGCGAAGGAAGCGAATCCGAGGAGGAGGATGAAGACGGCGGGTACACGGTGATTGGAGAAGACGTGACGGATTCCTCCGCCTCGGAAGGAGAAGAGAACGACGGTGGGGAGGAAGGGGATGCGATGATGGCACCACCGGGAACGAATGCGACGCGCGTTATTCAGAGACCGAAAGTGTGGCGTCCGGAGGAGAATGAATTTTTGGAAGGAGGAGAAGGACAACCACCGCCAGAGATGGAGTACGACTCCACGGCGTACGATTGCTTGCACGCGTTTTCGCACGAGTGGCCGAGCTTGTCGTTCGATATTTTGAAAGACGATATGGGTGACGAACGCGCGCAGTTTCCGCACGCGTTTTTTATGGTTTCTGGGACGCAAGCGGACCATGCGAGTAAGAACGCGTTGTCGATTTCGCGGGTGGGAAGGTTGAAGAAAACCGGAGGAGGGACCAAGACGAAGAAGAAAGATAGCAAGAACAATAGAAGTAGCAAAAATAAGAATAGCAACAATAGCGATTCAGATAGCGATTCAGACGAAGACTCGGACGATTCAGAATCGGATACGGACGATTTCGACGCGTCCAATCCCTCCAAGTCGGGGAAACCGACTTTACACGTCTCGTCGATTTCGCATCCGGGCGGGATTAATCGAGTTCGATTAATGCCTCAAAACACGGCGATTTGTGCTACTTGGTCGGACTCCGGCCACGTGTTAGCCTGGGACATTTCCACCGCGTTTCGTTCGTTACAAAATTCTGTGGAGGATCAGAAGAACCAAAACGTGGTGAACGAGAAGAAGCTGAAAATCGCGCCAAAGAAAGTGCACTCGAAACATAAGGAGGAAGGATACGCGTTAGATTGGAGTTCAGTGTCTGCTGGACGATTAGCGTCTGGTGATAATACCGGCTCAATTCACGTCTGGGAGCCGATGGACTCGAGCAACGTCACGGATTGGAACATAGATTGCGGATACACAGACGGTCACGACGGGAAATCCGTCGAGGATATTCAATGGAGTCCATCCGAAGCGACCGTGTTTGCCTCGTGCGGCGGAGACGGCGGCATCTCCGTCTGGGATACTCGACAGAAACCAAAACCCGCAATTCGCGTCAAAGCAGCGGAGAATTGCGACGTCAACGTCATGTCTTGGAACAGATTAGCGAATTGCATGATTGCCACCGGCTTGGACGACGGAGGATTGAAGATTTGGGATTTACGCCATTTCGACCCGAAAGGGAAAACGAACCCGAAACCAGTCGCGCAATTTACGTTCCACCGAGGACACGTCTCGTCGGTCGATTGGTCTCCGTTCGATAGTGCCATGCTCCTTTCTGCGGCGAGCGATAACACCGTCTGCGTGTGGGACTTAGCCGTCGAACGCGACGCCGAAGAGGAAGCGCAAGCCATGGCGGAAAACGAATCCAACGCGGAAATCCCGGACGATTTACCCCCCCAGCTCATGTTCGTCCATCAAGGCATCACGGACCCAAAAGAGGCAAAGTTTCATCCGCAAATCCCTGGTTTGATCGTCTCGACCGCTCTGGATGGTTTTCATTGCTTCAAACCGTTCAACGTCGGCCCGGAAACGTAAAACTTTTTAATACTATACATATAATAATAAATGACACTCTGGAAAATGTACACGTATACAATATACAAACTACTTCGTTACGCGCGCTATCAAAACTCTATTTTCTTTTCTCTCTATTTCTATCGAATACTACTACTACTACTACTATTGCTGCTACGATCGAGCGCATCAGAACATTCAAGAACGACTCAGACGACTTCGAAAAGTATCGTGTCGTTTCAACCGTACGCTTGCTGAGCGCTATAGTTTACCACCAACATTTGCTTCTTATTCTTTTGTTGTTGTTGAGAAATCTCCTCTCCATCTTCTCCCACAACGACATCCGACGAGGACGAGCCTCCCGTCGCGAACCAATCGAACAACCGTCCAACCTCTTCCTCGTACCGAGGGGTAAAAGCGTCGTTCAAGTAGACAAACACGTGCGCTCTTTTCACTTGTCTCGAAAGATGCGAGACGACGTCCACGAATTTCGCGGAGCGACTCACTTTGACTTTGGTTTGTTTCAAGAGAGGCGTATCACCACCGGTCGGTTTGAAGAGGACGACGACTTTGTTATCGTCGACGGCGACGGCGGAAGGCGCGGGTGCTGCTGGTGATGGTGGTGGTGGTGGATCAGCGCTCGCTTCTTTTTCGTCTTCTGGTACGACGGAGGACATTTTTTACTCGTAGAAAAAAATAATTTTTAACGACTTTTGGAGAAGTGAGAGAAGATTATTTACGAACTTACTACGGTCGCGCGCGTGGAATACTGTTTATATATTTGTTGATGTTTTGGAGTGAAATTCATCTCTCTCTTAAATTACACACTTATATTTTATCATTTTAAAATCTCTCTCTCTCTTTTACTGCGCGGCATTTAATACGATGAGTAATTTACTTGTCGTCCAACGCGGCGACACCCGGGAGCACCTTGCCTTCCAAGAGCTCCAAGGACGCACCACCACCAGTGGAGATGTGGGACATCTTGTCCGCCAAGCCAGCCTTTTCGACGGCGGCAACAGAGTCGCCACCACCGATGATAGTGATACCGTTCAAGTTGGCCAAAGTGTCCGCGATAGCGAAGGTACCCTTGGCGAAGGCGTCCATTTCGAACACGCCCATCGGACCGTTCCAGATGACAGACTTGCACTCGTTCAATTCCGCTTGGAAAGATTTGACGGAGTCCGGTCCGATGTCCAAACCCATCCAGCCTTCCGGGATCGCGTCAACGGAGACAACTTGCGTGTTGGCATCCGCGGCGAACTTGTCCGCGACGACGACGTCAGTCGGCAAGAGCAACTTGACGCCCTTCTTTTCAGCTTCCGCCATCAAAGTCTTGGCGAGTTCAACCTTGTCGTCTTCAACCAAAGAGGCACCGACGGATTTGCCCAACGCCTTGTAGAAGGTGAAGATCATACCACCGCCCAAGATGACCTTGTCA
>Ga0181561_10004177_pt1 | contig 12516 bp, 13 predicted proteins | sample 011ome_19_FD_133760 | JGI IMG/M metagenome (GOLD analysis project Ga0181561, IMG submission 133760) | Coastal salt marsh microbial communities from the Groves Creek Marsh, Skidaway Island, Georgia - 011510BT metaG (megahit assembly) | ecosystem: Environmental > Aquatic > Marine > Intertidal...
CACTGGTCCCCGTACGACCGCGTCGGCGTGGTGAACGCCGATCCTTAAGGACTTTACTTCCCGTCGTCGCTCTCCGCCCAGGGTCCCTCGGTTTCAACGCCCGCCCTCGACGCCTTTCAACTCCGCTTCTGACGCCTTTCAACTCCACCCCGACGTTCGTTGCTTTGAATGGACTCTCGACCAAGGTTCCTTCCGCCGCCGCCGGGGACGATCGACCCCTCCACGATATCGCCGCCGCCGCCGCCCGCGCCGTGGCCGCCGCCCGGGACGGAGACGCAGCTGATGGGAATGGAGGAGGTGTCGGAGAGGGCGAAGGACGGCGCGGTGAGGAACGCGGCGGCGACGGGCGGCGCGTTGATGGGCGCGGCGTTTTTGTATTGGCTGTGCGTTGGGAGGAGGAGGGTGGAGAAGACGACGTATAAGAAGCTGAAAACGGACGACGTTCAGGCGTTTTCGTTTTTTGGAGGCGGCGGCAACAAGGGCGGCGACAAGGGCGACGACGTCGAGATGGGGGGCGACGCGGCGTCGAAAGAGCACGGCGGCGTTCCGTCGCGCGAGATGTTCCGACGGAAAGACGACGTCGCCGGGTCGTCGCCGGCGCCCGCGAAGAAGCAGCCGCTCGCGTCCGAGTTCACGACGAAGCACCTCGCGACGCGCGCGCGGACGAGCGGGAGCAGCGGCGGCGGCTCGTCGCGGGACGACGACGCGAACGACCTGACGGGCGCGTTCGACGGCGCGGCGGACGGCGGCGGCGGCGGCGGCGGGTGGAAGGATAACGCGTTGTTCGAACGCGACGACCGCGGCGACGGCGGCGCGGGAGGGTTCGTGTTCGGTTCCCCCGAAGCCCCGCCCGCGTTCGCGAACGTCCAGGGCGGGTACGGACACGTCGACGTCGACGCGTCCGCGGCGGTTCGCGTCGCGCGAATCGCCGCGGAGGACCCGCGCGGGACGACGGCGAACGGCGGCGGCGGCGGCGGCGAGTCGTCGTCGGAGGAGGACGAGCCCGACCGCGACGACGGGATTCACGCGGTGGGGGGCTCCAAGCCACCGCCGCGGCTCCGACGCGGCGGCGTGAACGCGGTCAGGGCGGCGATCAGGGCGTCGAGGGACGGCGCGGGGCGCGGGAAAGGTCCCCCGGCGAAGTCGTTCGGAGGTTGGACCGGGTAGGCGTAGCCGAGTACCAAGGTTATTACGACTTTGTCGCTCGCGGTACCGTAGGGCTAGCAGCGCTATGCATCTCATCACTTCGCGTCTCTCGCGCCGCCGCCGCCGCCGCCGTCGTCGTCGTTCGTCGGCTTCATCTTTCGCTCGTCCGCGGACCCGACGCCGACGGTGTCCACCTCCTCCTTCGCCGCCGACTTCGCGGACTTCGCCGAATTCGCCTTTCCGTCGACGTCGACGACCTCCCCCGCGCGCTTCACCAGCAGCGTCGCCAACGTCCCGTGCCGCATGAGGTGCTCGCTCACGCTCCCGAACCCGGCGATGTGCAGCGCCGCGCGGTGGATGCTCCCGAACCCGCGGCTGCCGACGACCACGATGTCCGCGGCTCTGCTCGCGCAATACCGAGACAACGTCTCGCGGAGAGGCGCGTTGCCGCAGTCCTCGGACGCGAGGACGTCCGAGAAGACGCCCGCGACGCCGACGAGACGCGCGTCCTCCGCCGCGCGCGTCGTCGCCTTCTCGCACCGCTCGCGGTCGATCTTCTCCGCGGCGAGTCGAAGCTCGCGCTGATCCTGCGCGCGGCGGTGAAGGGCGGTCGCGTCAACGAAACGCAGAGTCGTCCAGAACGCCGAGAGAACGCTCTCTCTTCTCAGGGTCGTTCTTACAAGCGAATGGCGGGGTGGAGTTCAAAGGCGTCAGTTGGCGTTGAAAGGCGTCGAGGGGGAATGAAAGCGAGGGGTGGGCGGAGAGACACGCCGGGTAAAGTCCTTAAGGATCGGCGTTCACAACGCGAACGCGGTCGTATGGGGACCAGTGTATAGAACGCACCTCACCTGGTCCACGGTCCCCTCGAGCGCTGTGAGACCGCTCGGGTCCATCGCGCGCGCGCCGCGCGGCGCCCTCTTGTACGCGCACGCGAACGCGCACGTATCGTTCGCGCGCGCGACGTTGTCGAGCCCGAACCGCACGGCGTCTTCACTTTCACTCGACCCGTCCACGGCAAAGACGAGCACGCGGCCGGGCCCCGCGCCCGGGGGGACCCGCCGGCGTCGACCGATGGCGAACGGGTTCAGCGCAGCCTTGACCGCGTCCCAGCCTTGCATCGACGTACGGAGGAGGGGTTGAGGGGGGGGGTGGGGGACGTCGCCGGCGCGGCGGCGGCGAGACTGTCGTGGCTTTGTCGTTCGCGTCGAGGAAAACTTCTCATCAACGTGGTTCGGACACGCGGGCCACGCCACGTCGGACAAGCAGTCACCTCAGCGCGCTACTCCCGCGCGCGCGCGCGACGCCGGCGGCCATGGCGCTGGCTCGCGTCAACGCGCTGTTCGTGGATCGCATCGAGCGCTTGGGTCTCGTGCGCGTCTCGCGGACGCCCTCGAGCGACGGCGACGCCGCCGCGTCGCCGTCGCCGTCCGGATCGCGACGATCCGACGCGCCGTGCGCGTCGAATGATGAGAGCGGTGCCGACGAAGGAGACTACCTGGAGATCAACTTCGCGCCCACGCCGCCGTGGACGCTCTGGAACCTCGCGCAGACGACGTGGGGGTTCCTCCTCGCGCATTACATCTTCTACGGCTTCGTCGCCTCCGCGCTCGCTTGCGCGTTCATCGAGTTGACCGCGGTGAAGGCGGCGCTCGCGGTCGGGCTCGTGCTCTACCAAAAATCGTTCTGGGACGGTTCGGAGCTGCGCTCGGGGCGGCCGTGGCACGCGTTTCGCGCGCACCCGGTGTGGAACCTGACGCAGAGCTACTTCCCGGCGAGGTTGATACGCACGAGGGCGCTGGACGCGAGCGAGAAATACGTCTTCGGGTGGCACCCGCACGGTGCGTCCCGTCCGTCGTCGTCTCGCGATCCGAACCACGATCCGATCCCATCCGACGCCGACTGATTCACTGGTCCCCATACGACCGCGTCGGCGCGGTGAACGCCGTTCCTTAAGGACTCACGTCAGCCTCATCACGTCTCATTCATCGTGCCTCTCCGTCCTTCCCCTCCCTTCCCACGCCGCCCGCCGAATACAGGCATCTTGATCCTATCGCGGATCATGATCTACGGCGGCGTGTGGGAGCTCCTCTTCCCCGGCGTCCCGTTCCGCGTGCTCGCGGCGAGCCCGATGTTCACAGGCGCGTTCTATCTCACACTGGTCCCCATACGACCGCGTCGGCGTGGTGAACGCCGTTCCTTAAGGACTTTTCCCGGCGCATCTCTCCGCCCGCGCGCCCCTCGGTCTCGATCCCGACGCGTCGCGACACGTCAGCTTCGTGAACGCGGCCCGCGCTGACGTGTCGCGCCCTCATTCGCCCTCGTTCATCATGCAGTCCCCGGGTGTCGAGAGATCTGCCTTTGGATGGGCGCCGTGGACGCGGGGCGAACGACCGCGTCGCGCGTCCTCGACGACGACTGCAGCGTCGCGGTGTACCCGGGAGGGAGCCGAGAGATCTTCAGCACGGACCCGAACAGCTCGGAGACGAAGGTGTACCTGAGCAAGCGGAGAGGGTTCGTCAAGCTCGCCATCGCGCACGGCGCGGCGTTGGTGCCCGTGTTCGTCTTCGGCGAGAAGCGGTGTTACCGGCGCCTGAACGTCCCGGCGCCGCTGCGGGACTGGCTGCTGCGGACGTGGAAGATACCACTGATCGTGTTCTGGGGGCGGTGGTTCACGTGGTACCCGTACGCGGCGAGGCAGACGGTGGTGTTCGGCGCGCCCATCGACACGAAGAAGCACAAGGTGGGTCTGTTTCTTTTCGCACTGGTTCCCATACGACCGCGTTGGCGTGGTGAACGCCGTTCCTTAAGGACTTTTGCCGTCGTCTCTCCCCGCCCACCCCTCGCTTTCAATCTCCGACCCTATGACGCCTTTCAACTCCACCTGACGCCTTTCGACTCCGACTGACGCGCCTCCGAACTCCGCCCCGACGTCGCGTCGCATGGGAAAATACCCACCCTCTCTCGCGCAGCCGCCGGCGGGCGAGGACCCGAGCGAGGCGCGCGTGGACGAGGTGCACGCGGAGTACGTGGAGGCGGTGCGCGCGCTGTTCCAGGCGCACAAGCGCGACGCCGGGTACGGGGAGGAGGAGACGCTGACGGTGATTTGAGGGGCGGCGCGAGGGGCGCGAGAGGCGCGGAGTCGGTCGCGCCGGTACGTGTAGTAAAACTTTTATTAGTTGCTCAGCAGAGGTTGATGAAGCTCTCAAGGCGCACCGACCGCGCGCTCGCCGAGAAACCGAGTTAGTTCGATGAATCGGCGGCGGCCGCAGTCCCCTTCCGCGCGACGCGGACCCGACGGTATTCGTCGCCGCGTCTCGATCGGATCGGATCGCTCGCGATGCACGCGCCGCGATGATCGCGACGCGACCGCGACGCCGCGCGCGTCGCCGATCCGCGACCCCCGCCCGATCGTGAGGTGCGCTCGCGCTGCCGCCGCCGTGGAATCGAACGAATCGATCGCGGCCGAATGAATCTCGCCTCCGTCCGTCCGTCTGAGACGCGCGCGCAATGGCTTCTTCTTCTTCTCGCGCGGAGTGACGACACCGATTGCCGCCCCAGTCTTACTAAACGCCTCGTTGGTTTTTCTGCTGATTGCAACATTATTTCTGTTCTCCGACCGCGCGTACCCGAGAAGAAGACGCCCGCGCGCGCGTTCGCGCCCCGATCCCATTCTCTCGCACCGCCGGCGTCGTCGCTCTTCTCGCCTGCTCGCCCCCGCGACCCGCCGTCTGCGATGAGGAAAGAACCGCTATTAACCCAGCTCGCTTCGAGCCCTCGGGCGCTGAAGAGAACTTGTTCCATCTCACAATCGCCTGAGCAGACGGCGTCTCCCGCCCGCCGCGCGTCCTCGCTCGTCCCGTCCCGCGTCGCGTCCGTCGCGGCAAACCTAACGCTACACAATGCAACTCACGCGCTCCGTTCGCTCTTTTTTCTCTCCGCGTCCGCAGGCAGGCGCTCGCTCCTCCGAAGAGCAGCCGGGAATCGTCGTTCCGTCTCGCGACGACCGACCGACCGACCGAACGTCGACGTCGACGACGTCGACGACGTGCGGCGCACGCCGCCGCGGCACGCCGTGAGGTTCGCACCGCGCCCCCCCCGCGCGTCTGTCGCCGTTCCGTTCCGCCCGGTCGGTTCGCGCGCGGCTCTTCGAACGAACGAACAAACCGACGACGGCGACGCCGCTCGCGAGGAAATGAGGACACTCTTTCCCCAATCGATCGACGCTGAGACTAACAAGGCCACCTCCACGCCGGAGGATAAACTTGCCAGTTTTAACTGATCCTCGCGAGCGCCGTTCCGTTCCGTTTCGTTCGTTTGGACGACGCCGCGCCGGTTGCGTTTGTTTGTTTTTCGCGCTCGCGCTTTTATGGTTTTTTTTCTCGCGAGGCTCGGCCTTCGTTTGGACATGACGACATACTTGGTCCGTGTTTTGTATTCGCCCTGGCGCGGTGCCGATACATCAAGTTTTCGGGACTAGACATCCTGACACCGATCCATTCATCGAAGCGCTTCGCCCGTCGAGTCGAGTCGAGTCGAGTCGTCTCGTTTGTTTTTTTTTCGACGCGGCTCGCCCCGCCGCGGCGCTTCTTCTAGTTGGGCGCCGAACTCGTCCGTGTTCGCTCGCCCCGTTCCCTAGAAGCGAAAGCTAAGTCTTAGTCGGACTTCGAAAACCCGACGAGGGCGAACGCGACGTCTCGCTATCGCGCGCGCCTACGCTCACGGCGTATCGCGACGATTTGACGGCGCACACTTCCTTCCGAAAGCGTTCGATTCGATTCGATTCGATTCTCACGACGCCGACGCTCTCTTCTCTCCCCCTCGCGCGCAGGGCTCGACGCCGGTGCGCCCCGGGAACGACCGCCGACCTCGACCGACCCGACCCGACCCGACCGTCGACCCCGGGCTGTTACATCAGGCAGCTGCGCGTGGATTCCCGTTCCATAACGCGGCGTTCTTCGGCCCGCAGAACGAGCGCGCTTATTTTGGTCGCCCGCGAGACGCTTGCTTACTACTCGCGCCTCGATGCGGATCGGCTTGGAAACGGCGCGGAGAGTCCGCCGTCGTTCGTTTCCGTTTGATCATTTAGGGTTTCGTTTCGATCGCTGTGACGACAACACTCGAGGCTGTTTGTTAGTAGGCTGAGCCTGTGCGCATACTCAACCACAAAACGACTTCTTCTTCCACCGAGCGATCGATCGACGGACGCGGTTTGGGTTTGGCTTTGAACGACTCGATTTTTCCGCCCGCGCCGGCTGCGCGCGCGCCCGCCGCTTCGAAGCCGAGGATGAAACCTTCGATCGGTGTAAACGCAAGACGCGCCCGAGGAAGCCGTGTCATCACGGGTGAACCTATCCTCACGGCGCGTTGACATTCGCTGTCTGGCTTGGCACGAAACGTGCGGCGACGCGCCGCGGTCTAGAGGCTTTGAAGTCGACGGGTGGGCGGGCACACGCGGTGCCAGCTGGCGGCTCGGGTCGTTCGGTTCAGTCAGTCGTCCGCGTCCGCGTCCGCGTCGGTCAGCTCCCCCCTCCCCCCCTCGCGCGCGCGCTCACGTCTCCCCCTCGTTCCCGCAGGACGAACGGCCGAGGCCATCTCCGCCGCTGCGCGACGACGACCGCCGCGGAGGCGCGCGAAGTGACGAAAATCTCATTCTGTTTCACGACGGTCTTCCGATCCGCCCCCGGGCGCTGACATGACGACTCGAATGATGCTAGTACTCTGATCGTTTCTTCCGCGGCGGTAGGCGCCGTCGTCGCGAGCGCGGCGAGAGAGAGAGAGAGAGAGAGAGAGAGAATCGTAGCGTTCGTTCATAGCGTAGACGTTGTGACCCGCGGAGGGCTCTCTCTCCCGTTCCTCTTCCTCCGTCGCGTCGTCACACAGTGAGATTTTCAGTCTCAAGAGCCCGCCTCTTCGAGAAATCTATCATTTCTTCGCGCGCGTCGACGTCACACCGCGCGACGCGCGAGCATGACGCGCCTGGACGCCCTCCCGCCGTCGCACTGGGCGAAGAAGCGCGCGACGGGGAACTACGTCATCGCGGGCTCGTTGCTGTGCTTCGCCGGCGGCGTGTACGCGTACACCATGAACGCGGTGCAGAGCAAGGACGACATCGACGTCGCCATCGCGCGGCGCGAGGGCGGGAAGGGCGACGAGGGCGGGAAGGGCGGAGGAGGCGGACGGGGCGGCGGGTCGATGTGGTCGAACGCGAACAAGAAGGCGAAGGGGGGGAAGTGAGGAGCGAGGAGAATCGAATCGAATCGCGCGGGGAGGGAGAAGAGACGCGAGACGGTCGAGGAGAGATCTATCTCGTGCAGTGGTGATGAGAGCAGAGATCGGACGCGCGAGCTCGCGAAGAAAGACACGTAGACTAAATACATAGGAGCGCGGCGCGAGACGCGAGGATGAAGTAAACAATCATTTATTCGCCGTCGTATTAAACAATCATTCGCGCCGGGCCCCTAAGGGACCCCCTCCGGGTGGCAAAAGCAAAGAATCTAGCGCTCCTTCATCTTGAGCGTGATGTTGCACGTGCGCTTGCGAATCGGAAACGGCCGCCCCTGCGCGCGCGGGTGAAACCGCTTCATCGTCCCCGCGCCGTCCGCGTACGTCTCGCTGACGTACAGCTTCGCCTTGTTCATCCCCAGGTTATTCTTCGCGTTCGACGCCGCACTGAACAGCGCGTTCAACACCGGCTCGCACGCGCGGTACGGCATGAACTCGAGCATGATGAGGCACTCCTCGTACGATTTCCCGCGGATGACGTCCAGGACGCGTCTGACCTTGTAGGGCGACATGTGGACGCCGTTGAGGTAGCAGACCGCCTCGCTCTCGTCGCCGGACGCGTCGTTCGTCGCCTCGGGCGCCGCTTCCGTGGGCGGCTGGTTTGTTTTGTGGGTTGGGGGATGAGCGGTGGGGGGGGAGGGGGAGGGGTCAGCGGGGGGTTCGCTGAGAGGCGCGAGGACGAGGACGACGACGATGATGATGATGATGGATAAATGGCCCTCCCCGCGAGGACGTGTCTTCGCGACGAAAGACGCGACGCGATTTTCGGGCGCGACGACGCGCGGGCGGCGGCGGCACCGCACCGCCCGCGCGCGCCCGACCCCGGGCGAAGGGCGCTCGCGCGTCGCGGCGCGCGTCGGAGACGCGCGCGCGAGGATGCGCGGCGGCGACGCCCCCGCGCGTCCTCCACGCCGCGATTTCCGGGGTCTTTTCGCCGTGTCGATAAGACCCTAGGTTTTGACGAGCGAGAATCGACGCCGCGCGCGACGCCGCGCGCCGGACGCGACGAGCGCGCGACGGACGCGACGAGCGCGCGCGCGGCGCGAGTCGACGGCTGGCTCTCGAGAAGGACGCGCACCTCGCTGATAGCCTGCGCGACGACGTTGAACCCCCCCCGCTGCGCATCGCGCGGCGCGCGGCATCGAGACGCGCCGAGCGCGAGCGCGCGACGCGACGACGCAACCCCGAACGCGACGGACGCCCTCGCCGGGACGCGCGCGGCGGACGCGACGCACGCGCGCTTCGTCGCCGGCGCGGCGTTCGCCGACGCCGCACCCACCGTGAGAACGTTCGCGCGAGATAAGGCGCTCATTTCGACTGTCGCGTCGCGTGCCGGCGGCAGACGACGTGCGGCGGAATGGCCGACGACGACGCGCGTGGAACGCCGTCACCACGCGAGTTTGGTCTCTCAGCGCTTTTTCTAAAGCGTCGGGAACCTCATCCGTTCGCGTTCGTGACTGCTGCTCATACGCGGAAATCGCGTACTTCCGTACTCGCGTACGCGGACTGGGAAATTTTTCGTGACTGCACTGAGAAATACATACATTTGCGTCAAACAAAATACCAGACGTCCCCTCCCTCGTCCGTCTCGCGCCCGTCTCACGCGTTGCTTCCGACTTCGTTCCCCTCCTTCCGCGACGCCGCGGGCGGCAGCCGCAACAGCGCCGCGTTGACGTACACCGCGGGCAGCGGGCACGCCGGCGGCGTGGCGGCGTCGTCGTCGTCGTCCTTCGCCTTGGCCGTCCGCGAGGAGCCTCCGAAGAGCGCGTCCGTCCACGACACGATGTTGCTCACGCGCGCCATCGCCGCGGCGGCTTCCTCGCGCCTCTCCCTCCGCGCGCGGTCCGCCTCCGCGTCTCGGAGGAGCTCCGCGCGTCGACGCTCGAACCGCTCCATCGCGTTGAACGGCGACTCCTCCAGCCCGCGGCCTTTCCCGCTCTGAGTGAGGGTGGAGTCGAAAGGCGTCATCAGTTGGAGTTGAAAGGCATCGCGGGCGGGCGTTGAAAGCGGGGGGCGGGCGGGCGGAGAGACACGCCGGGAGAGAAAGTCATCAAGGAATCGCGTTCACCGGCGTAAACAGACTATGAACGCGCCTGACTCTCCACCGTGCACGGCACGACCCTCTGCTTCGGTTGACTCGCGTGGATCCACTCCAGCATCGGCAGCTCCGCGCGGCTCACCGTGTGTATGCAGCTCTTCGGGCACGACTGCACGGCGTCTTCGAGGGCCATCTCGTCGTTCGCCCACTGCGTCGACACGCGCGCGACGTTGAGCTCGGGGTCCATGGAAAACGTCTCGGGCGCGCACTGATAGCACGCGCGGCAACCGATGCACAGCCCCTCGTCTACGAACAGCGCGACGTCGATGTCCGGCCGCGCGTTCTTCGAGAGCGGCGTCCCGTCGAAGACGCGGTCGCTGAAGAGGGAGAGGTCGCCGAATAGCGCGCGGCCGCTGTCGGGGACGAGTTCAAAGGCGTCAGTCGGGAGTTGAAAGGCGTCGAGGTGTGTCGGGATTGAAAGCGTGGGGTGATGGGCGGAGAGACGCGACGGGCGAAGTCCTCAAGGGACGGCGTTCACCACGCGACGGGCGAAGTCCTCAAGGGACGGCGTTCACCACGCGACGGGAAAAGTCCTCAAGGGACGGCGTTCACCACGCGAACGGGGTCGTATGGGAACCAGTGTACAGAACGCACCTGTCGTACGCGGCGCGTCTACGCGGATCGCGCAAGATCTCCCACGCGCGATTGAGCAGTTGGCTCACCTCCGCGGCCTCTCTCTCGCGGTGGAGCCTCTCGCGCGTCGTCGCGGCGGCGGCGGACGCGATGGTGGACGCGAGGAGGTCCTCCTCGTCGAACGTCGCGTCCGCGGGGGCGAACGCGAAGGAGGAGGAGGAGGAGGAGGAGGAGGAGGAGGAGGCGGAGGAGGGCTCATCCGACGCGTCCGTCGCCGTCATCGACGCGGCGGCGACGTCGGGATGGCAGCGCTTCATGACCGCCCTGTACGCGAGCTTGATGTCATCCACGCTCGAGGTCGGCTCCACGCCGAGGAGCGCGTACAGATCGTGCTGGTCCATGTTCTCCGCGCGCGCGGTCGCGGCGGGCGTCGTGCGCGCGCCGCGGCGCGCTTTTTGGGACGCTTTTTTATCCGTCGTCGTCGTCGTCGAGGACGATCTCGAGGCCGCGCGGACGACGCGTCGCGCGACGCGAGGCGCGCTCGCGGCGACGCGCGAGGAAGGCGCGATGGAGAGCGCGTTCGTGGACATCGCGCGGTTCGTCGTCGCTCGCGATAGGTCTCTGTGGGGTAGGTCTCTGTGGAATCGCCCTGTGGCAAATATCTAAATATCCGCGTGCCTTTCCTCATCAAAAGTTCATCGGTCAGTTGAAAGACGGCGCGATCAAATGTTGAAAGCGAGGGGTGGGTGAAAAACTTTTGTGAGACGATCGCGAACTGTACGCGATGACAACAGAACCATCTTCTCGCGCGTTCGCCTTCGCGCGCGCGCGCGCCTCGTCCCTCCCTCCCTCGCGAGTCGATCGCGTCGCGTCCTCACCCGCGCGCGACGCACACCCCGCCGCGCGATGTCGACCGCGCGCCGCAGAGCGTCGGCGCGTCCGTCGACACATCCGCAGTCGGGCGCGCCGAGCGAGATCCTCGACGACGACGCGCAGGAGGCTGTCGTCGTCGCCGTCGAGCGCGACGCCGCGCGCGCGTCCGCGCTGTGGCGCTCCGCGTTCGGCCTCGCCGCGCTCGTCGCGGGGGGATACTTCGCCGTCCTCGCCGCGCGCGCGCTCGGGAGCCGACGCGTCGCTATATGGCGAGGGGTGCGTCGTCGCGTCGCCGTCGCCGTCGTCGCCGTCGTCGCCCCGTCTCGTCTCGCGTCGCCGAACCCCCCTCCTCCTCCTCCTCCTCCTCCTCCCCTCCTCCGCAGCCCGTGCACGCGGAGTTCTACGGCGCCATCTCGCCGTCGTTCCTCGCCGCCCTGGACGGCGCGACCGCGATCGTCGGCGTTCTCTCCGGCCTCGCGTGCGCGTGGCCGGTCGATCGATCGTCGGCACGTCCTCCTCACACTGGTTCCCATACGACCCCGATGGCGTGGTGAACGCCGATCCTTAAGGACTTTGCCCGGCGCATCTCTCCGCACATCCCTTGCGTTCAAACCCCGACCGCGTTGCCTTTCAACTCCATCTGACGCCTTTCAACTCCACCCCGAGAAGAGCGACGGGAAAAACGACAACGACGGCGTCGGACCCGGGACCCGGCCCTCGTCCTCCGCGACAACAGAGCGACGCCGCGCGCTCGCGTTCTCGTTCGCGCTCGCGCTCGCAATGTGCGCCGGCCTCGCGTGGGTGTTCGCGATCGAGCGCGTGGGGATCGCGGCCGCGGCGAAGCGCGCGGCGGCGTTCGGAAAGAGAGGCGCGGCGGCGGCGGACGCGGACGCGAAGGCGCGTCCTCCTCACACTGGTTCCCATACGACCGCGTCGGCGTGGTGAACGCCGATCCTTAAGGACTTTTCTTCCCGGCGGTCGTCTCTCTCCACCCAGGGTCCCTCGCTTTCAATCCCGACACACCTCGACGCCTTTCAACTCCGCTTCTGACGCCTTTCAAACTCCGCCCCGACATCATCGCTTCGTACGGACCGCGCCTAAGTTTCCGACGCGGTTGTTGTGGCTTCCCGTCGCGACGGTGGCGGTGGCGCCGACGTGCGCGTACGTGTTCGGGCTCGTGGAGGGGACGGTTCACGAGGCGAAGAAGCTGCGGGGGATGATGTACGCGCACAAGCGCGCGTGACGACGAAAAGAGGAGCGGGGCGTGGCAGGGCGGGGCGGGGCGGAGGCGAGGCGAGGCGGTATGATAGAGCGCGGCGGAACGTTTCGTCTCTCATCGCATCGATCGCGTCCGTCACTGCGACAAGAGCCGCTCGATCGCGGCGCTGACGTTCCCCATCGTCGCCTGCAGCGCGCGGATGTTCTGCGCCTCGTCGAAAAACCCCATGTCCTTCAGCTGCGCGAGCTGCGAGGCGTACAACGTCTCCGGGGGTTCGCTCGGCGCCGCCGCCGCCGCGCCCGCGCCCGCGCCCGGGAACCCGCCG